>JGI26533J51211_1001829_pt1 | contig 13238 bp, 10 predicted proteins | sample ThiBiot_750_biof_FD_51211 | JGI IMG/M metagenome (IMG submission 51211) | reverse complement strand
CCGGCCCCGGCGCCGCATCGCATGGTGCTCGAAGGCGTGAATTTCAATTTCGACCGCGCCGCGCTGCGTCCGGAAGACCGCGACGTCATCGACAAAGACTTCGCCAAGCTCAAGGAGTGGGGCGACGTCAAGATAGAAGTGGCGGGCCACACCGACAGCATCGGCAGCGACCGCTACAACATGGGCTTGTCGCTGCGCCGCGCCAATACCGTTCGCAACTATCTGATCAGTAAAGGCATCCGCGCCGACCGTCTGGTGGCCAAGGGCTACGGCGAATCGCAGCCGATCGCCAGCAACGACACCGACGAAGGCAGGGCCCAGAACCGCCGCGTCGAACTGAACCAGATCAAGGAATAAACGCGTTCTCCACCGCTCTCCCTGAGTGGACCTACGGGAACCCAGGTTCCCGTTTTTTTTTTTGCCGGCATGGGCGGCGCCCCCCAAAACACCAAGCATGTGCTGCGATTGACGGCGTCGCAGCCGGTGCCGATCTTCCGGACTTGAAAACCCCGGCACCGCCCCCATTTCCCGTTGCGTTGTGTTTGTTTTACGGGAGATCAAGGCATGTCCGCCACCACCAAAGAAACCCTGGGCTTCCAGGCCGAAGTCAAACAGCTGCTGCAGCTGATGATCCATTCCTTGTATTCCAACAAGGACATTTTCCTGCGCGAACTCATTTCCAACGCTTCCGACGCCGCCGACAAGCTGCGCTTCGAGGGCCTGTCGGATGCCGCGCTGTATGAAAACGACCCCGACCTCAAGATCCGCGTCGCCTTCGACCGCGAGGCGCGCACGCTGACGATTTCCGACAACGGCATCGGCATGAGCCGGCAGGAAGTCATCGACCACATCGGCACCATCGCCAAGTCCGGCACCCGTGAATTCTTCAGCCAGCTCTCCGGCGACCAGAAGAAGGACGCCGCGCTGATCGGCCAGTTCGGCGTCGGCTTCTATTCCGCCTTCATCGTCGCCGACCGCGTCACGCTGACCNCCCGCCGCGCCGGCCTCACGTCCGAGCACGGCGTGCGCTGGGAATCCGAAGGCGCCGGCGACTACACGCTGGAGACCGTCGACAAGCCCGCGCGCGGCACCGAGATCGTGCTGCATCTGCGCGAAGGCGAGGACGAATTCCTCTCCGACTGGAAGATCAAGTCGGTCATCCGCACCTATTCCGACCACATCACGAGTTCTACAAGCACGTCGCCCACGACTTCGAGCCGCCGCTCGCCTGGTCGCACAACCGCGTCGAGGGCAAGCAGGAATACATCTCGCTGCTGTATGTGCCCGCGCACGCGCCGTTTGACCTGTGGGACCGGGAAAAGCGACATGGCATCAAACTCTACGTGCGCCGCGTTTTCATCATGGACGACGCCGAGCAGCTGATGCCGCAATATCTGCGCTTCGTTCGTGGCGTGGTCGACTCGGCCGACCTGCCCTTGAACGTCTCGCGCGAGATCCTGCAGTCGAGCCGCGACCTCGATGCGATCAGGAATGGCTCGGTCAAGAAGGTGCTGGGCCTGCTGGAAGACCTGGCCGAGAACCAGCCGGAAAAATACGTCGCGTTCTGGAAGGAATTCGGCAAGGTACTGAAGGAAGGCCCGGGCGAGGATTTCACGAACCGTGAGCGCATCGCCGCCCTGCTCCGCTTTGCCTCCACCCACACCGATACCGACGCGCAAGTGGTATCGCTGAAGGACTACATCGGCCGCATGAAGGAAGGCCAGAAGGAAATCTTCTACATCACCGCCGACAGTTTTGCCGCCGCCCGGCACAGTCCGCACCTCGAAATCTTCCGCAAGAAGGGCATCGAAGTCCTGCTGCTGTCCGACCGCGTCGACGAATGGCTGTCGAGCAACCTCAGCGAGTTCGACGGCAAGCCGCTCAAATCGATCGCCAAGGGCGGGCTGGATTTAGGAGACCTGGAGGACGAAGCCGAAAAGACCGCGCAGAAGGAAGCCGAAGAGACCCTGAAGCCGCTGGTCGAGCGCATCAAGACCACCCTCGGGGAACGCGTGAAAGAGGTTCGTGTCACCCACCGTCTCACCGACTCTCCTGCCTGCCTCGTCACCGGCGAAGGCGACATGAGCGCCAACCTCGAACGCCTGCTCAAGTCGGCCGGTCAGGCCGCGCCGACGGTGAAGCCCACGCTGGAAATCAACCCGTCGCATGTCCTGGTCACNCGGCTCAACAGCGAAGCCGACGAAGCCCGCTTTGCCGACTGGGCCAACCTGCTGTTCGAACAGGCCTTGCTCGCCGAAGGCGGCCAGCTCGACGATCCGGCAAGCTTCGTGCGGCGGTTGAACGGGTTGCTGGCGCTGCTGCCGGAATAATCAAACCAGGCCGTTCATGTTGGGCGCGTCCAGACATGAACGGGCCTGGCCACTACATCTGACGCGACCGGGCAATCGGTCGCGCTTTTTTTCCCTGGTGCGATGGGCTATCTGCTGTCCTCGATCGCGTTCGGCTGGATTTTCACTTTCTGGCCCGCGGTAATCAAGGCCAGCATGGCCTTCATATCCGCGCGTTGCTGCGCCTGCATCACGCCGGCAGAAACCGACGCCAGCAATGCGGGATCCGGCGTATCCGCCTGCACCACGCGGCTGATTCGCACGATTCGATACGCGCCATCCGGGCGCACGAAACCGGTGTAAGCAGGCAGCTTATCGGTATTCGCGCGAAACACTGCCTTGATTCCGGCCGCATCCATCTCGGCAAACGGCTGCCGCCCGACCACCTTGAAGGCCGACCAGCTCAAGCCCGCTGNATCGCCCTTCTCCAGCGCCTTGATGGCCGCCTCGCCTTTCTGCGCCAACAGCCTGGCGCTCTGCTCGGCACGCAGTCGGGCCTCGATTGCCTGGGAGACCTCTGTCAACGGGCGCAACCGGGCTGGCCGATGATCGATCACCCGCGCCGCCACCAGCACGCCGGGCAGTACCTCGATGGCTTCGGTGTTCTGCTTCGATTTGATCGATTCGGGGCTGAACAGCGCAGCCGACAAGGTCGAATTATTGAACGGCGGTGGTGCCGTCTTGACGCCCATCCAGTCGCTTTGCTTGATGCTGAGTTTGGTAGCTGACGCGGCAGGCTGTAGCGATTGCGCGTTTTCGTAGACGAGGTTGCTGAAGTTGTCAGCCAGATCCGCAAAGGTCTTTTGCGCCTGCTGCTTGCGCAATTCGTCGACGATCTCGGTGCGCACCTCGTTCAGCGGTGCCGCCTTGGCCGGCTGGATGCCGTCCAGCCGGATGATGTGATAACCAAAATCGCTTTCGACCGGCCCGCGGATTTCGTGGGGCTTCATGCTGAATACGGCATCTTCGAAAGGCTTGACCATCATGCCGCGCGCAAAGCTTCCCAGGCTGCCATCCTGCGCGGCCGAGCCCGGATCCTGTGACTCGGTACGTGCCAGTTCAGCGAAACGATCCGGCGACTTTTGCAGAATCCGGACCAGTTCGGTCGCCTTGGCCTTGGCTTTGGCCCGTGTTGCCGCATCGGCATTTTTATCCACTGCAATCAGGATATGGCTTGCACTGCGTTGTTCGGGTCGCCCGAATTTCGCCGCATTGGCCGCGTAGTAGTCACCTATTTCCTTGTCACTCACCGCGATGCCGGCTGCCACGCTGGTCTTGTCCAGCACCAGATATTCGGCGCGGATCTGTTCGAGCTCTGTAAATTCTGCCTTGTGGGCAGCGTAATCACGCTCCACGTCGGCTGGCGTGACCTTCACCTCCGAAGCCACGCTGGAGGCCGGCAGGTCGGCCCATGAAATTTCACGCTGTTGCGAAACCAGGCGCGCGATCTGCGTCATGGAGGTGTCCGACGGGAAAGCCGCGAGCGTTGCCGGGCTCGCCACCGCATCCAGCATGAAGCCCTGACGCAACTCGTTCTCGAACTGGGCGGGGGTGCGGCCATTCTGGCGCAACACTGCCTCATAATGCTGCTTCGAAAACTTCCCATCCTGCTGGAAAGCCGGAATCTGCCCGAGGATGGATGCAATGTATGCATCAGGGGCCACAAATTTATTTTTTTGCGCGTCCAGCAGCAAGGCTTTACGTTCGATCAGGCTGTCCAGCACCTGTTTGCGGAAATCGGCGCTTTCTGTGACCGCCGGATCGAACGCGGGCCCCAGGGTCTCGCGCATGCGTTCTGTCTGCGCTTGAATCTCACGCGTCAACTCGTCACGTGAAATTCCCAGGTCGCCGACCTCGGCAATCATGCCGCTGCCTTTGCCGCCCGTCATGTAGGATTCCATTCCGAACAGGCCGAAAGTGATCGCGATCAAGGCCAGTATGACTTTGGCCAGCCAGCCCTGCGCATGCTTGCGGATTGCTTCGAGCACGGTCTTTTACTCCGAAAAAAACGTTAGCGCGGATTTTCGCGCACTTTGCGCCTCGCGTCTCGCCCTGCAGCGATTAAACTCGCCCTGCAGCGATTAAAAATCGGCGCGAAGACATCGCACATGAAAAAAGGCGAACTTGCGTTCGCCTTTTCGATGTTGGCGGAGTGGACGGGACTCGAACCCGCGACCCCCGGCGTGACAGGCCGGTATTCTAACCAACTGAACTACCACTCCCTTGTTCTGTGAACCTCGTTGCCAGGGNCCATGGCCGCTTTCCCATGTTGCCCGGCTGGTGGGTGCTGAGGGGTTCGAACCCCCGACATTCGCCTTGTAAGGGCGACGCTCTACCAGCTGAGCTAAGCACCCGACAAAGACAAAAATTTTACAACATTTCCGTATATCCTGCCAAGTGCCAAGCGGTTTTATTATTAGTTGATGGCGTCTTTCAGGCCCTTGCCNGCACGGAATTTCGGCACTTTTGCGGCTTTGATCTTGATGCTGGCACCCGTGCGCGGATTACGGCCGGTACGGGCGGCACGCTTGCCAACATAGAAGCTGCCAAAACCTACCAATGTCACCATGTCNCCCTTCTTCAGTGCTTTCTTGACTGCTTCGACCGCNGCATCCAGCGCCCGGCCNGCGGCAGCCTTGGAAATGTCGGCCGAGTCGGCGATGGCGTCAATCAATTCGGATTTGTTCACGTGTTGTCCCCTTCACTCAAGTGGTACAGGAAAACCCTGTGGCCGCTTTTATAGCAACCCGCAAAACCTTGTGTCAAGCGGTTTTCCGGGCGNCTCCCAAAAAAAACCCGCGACTGGCGCGGGTTTCAGGCAGATGGTTGAAAAATACCTAGTGTTTGAGCGCCGCGGAGGAGGTTCCCTCTTCTTCTGGCACGGCAATTGCCGGCGCATCCGTTTCAGGTTCATCCTGCAAAGGCTCGGGCGCGTGCTCCAGTGCCAGCTCAAGAACCTGGTCGATCCACTTGACCGGATGGATATCGAGCTTGTTCTTGATGTTGTCCGGAATCTCGGTCAGNTCCTTGACGTTTTCCTGGGGGATCAACACCGTCTTGATACCGCCGCGATGCGCCGCCAGCAATTTTTCCTTCAGTCCNCCNATCGGCAATACCTCGCCGCGCAACGTGATCTCTCCCGTCATCGCGACGTCGGCGCGCACCGGAATACCCGTGAGGATCGAGACCATCGACGTGCAGATTGCAATGCCCGCAGAAGGGCCGTCCTTGGGCGTCGCGCCCTCCGGCAGATGAATGTGGATGTCGCGTTTCTGATAGAAGTCCTCCTGGATCCCCAGCTTGCGCGCACGTGAACGCACCACGGACAGCGCAGCCTGGATCGATTCCTGCATCACCTCGCCGAGTTTGCCGGTGGTGGTCATCTTGCCGCGCCCGGGCAGCGAAACCGCTTCGATGGTGAGCAGTTCGCCGCCCACTTCGGTCCAGGCCAGTCCTGTCACCTGCCCCACCTGGTTATTCATTTCCGCGATGCCGAAACTGAAGCGCCGGACACCGAGATATTTCTCCAGATTGCGCGACGTCACCGAAATCTTGCTGCTCTGCTTCTTCATCAGCAGGGTCTTGACGGCCTTGCGGCAGATCTTGGAAATTTCGCGCTCCAGGTTGCGCACCCCCGCTTCGCGCGTGTAGTAACGCACGATGTCGCGGATGGCCGACTCGGCGATGGCGAGTTCGTCCACCTTGATGCCGTTGACCTTGAGCTGCTTGGGTACCAGATAGCGCTCGGCGATGTTGATCTTCTCGTCCTCGGTGTAACCCGACAGGCGGATCACTTCCATCCGGTCGAGCAGCGGCGCAGGCAGGTTGAGCGAGTTGGCCGTGGCGACGAACATGACATCCGACAGGTCGTATTCGACCTCGATGTAATGATCCTGGAAGGTATGGTTCTGCTCGGGATCGAGCACTTCCAGCAGCGCCGACGACGGATCGCCGCGGAAATCCTGTCCCATCTTGTCGACTTCGTCGAGCAGGAACAGCGGATTCTTCACGCCGATCTTGGTCAGGCTCTGCAGGATCTTGCCCGGCATCGAGCCGATGTAGGTGCGGCGATGCCCGCGAATCTCCGATTCGTCGCGCACGCCGCCGAGCGCCATGCGCACGAACTTGCGGTTGGTCGCGCGCGCGATCGACTGNCCGAGCGAGGTCTTGCCGACACCGGGCGGGCCGACCAGGCACAGGATCGGCGCTTTCACCTTGTCGACGCGCTGCTGCACCGCGAGGTATTCGAGGATGCGCTCCTTGACCTTGTCGAGGCCGTAGTGGTCCTGGTCGAGAATCTTCCCGGCTTTCGCCAGATCCTTGCTGATCTTGGTTTTCTTCTTCCACGGCAAACCGACCATGGCTTCGATGTAGCTGCGGATGACTGTGGCTTCGGCCGACATCGGCGACATCATTTTCAGCTTCTTCAGCTCGCCCATGGCCTTGGTTTCGGCTTCCCTGGACATGCTGGCCGCCTTGATGCGTTTTTCCAGGTCTTCCAGCTCGGCGCCTTCCTCGATGTCGCCAAGCTCCTTCTGGATCGCCTTGACCTGCTCGTTCAGGTAGTACTCGCGCTGGCTCTTTTCCATCTGCCGCTTGACGCGGCCACGGATGCGCTTTTCCACCTGCAGGATGTCGAGTTCGCCTTCCAGCAGGCCCAAAAGGTGTTCCAGCCGCTTGTTGACGCCGATCATCTCCAGTACTTCCTGCTTCTGCTCCAGTTTCAGCGGCAGGTGCGCGACGATGGTATCGGCCAGACGGCCGCCTTCGTCGATGCCCGAGAGCGAAGTGAGGATTTCCGGCGGAATTTTCTTGTTCAGTTTGACGTACTGGTCGAACTGTGTGAGCAGGGCGCGGCGCATGGCCTCGACTTCGACCAGTTCCTCACCTTCCGCAGGCAGAATTTCGGCGCGGGCCACCAGATGGCTTCCCGCATCAGCCACTTCCAGGACACGCGCGCGCTGGTTCCCTTCAACGAGCACCTTGACCGTGCCGTCGGGCAGTTTCAGCATCTGCAGGACCGTGGCCACGCTGCCGGTATCGTAGAGATCTTCCGGCGTGGGGTCGTCCTGGGCGGCCGTTTTTTGCGCGACCAGAAGGATGCTTTTGCCGGATTCCATGGAGTTTTCCAGCGCTTTGATCGATTTGGGCCGGCCGACAAAGAGCGGGATGACCATGTGGGGAAACACCACCACATCCCTAAGCGGCAACAGCGGCAGGTTGATCTGTTCCTTGTTGGGGAGGTTGTCGCTCATCATGATTTCCTGGGTAAGGGTTTAAGGAACGGATGCGCGGCATTCAACCACGCTCATCCACAATTGGGGAGGCATAGGTTGGAATTCAAGATGGCTGACAGGTTCCCTGTCAGCCATTTCCTTGTTCAGGCTCCGGCAGCCAGCGGCTGCTCGTCCTGCTCGGAGTAGATCAGNANGGGTTTACCGTCGCCGCTGATCAGGCCNTTNTCGACCACGACCTTGCTGACCCCCTTCAGGGAAGGCAGGTCGTACATCGTATCCAGCAGGGAATGCTCAATGATCGATCGCAAGCCACGCGCGCCCGTGCGACGCGCCAGGGCACGCCGGGCGATGGCGTTCAATGCATCCTCGCGGAACTCGAGTTCGACCCCTTCCATCTTGAAAAGCTTGATAAATTGCTTGGTCAATGCATTTTTCGGCTCGGTCAGGATCTGGACCAGGGCAGCCTCGTCCAACTCATCCAGCGTGGCNACAACTGGCAAGCGCCCGACAAATTCGGGGATCANGCCATATTTGATGAGATCTTCCGGTTCAACTTGATGCAGCAGTTCGACATCGCGCTTGGTTTCATCGATATTCTTGACCTGTGCGCCGAAACCGATGCCGCCTTTCTCGGTACGACCGCGAATGACTTTCTCCAGACCGCTGAATGCCCCCCCGCAGATGAACAGGATGTTGCTGGTATCGACCTGCACGAACTCCTGGTTCGGATGCTTGCGCCCACCTTGCGGCGGAACCGAGGCCGTCGTGCCCTCGATCAGTTTCAAGAGTGCCTGCTGTACGCCCTCGCCCGATACGTCGCGCGTGATCGAGGGGTTGTCGGCCTTGCGCGAGATCTTGTCTATTTCGTCAATGTAAACAATGCCCTGCTTGGCCTTGTCGACATCGTAATCACATTTCTGCAACAGTTTCTGGATGATGTTCTCGACATCTTCACCGACATAGCCCGCTTCGGTGAGCGTCGTGGCGTCGGCAATCACGAACGGCACGTTCAGCAACCGCGCCAGGGTTTGCGCGAGCAGGGTCTTGCCCGAACCGGTCGGTCCGATCAGCAGGATGTTGCTCTTGGCCAGTTCGACTTCGCCCGTACCCGCGTTGCTGCGCAAACGTTTGTAGTGATTGTAGACCGCGACGGCCANCGCNTTCTTCGCCTGGCTCTGGCCGATGACGTATTGATCCAGAATGCCACTGATCTCATGCGGGGTAGGCAAGTCGGAGCCTGCGCCCTTCTGGTTATCGGTCTGCTGAATTTCCTCGCGGATGATGTCGTTGCANAACTCGACGCATTCATCNCAGATGAATACCGACGGCCCGGCAATCAGCTTGCGTACTTCGTGCTGNCTTTTGCCACAGAAGGAGCAGTAGAGAAGTTTGTCACCCGAACCTTTGTCTGCCATGCCAGTTCCTTGCTTAATTGTCCGATGCCTCGACACGGCTGGTCAGCACCTTGTCGATCAGCCCGTATTTCACCGAATCGTCCGCGCTCATGAAATTGTCGCGATCGGTGTCGCGTTCGATCACCTCGATGCTCTGCCCGGTGTGCTTGGCAAGCATGTCATTGAGGCGTGACTTCAGATACAGGATNTCCTTGGCATGGATTGCGATGTCCGATGCCTGGCCCTGGAAACCGCCCAGCGGNTGGTGGATCATCACGCGCGAGTTGGACAGGCAGAAACGCTTGCCCTTGGCGCCTGCGGTCAGCAGGAACGCCCCCATGCTGGCCGCCTGACCGATACAGAGCGTGGACACGTCAGGTTTGATGAACTGCATGGTGTCGTAGATCGCCAACCCTGCGGACACCGACCCACCCGGCGAGTTGATGTAGAAATGGATGTCCTTGTCGGGATTTTCCGATTCGAGGAACAACATCTGCGCGACGACCAGGTTGGCCGTCGCGTCGTTCACCGGACCGACCAGGAAAATCACCCGCTCCTTGAGCAGGCGCGAATAAATATCGTAAGCACGTTCGCCGCGGCCGCTCTGCTCGACGACCATGGGCACCAGCCCNAGCCCCCGGGGCTCGAAGGGCTGTGAATNGGAAACGCCATATTCTGGATCAATATGCATCAGGCACGTCCCATCAGTTCTTCAAAGGAGGTTGACACGTCTTCCACTTGGGCCTGACCTGCAATCCATGCTACCACATTCTCCTCCAGGGCCAGAGACTCGATCTCCTGCATCCGTTCCGGGCTCTGGTAATACCACTGCACCACCTGTTCCGGCTCCTCGTAGCTCTGCGCCTGCTCCTGGATCAGTTCGCGGATCTGTTCAGGCCGGGCCACCAGTTTGTTCGCCTGCACGATCTCGGCCAGGATCAGTCCCAGACGCACACGGCGCTCGGCTTGTCCTGTAAACATATCGGCAGACAGCTTCACGGTCTGAACCCCGCGTGACTGCATATCCGCTTCCGTCATTTTCATCAGTCGCCCGGTTTCCATCGCCACCAGACTCTGCGGCAGATCCAGCGTGCTTTTCTGCAATAACAACTCCATCGCCTGCTCTTTCAGTTTCGCCGCCGCGCGACGTTTTGCCTCGCGCTCCAGGTTGGATCTCACCTCGGNCTTGAGCTTATCCAGGTCACCGTCTTCGACTCCCAGTGCCCTGGCAAATTCCGCATCAATTGAAGGCAGCACCGGCGCCTGCACCTCCTTGACCTGTACTTCGAAGTGCGCCACCTTGCCCGCAAGCTCCCTGGCTGCATACTCGGCGGGGAAGGTCACGTCGAACCCCTTGCTGTCACCCGCTCCAAGGCCGGTCAGACTCTGTTCGAAATCCTTCAGCAGGCGGCCTTCGCCGATCACCGCGGCGAAATCCTCGGCCTTGCCGCCTTCGAAGGCTGCGCCATCGACCGTGCCCTGATAGTCGAACTTGACCAGATCGCCTTCCATGGCAGCCCGCCCCGCCGGCTCGAACGTACGACGCTGCTTTTGCAAAACCTCCAGGGTCTTGACCACATCGGTATCCTTCAGGTCCACCACCGGCCTGCTCATCCTGCCAGTGCTCAAATCGTCGATCTTCACTTCAGGATAGACCTCAAAACTGGCACTGAAGGTCATTTCCGTTGCATCGCCCTGATCCGTCTTCGGCTCGAAGCGGGGATAGCCCGCGATTCTCAGCTGGTGGGCTTCCACCGCCTCGCCGAAACGCGCCTGCAGGGTTTCGCCCAGCACGTCCTGACGGACGCCGGGTCCATGTTGGCGCGTCACGGCGCTCAACGGTGCCTTGCCGGGCCGGAAACCATCCATCTTGACGCTGCGTGTCAGGCGCTTGAGGCGATTTTGCACCTCGGTTTCCAGTTGCCCCATGGGCACGCTGATATCGAGGCGGCGGACCAGTCCTTCGAGAACTTCAAGATTTGCTTGCATCAAAATACTTCCTGGCTGAATTGAGATTGGGTGTAAGGGCGATCATAAGTTTTATGGTGCGAAAGGGGGGACTCGANCCCCCACGCCTTGCGGCGCTGGAACCTAAATCCAGTGCGTCTGCCAATTCCGCCACTCTCGCGGCTCGGCCGCAAAACCATCGACCGATAAGTGTAATATAATCAAAGCGATGCTGTCACCCAAGCCTGCCCGGCATCCCGCCTAAGTCATTATTCCCATTCCATTTTTTATTGCCGGTGCCGGTCGATCACTACGAAAATTTCCCTGTCGCCTCCTGGCTGCTGCCCAAACGGCTGCGGCGGCCGGTGGAAGCCATCTACTGGTTTGCCCGCAGCGCGGACGACATCGCCGACGAAGGCCACGCATCGCCGGCCGAACGGCTGTCGCAGCTTGCGGCGTATCACGGCGAACTGGACCGCATCGAGCGCGGCGAAACGCCGGCCGATGCGGTGTTCGGCCCGCTCGCTGCCGCCATCCGCGCGCACGCCATCCCGCTGGCGCCGTTTCGCGACCTGCTGTCGGCCTTTGCCCAGGACGTGGAAAAAAAACGCTACGCAACTTTCGGCGAGGTCATGGACTACTGTCGNCGTTCGGCCAATCCGGTGGGGCGCCTGATGCTGCATCTGTACGGCGACCACGACCCGCGTCACCTGGCCTATTCCGACGCCCTCTGCAGCAGCCTGCAGCTGATCAACTTCCTGCAGGACATCGCGATCGATTACCGAAAAGACCGCATCTACCTGCCGCAGGACGAACTGGCCGCTCACCGCGTCAGTGAAGCGCAGATTGCCGAAGGCAACACGCACGGGCTGTGGCACATGATGATGCACAAGCAGATCGAGCGTGCGCGCAAATTGCTGCAGGCCGGTGCGCCGCTCGGTCGGCAGCTCAAGGGACGCATCGGGCTCGAACTGCGGGTCACCCTCCGNGGCGGCGAGACCATCCTGCGCAAGCTGCATGCCGACCCCGGCTGCGTCTTCCACAACCGTCCGGTGCTGACCAGGCAAGACTGGATCGTCATGCTCGCGCGAGGGCTGTTTTGAGCGCGGATGTTCATCGATACTGCCAGGAGCGGGCGGCGGCCAGCGGCTCGAGCTTCTATTACAGCTTCGTTTTCCTGCCACTCGACGTACGGCGCGCGATCACGGCGTTCTATGCCCTGTGCCGCGAACTCGACGACGTGGTGGACGAATGCCACGAGCGCCAGGTGGCCGAAATCAAGCTCGACTGGTGGCGCGCCGAAATCGGCCGTTTTGCCGGCGGAGAGCCAGAGCATCCTGCCACCCGCGCGCTCTTCGATACCACGCAGGGCCGGGCCATTGCGCCGACGCTGCTGCTGGAAATCGTCGACGGCATGGCGATGGATCTCGACTACACGCGCTATCCCGACTTCAGGTCGCTCAGGCTCTACTGCTACCGCGTTGCCGGCGTAGTGGGCGAGATCGCGGCAGCAATTTTCGACGGGGCGCGCAGCGAACACGACCGCGACATCCGCCGCTACGCGCACGAGTTGGGGCTGGCATTCCAGCTCACCAACATCATCCGCGACGTCGGCGAGGATGCACGGCGCGGCCGCATCTATCTGCCGCAGGACGAGCTGGCGCGTTTCGGCGTCGCCGAAGCCGACCTGCTGAATGGCCGCGATACGCCTCAATTCCAGGCCCTGATGCAGTTCCAGTACGAGCGTGCCCTGGCCTGCTACGACCGTGCGTTGGCCACACTGCCTCCCGGCGCACGGCGCGCACAACGTCCCGGGCTGGTGATGGCGGCGATCTATCGCACGCTGGCGGACGAAATCCGGGAGGCCGGATTTCCTGTCCTGCGTGCGCGCGTCTCACTCACGCCGTTGCGCAAACTATGGCTGGCCGGCAAGACCTGGCTGTTTCCGTGACAGTTGCCGTAGATCGGACCCATGTCGCGGTCGTGGGCGGTGGCTGGGCCGGCTGCTCGGCGGCCCTGACGCTGGCCGAAGCCGGTGTGCCCGTCACGCTGTTCGAGGCCAGCCGCACACTGGGCGGCCGTGCACGCGCCGTCGAACTCGGCCGCCAGCCGCTCGACAACGGCCAGCACATCCTGCTTGGGGCCTACGAACAGACGCTTCAACTGATCGAACGCCTGCATCCCGTCACCTCCCAGGCCAGTCTTTGGCACCTGCCGCTGACGGTAGAGCTGCCGCCGGATTTCAGTCTTGCCTGCCCCGGCCTGCCGGCACCCCTGCACCTCCTGGCAGGCTTGCTCGGTGCCCGAGGTCT
>JGI26533J51211_1001811_pt1 | contig 13355 bp, 12 predicted proteins | sample ThiBiot_750_biof_FD_51211 | JGI IMG/M metagenome (IMG submission 51211) | reverse complement strand
GGTGGGGCAAACCACTGGTAACAGTATCAGTTGGTCAGGGTTTTGTTATTAATGTTATAAGAATTTATATGTTATATTTTTCTATAACATATGAAGACCCACTACATGGACCAACGGAACGACAGCCCGCAACAACGCCTCACCCTTCTGGAGCTTTTGCTGGTTTGGGAAGGACGCATCTACCGTTCTCGGGTATGCGAGTTGTTCGGTATTGGTTTGCCACGGGCCAGCCAGTGGATCAAGGAAATCCGCGACCTGAACCCTACCTGGATGCAATGGGACAGCAAGTACAGGAGCTACTTCGCTACGTCAGATTTCTACAAGCGGTACGCCAAGGCCTCTCAGGCAGATATTTCCGAATCACTTTCCCGCTACCTGTCCATGGTCGGGCTTCCTTATGCGTCGGCCATGGAAAATNGCGACTCGGTGGCCTGGTCGGCGACGCCGAGCATCACCGCCCCGAAGCCGAAGATATTCGCCAGCCTCGGCAACGCGATCAGGCAGGGAAAGTCGGTCGAAATCGAATACATGTCGATGAGCGAGCCAGCCCCGCATCGCCGCACGATCTTTCCACACAGCCTGGTTCTGGCCGGCCACAGGTGGCATGTGCGCGCGTTCAGCGAGACCCATCAGGAATTTCGGGATTACGCGCTGGGGCGAATCATCGAGGTGAAGCCTTTGGCGCGCCTCGCGGATCGCGCCCGTTTCGATGACCCCGACTGGAACACCAAGGTCAAGGTTCGCCTGGTCGCCCACCCTAAGCTTTCGCCAGCACAGGCCCGCGTGATCCAGGCCGAATATTTCAACGGGACGGCAAGCCGCGTGGAAACCTGCCGCGCGGCACTGGTCCCCTATTTCATCCAGGGCATCCATGCTGCGATGGACACGCAGACGCAGCATCCCCCCGAATATCTGATCGCCGTAGAAAACGCACGAGAGGTGTCCAAGTGGCTGTTCAACCGCTAGGAGTCGGCGGCGCAGCCTCCCTCCTGTTCACGCGGCTGCCCGAGCGGCTGTTTGCACCGCTGGCCTCGCCCAACAAGCAGACCTACTGGGGCATCCTGTGCGCGCTGTACGACAGGCGCTTCGGCCCGGATGCCCCCTTGCCGCCCAGCCACGGATTCACGACCCGAGACATCACGCAGGACATCGAAGGTGAACTCGTCATCCACGATTCCTGGATTGACGAGGATGGCGCCATGCCCGAAACACCCCTCAACATCCGCGCCATCACCATCTTCAACAGGCTGCATGATTGCGGATGGCTGCGGCTGGACCGCCATGGCGTCGATAAGCGGGTATCCATGACCCCAGTGGTCAACCAGTTCCTGGGACAGCTCATCAATTTCGCGGAAACAGGNCCGATCTACGTCGCGGGCAAGGTTCGATCCATCGAAGCCAACCTCAAGCTGGTGATGGAAGGAGCCGGCGGCGACTCACTGTCGGAAGCAGCAGACCAGGCACGAAACCTGATCGAACACATCCGTAATACCGGCACGAACGTGCGCGACCTGATGAGCGCGCTTGGGACCGAAGAAACCACCGCCCAGTATGTCCGCGGGTTCTTCAGCGGGTTCATCGAGCAGGTGTTCATCGGTGACTACAAGGAACTCAGGACGCGCGAGCACCCGCTGTCGCGGCGCCCGCAGATCCTTCACTGGGCCGACGAACTGCATGGTAACGATCAAAATCGCGAGCGCCTGATTGCCTGGTATGAAGCGCGTCGCTTCCCGGGTGACCGGGCCCGCGCCGAACGCATGTTCGAACGAGACGTGCAGAAGCTGCGCGACCTCCAGCGGATCGACGATTACCTGGAGCGCTTGGACGACGAAATCCGCCGGGCAAACCGCCGCGCACTGGCCTATCTGGATTATCGGTTGCGCTCCCTTCGCCCCATCGACGAGGTTGTCGACGTGGCGATTGCCCGGATCCTGGACAGCGGAACGGACGTTCACGATACCCCTTTCCCNCCGGGCGACCTAGTCAGCCCAGTCAACCTTGCCGAACCTCGTCGGCAGGAGACGCGGGAGAAAGCCACACAGCTGCGGGAGACCATTCCGACCGACGAAGATCTCGCGCGGGCGAAGCTCCGGGCACTCGCACGCAATGTCCGAATGGTGAATGTCCCGAAGCTCGTCGAATTCGTGTCGCGTCAGCTGTTAGGCCGTCCTGCCGTCGCCAGCGAAGACCTTCAGATCAACAGCATCGCGGACGTGCGTGCCTATCAGACCCTGCTGGTGCTCGGCGCCGCCATGGACAGCGGATCGCCTGATCTGCAGCGGGAGGCATTGGCCATGATGCGAGGCTTCCGGGTCCGCCGTACCGGCGACAAGGAAGTGGAAAACAAATGGATCACCGGTGTACCGTTCCGGATCGAGAAAGCGAAACGGCCGGCAGCTGCAAAAGGAGGGACGACATGAGCCAGTATTGGGAAGGCATCGCTGCGAAGACCGACAGACAGTACGTGGCCNATGAATTCGAGTCGANCGCCAGCAGGCTGCTCGCGGAACAGGTTCTCTATTACGCAGACCGGCACAGCCGCATGGCTTATGGGATGGTTGAACGCTTCGAGCACGAATACAAGCACGTCCTCTCCCAGGTTGGCGTCGGCCTGACCGTGAACCGGCAGCTTCGCTATGCGTGCGCGATTCCGGATAGTGGCCGGGCGGGCACGGCCAATACNGCCCAGACGCTGCTCGCGCTCGTGTTGAGGAAGATCTACGACGAACAGGCCCGGACCGGGCAGCTGAACGATGACGGCGAAGTGATCTGCGATGCGGTCGAGCTCGAGGAAAAGTATCGCCTGTCCACGGCGGGCAAGCGCGAGCTGCCCGGACGTGGCGAACTCGACAGCCTTGTCCGGACGCTCAAACGCTGGGGCATCGTGCGCAAGGTAGAGGAACATGAATTGCCCGATTCCGCCGCCAGCGACATGCAGCCCTACGTGCTGGCGATCCGTCCCGCCATCGTGGATCTGCTGGGTGAGACAGCGATCACCAGGCTGGCCCAGTTCACACAGTCCTACGAGCCCGCATCGGACGCGCTCGAGGACGGCGACGGTCAAGGACCGGCGCAGGCTGAGGAAGAGGAAGCATGAAATATCTGGAAAGNATCAACTTGGTGCAGTTCTTTCTGTATGAACGAGAGCACATCCGCGTTACCGAGATCACCGGTCTCTTCGGGGCAAACGGCAGCGGCAAGAGCTCGTTCCTCGACGCCGTCCAGATCGCCATGTTTGGCGCCAACAGCCGCCTCATGGCTCTGAACGCCCAGGCGGACGAGAACAAGACCACACGGTCGATTCGGAGCTATTGCCTTGGCCAGTACGGGGATACGCCCGATGATCGGGTACGGCCGAATTCAAACACCTACATCACGCTCGTCTGGCGCGACTCGGAGACCAACAAGCCCGTCTCCATGGGGGTGTGCATCTACGCCTCCAAGGATCGCGAGCAGCACGACGTGCTGGGCCGTTATCTGCTGCCGGACGTCGAACTGACGCTGGGAGATCACCTCGAAACGGTCGATGGCAAGGAAAAGCCGCGAGAATGGGCCGCCTTCAAGCAGCAGCTGATGCAGCGGTCCAAAGTGTCCGGCGATGAATGCCTNTTTCAGGAGGCGGAACGGTACATCCGCGCCTGCCTACTCGAATTGCGCGGATCCGGTGGTACGCCGTCCTACGATGCATTTGTCCGCGCTTTCCGGTTTGCGCTGCGTATGCGCTTCGACAAGACTGTGGACGAGATCGTGCGCAACGACGTGCTCGAGTCCCGGCCGACGAACATCAAGAAATTCAAGGACGTCACCGATTCTTTCCGGCGCCTGGCCGAGATGGTGGCCCATGTCGAGAAAAAGATCGTCGACGGCACTGCGGTACACGATGCCTTTGACAACGCGGCCAAGGCGTCGAGAAAAGCCGTCACCTGGAAGGCGCTTGGGCTGGACGCGGCGCGCGAACATGCCAACCAGGCCAAGGAGCAATGCGAGCACGCCCAGCAGGAGGCCCAGGAAGCGTTTGAGACCGCTGACAAGACATTACGTGACTTGAAGNAAAAACAAGGTGCCGCCGAAGAGAAAGCGGCGCACTACCGTGGGCTACGCGAACAGCATGGCTCGCATGCCGATTACGCCGGTCTGGAAAGCCAGATCATCGAACATCGCAACAGGGCAGCGCGCAATACAAAGGGCATCTCGGATCAACTGTCTCAATTTCGCTTGCTCCTGAAAAAAGCTGCGGACGCCGGCGTACTGAAGGAAGAGATCACGCGCACCCTGCTCGACGAATCGCAGCGGTTGGCATCTTTGCTGGAACAGTTCGATCAAGCCGACTGGGCAGCGATCGACGGGCACCTTGGAACCGCGGTCGAGGCTGCGCAAAATGCCCTGCGGGTACTGACCGACATCACCAGCACCCTGAATGCGCAACTGGAAACGGCCAATGGCGAACTCCAGCTCGCCAAAGAATCCCTCGCCCGGGTCAAACAAGGGAAGGCGCCGCTCAGCCAGAACGTCGAAACCCTGATGCGCGAGCTGCGGGATGAAGGCATCAATCCGGTTGCGGTATGCGATGTCGTCCGGATCACAAAAAAGGAATGGCAGCCGGCAATCGAGGCCTACCTGGCTGGCAACCTGCAGGCGCTGCTCGTACGGGAACATGAAGAGCGGCGGGCTTTCGAGGTCTACTGCGGCCTCCCGGAAAAGCGTGTCGTCTACGGCGCCAAAATCGTCATGGAAAGCCGGCAGCAGGTCGGCCGGCATCCGGAGCCCGGCTCCGTCGCCGAACTGATCGAAGGAACCGATCCGGCGGCCGAGGCCTATCTGCGCGGGCTCTTCGGCGACATGGTGTGCGCCACGACCACCGCTCAGGCCATGGAGCGCGGCAAACGCACCCTGACGCAGGACGGCATGCTGGTCGGCAAGGGCACCATCGAACGCCTGAAGCCCGTCATCGAGGGGGATCTTCGTATCGGGCGCGATGGCGGCGGCCAGCACCTTCAAGCGGCCGAAGCACGGCACACCGCCTGCGCAAAGGAGGTGTCGAGGCTCGCGGCGGAGAAACAGAAGCTCGCAGCGCTTGCATCGGTATTGCACAACATCCCGCCGGAAGATCAGGCCCGGATGTACCTGAAGCGCTTCTGGGACGAAGCGGATTCCGCTGAATCCAATGTCTCCGCACTCCAAAGCAAGCTGCAGGGCGCAGCAGACAAGGAATACGTGGCGCTTGGCGAGCAGGAAAAGCAGTGGTCTGACGAAGCCAAAAAACTGGGTGAGGCGGTCACTGACGCCAGCGGCAAGCGTGGCATTGCCGAGAACGCAATGAGCGAGCGTCAAAAGGATGTTGAGGCAGCCGCTGCCAAGCTTACGACTGCCAGCGAGGCCGCGGAGGAAGCCCGCCAGGATCCGGAGTACGACGCCGATTACGCGTCGCCCCATTGGGACGTCGTTCTGGAGAAGCACGGCGATAGCTACGAGGCCATGGCCACCTATTGCGAAACGAAAAGAGGCGAAGCTCTGCGTGAGGTAACACGCGAAGTCACCAAGGGCAGCAATCTGCTCGGCGACTTCGTGTCGAAATACCGTGAGCAGGCTAGCGAAGCAGTGGTGGAAGACTGGCGCAAGGGGCAAGCCTGGATAGCCGACATCCTCAAGCGTCTGCAGGACACCGAGCTGCTCGACTTCAAGGCGCAGATGGAGAACGCCTACAAGGTTTCGCAGGAGACCTTCAGGAATGACGTTGCCCTGGCGTTGAGCCAGAGCATCGACGCGCTGGACATGACCATGGATCAGCTGAACCGGGTGTTGAAGAACTGCCCCGCCTTCACCAACGGCGAGCGCTACCANTTCAAACGTGTCGTCCGCCNCCACTTCAAGCAGCTGCTCGACTTCGTCAAGAACATCGCCTCGTTCGGTCCGCAGGAAGACTTGCTCGGCGGCGCCGGCGAGATCCCCGCTCAGTTCAAGGAACTGCTGGAGGACAAGATTGCGCCGGGAGCTGGCAGCGTCAAGAGCCCGCTCGATGATTACCGCGAGTTCTACGAATTCGACGTCGAGATCATTCGGGATGACCCGCTGACGGGCAAACCCAAGGTCGTTGGACACCTGAGCAAGCGCCTCGGTCCGGGTTCCGGCGGCGAGCACCGCGCGCCACTGTATGTGATCGCCGGCGCCGCGCTGGCATCGGCCTATCGCCTCGACCGTGACAACCGCGATGGCGTCAGGCTGATCCTGCTGGACGAGGCCTTCAACAAGATGGATCCCACCAACATCTCCGCCACCATGCGCTATCTGCAGGATCTGGGTCTACAGGTGCTCATGGCCAGCCCCGGCGAGAACCTCGGCGTGCTCACCGCCTACCTGCACCGCTATTACGACATCGCGAAGGACGCCGTGCGCAACGTGATCCTGATCAACGGTCACGATGTCACGGAAGAGACGCGGGAAATGTTCATGTCGGACGACCTGGACGCCTTCCCCGATCTCATCGAGCAGGAAGTCAATCGCATGCGTGGGGCGGGAACGACCGCTACCCAGCCGGCTTGATCGTCACATGGACGCAAAGGCCCGTAACGCCCTCACGAAACTGCTGGAGGCTGGCAATCGCGCGACGGCAGGTGTTCGCGCGACACCGCCGGCGCTGACCCGGTCCCAATTGGCCGATTACCAGGCCACACGTTCGCTGGCCGACAAGGAGGCATTCGAGGCTGCGATGAAGGCGGCCCGAGCCGAAGGCGCCGTGGCTCTCACCTGGGAAAAGGGCTTGGGCGAGGAAGGGTTTATCCAACGCGTCGAACTGATCGACCTCGATGCCCTGGCGAAACTGCTCGGCGTGGAGACCGCCGCGAGCCGCCTTGAGAGGGCTGCCGCGCAGCTCGCCGATCTGCTGACGGGTTTCCCGGTCCTGACGGACGTGCTGGCGCGCTGGGCAAGCCTGAAGAAAGTTCGCACCTACGGCCCAGAGGACGCCCAGGACTGGGCTGATGCCGCCCGCGTCATCCAGTTCATGACCTCGGCCCGTGAAAACAGGGCGGTTGACGAGCCAATCCGTGAAGTCAGCGCGCGATTGTTCAAGGACAGCAAACGCATCGAGAAACTGGCAGCGCCGGTCGATGTGCTGCTGACAGGCGATGTGGATGCGGAGCCTCGAGAAGCGCATGACGTATGGCAGGAAATCGGCCTGTTCCGCGAAGAACAGCCCGTCCGCATGGCCGGCCGGGTGNTAGTTGCGCGAACCCNCGTCACTGAAATTCTGGATGAGCCGTATGGAGCTTTCTCCGCGCCTTCCGTCATCGGGCTGGCCAGCCAGCCAAAGCTGGTCATGACCATCGAAAACCAGACCACCTTCCACAGCGAAGCGCGGCGCCGCTGCGACGAGGACATCCTGCTCATCTATACGGCCGGCATGCCCACACCCGCCTGGCGGGCAATGTACGNCCGCTTGCTCAAGGGCTTGCCGCCGGAGATGCCGGTCTATCACTTCGGGGACATCGACGAAGGTGGATTCCGGATAGCGGCCATCCTGGCACTCGACGCGCAATCAGCCGGGCACATCCTGCAACCATGGAAAATGCATCCTGACGACGTTCCGGAAGAACGACGGGTTGAGGCCAGCAAGCACACGCTTGAACGAATCCAGCGGTTCGCGAGTGCGGCAGGTTGGGATGAGCTTGGAAGAGAAGTCGCTAAAGCCGGGTTCACGGTTGAACAGGAAGCGTTAAGGTAGCTCCCGGCTTCGTACTTCAGGGCTACAACGACCAGTTTGAAGCCCTGCTTTTTCAGACACTCCAACTTGTCGGCATATTCCAGTGAATTACGCCACCAGTTCTGATTCAAACCCGCCACTGATTTCCAGTCCAAATCCGCCACATGAAACAACAGCTTCATCCAGCCGTCGAATGTCCCATTGCTGCAAGAGCGGAAGCTCATGTCGCTGACTACGACGGGCTCTTCCTCGGCTTTTGCTGCCGGCAGGTTCGGAGCCAATTTGGTCCGTTATATGGACTTGAGCAGTCACTGATCAGGAATTCACGCCGAACGACTGCTTACTAGTACGGCGAACACATACTCTCTACCTAATATCGGACGCCCATTGCTAATGGTACGGACGTTCGCTTCAATCGTGCAGCCCTTATCAATCTTGATTTAGCGTACCGCGAACGCGAAGTCGTGGCGCAGCTGTGCGTACAGGCCCCGTCATTTTGCATGACAGAAAAGGGACACGGTGCCAGATTTGCATCGACTTTGTGCAGCGTTTGGATACAAGGATAATGAGGTCAAATTTAAAGCATAGGGAGGCAACTTGGCAGAAACCAACCCGACCGCGCAGATGGCGGTCAAACTTTCGGACGAAGTGTTCTCAGAGTTCTTCTGGGAAAGAGTTGGCCCTATAGACCAAAACTGGCCATGTGAAGACCAAGAACACCACGGCGTCGATACCCATCCCGCTGACGTCGTCTTCTACTACGATGAGCCGTACTCGCTTAAGCGGACCTTTGTGCACTGTGATCTGAAGAGCTACGCGAAAACCACCATCACTGCCGCAGCCGTTCATGGTGCAATTGAGAGTCTGGCGAAGCAGATCGCATGCGCCGAGAAGAGCGAGAAATGGCGTGACCTGTACATGCATGGCAATGTAACGCCTGAGGTCTGCGGGCTCTTGTTTGTATACAACCACGATGGTGGGTATGAGAAAGATTTTTCCACACACCTTGCCACCCTCAAGAGGGAAAGGCTGCCGCTCCCGAAGGGCTCACGCCTGTTCATCCTTGGGCCAGCGGACATCTTCTGGCTAGATAATGTCAGGTACGACATTCGACAGCTTCGTGGTGCTGCGGCGGGAACCACGCTACCACCTGCGGCGCAATGCAAGTACTTCTATCCGCAGCTTGATGGGCGCGCGAACCTCCAACCCGAGAAGGCTCGTGCAGCGACACTTGAGATGTTGACTTCGCCTTGGATCGCACTTGAGTACAAGCACGGCCATAACTACTCGCAACGTGGATTCGTAGTCTACTACCGTCGCAGCGGCAGCACTGAAGAGGAGTTCATGTATCTTCTAGACTATCTGCGACGATACAACGTACTCAATGAGGCGACGAAAGTCGAGGTGCGGATGCTTGATGGAGACGTCGCCGCGGCCGCTCGCTTCCAAAAAGCCCAGCATCGCTACATAGAGGGCCTTGGAGACGACGCTGAGGCGACTGAGCTAGCCGTCAAGGTGAAGGACATTAAGTTCGCCAAGATGACCCAAACTATCACTGATTTCTCCACGATTGATATTGGGATGGACTATGCGTGATCTGAGCCAGCTGTACTATGCAACGAATCGAGAGATTCGCGATCTCCTCTTATCTGGCAAGCAGCGTATCACCGAGAACGTCCTCCTTGAACTTCTGAGAGACCGCGGAATGCTCTGCTCACCAGATGAGCCGCGCGATGCTCTTGTTGAACGTCTATCGATGTTGACCCACGACTACACGGACGTATGTGGACTGCTTGAGCGTCGCGAATCTCCACGCCGTGGAGAAAAGACATCCACAATTTCAATTGATATACCTCTTACGCCTGAGGAACTGAAGGAGTTCATCGAGGAGTACCAGAAGGACGAATCAAACGAGAAGGTCACCCACTACAAGAAGAGCACCGACGAGTTCGTCATGAACGTGACGTACTTCGACCCCGACTATTCCAAGACACGCCTTCTTCAATGGCAAGAGCGGAACGCGACCATCGAATTTGTGAAGAAGGACGGCCGCACAGAACTGCGGTTGCCGGCAACGGACAAGGCGCGAGCAATCGTAGACAACATTAAGGAACGAGTCGAAGCGAAGAAGAAGATGCCGGTGACGCTTGAAGAGATCGAACTGACAAACCTCACATCAGCCGAAGACCGAACGACTTTTTTCACTAAGCTTATATCCTCGCTGCCGCACTTTCCACTCGAGAACGTCTCACGTCTGCGTGTAGCCCACTCCAAAAGCAAGGATCTGAGTGAAGACTTGGACATTGAGGACGAAGAGGTAGAGGATGCCGCGGAAAAGATGCTTGGCGTGGTTGAAAACGTTGCCCTGTCCGGAGAAAACCTAGTCGCATCTGAGATGTATCAGGAGCTGAAGGAAAAGGGCTTCTACATAACCTCCATCACCTGGAGAGCTCGCCAAAACAAGGACCCATACACAATAGTCGAGTTCGATGCAGGATTCGAAGACAAGGAAGACGCCAAACGATTCAGGTACTCCGTGCATGGGGTTCTTCGCCTCAAGCACGGCACGTATACAAAGCACCTTCGGCAGGTTGATGATGACGAGAAGGCAAAGCTTCTCGGGCTGATCGAGGAGACAGCTCGAAAGGTGCTTGAGGAGCTACTGGCCGTAACTCAAGTGGCACCAGATGCGGCTGAGCAAGCCGATGGGGGAGTCTAATGAAGAGATATCGTTGGCTACGAGCCAAATGGCCTATCTCAATGCGGGTTCTTGCAAAGCGTCTCAAGGCGAATGGATTCGATGATGGCAAGACGAACGGATTCGTCCTTGACAGAGTCAGAGATGATTTCCTTGAGGCCAGATTCATTGAGCGAGTGGAATATGACGACACCATCGTCGATCCGTTCGGCAAGGAAATTTCATTCCATCGAATCGATTACAAGCAGTGCGAGTTTCGCGCAACCGTCGATGGCCCTGGACTGGAGCTCGTAAACGCACCTCGGGTGATACAAGCAACAATAAGCGGGCTAGCAGAAGCTTCTGAATTTGGCTTGGCCATCGGACCACTGAATCTGAATGTTCTGGCTTGGGCCAAGGGCATCCAGCGCCTCATGAACGATGGAGGTATTGTTGATTCCGTTCAAATTGGCGCAATTGAGCTCGCGCCTGGGATCACCGCGAAGGCGTTGATTAGAGGAACGACGGACGTTCTCGCTGCGAGTAACCGCTTTGTCGATGGCAAAAAGCACGAAATTGAGAAAGTTCAGCTTAAAATTCCAGGCTCAAGAAGAACCACGATCATACTGGCAAGCAACGGCACCGCCCGAATTGACTCTGACGCACCGTCAGATACTGTGGTGTCGATTCGGGCTGCGCTTCAAGAATTGCTTCGTAAATCGCCCGGACCCATGGTTCTCTCTATTAGCTCTTAGGGCACTACAACATGCCTGCTCCGCTCACCGATGCCGTGATAATTGCCGTAGCGCGTCTCGTTGACGACGCACAGACCGAGACACGCGAGCCTAGCCACTCGGATATCGAGTTTCAGATTCAACGGTCGCGGCTTACCGCTGGCGATCCAAAAGCACAAGGTCAGTTAGTTGGAAAAGCGAAGCGTGTGCTGGGTACGCTCAATTGGGCACTGGACAACAACGCCGCTGCGGGCGAATCTCTCGTTGAAAACCTAATTTCCCTCGTTCGCGGCTGCGGGGGTTCCGGCCTGCCTCGCCGAACTTTGTCGGTTCCGAGGCCATAGAAAATGCAATCGCTGCATTTCGTTCCGAGGGTTTCGTTTTAACAAGCGACGGCGATCTGCACGCCGTCGTTCTTGAAAACCTGTCCGGTGCTGCACTTACCGACGCGCTTTATGCATATGTTCGCCGCGCCAAGCGCGGCGCTGACGACGCAGCTCTACTTACTGGAACTGGCAAAGATCTTCTTGAGGCAACCGCCGCTCACATTCTTGTTGAAAGATTTGGCTCCTACCCTCGTGGCGCCAATTTCGAGGGTCTTCTTGGCCAAGCCTATGTGGCAATGGGGCTGGTAACTCCTCAGCATCCAGTCCAACCAGGTGAGGCGCCCCAACGAAGAATTGAGAGGTCGATGTTTGATCTCGCTTGTTCTGTAAACGCCTTGCGGAATAAGGCTGGCACTGGTCACGGCCGTCCCTGGCTTGCGAACGTCACCGACACTGAAGCAAGGGCGGCCATTCAATTCATGGGCACCATCGCAGAGTGGCTGCTGTATGCACATGGCAAACGGTAGTGCTCTAACCCTTCGGCCGACACGGACGCTGCGCGATAAAAGTCGCGCAGCGCCGGTTACCTCCACGTTATGCGTCACCACCGCCCGACTCGTAGCAAATGGCTGAACTGCTCGAATTCGAGACTAAGCGCCTCCGCTTGCGGCAGTGGAAAGTGGCCGACCGTGATCCTTTCGCTGCCCTCAACTCAGACCCAAGAGTCATGGAGTTTTTTCCATCGCCGCTCACGCGTGCCGAGAGTGACGCAATGGCCAATCGCTGCGAGTCGCTCATCCACGAGCGCGGCTGGGGCTTTTGGGCGGCCGAATTGACGACAAACGGCAGGTTCATTGGGTTTGTCGGCCTCCACACACCGTCCGCTCAATTCCCATTTTCGCCTTGCGTGGAGGTCGGTTGGCGTCTTGCCTATGAGCACTGGGGGAAGGGGTTGGCATCGGAAGCCGCAAAGGAAGCTGTTCGTGTCGGTTTCCATTCACTCGGCCTACGAGAAATCGTGTCCTTCGCCGCCGTTGGAAACAACAGGTCTCGTGCAGTCATGGAACGGCTCGGCATGCGGGAGTCTGGCACCTTCGAACATCCGCAACTACCCGAAGGGAGTTCGCTGCGACTGCATTGCCTGTACCGTCTGTCAAGCGATTGCCTTGTCGCATAACCTCATCAGTCAACCGAGCCTCCCGCAAGCTGCGCTTGTCATCGCATGACTTACACTTACCGAAAAGCTGAAGAATCAGATAGAGAAGAGATCTATCATCTGTATCGCCTGGTGATGCGTAGCTTTATTTCTGAAATCTGGGGCTGGGATGAACAGTGGCAACGCACCGATTTCTCTACCCATTTTGATCCCCAAGGAATTACGCTGGCATTCCAAGAGCACGAGCTAGCCGGGTATTCCCACATCGAAAATCAAGATAGTCAAATATTCATAAGGATGCTCGTTGTTCATCCAGACCACCAGCGGAATGGGATTGGGACAAACCTTCTTGCTTCTGTTATCGCATTGGCTGGCAAGCAATCTAAGAACGTAGGACTGGAAGTTTTCAGAATCAATGAAGTGGCAAAGGTGTTCTATGAAAGGCATGGCTTCAATGTTGAAGGCGAAACTCCCAGTAGTCTCATCATGCACCATGCATAACCCCGCGCTCCAGTGAGAAAGGCGGGTGCTATCCCTCGCCACTGACGACGAACATTCAAGCTGCCTACCTCGTCAACGTCGGTTACCTGGGCGACATCGGCCATTCAGAACAGCCAACGCCACCGGCAGCAAAGGCCGAAAAGCACTCAGCCGATTCCGGGAGCTCAGCGGCAGTACCACCCCAGATAACTGACCTTCATTTGCTTCGAAACCCATCGCACATTGTCACAGTCCAGCGCGGTGCCGCGTAGCCTCTTGAAAC
>JGI26533J51211_1001791_pt1 | contig 13461 bp, 10 predicted proteins | sample ThiBiot_750_biof_FD_51211 | JGI IMG/M metagenome (IMG submission 51211) | reverse complement strand
CATCTAGCGAGCCGCTGCGGACGGAGGGGTACGCCAGGAGCTCCCAGAGCTCGGCAAACCCGTCGAGGATGTCTTCGATGGACCGAAAGACGGCCGCCTCCCCCTTGCGCCAGGGTCGGTCGGTTCGCACTGCCTTGAAGAGAACGAGTTGGATGCCGTTCGTCACGGCTGCGTAGGGGAACCCTTCGTCGTGGCAGTACCCCGCTACCTGTTCGATCGCCTTCTTCAGCTCCTTGTCGGCGGCCATGAGCCCGCTCACCGCGAACGTTCGGCTGATGGTCCTCTGCGGCAGCTCGAACAGGTTCGTCGCCCGCTTCGCCTCGACGACCATCAGGGTGTTTGGTCGGCCGAACTCGTAGTCGATGAACTCGCCGCCGCCAGTCTGCCGCTCTCGGCGGATCTGGTCCTCGGGCCACCCCAGGCCAAGGACGAACAATGGGTCGATGATCTTCGCGCGTACGTCGGCCTCCGTGAGCGTCTCAGTCAGCAGAAGCTGGGTCGAGACTTCAAAGGATGCGCGTAGCCGTGCCCGCCTCTCGTCGATATCGCCCATCGCTCCGCAGTATAGATTGATTTTCTCTTCCTCTGCCTTGATCTCGCACCCTCAGGTACCAGCGGGGGAAGGAGGTTCGGCAAGAGCTCCGTGACCGTGTTGAGAGGACTTCATTCTTGAACATGGGGCTCAGCAGCGCGACAATCGCGACTTCTCTAGCGCACGGAGCGGCGATGGACGCGACGAGGTTGAACGAGTTGGCAGGTCTCGCTGAGGAGTTGTCGAAGGACGTGATGCGTCCCCGTCAGCCGGGTGAGGCTGGCGCCTGGTTCGCTGGGCTCCGAGGACTACTCGACGTCTACTTTCCGAAAGGCGTGCTGGAGCCGACCGTAGCCGACGCGTTGGACGTGAAGACGCTCGGCCAGCTCACGATGCATTCGGAGTGGCTTGCGCAACGGAAGACGCTCACTTCGGACACGCGGCCGATGACACGTGACAAGCTGAACACCGTGGCTGCCGCCCTCCGGACCGTTGCCAAGAAGGCGCCCTCTCCCGCCCCTGCACCCTCCGCTGCCGACCAGGCGAACGCCGAGGCACCGATCTATCGCGTCGGGGAGTGGCGCCTTCTGGACGAACCGCTCGGTCGCGGCGGCCAAGGCAGCGTCGTCCTTGTCTGGCATGAGAAGCGATACCTCCGCGGGGCTCTCAAGCGGCCCCGGAGCGACAAGAAGCTCACGGACAAGGCTAAGACACGATTCCTGCGAGAGATCGAGGTCTTCAGGAGCGTCAAGCACCCCTTCATCCTGAAGGTTCTCGACGCTGGAGAAGCGGGTGCTGATTCGGACCTCTTTCTTGTCACAGAGGTGGCTCCATTCGGCTCGCTCAAGGACAACATCGCGGTGTTCGCTGGTGATGCGTGGCGGACGCTCCGCCTCGCGCGCGATATCGCTCGCGGACTGGCGGCAGTTCACGCGGCCGGTATCGTTCACCGGGACCTGAAGCCCGAGAACCTGCTCCTCTACAGCCTCGATCACGCCCTCGTCGGGGATTTCGGCATCGCGCACCTCGCCGACAAGGAAGGAGTGACGAGCGTCGACGAGAAGGTTGGGTCCTACTGGTTCGCCCCGAGGGAGTACGAGATGAAGGCGGAGCCTACGCCTGCATTCGACGTGTTCTCACTGGGCGCCATCCTCCACTCGACATTGTCGGGCATCGGGAGGCCCGACGAGCCTTACCGCGTGATGAAGGCCCGGCGTTCTCTGACCGAGCAGTTCGGGACGAGCAAGTTCAAGCCTCTCGACACACTTCTCGATCGGATGCTGACCCCGGAGCCGGAGAAGCGCCTTCAATCGATGGATGCGGTAGTCGCGGACATTGATCAGATCCTCGGGGGCCTTCTCGGCGGTGCGGGTTTTGGTGGCGACTGCGCCTTCTGCGGTAAGGGGCAATACAAGGACGCTGGGGCACTTCGCGCTGGAAGCAGCACGGAGTTGCTCCTCTTCGACGATCGAGGACGCATCAACGTCAACCTCTTGCAACACACGACCCCTCACGTCCTCATCTGCGATTCCTGCGGCGACATCCGCTGGCGAGCGACCACGCGACCACAGTGAAGAACGAGCTCTACACGAGGCGAGTCGAACGAGAGATTGTCGCGTACCGTCCGAGGTCGTCGCACGCAGGTCGACGATTCCGGCCGCGCTGCCCCTCCAGGTCAAACCATCGTGAGCACGCGATGAGACCGTATCAGGACTTGCGTCGGAGTCAGCTTCGACAATCATCATCGTCGCGTCGGGCCCCTTCCGCCGACGCTTGCGCGGCTCTGCCTTCGGCCCGTGCGCATCGACACGAGTCGCCAGCCACCCTCGAGAGCGAGTGCATATCAACCGCCGTAGGTCCGCCGTTCCTCCAGTGCTCAATTCGCTTCGGCTCCCCCTCGCGCGTCGCCTTCGGGAGCCCGATCTCCGGCGCGCAGACTCATGCGAGAGTTCGACCGACGTCAGCAACGCGATTCGTCGAACGGATACAACGCGGCGCTTGCTAGGTCGACCTGACGTGAGACACCAGCGCGTTCGAGCGAAGTCACCCATCGCGTCGCGCTGAACATCCACGCTGCGAGGCCTCTAACCGAGAGAGGCCGCTGAGCCGGGCACGCTTGTCACGGCTCCGCGACCGTGTCTATCCTCCGGGACGGGGGGGGGCGAACGTGCATTTACGCCCTCACTCTTTTCGATTCGAAAGGGAGGGACGAATGGCACTCGACGCTTCGCTCTACGAGACAATCCCGCAGACCAACGTCGCGGGGACGATCGCGCTCATTCACTCCGTGCTGACGGCGAGCAAGGGGGTGCAGCTGCCGGCGGCGAAGAAGGCACTCCGTCGCGTCCGGGACGCCGGCGAGGCGCTGCGCACGCAGCACCAGACCGTGCCGCCGGCGAAGGTGGAGAGCGTGACGCGCGCCGCGGACTCGGCGGTCGACCGAATGTGGAGTGCGGTCGCCAATCGCCTGGCTGCGAACATCGAGCTCGGCGGAGCCGACGGCGCCGAGGCCGCGCGCATCTACGCGCTGCTCTTCGCGAAGGGGCTCACGTTCCTGACGCTCCGCTACCCGGAGCAGTGGGCCGAGGGAGAGGCGATCCTCGGGCGGATCACCTCGGAGGGCCTCGAGCCGACGCTCGATCGCCTCGTCGGTGCGCCGTTCCTCCGCGAGCTCCGTGCCCGGCAGGCAGCCTATGGCGAGGCGCTCGGCATCACGAAGGTGAAGGCCGCGACGCCGGAGCCGGTGAACCTCGTCGAGCCGCTCCGCGAGGCGCGCGCCGCGCTCGGGACGTACGTGCGCGTCCTCATCGCTGCCGTCGAGAACGGCGACTTCGACGAGGCGTCTGCCATCCCGATGCTCGCTCCGCTCGCGTCGCTCCGAACATCGCTCCGCGACAAGCGGAAGCCGGCCGACTCGGCCGAGCCGTCACCGGTCTCGCCGGAGCCGCTGCCGCCGGTCGAGTGATCGGTCGACGGCGACACCGCGCCGCGCCCGATGCTCGCAGCGGGCGACGGTCCTCCTCGTGACCGGATGCCCGGAGGTATCCCGGCCCCGGTCCTGACCGGCCTCCGCGTGCCCGAGGGCATCCCAGACCCGGTCGCAACCGACCTCGGCGTGCCCGAAGGCATCCAAGATCCGGTCGTGACCGGCCTCGGCGTGCCCGAAGGCATCCAAGATCCGGTCGCGGCCGTGCCGCGGTGTGCCCGGCGGCATCCCAGACCCGGTCGCGACCGCCCCGCGGGATGCCCGGCGGCATCGCAGCCCCGGTCGCGCCCGGCTTCCAGATGTGCGACGACGGAGCTCGATGGGTGTCGAAGGGTGGAGCCTCCGCCGGAAGAGCGGCGGGCTCCATCTCGTCGAGGGACGCGGGCGGCATCCACGAGCTACACGCGCCAGCGCCATTGCAGCGGAGCGGGGAGCGTCTCCGCAGCAAACTCCAATTGAAGGACCCGGCGATGTCCGGGACGGGTTGCGGGTGACGAAGCATGGAGAAGGAGAGGGTGAAAGGCGAGCACCTCTCCGCGCTGGGCGATGCAGGTGACCGGAGCGATCGTTGCCTTGTATTGCTCGATGGCGTCCTCGGTCAGCCGCCCGTGGCGGTGCGTTCCGGGCAGCACTTTCAATGGGCCGTTGTCCTCACCACAGTCATCCAGGTGAATGCGCACATTCAGCATGCGGCCCAAGAGGGACGAGGGGGCGTGCGTGTGGATCACGCCTTCCTTCTTGCTCCAGGGCCCGAAGCCGGGCCGCTCGTGGCGTTGCTCCACGGCGATCGTGAGGTCCTGATGCCACGGCACCTTCCAGTTGGCTTCCGGCGTCTTGTCGAACAGGATTGCCCGAACCGCGAACGGCTCGGCGTGAAGCACGTTGCCAACCGCCTCACGAAGGGCGGGTAGCTGGGCCAACGGCTGAACGCCAGGCGCATCGCTGAGCAGATTTCGCTGCCCTCCGCGTCGTCCCTCGCGATGGACCGCTGCGGGGCGCTCCTCCAGCAAGGAGAGCAATGCCGTCGGAACCCGGATGGGGAGCAAGGCGAAGCCCTGCTCGGAAACGGTTTGGACCCAATCCGCTGTGGCCGCAGGGAAGCCTGCCATGACGACCCAAGTATCGATCAAACGCGGCGCCAGGGCGAGACCGCGTATTTCAACCAGTTCTGGACTGGGGCGCGACCGCAGCGTCGGCACCAAGCACGTCTTCGTCGGCGAGACGCGCGTCGGGTCGAAGGTCAGTCCGGGCGAAGCCGACGCTCGTACGAGATCGCCTCGGGCAGCTCCCTCGTCGGTCGGATCCATCTCGAGGTGTAAGCATCTCGAACGGCTCGAAAGCCAAGGCCCGCCAAGAAACTAACGACGCTCCGAACGAATGGCGTGTTTGCCGAGTCCGATGGATGGCGTGTGTCTTGCTGGCGAGCGCGAGCATGACTGGTCGAGCACGGTTCGCGCGTCGCGCGCTCCGTCGTCATCTCTCGGTGACGACGGTTCTTCCTCTGCTCGTCGCCTGTTCGGACGCATCGCCGTCCTCTCCGAGCTCGCCGACTCCCGATGAACCCACGGACGATTCGCCGCCATCGTTCGATCCGGCGCCATGTGCGCATCTTGTCGGGGGTGGAAGGGGCGAGCACTCCCTCGCCTCCGATCTCGGCCGCGCACACGCCCTCGCTCGGTACTTCTCCGTCGAGACCAAACCACGAGAGACGGACGCCAAGCTCGCCGACGCGCTCGACACGATCTCGCCCAATTCTCCCGACGCGGTGAAGGGCTACGCGCAGCGGCTCTCCGGCGCCTGTTTCGCAGCTGCCGGCGCGCAAGCTCTCGGTCCTTCGAGCGTGACCATGCACGACGGCGTCGCGGTCGTCGTGCCCGGGACCGGCGATCTGCCGCCGATCACCAACGCGAAGTCCGTCGCGGTGGATCTTCGTGAATTGCCGGATTCACCCGAGGCCCACGACGCGCTCGAGCGAGCGATGGTCGCCGTGGTCGCAGGAGATCTGCGGCTCCTCAACGCCGAGATGCGCTCATGCAACGGCCAGCCGGACGAAGTGTATTCGCTGCTCTCCACGATCGACATCACGCAGTACGCGTGCAAGACGACGACGGAGAAGGGAGTGGTCCTGACCGGAAAGGGCACGAGCCTGCCTCTGGCCGTCCTCTCCGCGCCGCGCATGACGCCGCTGGCCGCCTGGGGTGCCATCACACTGCGCGCACGCGCGGGCGCGGCCATCATCGGAGAGTCGATCTCCACCGAGATCGCCGAGAGCCGATGGGTCGGGGTCGGCGACGCGGGGCTCGCCGTTCGAACGAAGCGACTTCTCCTCGGCGGGAAGAGGCCCGTCCCCGACGTCGTTGCAGCCGACATCCGCACGGTCGACCCGCTCGCCCACCTCGCGAAGATCGAGCAGCTCGAAGTCGCCGAGCTGTCCGGTGACGCGGAGGCAGCACGCCCCGCCATCGCGCCACTTCAGCGTCCGAAGGATTGGGGCGCCGAAAGCGCACGCCCGGGCGACGGTCGCGCAGCCTTGATTGCCGCCTATGCCTCGGCACGCACGTTCTTTTCCTATTTCGACATCGTGGGCGACACCGTCGACGCGCGGCTCGATGAGTGCCTCGCCACACTCGACACCAAACCGGGCGACCGGTGGACGATCTACCGGACCATCAGCCGTTTCGCCGAAGCCCTCCACGACGGTCACGCGGGTTCGTACGACAAGTATCGAGCCGCTGCGAAGGTATACAGTCCCGTCACGACACTGCCGATTGGCAGCGAGCTCGTCGTCGCCATTTCGAAAACCCCGCTCGTTCATCCGGGCGACGTGGTCATTTCCGTCGACGGAGTACCGGCCGCCGAGCGCGTCGCGGACCTGAGCGATCTCATCAGCGGATCGCCGCAAAAGAAGGTTCACATCGTCGCCGAAGCCCTCGTCCCGGCGAAGGACTCGGTCGTGGTCCTTCGCGCTCCGGACGGAGCGACGCGCACGGAGACGCTGTCGCCATCGAACGAAGCGTCGTCGAACTTCTCGCTCTTCGATCGACCGAGGGGCATGCTGACGGATCTCGGAGCCGCGGACGTGTACTACGTCTGTCTCGACACCTACGGGAAGCACGCCCCGACGGTCGAGGATCTGCCGGACATCCGGACGCAGATGGCCGCCGCGCGCGGCGTCGTGCTCGATATGCGCGGATATCCGGATGCTGTGGGGTGGGAAGTCCTCGCCCATGTGGCCAACAGCGATTCCTTCGGACCCAAGATGGCCGAGCTCATGGTGACGCCCGACAGGCGCGAGATCGTTCCTCAGCCGACGCAGCTACTCTCGATGTGGGGGCCTGCAGCTTCGGGCTACGCGGGCCCCGTCGTCGTCTTGACGGGCGCTCGGACCCAATCGCAAGCCGAACACTGGACGAGCTTCTTCGTGAGCAAGAAGCGCGGAAAGATCGTCGGCGGCGCGACCAGCGGCGCGAACGGGACGATCACGGGCGTGCAGCTCCCCGGAGGGTTCGGCATGACGTTCACCGGAATGCGCGTCGACAACGCCGACGGGAGCCCGTTTCACTCCCACGGCATCGCGCCCGACGTCGAGGTCGCGCCGACCATCACCGACCTACGCGACGGCAAGGACACCGTCCTACTCCGAGCGATTCAAGAGATTCCTTGAGGCACAACTCGGTTGCGCCGATCTCGAATCGTACGAGGCGGTGATCAGACCACGGCGATTTGACCGAAGATTCGCGCCGCTCGCCGATCGGGCGGCGCGAATCGGAGGTCAATGCAGGCCGCTCACCGCCCTAGCCGACTCGGCTCGAGAGGATCGGCCAGGACTGCGCCGCGAGCGGACCGCGTCACATGCGTGCAGAGCACATGTTTCAAGTCGGGGAGCTTGAAGCGCAGCGAGCGCGTCCTGTTGAGCGGATCACGCGAGCGTCGAAGGCGAGCTTGGTCTACTCGGTCAAGCTCGACTGATCACCGACGTCGATGGCTGGCGGCAGCGAGACCGCGGCCCGCGCTGCCGGCGCTTCGCACGTGGGCCCCCCCGCGCCTTGATTCCCTTCCGCGCCCGTCGGCGGCTATGGTTTAGTCTCGTGCGCGATGAGGCGAAGTCTGCGTCGAAGCAGGCGCTCAACGCGAGCGTTGTTCGCCTTCGCGATCGCCGCGGTCGCAACGTGGATGTGCACGGCCACGCGGGCCGCTTGGGCGGACGGTCAGCACGGGGACGCCGTCGAACCTCTGCTCACACGCATCGAGCTGACGTATTCCGCTCCTCCGGAGTGTGCTTCGCGCGCCGAGGTCACCCGCGCCATTGCTCGGCGCATCGAGCCCGGATGGCTCACGAGGGCCGACTCCCGACGCTTCGCGGCGGTCATCGTTCGCGCTGACTCCGCCACGTACAGCGGAAGACTCGACGTCGAGCACGCCGGCCGAGTCCACACCCGCAAGATCAGCGGCAGCACGTGCGGGGAGGTCACGGCTGCGCTTGCCGTGTTCGTCGCCATTGCACTCGATCCCGTGACCGCCGATGACGCGGAGGACCGCCATCGTTCGCCGCCCCCCGTCTCCTCGGACGATGAGCCGCTTTCCTCCGCGCCCGGACCACCGCCAGAGAAGGTGGCCGCCGCGCCACGGCCTCCTTCACTGCCGTCGAGTCGCCCGCCGGGTGCTCGCCGAACCACCACGCCGGGGGAACGCTCGCGCTGGACGTGGAGCTCTACCGTTTCGCTGACGTACCTCCGTGTGCCGGAGGCGGCCGTGGGCGCGCGCGTCAGCGCTCAGCTCGCCCGCAACGTCACGACGAGTCGTCTCTCTCCTGCCCTCCGAGCATCGTGGGGTTTCGCTGATTTTGCGACGCTTCCGGACCGCGCGGGGCGGGTCGCGTTCCGCTTCGAAACGGCGCAGCTCGCTGCCTGCATGGTGGTCGACTTCGCACCGATGCCGTTGACGCTGACGCCGTGCGCGGGCGCTGATGTGGGGACGCTCGCGTCAACGGCGCGTGATCTTCCCCGTGGAACCCACGTCGAAGGGCGCTGGGTTGCAGCTCATGCGTTCACGCGCGCGGCGTGGTCTCTGCTCCCGTGGCTCGCGCTCGAGCTCGAAGTGGGAGCGCTCGTTCCTCTCGAGCGGAGCTTGTACGCTCTCTCTCAACCCCCCCGCGTCGCCTATCGTGCGCCTTCCGTCCTCTTTTCGAGCAGCGTCGGGCTCGGCGTCCAGGCCCACTTCCCCTGATTCGGCGGGGTAGTCGCCGGCTCGGGCGGAAGCGAGTGACGATTTCGTGATCCACGAGGCCGGAGCCGGGATTCTAGGGATGCAATGTCGCTCGGAGAGCTCCCGGTGAGCGCTCTTCAGGGACCTCCGATGACGAGGCGAATCCCCGAGGCCACGGCCGCTCCGGTCGATGCCGCCGAGCGCCGTAAGGCTCGGTTCGAGCGGCTCGTCCACGAGCACCATGACTTCGTCTGGAGATGCGCTCGGCGCCTCGGGGTCCGCACCGGGGATCTGGACGATGTCGTCCAGGAAGTCTTTCTCAAGGCAGCGCGCAACCTGGACTCCATCACCCACGAGCGAGGCTTTCTCTTTCGCGCGTGTGCTTTCGCTGCGGCGCACGCACGACGGAGCGTTCAGCGGCGCCGGGAAGTCGTCGACGACGAGCTCGTCGGCGCGGAGCTCGACGGCGCGGCGAATCCGGAAGAGACCGTCGAGACCAACCAACAGCGCGAGCAGCTCCAGAGAATGCTCGACGCGTTGCCGACCGAGCTCCGCGAGGTCTTCGTCCTCTTCGAGCTCGAGAACTTCACCAAGCCAGAAGTTGCCCAGGCACTCAACCTGCCCCCCGGCACCGCGGCCTCCCGACTGCGCCGTGCGCGGGAGGAGTTCATGATCATAGCGGCGCGTGTCGTGCGCACCGGAGGCTCACGATGAGAAACGAGATGAAGCGCCTGGTCGATGAGCCGATCGCGCCCGAGCTCGCGAGCATTCTTCGGTCCGCCAAGGTCGATGTCGTGCCCGCCAGGGACGAGAAGCAGGCCCGAATCATCGCCGCAGCCGCGGCGACAGGCTCGTTCGACCGCCCGAGCCAGGCGCCGGGTGCGCCGTGGCTCCGGTCCGCGAGGACGATCGGACTTGCGAGCGTCCTGATCATCGCCACCAGCGGTCTCGTGAGCCATTGGGGTAGCCAGTCGACGGCGACCGAGAGCAGCGCCGAAGCAACGCCAGGCGACGCTTCACGAGCTTCGGCCGTTGCGTCGGCCGCCGTGCCGGCGAACGGCCCTCCGTCGTCCACCACTCCCGCGGCGGAGACGTCGCCGCTCGAGCCCGCTTCGACACCGAGCCTCTCGGTGAACGATCTTCCCGCAGCTCCACCGGACACCAAGCGCGACGGCGCGGGTCCCAAGACGCGTCGCCATCCCTCCACGTTCGAAGACGAGCTCGCCGTGGTGGACGCCGCACGGATCGCGCTCGCGCGAAGCGATGCGCGCGAGACGCTCGCGCGCGTGGCGGAGTACCGAACCCGGTTTGGTACCCCTCGATTCGCCGACGAAGTCGACGCGCTCGAAGTAGCCGCCCTCGCCGCCGTCGGTGATCGTGCGGCAGCCCTTTCGAAGGCGGAACGATTCGCCGCCGCCTATCCGGATTCCCCATACCTGCAGCGCGTTCGTTCCGTCGTCCGAACGACCGAATGAGCGGGCACGCCTCATCGCGCTTCATGAGCGCACTGGGTTGACCAGTGCGCACCACCTGCCTGGAGCGCGAATGCGTCGAGCCGGAGCCCATCCCTGCAAGCGCTGGGGTCTGTCGTCGTGGTGGCTGTGATCGAGAAGGAGTAGTCGTGCGGATCTCATCGAAATTCGGACCCGAGCGCTCGCGCACCTCACGGGTGCAGCGCATCGCCATCGTCATCGCCGCGAGCGCAGCGCTGGCGACCGTGTTCGCATGCGGGTCCGAACGCGTCCTGAATGTCGGACTCGGCACCATCGACGAAGACGCTTCCAGTCCGCCATCCTTCACCGATCCGAGCGCCAGTGATGCGGCGCTCGCCGACGCAGCGGGAGAGATCCTTGCGTGCATGGGCACGGAGTGCCCTGCGCCGTGGGAGACGTGCAGCTCCGGGAGCGGGCCGGCGTACAAGTGCGGAACCGATCTCTCGCGGGACTCCGCCAACTGCGGCGCGTGCGGGAACAAGTGCCCCGTCAACGCGGAGCTCCACATGACGTCGCGCTGTGCCGACGGCGCGTGCGCCTTCGAGTGCCTGAACCCGGCATCGAGCCGTTCCGAGTGGCGCAATTGCAACGGCGCTCTCGAGGATGGCTGTGAGGCCGACGTATCGAAGGACCCGACGAACTGCGGCGCCTGCGGGAACGTCTGCGCGAGCGGCACCCCGTGCATCGAGGGCAAATGCGGGTGCCCGGTTGGATTCACGGCGTGCAACGGAAACTGCGTCGACACGACGATCAGCGATTCGAACTGCGGCGCCTGCGGCGTCAAATGCAACGACACGCCGGATTCGTGCTCGCCGACCCCGCCGAACGCATACTTCGGCTGTCGCGGAGGCGTCTGCAGCCGGCTCAAGTGTGTCGGTACGGCGGCTGATTGCAATGGCAACCTCGACGCCACGCAGTGCGCGGGGGACGGCTGCGAGGTCGGGAGCCTCGCTACGACGGAGAACTGCGGCGCCTGCGGCGTGAAGTGCAAGCCTGGTGAGCAATGCGTCAACGAAGGTAATGGGCTCGAGTGCGCGGTCCCGTGCGTGAGGACCGGGAAAGTCCTGTGCGCGGGGCGGTGCGCCGATCTCCTCAACGACCCGGAATACTGCGGGAGCTGCGAAGGTCGCTGCAGGCCGCCGGGGCCGAACCAGAAGAGCCTCTGCCGCAAGGGCGTGTGCGCCTACGAGTGCGCCGACGGCTTTGCAGACTGCAACGGAGATCCCACGGACGGTTGCGAGACGAACCTCCGGATCCACCCGGGCAATTGCGGTGCGTGCGGCAATGCCTGCGATATCGGCGCGGGACAGCCATGCATCGAGGGCAAGTGCCTGATGGTCGAATGCGACGGAGGCGTGACGACGAAATGAAGCGCTCGCTCTCGCACTCGCACTCCACGCGCCGCCTCGTCAGCGCGTCGGCGCTCGGCATCTTCGGAAGCGCGCTCTTCGCCGTCGCCAGCTGCGCGACCATCGAGCCCGCAGCCGACCCGCCGCCGTCGCCGCCGTCGCCGCTTCCGGACAGCGACGCCGGAGCCGGCGCGCTGGTCGACGGTGGATGTGATGCCTCCGACCCGAGATGCATGGCGATCACCTGCGAAGGGGTCGACTGGTGCCCTGTGCCTACCGGCGTCAGCGCGGTCTACGCGCTCGTCTCGGTGTGGGGAGCGGGCAAAGACGACGTTTGGGTCGGCGGCTCAGGCGGCACCCTCATCCACTGGGATGGCGTCGCGTGGACGCCGACGACGACGGGTGTGAAGAACACGTTCAACGTGATCTGGGGCAATGGCTCGACGGACGTCTGGGCCGCCAGCTCGACGGAGGTCGTCTTCCATTTCGACGGCACGAAATGGACACCCGCGCCGAGCGTCCCGAGTGGGAGGACCAAGGCGCCGATCTTCGCGGGCTGGGGCGACGGTTCGGGCGAGGTTCGATTCGGCACGAGTGCCTACGATCTCCCTGACGATTCGCGCGCGAATCAGGCCATCGCGAAGAGGGCGAGCGACGGTGGCGTCGAGTGGACCGGGGAGCTGGGCACCGCGACGGTGCACGGAATATGGGGCAGCTCGCCCGACGACATTTGGCTCGTCGGAGACAACAGGGGTCCGGGGACATGGCGCCAGCCCGGCTTTACCGCGCACGGCACGCGCACACAGGACGGAGGTCTCGTCTGGGCGGAGATCGAGAGTCAGTCCGTGGCGATCGTCGAGAGTGTTTGGGGCAGCTCGGCGGACGACGTCTGGGCCGTCGGAGGAGCTGGGACCATCCGGCACTTCGACGGCGCGGGAACCCGCTGGGAGATCGTGCCTTCGCCCACCGTCGAAGCCCTCCACGCCGTGTGGGGCTCCGGACCGAACGACGTCTGGGCGGTCGGCGACGCGGGGACGATCCTTCACTGGGATGGCGCGACGTGGAAGCCGTCCGTGGCCGCGTTCGCTGCCGACAAGAAACGACCGAATTTGTACGGCATCTGGGGAAGCGGACCGAACGACGTCTGGATCGTCGGCGATAGCGTCGCGCTTCATTACACGGGAGATACGAAATGAGCCGAAGAGGAAGAACGTCGTCCCTACGGGTGCGCTTGGGTCAGGGTGCGGCCGTGCTGAGCGCGCTCGGCATCGGCGTGGTCGCGTGCGCCGACGATCCCGCCAACCAGGGCATCGTCGAAGACGTCGGGGTCGATGCCGGGCCTGATGTCTCCGCCGACGCAGGCAAAGACCCAGGCAAAGACACCGACGCAGACGTGGACGCGTTCGTCCCGACACCGGACGATGCCGGCGCGGTAGACGGAGCATTCGATCCTTCGAACGAGCCGGTCACGTGTACCGGCACTCCGTGCGCAACCGAGCTCGTCGCAGGGGAGAAGCACTTCTGCGCTCGGATGAGCGACAGCACTGTTCGCTGCTGGGGAGCCGATTTCTTGGGTGCGCTCGGCGGCGCAGCGGGCAACGCGAGTGCGCTCGATGGCGGAGCGATCAAGGTCGGAACGGTCGTCGGCCTCGGCTCCGTGACGCAGATCAGCGCCGCGGGCTCGACGACGTGCGCGCGGCTCTCGGACGGCGGGGTCCAGTGTTGGGGCGACAACCGATACGCCCAGCTAGGGCTCGAGGTCGACCCTGCGGTGGTCGACGATGACTGGCATCCCACGCCGGCTCCCGTCGCGCTCGACCAAGCCGCGACGCGCGTGGACGTTGGCCACGGAACGGTCTGCGCCGTGCTCTCGTCGACGGAGCTCGTGTGCTGGGG
>JGI26533J51211_1001677_pt1 | contig 14273 bp, 9 predicted proteins | sample ThiBiot_750_biof_FD_51211 | JGI IMG/M metagenome (IMG submission 51211) | reverse complement strand
AATTGGACAACCGGGGTGAGCTGTCTCGCACTGCGACCTCGCGAGCAGCTACTCCGTCACGCGGGCGTTTGTCGCCGACCTCGCATGCGTCCTGGCTCGTCACGCGTCGAGAAGACTGTAGGCACATGGAGCGTAGAGAGGGGCTCCGCGGTCGATGTCGAACGAGCCGAGCGAGAGTGTTTCGCGTGTCCTCGCGTGCCCCGCAGCCACGGCAATCCTCGCCATGAACGCCGTCGCGTGGATCACACCCGCCTCGGTCCTCCCGAGCTCCGTTCAGCAGACGACGTCCGCTCGGCAGCGCGATGCTCGAGGCCGCTTCCTCGCGAGCCCTCGGCGCCCAGCCGGCGCGCACACGACAGGGCGGCTCGTCCCCCACGGCCGGATGACGAGCGCGCGTCTGCGCAGAGAACGCGTCAGCGCGAGAAGGCTACAGAGAGCACGGTGTACGCATCGAACCTTCGAAAGAGAACGGCACATCGCCGGCCGCATTGACTCGCGGAGGCAGGCCCGATGCTCTGCGACCATGGCCCAAGTCGTCTCGCGAGCTGTTCGCGCACTGGTCACTTCGACGTTCAGCGCCGGATTGATCGCGGCGCGTGGCTCGGAATCCAGCTCGTGGTTCAGCGACCTCGACCCCTTCACCGAGACGCCGCCGCCCTAGAGCCTTCGTAACCACGCATTGCGCTCGAGGGGCTCGGCCTCGTCGCTCCCCAAGGTCCACTCGACCTCGCCATTTCTCAATTGCAGCAGATCGTCCGTTCGTCTTCGAAGGAGATCGTGCCAATCGGCGTCGACGGGGTTGCCGGCGTGCAGCCCCCCGTCACCTTCGACTTGTAGGCCTTCAGCTTGGTGATGCTCCCGTTCGCGGCGCATGCGCTCGTGATCGTGATGGCGGCGCTGCCCTGGCAGACGGGGTGAGTCCACAGCTCGAGCTCGACGTCACATGGGGTAGAGTCGCAAGAACAGCCCGTACACGCTCGCTGGTCCTTCACGAACGTGCCGCTAAGCCGCTGCTTGGTGAACGCCGCCGCCGGGCACTTGTTTGCCCCCGCTTTCGCCACACATCTCGCGAAGCCCGTTGCCTTCGGCAAGCACCGTTGCGCTCCAGGACAGCCAGCAGCGGCGCTCTGTGGTGGCGTGCACGTACGCCCATCCGTCGGGTCGCTCTTCGTCGGCGTATCCTTCGCGCTGCACGTTCCATTGCCCGACGTGGCCATCGTGAAGCCACTCGGAAGATCCCAGCTCTTGCCAGTGCAGCTCGCATTGACCTGCAGAGCATCCGTCGAAGGAGTGACCATGCAGGTCAGCTCCGTCCCCTTCGTCAGTGTGATCGTCGCACCGCAGTCGCTACCGCAGTTGCACGCGCACGTGATCGTCCCATCGCCTTGAAGGACGCTCACATCCGTAGACCCGGTGTAGCCCTCGGGGCAACTCGGCCTCGCGTCGTCTGCGAGCACCATCGGAGCCCACCCGTCCGGCGCTGGCTCCACGCATTCGAAACCATCCGTGCATGCCGGGTCCGCGCAGTCGACGCTGCCATTGCAGTCGTTGTCGATGCCGTCGTCGCAGACCTCGACGCCAGTCGGCTCGCAGGTGGGCTCGATGACTGCTGCGTCACTGCCCGCTGCGCCGTCTCCCCCTCCGCCCAGGTCAGCGTCGCCGTCACTCCCTGCGATGAGCGCATCCGGGTCGATGACGAATCCGCACGCCGCAACCAGCCCCGCCGCGCCGATGAACGCAGCAACCAACCCGCACACCTTCATCGCCTTCATTGAGCCCCGCTCGTCATTGCGGTCGAACGGGCATCCGCATCGACCTTGGGGTGCAGGAGGAAGAGGACCGTACCGACGCCCGCTCCGACGAGGCCGACGACCAGCGAGATATCGGCGAGCGTCACCGTCGTCGCGACCGAATCACGCTCCGAGATCGAGCAACGTTGCCCGCATGACGCTGCGTAGCCGTCGTAGTCGAGGCGCGCTTTCATAGCGAAGACCGAGAACGACAGCAGACCAGCGGCCCCGATCCCCCAAGCCGTCCAGCTCGACGTAGGAATGACCGTACGCGCCGACCGTTCCGATGCTGGTGAAGGGATTGGCGGCCGCGACCGTGGAGGAACCTGCTCCGCGACGAGCTTGCCGACGATGACACGGTCCTTCTCCCCTTGCGCCGCGATGATCTCCGTCTCGAACGGCTTGCTCGCCGGGCGCGTGATCCGAATGCGATATTTTCCCGGGTCGACCTCGACAGCACGACCGTCGAGATCGAGCGTTCGATCGTCGAGAAGGACGCTGGCGTCGGCTATGTCCCGACCGCTGTCGTCGACGACACGGATGACGAGCGTCGGGATCTTCTTCCCGACATCGCTCAGCCAGTCACCACAATAGGTTGGTATGGGAGCGGGACATTCGCTCTGCGCGCACTTCTGGAAATGCGCACGCGCCTCCAAGAGGTGACCTTGGTCACGCACCACCTGCCCGTCGGACGCCGCGGCCATGCAGTCCTTGTCGGCTGCGTGCGCGACGTTTATCGATGCGAGACCGAACGCGATGACGGCGATGCCGATCGTCGACAGGCGAAGCCAAGGACACGACCTCATCGGCACACCTCCGTGAATTTCGTATGACCTGCGCTATCCACCGACGGAACGATGCGGCACTTGCGGGATGGGGATGCCGCAGCAGCCCCCGTCGAATCCGGCCTCGTGCCCGACGATGTCGGCGCCGTCCGGATGCCGCGGCGCGGCAGCGCCGGCGGTTCGTCCGCTCCCATCGCCACCGGCGCGGACGATGCCGCGGTCGCCGTCGTCACCGCGACGCTCGTGCCGGATGGTGCAGGTGAGGACGCCGATGACGTGACCGTCGCCGCCATCGATGTCGAGGCGCCGGGCGAGAAGGGGGCCGGCGAAGGCTTCGTCGCGGTCATCGCGAAAAGGACGCCCGCGAGTACTAGTGCGAAGAGGATCGTGAGTGTCGGGAACAGGCTGCGTGCTCGAGGAGGCAGATCGGCTCCCGTCCAGTAGGACGGATTGGATGATGGCTCGCGCGAAGCGCCTTCTCGACCATCGTCGCTCCTTCCGGTCAGGGTCTCCGCTTCGCCAGCGATGTTCTCGTCACCGACCTGCGGCGGCGCGGGAGGCCCGAGGCCGACGGCCGTGCCGGTCGGCCCGCCCATCGCACGCTGCAGAGCCGCGAGGGACTTCTCGCGCATCTCGAGCAGATGCGGACGTTCCGCTCGAAGCCAATCACCGATCTCCGCCGCATGTGCGACATCCGTCGCCTTGCGCAGAGCAGTTCCCATATCCCTCGCGCTGACGAAGCGGTCCGCTGGCGCTCGCTCGACAGCGCGCATGACGACCGCGTCGAGCTCGTGCGGCACGTCGACGGAGAGCTCGCTTGGAGCCGCGATCGCAAGGTCGAGCACGGCTCGCATGTTCTCCGCCATCGAGTCGAAGTCGATCAGGCGTCGTCCTGTGATCGTCTCCCAGAGCACGACGCCAGCGGCGTAGATGTCCGTTTGCGCGGTGAGCGGCGTTCCGAGCAACTGCTCCGGCGCCATGTACGAGATCTTTCCCTTCACCGATCCGTCGCCGGTCGAGTGCACTCGCCCCGCGGCCCTCGAGATCCCGAAGTCGGCGATCTTCGCCACTCCCTGAAAGCTCACGAGGACGTTCTGCGGGGAGACATCACGGTGGATGATGTCGAGCGCCTCGCCATTCTCATCGGTTGCCTCGTGTGCGGCGTGAAGCCCATCGAGCATTGCGGCGATGATCCCGACCCCGATCCTGAGGGGCACCGGGTTCTGATCGGCCAGCCGCCGGAGGATCTGACTCAACGAAGCGCCATGGACGTACTCCATGACAAGATAGAGCTCGTCCAGCTCTTCGAGGACGTCGAGCGTCATGACGATGTTCGCGTGCGTGAGCGCCGAGGTGACGCGCGCCTCGTCCTGGAAGAGCGTCATGAACTCGGGGTCACGCCCGTACTGGGCGTGAAGGCGCTTCATCGCAACCGTCTTGCCGAAGCCGCCTCTGCCAAGCATCCGCCCGAGATGGACGGAAGCCATCCCCCCCGACGCAATCTCGGGCCCCAAGACGTAGCGACCGACGCGCCGTCCCTGCATCACTTCATCCGGATGCTATCAGCGCAATAGCGACTGGCCACAGACGCAACGAATGCTTCTTTGCATGTCGCTCAATCGATCTAGACGCAGAGACAGGAGCAAGCACGAACTGTCGCCGCACCGGAGGTTCAATCGCCGCAGTCGTACTTCCCGTCGCAGACCAGGGAGCGTCGAAGCCGCGCCCGAGACCGAGGCGGAGCCTTCATGGAGCGCGGCGCTCGAACTTGGGGCTCGCGCCCAACCACCCGCAGTGGCGCCTTCGGCGCGAGTCGAATTCCGAAGCATGGGTGATCGAACCCGCCGAAGAAGCGCACGTCATGCACCAGATGCGAACGCGCGACTGGAGCAACGAAGGCCATGCGGGCACCTCCCGTCGAACGATTCGCGCTGTTCGAAAGCGGGACCACTCTGCTGCCTTCACGATTGATTCAATTGGCAACGTTGCCGAGCTACTCGCATTGAGATGCATCCCAACACCGCCACCAGAGACAGGGGCCGATCGCTCGGGCGCCCTTCCATCTCTGCGATTGTCAGATCTCATTGGGAGCTTTGCGCGTCCCTGCTCGTGATCCGCGGGCTTGACTCGACTGCACACCTCGGATGTCCTTTCGCCTTCCACTGCAGCGAGGGGATGGACGCGCACCATGACGACTCAGGAAGCCGACTGCTTTCGCTCCGAATCCGCGCATCTGGAGCTCAGAGACGCGCTTCGACAACCAGTATCCGAGCTTCTCGGGGTGAACGCCGCGGCCCAAGCGGCGCTGAACGCGCTGGGAATTCACACGGTCTTCGATCTTGGGACCGCGTGGATGTTCGCGAACGCTCGCGCCGCCGCGGAAGCTGGAAAGACCGGGAGGATGACCTCTCGCTTCGGGATCATACCGGCCGACCTGCTGAAGTCATCCGCTTCCTGGTCATCACTCGACGACATCGGGGGGCTGTCCCTCGACGCTTTGCGCGGCATGACGAACCCCGTCGCAACCCAGCTCCAAGACGCGCTGGATGTGAAGACGATCCGGGAGTTCGCCCTCTGGCCACCGCACCTCGTTGCCAGCCGGCTGGTTCAGAACGCGGCCGGCTCCACCATCGACGATCACCAGAATCCGGAGGCCGAGGCTCTCCGCCCGCGCTTCGGCGAGTATCCGACCGAGCGGGTCTACTACTCGACTTTGATGATGCTGCAGATGCATCAGGACGGACAGCGTGAAGCGCTTGCCGGACCGATTTCGCTGAAACCAGCCGTCAAGAACAAGGCCGGTTTCAATCAAGTGGCGATTGGCGCACAGCTCACCTTCTCCCAGTCGTGGTACGCACAAGGCATAACCCTCGGCCACATGCTTCATTCGCTGGCCCTTGCACCGGGTGAGGCCACGCGAATCGCGGTCATCGACTGGTCCCGCCGGACACACGCAAGTGCGACGGAGGCCATCACCGAGAGCGAACAGCTCGACAACTCCACCCAGCACGCACGCGCTCTCAGCGAAGTGCAGAACGCAGTCGCGAACGAGTTTCAGAAGGGAGGATCATCCAGTCAGAGCAGCTCGACCTCCTCCAGCAGCTCCTTCGCTGCGACGGCGGGCACCGGCTTCGTGCCAAGCCTTTGGGCGGATGTCGAAGCGTCTGGCGGCGGCCAGACGGCCAGCACGGAGGCGCAGGCGTCGAGCCAATCCTGGTCGCTAGGAAAGCGTTCGGTGAACGCGAGCATGACCCAGACGGTCAACGACCGCACCGAACAGCACGCCACGTCCGTTCGCAACCGCCGAGCATCGGCAGTGAGGGAGGTCTCGCAGTCCGAGCACGAGCAGGTCAGCACGAGAGTCGTCGCCAACTACAACCACATGCACGCGCTGACGGTGCAGTACTACGAAGTCGTGCAGGTCTACCGGGTGGTCGCGCAGCTTCATCAGGCGGAGCGATGCCTGTTCATTCCCCTCGAGCTCTTCACGTTCGACGGGCCCGACGCACTGGACACGGTCGAACGGTTTCGCGGCGCACTGATTGCGGGCGCGTTGACGCGGCGGGCACGATCCCTCTTCAGCGACGATGCCACCACTGTCGCGATCCGACCGGCGGTCGACGTCAAGCTCCCATCCCAACGCCTCGACGTCCGGCTTCTGTCGACGAGCAGGGCGGTTCAGATGGCACGGCTGGATGAGGCGCTCACGCCGGAGCTCAAGACGCTCGCAGGGACGCGTGAGAACGGGGCAAGCTCGTTGCAGAGCGCGGTGCTCACCCACCGCGTCTGGGACAAGAGCGAGATCGCCTTGACGTCCCGCATCGTCGCCCGTCCCATCGTTCGCACCGATTCGGACGCGCTGTATTTTCCGGACGATGCCGAGGTCGTCGGACTCGTATTCGATAACCTGAACGTGAAGTCGGTCCGAATCGACAGGACGGGGACAGAGACTCCGGACAACACCTTCACCGTTCCAACCAACAGTGGGCGACTGGATCTCCCGTCCGGGATCCCGCTCATCGACATCGAAGCGATCTTCGCGGCCAAGGCGGACGATGCGCCTCGATCGGGAAAAGTCACCCTGCAGCTCTCCTATATGGGCCGGCGCTTCAACACGCCGATGATTCCGGTGGAGCTCTCGTCTGGCATGAACATGCAGAAGGTGGCCACACTGGAGAGCGACTCCGCGGACCGCCGCAAGGAGATGCTGGCCCACCTCAAGGCGAACCATGTGCACTACAGCCAGGCTATCTTCCGAGCCCTCGATACGCCGACGATCGTGATGCTGCTGTCGCAGTTCGACTGGAATGGCAAGGCGCTCTCGGAGCAGGTCGAGCCGAAGCCCCTATCCGTCGTGGGTAACTACCTCGTTCTGCGCGCCCCAGTGGAGAACGACGAATCCTCGGGAGTGACTGAGCACAAGAGAGAGCTTTCGTGGGAGAAACTGCTCGAGACGCGTGGCATCGAGTTCGGGGAGGCGAACTCGCGACTGATCCCCCTTCCAACGGCTGGAGTCTTTGCCGAAGCGGTGCTCGGACGGTCGAACTCGGCTGAGAAGCTGGACATCACCCGCTTCTGGAACTGGCAGGATTCGCCCATTCCCTTGCAGCCGACGGAGATCGCCCCCGTCGCGACCGGGTCTCGCGGCCAAGCAGAGGATCTGAAGCCCGGACAACTTGGACAGCCCGTCCTCAACATCGTCAATCCTACCAGCCTCCCCGATCCGGCGGGGTTGACGGCGGTGCTCAACGCGGTGTCCAACGGCAACATGTTCAGGGACATGAGCGGGCTTGCCGGAACGCAGGGGCTGGTGCAGGCAGGCATGTCCGGGACCCTCCAGGCAGCAACGGAGGCGGGCCAGCTTGCGAGCGAGAACATGCGGACATCGGCGCAGAAGTCTGTCGCCATGGCGCAAGTAGCCGCCGACATCATCAAGTCCGTCATGGGCGCGAAGGGCGGCGGCGGCTCCGTTCAGGGGATCTCCGGCGACGGCGCGCGCATCAACCATGGGCGGGATCTCGACGCGCGCGGAGTGTCGGCTCGAAACGGTGGAGGCGCGGCGGGTACCTCACCCGGTCAAGCCGGGGGCCAAGCGGGTGGATCCGGTTCGGTGGGCGAAGCAGCGACCAACGGGTACGGGGCTCCCGGCGCGATGACCGGGGGCGATGGCAGCGGCGCGGGTGGCTCGGGGTTCTCGCGCGAGATTGCCTGGGGAGATCAGGCGGCCTTGAACTACTCACCGGACGCGCTGGGTGCGGTGGCGGCGGACTACCGGCCCACAGATGTCCCGGAGCTGGTCCAGGCTGGCTTCTTCGACAAGGACCATTTGCAGCCCAGGTCCCCCAAGGAGGTGGCGGAATGGTACGGCCGTTTGGCCGATCTCGTTTCCGGGAGTATTACGAACTCACTCGCGTCCCGCATGCTCAAGCACTGGCTGGGGGCCACCGGCACGAAGTTCACGTTCGACGCTAGTGAGGTCAGCAACGAAGCCTTCGTCATCGAACACCTGCGCGATGAGGTGCGCCGCGTCTTTCTGTCCGAGAAGAAGACGAGCAAGGGCGCCGTGGCCGGCATCGTCCCGCGCATCCAGGGAAAGCCTGGGTTCCCGAAGTGGGACGGCAGCTCGACCGTGCCCATGCACTACGAAGGAGATTCAGTTTCTTTGCCAATGACCGTTCACGCAATGGCGCTCATTGGCAAAGCCAAGCCTCACGACATCGATCTGTTCATGTCGCTGCACAGCTTCGGCATCCGAACGAACGTGGTCGCTTCTCTTTCCCCCAAAGGTGGCGCCAAGTTCAAGGTGAACTTCGATTCATGGGAGTCGCAGGCGTTCGACCGGTATGACTGGGATACGAAGAAGAGCCTGACGGTGCCCAACCCGGACTTCAACAACCCGAAGGGCTTGCCGAATCCCATTGCTCCGGGCGAGGAGAAGCTCGTCGTGTTCCACACCAACGCCAGGCGAGTTGAACAGGCGGGCCTGGCTGCCCCGTACGACGTGGCCTCCACCCTCTGGAAGCCCACCGACGTGGCGATCGTGGGCCCCGCCACGGTGAAAGCATGACCACGCGGCGGCGCTCAGCCGCCCGCTCCGCAGCTCGGTGGGTCGATCGAGCCGCGCGGGAGCGCGGATATACGCTTTTCGAGCTCTGCGAGTAGGCGCTCGGCGTCCAGTCCGGGCACCTGACCGAAGGGAAGGACTGTCACCCAAATCGAATAGGGTGGCGACTTGCCACGCACCTCGTGAAAGCCGGGCTCACGCGAGAAGGATCGGAACGGCGTGCAGGTGAGGGCAAAAAACTCGACCAGCGTGCCCTCGTACTCCTTGGGCCTCTCCGAGTTGGAAATCTGAAAGCTCGTCTCCCACATCCGGGACGGGCTCGAGGGACCACCGATGTTCCAGGGCCCGACTGATAGACGTAGCCCTGGGGCGGCGGCAGCCACTGCATCGCGCACGATCGGGGCCAGCTCCTCCGGCTCGTGTACGCGATCGCGCGGCGAACGACTCGCAGGCTGCAGCATCGGACTCGATTGACCTTCGACGTCCGGAGGTGGAGTCGTGACAGGAGCGGGAGCGACTACCGCAGGAGCCGTGGGATGGACATCCGTTCGGCAGCCCGCGAGGGCAAGGACTGCGACCGCTAGCCCGCTCAATCGATTCCGTTCGAAGTGCACCACGAGAGGCTACAGCACTCTCCATTTCGCCGACACCAAGGAGGTGTTGGCGATTTCGTCGAGAAAACGCCGCGCCGTCTCTGGCCTGCGGGCCGGCTGACGACGGCTGCGGCGCTGATGGCGGTCAGGTTTCCCCTATCGACGCGCTCGGGAAGACTCTCCGCGGCTCTCACTCGATGAGCTTCCATCGGCTACGCACGCGTTCACGAAGAGCAGCACCAGACCAACGAGCAAGGCCTTGGGCGGACTACCGATCGTCCCCATGCGTGAAACGATGACACGCACTCGCCGGCGCACCGATGGAGCTCCGAGCACGGAGCGCTCCTCATCGCGCCGTCGTGCTCGTGCCATACCGGTCTCGACAGTTGCGACCTCGTCGGAGGCAATCCCGTCCCGTCGAGCAGCGTGAGCGACCTCCAATGCGAAGGCAAGGAAGTGAGTGACTGCCGCGGGGGCTGCTCCTTTCCCTCGCGCGACGACACGCCATAGAGCTCGCCGGCTCGGCTTCCGCAGACGTGAGAGCATGCAGCATGGCCCCGGACTGTGCCCGGGCCGAGCGCATGGGCACACGCCCAGATCGCTAAGTCATCGAAGGAAGTCACGTCAGCGTCCCGGCTGGCGTGGCGCGGTCTCTGCTCCTCCTTCACGTGGAGGTTGCAACCGTGAAGACTTTCTCGAACGTCGCTTTCGTCCTCGCCGCCGTCGGTCTTGCCGCATGCTCCTCGTCGTCGTCGCCGCGCTCGGGGACGGACCCGATCGAGATCGACATCGTCAGCTCGGAGCAGCAGCGGGACATGAGCCCGCAGCTGTCGGACGCCGAGCAAGCGACGCTCACGGCAGGCCAGGCCAACTTCGCGGTCGACATCTACCATGCCGTCCGCTCGCAGCCCGAGAGCGCCGACCAGAACATCTTCCTCTCGCCCCACAGCGTGTCGACCGCGCTCGCCATGACCTACGCCGGCGCGCGTGGAGATACCGCCACCGAAATGAAGACAGCGCTTCGTGTCGGTCTACCGGATGACCGCATCCACACGGCATTCGACTATCTCGATCTCGCGCTCGCGAATCGCGGCAAGAACGCCGAGGGGCAGGACGGCAAGCCGTTCCGCCTCATCGTCACCAACTCGCTCTGGGGTCAGAAGGGCCCGTCGTTCGAGACGCCTTTCCTCGACACCCTCGCCGTCAACTACGGCGCGGGCCTCAACATCGTCGACTTCTTTGCCCAGACCGAGAGGTCGCGCACCACGATCAACGGCTGGGTCGAGGAGAGGACCGAGAAGCGCATCAAGGACATCCTGCCCAAAGGCGCGGTCGACGATAGAACGCGGCTCGTCCTGGTAAACGCCGTCTACTTCAACGCGGCGTGGGCCGCGAAGTTCGAGCCGAGTAAGACCGCTCCAGCTCCCTTCACGAAGGCTGACGGCAGCGTCGTGCAGGTGTCGATGATGAACCGCCCGGCGTCCCGACGCTATGCGAAGGGCGACGGATACGAGGCCATCGAGATGGCCTACGACCACGGGCGGTCGTCCCGCTACGCACACCTATACGAGGACGTCGAGATGGCCCTCGACAACAGTGAGCTTGCGATGCTCGTCATCCTGCCCACGGCCGGGACATTCGCGAACTTCGAGTCGTCGCTCACCGGCGGCAAGCTGCTCGACATCCTCGCGGGCCTCGAGACGAAACCGGTAAACCTCTCCTTCCCGAAGCTGAGGCTCGACGTCGCCTTCGGCCTGAAGGAGCCGCTGAAGTCGCTCGGAATGAACCAAGCCTTCAGCGAGGAGGCCGCGGACTTCAGCGGGATGAGCACGACGGAGCGGCTCTCGGTGGCAAACGTCCTCCACAAGACGTTCCTCGAGGTCGACGAGAGCGGCTCCGAAGCCGCCGCGGCGACGGGCGTGTTCAACGTCGCCCAATCGGGGTCCGCACCGATCGAGATGAAGGTCGACCGCCCGTTCATCACGGCGATCGTCGACCGTCCGACGAAGACGCTCCTCTTCCTCGGACGCATCCTCGAACCGAAGCTCTGATTCGTCGCGAGCCGCGCGTCGCGGCGGCGTGGTTCGTCGTCCACACGCGACGACACGCCGCCGGCCGGCGTTGGCAGGGCCCTGGGTGCCCGGCCGCGCGCGTGGCACATGCGAGCATCGATAGGTCATTGATTGAGGCGCCCCAAGCGTGTCGGCCGGCCTGGCTCGGTCTCTGCTTGGTGGTTGCCCGTGAAGATCCTCTCGAACGTCGCTGTCGTCCTCGCCGCCGTCGGTCTCGCCGCATGCTCGTCGTCGTCGTCGTCGTCGTCGTCGTCGTCGTCGCCGCCGTCATCGCCGCCGTCATCGTCGCCGCGATCGGGGACGGAGCCGGTCGAGATCGACGTCGTCAGGTCGGCGCAGCAGCGGGACATGAGCCCGCAGCTGTCGGACGCCGAGCAAGCGACGCTCGCGAGGGGCCAAGCCAACTTCGCGGTCGACATCTACCAGGCCGTCCGCAAACAGCCTGAGAGCGTCGACAAGGACATCTTCCTCTCGCCCCACAGCGTGTCGACCGCGCTCGCCATGACCTACGCCGGCGCGCGTGGGGAGACCGCCGCCGAGATGAAGCGGGCGCTCCATTTCGACCTGCCCGACGACCGCCTCCACACTGCGCTCAACCACCTCGGTCTCGCGCTCGCCAGCCGCGGCAAGGACGCCGAGAGCAAGGACGGCAAGCCGTTCCGCCTCATCGTCACCAACTCGATCTGGGGTCAGAGAGGAACGGCGTTCGAGGCGCCCTTCCTCGACAACCTCGCCGTCAACTACGGCGCAGGGCTCAACATCGTCGACTTCATCGCCGAGACGGAGAGGTCGCGCACGACGATCAACGGCTGGGTCGAAGAGAACACGGAGAAGCGCATCAAAGACATCCTCCCCGAAGGAGCCGTCGGGGCAGACACGCGGCTCGTCCTGGTGAACGCCGTTTACTTCAACGCGGCGTGGGCAACGAGATTCGAGCCGAGAGCGACTGCGCACGCTCCCTTCACGAAGGCCGACGGCAGCTTCGTGCAGGTGGCGATGATGAACCGCCAGGCGTACCGACGCTACGCGAAGGGCGACGGGTACGAGGCCGTGGAAATGGCCTACAACAGCAGCCCGCCCGTCCGTCCCGACGCGAAGAGGTGGGAGCGCTACAGAGTCGGGCACATCGAGGCGGCCCCGGCCGACGACAACGTCGAGCTCGCGATGCTCGTCATCGTGCCCACGGCCGGGACGTTTGCGGCCTTCGAAGCGTCGCTCACCGGCGACAAGGTGCTCGACATCCTCGCGGCCCTCCATACGGTCGAGGTGAACCTCCACTTTCCGAAGCTGAAGCTCGATAACGGCTTCCGCCTGAAGGAGCCGCTGATGTCGCTCGGTATCAACCAGGCCTTCAGCGAGGGGGCCGCGAACTTCAGCGGCATCAGCACGACGGAGAGGCTCTCGGTGTCGAACGTCCTCCACAAGACGTTCCTCGAGGTAGACGAGAGCGGCACCGAGGCCGCGGCGGCGACGGCCGCGATCGTGATCAACGTATCGGCGCACACACCGATCGAGATGAAGGTCGACCGCCCGTTCATCACGGCGATCGTCGACCGTCCGACGAAGACGCTCCTCTTCCTCGGACGCGTTCTCGAGCCGAAGCGCTGATTCGTCGCGAGCCGCGCGTCGGTCGCGACGCGGCGGTCGAGGATCCGAGTCGGCAGCGCTAGGATGCTGCCTCCGTGAGCTCGACAGCGGCGCGACCATCCTGGGGTGGACGACTCCTGCTCACGCCGGGGCTCGTCCTCTACCTCGGCGTCGGGGGGACGGCGGACCGTCACGCGCACCACGCAGTCCAGTTCGTCTGGGTGTCAGGCGGAACCGCCGACGTGATGCTTGCCGACCGCCGCGTGCAGGTGGGGGCCACGCTCGTTCCGGCGCGGGTGGACCACGCGTTCGAGGCGCACGGTCGACCGCTGGCATTGCTCCTCGTCGACGGACACGGCGCACGCGGCTCGGAGCTCGACCGGCGAGCTCGCGAGCTCGCGGGCGAAGATCTCTCCGCCCGGCTATCGCACCTCCCGTTTCCGTCCGTCGAGCTGTCGCTGGACGAGGCAGAGGCGTGGTGTCGAAACGTCCTGCTCGCGCTCGGCGTCGAGTCGACGGGGACGCAAGCTCCGTCGCGGCCGACACGCCGGGCGATCGCGTACATCGAGCAGGCGCTCGACGGCGTGCCACGAATCGGCGACGCCGCGGCGTACGCGTCGACGTCGGCGAGCCGTCTGAGCCATCGCTTCTCGGAGGAGATCGGCCTGCCCTTCCGCCGCTTCGTGCTGTGGACGCGCATGAAGCGCGCCGTGGAGGTCGCCCGAAGTGGCGGGGATCTGACGGAGGCGGCGCTCGCGGCGGGCTTCAGCGACGCCGCCCACCTCAGCCGTACGTTCCGCGCCATGTTCGGCCTAAGCCCGTCCCTGCTCCTGCCGTTCGTCGAGCTCACGGGAACGCCGTGGTCGGACTCGTCCCCCCTCGCGCAGTGACAGGAACGTTCAAGCCGCGGCGACGCCGGATTCCTACGCTTCCGTTCGAGACGATCGCGGGCGCAGCCGTCGGGGCTGGCCATCGTCGATCCCGAGGACCATCACGTCATGAGCCGACGACACCTCCGCGCAACCGCCCTGCTCGACTACGAAGACGAGGGCATCCAGAGCCTCATCGAGCGGCGTGGCTGGCGAGCCCTCGATCCGTACGAGCGCATCGGCGCAGCGTACGCGTTCGTGCGGGACGAGATCGCCTTCGGCTACAACGAGACCGACAGCCTCCCGGCGTCGCGCGTGCTCGCGGATGGCTACGGCCAATGCAACACGAAGGCTACGCTCCTGATGGCCCTGCTCCGCGCGCTCGGTATCCCGAGCCGCCTCCACGGGGCAACGATCCACAAGCGCCTGCAGAAGGGTGTCGTGACCGGCCTCTTCTACGTCATCGCCCCCACGAGCATCTTCCACACGTGGGTGGAGGTCTCAGTCGAGGGC
>JGI26533J51211_1001604_pt1 | contig 14856 bp, 10 predicted proteins | sample ThiBiot_750_biof_FD_51211 | JGI IMG/M metagenome (IMG submission 51211) | reverse complement strand
GTCGGTCGGCTTGTCGAGGCGGTAGAAGTAGATCTCGGCGAGGTAGTACTGGACCTGGTAAGCGCCGGTCTCGCCGCTGAACTTCGAGAGGTAGACGGTGTAGAGCCCCGCGGCTCCCTCGAACTCCGCGCGGCTCGTCTTGTCCTTCTGCGCCTTCGCGTGGAGCTGGAGCGCGTGCTCCTTCAGCTGCTTCTCGATCTCGTTCGAGGTGTCGGCCACGACCCTCGGATCGCCCTGCGTCTTCGCCCACGCCGATCCCGCGGTGTAGCCCGTCACCGCGCGCTCGTACGTCGCCCGGAGCTTCGGCCAGTCCTCGACCGCGTTGTACCCCTGCGCGATCGCGAGCACCCACTTGCCGGCATCGCTCGAGGCGGGCTCGAGCTTGAGGAGCAGCTCGTACGCCTCGATGCCACGGTCGTAGTGCGCCTGATCGTAGAACTGCACCGCGAGCGCGCGCACGACCTTGCCGGCGAAACGATCGCCGCCGATCTTCGTGAGGAAGCCGTAGACGTCTTGTGCGGTGTTCTTCTCGTCCTCGGTAAAGACCTCGACGAGGTACTTCAGCGCCTCGCTCTGGAGCTCGTCGAGCTGCTTCTGCTGGACGGCGTTGACCTTCTTGCCTTCGCTGTCCGTGATCTCGAACACGGCGACGAAGCGCTTGGCCGCCTCACTGCCGCGACCGAGGCGCCAGAGGCACCAGGCGCTCTTGAACATCGCGAGGCCGTAGAGCTCGCTGTTCTTGTGCTGGAGGACCTTCTCGTATTCGGCGAGCGCACCGGCGTAGTCGTACTTGCCGTTGAAGAGCGCTTCGGCGCGCGCCATGTGCGCGTCGGGAACGAAGCGCGAATTCGGGTGCTCCTTGAGGATGCGGTCGAACCGCGCGAGGGCCTCGTCCTGCTTGCCCTGCTCGTAGGCGAGGAAGCCGTCGATGTAGAGCGCGAGGTCGTACTGCCCGAACCACGGGTAGTCCTTGAGGACGCGCGCGAACAGATCGCGCGACGGCTGGAAGTTCGGCTCGGGGACGGGTCCTCGCTGATCGACCGGCTTCGCCTCCCAGGCCTTGAACCGATCGACGAACTGCTCGCGCTCGAGCTCCCACTTCAGCTCGCCGAGCCGGAGCATCGCCTCCGGCATCTCGCGCGCCTCGCGCGGCGTCTCCGCGACGAACGTGGTCAAGAGACCGATCGCTTCAGCGCGAAGCTGACGGATCTGGGCGACGTCACGATCGATGCGCGCCTCGAGCTGCTTCTGGAGCTGCGCGCGGAGCGCGTCGGGGATCTTCGGGCCGTTCACCGGACGGCCGCCAGCTCCCGTGAGGGACGAGGCGCCCGCTCCTTGCTGCGCACGCTTCGCGGCGCCGGGCTTTTGTGCCGGCTTCGCGTCGATCGTCTTCTCGGCGGCCGCGCGCACGGTCGAACCCGACGGCGGCGGCGTCACGGTGGTCGTGGGTTCCTGGACGACCGGCTTGCCCTTGTCCGGCGCGGCGTGCGCGAGCTCCGGCGCGAGGCAGAGCGCCGCCACCGAAAGAGCGAGACCCAAGCGCGAGCGAACGAGCACCGGACGCCATGATACACGCCACGAGCGGGACCGCGCCGCCCGTGTGCGCCCACTCGAGCCGAGCTGTGGGAGCGACGGGCCGCGATTCGAACCACGGAAAGCGTCGAGCAGGCCGGCAGCTCCGGCTGTCCACGACGATCGCGTTGCACAATCGAACGCGACGCTGGGCTCACGGCAGCGTTCGTCCGCGTCTCGGCCCGGAATGGTAAGATTCACGGCATGCCGCTGCCGGCCGCCTCGAACATGCCGCCGGACGAATTCCTCGCGTGGGAGCGTGAGCAGCCGAACGAGCGTCACCACTACGTCCGGGGCGAGATCTTCGCGATGTCCGGCGGCTCCGCCCGGCACAGCTTTCTCGGAGCGCAGCTCATTCGACTCCTGGGCCAAGGCGTCCTCGGAGGGCCGTGCGCCGCGTACACGGCCGATCTGCGCCTCGGCTTGGCGAACGACTTCTTCGTCTACGCAGACGCCGTCGTGGTGTGCAGACCGATGGCCTTCCGTCCTGGAACGAAGGACGTCGTGACGAACCCGTCGGTGGTGGTCGAAGTCCTCTCGAAGAGCACCGAAGCGTACGACCGCGGAGACAAGCTCGCGGGATACCTGGCGCTTGCCTCGATCCAGCACATCTTGCTCGTCTCTCAACGCGAGCAGCGCGTCGAGGCGTACTCACGCCAGACCGACGGTAGCTTTCGATTCGAGGTGCTCGGCCCCGGGACGACCGTCGATCTCGGCGCGGTGAAGGCCAAGATTTCCGTCGACGCGATCTACTCCGGCGCGTTCGATCTGCCAGGGGACGAATGAGGCGAGGACGCCGTGAGCCTCCTGACGCTCAGCATCGACGATGAACAGGACCTGGCGTCATGCTACCTCGTGCTGGACGTCTCGAGCCGCGGAGACGTGAACAGCGAGAGCGAGAGCGAGAGCGAGAGCGAGAGCGAGAGCGAGAGCGAGAGCGAGAGCGAGAGCGAGAGCGAGAGCGAGAGCGAGAGCGAGAGCGAGAGCGAGGGTCTACCGAACACCCCACGGGGATTGATCCACGCCGATGTGCCGGGATGTGCGGACACGAGAGCGCTTGACCATTCGATTGGCAGGTGGGAAAGACGGTGCTCTCGCGATGGTAGGTAGTTTCACGCGCGCGATCGCGGTCGCAGGCATCGTCGGCGCCGCGAGCTGTGCTCCGGCCGCGCAGGCGCCCGTGTCTGCGCCGCTTCCTGCCGCGAGCTCCGAAGGAGCTACCGCCTCCAGCGAGAGCGCCGATCGGGCGGTCGCCGCGCTCGCGGATCGCTACCTGGCGTTGCTCGTCGAGAACTCGCCCGAGCACGCGACGTCGCTCGGCATCCACGACCAGGATGCGCGGCTCGACGATCGAACGCCGGCGGGCTTCGAGGCGGCGCTCGCGCGCGAGGAGCGCTTCCTCGACGAGCTCGAACGCGTGACGTTCGAGGGCAAGCCGTCGCGGAGCGCGGAGATCGATCTGTCGCTGCTCCGCCGCATGGTGCGCGTCTCCGTGCGGAAGGCGCGCGAGCAGCGGCCGCTCCAGACCAATCCGAGTCATTACCTGAGGCCGATCAGCGCGCTCTTCGAGATGCTCGCGCGCCCGGCGCCGACGAACGAAGCGTGTGCGCGCGCGGCGATCCTCCGGCTCGAGCAGCTCCCCGGGGTGATCGCACTCGCGAAGGCGAACCTCGACAACCCTTCCCGCGCCGCCACCGAAGCCGCTCTGGAGGACGCGCGCGGCGTGGACGAGTTCCTCGTTCATCATCGCGCGTTCCTCGAGAAACACGGCGGAGACGCGAAGCGCGCGCGCCGCGCCGTCACCAAGGCGATCGCGGCCTACGCCGACTACGCCAAGTGGCTCGAGAAGGACCTCCTCCCGCGCTCGCGCGGACAGTTCGCGATGGGACGCGAGCTCTTCGAGTTCCTGCTCCGCGAGGACTACGCGCTCAGCGAAGACGCCGACGAGGTCTACGTCATCGGAAAGCGCGCCTTCGATCGTGCGAAGGCGGAGCTCGAAAAAGCCGCGCGTGCGATCGATCCCGACGAGCGCCGCTGGCCCGACGTCATCGCGCGCCTGAAGGCGAACCACCCGACGCCCGACGGGCTCGTCTCCGCCTACAGCAACGAAACGACTCGCGCGCGCGCGTTCCTCGCCGCGAAGTCGATCGTCCCCTTCCCTCCGGGCGAGATCCTCGAGGTGAAGGAGACGCCCGAGTTCTCGCGCGCGACCACCCAAGCGGCTTACGACATGCCGCCCCCCTTCGACACGACCACGGCGAAGGGCATCTTCCTGGTCACGCCCGCGGACCCGTCGTGGTCCGCCGCGAAGCAGGAGGAGTACCTGCGCGAGCACGGCAACGGCAACATCGTCGACACCGTCGTCCACGAGGCCTACCCCGGGCATCACCTCCAGGTCTCGTTCGCGCGCCTGCATCCGTCGGTCGTCCGGCGCGTCGCCGACTCGAACATCTTCTGCGAGGGCTGGGGCCTCTACGCCGAAGAGCTGATGTCCGAGGTCGGCTACTACACGCCGGAGGAGCGCCTCTTCCAGCTCGAGTGGGCCCTCGTGCGCGCCGCCCGTGTCCTCATCGACGTCGGCCTCCACACCCGCTCGATGACGATCGACGAGGCGGCGAGGTTGCTCGTCGACGAGGTCCACCTCGAGCCGGTCCTGGCAGAGATCGAAGCGCGCCGCTACGCGCTCTCGGCAACGCAGCCGCTCTCCTACGTCCTCGGCGCCGAGCACATCCGCTCCCTCCGCGATCGCTGGACGCGCGAGCGCGGCCCGGACCTCCACGCCTTCCACAAGGCCGTCCTCTCGGAGGGCTCGATCCCGCCGGCCCTGGTGGAGCACGCGATCTTCGGCGCCCCCGAGCGGCCGTAGGGCCGCCACGGCACAGATCAATCCAGTGAACGGCAGCCCTGCGGCTCGTGGAAGCGAGATCGATCGCGCTTCCAGCAGCCCCGGCGTCAATACACGCGGACTCGATCCGACTGCGACCGGTGTCGGTTGGTCATCGCACGGGCCATCGCCTCAGCCCGACCGGACAACGCCCGACCAGACGATGGAGCATCGCGCGTCGGCGGTTGGTGGGTCCTTCGTCAACGAGCGAACACCTACGAAAAGCTCCTCGCCCTCTTCAACAGCAAACGCGCCGCTGACGTTGAGTGGCGCGTTGGGAAGCGCGCCCAGGAACCAGTGAGGATTCTCCGCGCGCCCTGCGAAGGCGAAGACCTCGTCCGGGCAGGCGCCGCTGGCGTAGATGTTCGTCACGGTGATCGGGCCGACGATCGCGCGTACCTTGCGGCATCGGTCCTGTTCGACGGCAAGCGGGCCAGCGTCGCACGGGATCGCGCGCGGATCGCCCGCCGGAGATGCCATTCCGGTTCGCACCTTCACGAGGCCCGCTGTTAGCCCCACGGCGGCACCGAGCTCCGATCCGTGAGCTGCCTTCGCTTCGCTCGCAACGGGCTCGCGGCCCTCGAGGATGTCGATCACACCGTCAACCGCAGCCTGCCGCTCGCTACCGAGCACTTTGGTGGCCGGCTTGATGGCCGCCGTCAACGTACGGAGCTTCTCGGGCGAGTTGGCCTTCGCCACGGCGCGGAGCTTGACCTCCGCACCGGCTTTGTCGCCGTCGATGTACTGGACGAGGCCGTTCACCAGCTCGTCGCACTGCTTCACTCCGGCGGACGAACACTGGTCTGCAACGGGCCGTTTCACGATCCACGTGTTACTGCCGCAGCCCACCACGAACGCAACGACTGCAATCAGCCCCGGGCCTGCGCACTTCCTCGACATCGGCAACTCCCTCGCCGGCGACGTGCCGGCAGATCCTCGCAGCCTCACTCGATCCGAGGCGAGCCGTCCATCACCCCTGAGGCTTACCAATGGCTCCATCGGTCGGGATGGTTGGGAATTAACTGTGGAAGTGGGTCGTTCGCGCGTGCATGAACGACCAGGTGGCTCGCGAGGAGTTCGGAGCGACGGACCTCGGGGATGTCCGATGCACGCGACGGCCCCTCACGATGGCGATGGGAGCGGCACACCGACCTTCGGGTAAGGTCGCGGCCGTGTTCGATCGTCCCGCAGAGCGCGAAGGTACTTACGACTTGAGAGCCAAGGCGCCCAAGGGCTGCAGAGCTCGAGGTTAACGCAAGGCGGCTGCCGGGATCGGCAAACTCAGCCCTGGGCGCCGACCGCACGCCGCGGCTGGACGATAACGCGCTAGGCTTTGGAGAAGAGGGGTTAGGTCGTGGCGAAGAGCGTCGAAGCACTGGTGAAGCCATCGCTCCTCGAGTGGGCGCGGAGGTCCGCCAAGATCTCGACCGCGGACGCGGCCGCGAAGCTCGGCGTTGACGAGGGCACGCTGATCGAGTGGGAGACGAAGGACGAGCCGAAGCCCACGCTCGCCCGGCTCCGCGAGATGGCGAAGCTCTACAAGCGGGCGCTCGCCGTCTTCTACCTCGACGCTCCACCGAAGGGCTTCGAGGTCCTGCGAGACTTCCGGATGCTCGATCCGGAGAAGCCTCAGATCACGACCGCGCTCGAGTTCGCGCTTCGGGACGCGAGCGCGCGCCGGGAGCAGGCCGTCGAGCTCGCGCGCATGCTCAATGTCGAGATCCCGATCTTCGGCGTCACCGCAACGCTCGAAGATCACGCGGACGTCGTTGCGGAGACGATCCGCGCCCGGCTGGGCGTCAGCATGAAGAGCCAGCTCGAGTGGAAGCACGACTCGGCCGCCGTCGCGGCGTGGCGCGCCGCGCTCGAGGCCGCGGGCATCCTCGTCTTCCGCGCGGGCGATCTACCGTGGGAGGACGCGCGCGGCTTCTCGATCTGGGCAGAGGCTTACCCCGCCATCGCATTCAACTCGCAGGAGGACACCGCCCCGCGCGTCTTCACGATGCTGCACGAGGCCGCTCACATCGCGCTCCGCGCCGGCGGCATCGGGGTCTGCAACCTCGATGACGACGGGCAGGGTCTAGGGCCGCGGGTCGAGGCGTTCTGCAACCGCGTCGCTGGCGCCGTCCTCGTCCCCCGCGAGATGCTCCTCATGCAGCCGGAGGTCGACCGCCAGCCCGCGCGTGCGTGGAGTGAAGACGAGCTGAAGGCGTTGGCGCGGCGCTTCCATGTGAGCGCAGAGGTGATTGCGCGCCGACTCGTGATCGTGGGGAAGGCGACGAGCGAGTTCTACAAGGCAAGGCGCGCGCGGATGAAGGCGCTCCACGAGGGTCGGAAGCGGCCCAAGCCCGGGGCCTCGGGCGGCATGGAACACCCCTCGGAGCGGGTCGTCCGGCAGAGCGGCTCCACGTTCACGCGCCTCGTGCTCAACGCCTACGAGGAGCGACGGATCACCGCCAGCGAGGTCGCGGACGCCTTCGACGTCCGGTTGAAGCACCTCGAAGCCATCTCCCGCGAGGTGAAGGGCGCTGCATGACGAAGAAGGGGGGGCCCGCGCCGGTCGCGGTCAAGAAGCCGAGGTACATGCTCGACAGCTCGGTGCTCATCGAGGCGTACCAGCGCAACTACCCGATGGACGTGAACGAGACGTTCTGGGTGAAGCTGGATGCGCTGATCGTCGAGGGGCATGCGTGTATGCCGGACGAGGTCTACCGCGAGATCGAGAAGAAGGCTGACGCGCTCTTCGACTGGTGCTCCGATCGCAAGGACCACCTCGTCATGCCCATCGACGTCGCCGAGCAGGTGGCGGTCGCGGAGGTGCTCAAGGCTCACGCGCGGCTGGTCGACACGAAGAAGGGCCGCTCGATGGGCGATCCCTGGGTCATCGCGTTCGCGAAAGTGCACGGAGCCACCGTCGTGACGGAGGAGCACCTCACGCGCAATCTCGCGGCACCGCGAATACCGGACGTGTGCGCGGCGATGGGGATCGACTGCATCAACACCCTGGCGCTCGTCCGCGCCGAGAAGTGGAAGTTCTGAAGGGGGCGTCTCGTGGGTTGACCGCCCGGCGAGCCTCTGCGAACTTGCAGCCCTCGCACCGGGGGGTGGCGTGCGTGGTGTGCGTTGTCTCCCGCGTGTCGATCTCGGATCGAAGAGGGGGATTTCATGGCAGGTACGCTGACGGCTCAGGGGCTCATCCAGCTGCCCTCGCTCACCGCTGAAGAGACGGTGACGCTCGCCACCAAGCTCATCACCGCCGCGCAGTCGGCGAGCACGCTGCCGGGCAATGCGCCTACCGCGCTCGATGACGTGAAGGCGAGCCTCCAGACGCTGTCCGCCGAGCTCGCCAAGCGCGGGCAGCGGGTGGAGGACAAGGCGGCGGCGCGCGAAGCGGACACGCAGCTCGATCGGGTGTGGTCGGCGATCGACCGCTTCCTCTCGGCCTGGGCCGCGATCGATGGGACGGAGCTCGCGGAGCAGGCGACGGCGCTTCGGCAGCGCCTCTTCCCGGACGGGCTCGCGTTCCTGACGAAGAACTTCAACGCCGAGTGGGCGGCGTCGGAGCAGCGGCTCGGCGTGATCGACGCGGAGAACCACGTGGCCACGTTCGAGCGGCTCGGGGGCGGGGCGTTCGTCGCGAGCCTTCGGCGCGCACACAAGGCGTACGGTCAGGCGCTCGGCGTCACCGAGGCGAAGGACGCTCCGCTGCCCGTGCCGCAGATCCGCGAGGCTCGCGACGCCGTGCTCGACGACATCCGCGTCTACGCGGCGCAGATCGTCGGATCGGTCACGCGCAAGAACCCGGCGAGCGAGGACGTCGCCGAGGCGCTCCTGCGCCCGATCGCCGCATGGCCGGTGAGGCGCGCGGGTTCGGCCGTCGCTGCGGATGGCGCGCCCAGCCCGGTCACGACCGCGCCGGCGGAATGACCCCAAAAAGGCCGCCAAAAGGTGGATCGCTCCAGCTTGGGGCAACCCCGGGGTTCGCAAAAGGTGGATCGATCCAGCTCGGGACAACCCGGGAGTCCGCAAAGGGATGATCGATCCAGCGAAAGCGAACCCGGGGGCTTGCAGAAGCTGGATCGAACCGGTGAAACGCAGCCCTGGAGCTCGCCGAAGCACGATCGAGGGCTCGAGCGGCCGCCCTTCCCCGGAGGGCTCCGCCGGCGTGACAATCTCGGCCCTGAAGGCCGACCGCACCTAAGCTAGGTCGACTCCGCCCTAGAACCCGAGCCGCGATGCGGGAACGCCGGGTTCATGCGATCCGCTCGCGAGGCGCGACTTTGCTCCCGGACGGCGATCCGCCCATCCAATGGTTCGCTTGGTAGCGTCATGGTAATTTGACGTCGTGTCGAATGACGCTCAAGTCCTGAGGGAGGCGCGGGTCAGCTCGGCCTTGACGCTCGAGGCGGCCGCAGCGCTCGCGGGGATCGAGCCTCAGGAGTACCAGGCTCTGGAGAGCGGCGAGCAGAGCCCGTCCCCAGCCATCCTCGACACCTTCGCGAAGGCGTTTGGTCTGACGCTCACGGATCTGCTCCTCGGTCGCGCCGCGGCGACGCCGTCCTCGCTCCTGTTTCGCTCGTTCCGTGAGCGGGGGCCAAGCCTGCTCTCCCTGGCGTCGTCTGGCGCGCTGACCACGCTGGGTGATTTCGTCCGTTGCGTCCGCGCGGTCGCCGAGATCCGCGACATCCTTGGAGTCCATCGGTCGACACCGTCGCCGCTGGAACGACTTGGTCAGCCAACGCCGCCCGTTGCGGACGGCCTGGTCGCGAGAGCCGAACAACATGCCCTCGCGGTTCGGAACAAGCTCGGGCTTGGTGTCGAGCCGATCGACTCGATGATTGGCCTCTACAAGAGGCTCGAGATCGATCTCCTCTTCGTCACGCCCGACGAGCTCGACATCGATGTCGATGCTGCGTCGACGGTGACCCCGGCGCCGGCAGTCCTCGTAAACCTCGTCGGTGGTGCCGAAGGTTGGTGGCGAACACGCGCTACGCTCGCGCACGAGCTTTGCCACGTCATCTTCGATCGCGCGCTCTTCGGCACTGAATCGTTCGTCATGATGAGCCCGTCCGCCGAGCGTGCGCAGTCCTCGGAGCGCTTGGTCCTTCCACCGACGTTGGAGCTCGTCGAGAAGCGGGCCCGTGCATTCGCGCTCCATTTCCTCGTCCCGCGGCCCGAGCTCACCCGCGTGCTCGCGCGGCGCGATCCGCGTAGCGAGTCAGCGGTAACGACAGTCTGCCAACACTTCCAAGTTGGACGGCGGGCCGCGGTGAATCAACTTCGAAATGTTGGACTCATCACGGACTACGACCGGAGGCGAATGCTCGCGAACCTCCCCGCGAGCTCGCTGCCGGTCGATCACCCCGACGCACGCGTCGGGGTGATCGGACTTCGAGGCGGGCTGCTGAAAGACCTCGCGCTGCGTGCGCTCGCCGAGGACAAGATGTCGGCCATTCGAGCGCGGAGCTACCTCGAGGTGCCCGCGGCCGATCCATTGCCGCCAGCTCCAGGGCTCGATCCGGCGAAATGCGCTCCACTCGTGACCGAGAGCGAGCGTGTCGAGAAGTCGGTGGTCCGGCGGCTCGCGGGCGCCCCCACGCTCGCCGACTGTTACGTGGACGCGATCTCGACGGACGGAGAGGTCTGGCGGGTCGAAGTGGCCCAAGCAGGTCCGAATGGATTGACCGCCGGGATCCCTCGTGGATTCGTCCTCGTAGGTCCGGACTTTCAAATCCTCGAAGAGCACATCCTTCCGCGCCGCGAAAACTAGCATGCCCTCGATCGAGGAGTGCTTCGCAGCGCAGCATGGACCGCTGACGTGCGTCGCGGCTTGCCTGGCGATCATCCGACGATGGCGCGGCGAACGCATCGACGAGGCTGCCGTTCGGCAAGCTTGGGGAGATCCGCCATACGCGCTCGCGGTCCATGCGGCCGCAGACGGCACGTACGTTCCAACCGATCCAGATGCCCCCTCGTCGCTCGAATACCTCCGAGCACACCTGAAAGACGGCTGGGTAGTCATCACCCTTCAACTCGCGCCGCGCCGACCAGCGCATGCAGTCATCTTGGTGGGCATCAACTCGACGGGCGCGCTCCAGTACCTTGACCCGGCTGATCCCGCGGAGAAACAACCGTTCGCGATGTCGGAGGCCGAGCTCGTCAAGGCCTGGACGGGACAACTCCTGATCGCGAGGCGACCGCCGACATAGGGGCCTCCGTGGTCGGCAGTGCCCGCCACGCCGTTCAGATCCCCTTCACACGAGCAGCTCACGCGCAATCTCGCAGCACCGCGGATAGCGGACGTGTTCGCAGCGATGGGGATCGACTGCATCACCCCCCTGGCGCTCGTCCGCGCCGAGAAGTGGAAGTCCCAGGAAGGAGCGCTCGCGGGTTGACCGCCCGGCGCGATCTCCGCCGATGCGCGCAAGCCGAGGCGCCCCCGTTCTCCGAGAGGTCGGAGCGTCTCCGAGACGACGCGCTCCACGGCCTCCGGGCGGTGAGCGCGCGCGCGTCCTGCGGGCCCCCGGTGAGCGAGACGACGCGCTCGATCGTCTTCCGCGTGATGCCCTCCTCGACGAGGATGCGCACGGCTTCGCCCTCGCCGTGAAGAACGATCCGAGCGTCCGGCGTCGCGGTCCGCCCTCGAGCACCTCCACCCCGCTCGGCGCGAGCGACGTCGCGAGCATCGCGCTCACGCCTTCCGTCACGGCCCCGCCTTCGGCCGTGACGGTGACGGTTGACGCTCCGCAAGCCAGCGGCGGCATGCACGTTCGCGCCGATGATGCTCGTCGCGATGGTCGCCGCGAGCCCGGCGATGGCAGATCGGAGCTCTCTCACTTGCAGAACGTCGACACCGCCCGCGCGTATACACCGCGTGGGTACCGGGATACGTAGGCGTCGCGCACCGCGACGCTCGCTCTCGCTCTCGCTCTCGCTCTCGCTCTCGCTCTCGCTCTCGCTCTCGCTCTCGCTCTCGCTCTCGCCCTCGCCCTCGCCCTCGCTCTCGCTCCCGCTCCCGCTCCCGCCCTCGCTCCCGCCCTCGCTCCCGCTCCCGCTCCCGCCGTCGCCCTCGCCCCAGCTTCACGTCCTTGATGGAACCGCGAGAGTCGACGAGCGTGGTACTCCGGCGACGCGCGAAGCGCCGCCGGAGTACCGTGCGCGGCTCAGCGGACGTGTACGACCCGGTACAGGGTCCCGATCACGTGATCGAAGCGCGCCTTCAGCTCGAGTGAGGGCCCCTCGACGTAGCCCCAAGCCGTTGCGGTGAGCAGCGCCGACCAGGCCTCGCGAGCGGACCCGAGCGCGATCGAATAATGCGACCCGCGCCGTTTCCCGCGCTGGTCGCTTCCCTCAGCAACGTTGAGCGGCACGCTCGACAGCGCCCGCCGCAACTGCCGCGCGAGATCGCGATCCTGGCGTTCGATCTTCTTCGCCATGGGCGCCACCTCCCGCACCAACTGGACGCTCACATCGTGAATCCGAAGCATGATGTTCTCCTTCCGCCCTCTCGTCTCTCGAGAAGGCGAAGCCCCGCCCGCGCCGCGCGCAGGGGCAGTCAAGGGTTGCGAAGCAACCGCGCGAAGCGCGGCGCGAAGCGCCCTTGACTGCCCCGAGCACGGCGCGACGATGGGGAGAGCCGAGAGAGCCCCCCGCGTCAGCGCCACATCGTCCGACGTAGTCGCAAGCCAAACGAGCACTCGCACCCGCACTCGCTCTCGCCCCCCGCATCGCCGGCCCGGCGCGCGTCGGTCGCGACTCGCGACCTCTCTTCCCACGCGAGCCGAAGCGCCGCGCAATCGGCCCGCACGCACGCCGCTATCTACGCGCCCCCCCGTGCGCCGCGAGCCCAAGCTCGAGCTCTACGGTACGCACTGCCGACGCCCCCTCGCTGGCCCGACCTCGATCGGTGGACTAGCGTCCGCCGCCGAGCTCGTCGATGCGCCTCCTCGATCGCGACCTGTTGTGGGACATGCAAGTGCTGACCGCCGTCGTCGATGGCGGATCGATCGCGTCAGGCGCACGTTCGGTCGGCGTCTCGCCGTCGGCCACGAGCAAGCGCATCGCGTCGCTCGAACGCCGCCTGGGGGTACAGCTCCTCCATCGGACGACGCGGCATCTGCGGCTCACCCTCGAGGGGCGGGGCTTCGTGGAGACCGCGCGGGACGTGATCGCGGCGCTGGACTCGCTCGAGACCTCGACGCGGGATACGCGCAGCGCGATCCGGGGTGAGGTCCGGCTGACGGCTCCGACCGTGCTCGGTCAGGAGCTCGTCTCGGGCATCGTCGCGCGGTTCCTCCTCGAGCACCCGGAGGTGTGCGTCCACCTCGATCTGTCCGATCGGGTGATCGATCTCACCCACGAGCCGTACGATCTCGCGGTGCGGGTCGCGCCGCGCTTGGCGACGAAGGACCTCGTCGCGCGGCGCGTCGGCATCATGCGAACGGCGCTGGTCGCGAGCCCCGCATACCTGGAGCGACACGGCGCTCCAGCGAACGTAGCGGGCCTCTCCGAGCACACGGTCCTCGATGGGGCGTACGAGACGGACCGAGGCACGTGGCAGGTGCAGACGACGTCGGGCTTGAGGACCGTCCCGGTGCGTACCGCGTTCGTCTGTTCGAGCCCCGGCGGGCTCCGCCAGGCCGTCCTTGCCGGACTCGGGATCGCGCGGCTTCCCCTCTACTTCGTCAAAGGCGACCTCCATGAACGTCGGCTGATCCGGCTCTTCCCGAGCTGCGTCGTCGACCAGCGCCCCGTCTTCCTCGTTCGACCCTCGCGCAGCTACCTCCCGTTGCGCGTGCGCGAGCTCGCCGACCGGATCGCGCGCGAGCTGCCCGCTGCCCTCGCGTGTCGCTGAGCCGACGCCGTTCCTGAAGACGGCGATCGGAACGCCGATTCGGTCCGGCAGGGAACGACTGACGTTCCGCCCAATGGGCTTTCGCGACGCGTCGTCGCGGTGAATTGTAAGCCGCCCGTTCGGCATCCCTCTCGTCCGCGGTCCGTCCTTCCTCGACGCGGCCGGCGGAGAAACAAGGCCGCGAGCTCCGACGATGAACAGGCTTTTCATGCTGATCTTCGCGTTCGCGCTGCTGCTGGTCGCGCCACTCGCGCGCGCCGAGCCGCTGCGCCTCGAAGAGGCCGTGTCGCGCGCCCTCTCGCGTTACCGCAGCCTCGCGGTCAAGAAGCATGAGCTCGCCGCCGCCGAAGCGCGCGCGACCGGCGCGCGTGACGCTTACCTCCCCGACGTCACCGCAGCCGCACAGCAGAGCTTCGGTACCGTCAACGGCGCGTTCGGCCCCCAGACGCCGATCGGCCTCCAGGGGATCTCGTCGGCGGGTCCGACCGCGAGAGAGCAGAGCTGGAACGCGGCGTTCGGCGCGAACTACCTCCTCGCCGTCAACTGGGAGCTCTTCACCTTCGGCCGGGTCGACTCGCGGATCGATCTCGCCGACGCGAGCACGCGCCGCGCGAAGGCCGATCTCGAGCAAGAGAAGTTCGTCCACGGGGTGCGCGTCGCGAGCGCCTATCTCGATCTCCTCGTCGCGACGCAAGTCGCACGGGTCGCCGCGTCGAACCTCGAGCGCGCCGCCTCGGTCGAGAGCTCGGTCGAGGCCCGCTCACGCACCGGCCTCGTCCCCGAGGTCGACCTCTCGACCGCCTCGGCGGAGGTGTCGCGGGCGCGCCTCGCGGTCGTCGACGCACGCGATCGCGAGCAGCGCCTCGCGACGCAGCTCGCCATCTACCTCGATGCGCCGTCGGCCACGTTCGTGCTCGACGAGTCCTACCTCTCACGCGCGCCCGCTCGGTTCTCGACCGCCGCGACCTTCGCGAACAACCCGCAGCTCCGATTCCAGGCGGCGCGGATCGACGAGGCCGAAGCGCTCGCACGCGCCGCCGCGAGGTCGATCCGGCCCGGGCTCAACCTCGTCGGTGCGTACCACATGCGCGCGTCGGGCTTCGAACACGACTACACGCCTGCGTCCGGTCGTTATTCCACCGGTTACCTCGACGGCATCTTACCGGACCGATCGAACTTCATCGTCGGTCTCACGCTCTCGTGGAACCTCATGTCGCCGATCAAGAACCGCGGTCCCAACGCGGCCGCGGAGGAGACGGTGGCGTCGGCCCGGAGCGAACAAGCGCTCGTCGAGTCGCAGCTCCAGAATCAGATGGCGCTCGCCGACACGCGAATCGAGAACATGCTCGAATTCGTCCGCGAGGTCCCACGCCAGCTCTCCGCCGCCGAGGCCGCGTACAAGCAGAAGAAGGCCCTCTACGACAACGGCCTCGCCACGCTGGTCGAGGTGCAGCAGACCCTCTACGCGCTGAGCCACGCCGAGGTCGATCGCAGTGCCGCCTACGTCGGCCTCTGGCAGGCGCTGCTCCAGAAGGCGGCGGCCGCC
>JGI26533J51211_1001420_pt1 | contig 16496 bp, 10 predicted proteins | sample ThiBiot_750_biof_FD_51211 | JGI IMG/M metagenome (IMG submission 51211) | reverse complement strand
GCGGTCGAAGGCGGCAAGAAGCAGCCCTACTACTTCAGCATGGCGGATGGCCAACCTTTCGCGCTGGGCGGTCTCTGGGAATCCTGGAAAGGCCCGGACGGCCAGATCCTTCGCACATGCTGTCTCATCACTACCGGACCGAATGAGGTCATGGTGCCTGTGCATGACCGGATGCCGGTCATCGTCGCACCGGCCGATTTCGAGGCCTGGCTGACAGCTGATGCTGATACCGCGCTGAGCCTGGTTCGACCGTACCCAGCAGATGCCATGCAATCCTGGCCGGTTGATCGGCGTGTGAGCCGGTCGGCGGAGGAAGGCGCGGGATTGATTGAGGCGATAGGGTGAACAGAGCAAGGCGCTCGGCATCTGGCAATACAGCCTCACCCACATTGCGTGAATAGATCATTCATCGTACCCACGGCTTCCGACTTCATCTTTTGCAGAACCGTGCAAATTCAGTATTGACGCTGGATTCCACGATCCGTTACATTTATGTATATATATACAAAAAAGTAACGCATAGGAAATGCGCACGAATTCCGTGATTCTGACTGATGCTGCGATTAGCGTGCTGCTTACCAAGCCGCTGTCCAAAGCCGAATCGATTGCTCTTTGGTGGCTTGTGGCCAATCTGCCCGTTGCGGGTGATGTAATTTCACTGGCAAGCTTGGCAGAAGCCCTCAAAGTCCCTAGAGCACGTTTGAGCCAGACAATTAAGCGCCTTTGCGAGATTGGTTTTCTTGTACGCGGCACCAAGATTGCCCTCTCCTATCACTACAAACTCAACCCGGTCTTCATTCGAATCCTTTCATGAACGGACAGGCCCAGACCGGCGTCAACGAGATTATCCAGACCGTCCTCGACGAAGAGTTATCGCTGGACCTTAGGTCTCGCGATGTGGCCCTGCTCGTCCTCATCCAGCAAAAAATGAATTCCAGCATGGAGTTCTCCTTTGCCATGGAGGGCGGCGAATTGCGTTCTCTCGCGGCAAAGGTGGATAGCCTGGATGTTAAGGATGCGTCTGGTACCGAAAAACGCCTCACCGAAAGCATAAACAGACTTATCCGGGCCAACTGTCTGGCTCGCGCAGATCTCTCGCGCTTGCGTAGCGCGGAAGACACGGAATACCAACTCACATCACTCGGCGACAGCATTGCCTCCTGGCATGTCGAGCACACCCGCTTCAGCGGGGAACCACTGGCTGCCATTCTGCAGGTCTTCAATGGCCAAATTGTCGATTTGCATGCCAAGGCACTGAACCTCAACGGTGATGAAAATTGGCGGCGGGAAATCCTGATGCCAATGCAGGTGGTGCTGAAGGATATGCTCGTGAGCGTCCAACGCCATCAGCGAGAGCTAGATCGTCAGCATGAAGCGCTGCGTGCTTTCATACCCACGCTTCTAACGGAAAACAGCGAAGCTTCTATTGATCAGTGCGAACAGCAATTGACCCAAGTGATCCGCACCATAGACGACCTTCAGGAAGTCACTCTCTCCTCATCCAGTAAGGCATTCGAACTACTCTATCAGATCGAAATCGCTGGCGAGAACAAGAAGATCGAAGGCGTCGGCCCAGTATGTCAGGACATCACTCGACGCATGCATTCCATCGTGCAGTGGACAGCGCAACGTGCCACCGACTGGGTTGAGCATCACGGCGTTGTACACGATTTCCTTCGGAGCGTAGTTCGCATCGATCGCCAGCGTCGTCTCACTGAAGCACTCAAACACGCTATTGCCATCCCTCCGGACTGGTCACTCTTGATTAGTCGGGAACCCCGATTGATCAGGATGCGCGAGGATGTCCGGCAGCAGAGCCGGACAAAATCTGCGCCCAGGCAGCCTCGTCGAGATTATGCCCAGGAGCAGGTGCCACATGTCGAAGATGAATTGCCAGTTCGCCTCAGGGCCCTGCTCGACCAGAAGTTGGCTGAAGGCGAGGCACGATGGAGCGAAATAGTCACTGAAGTGATCGAAGAAGGCGCGGACCCCGATAATGTATTCGCTCATCTGTCCTGGCTCATGGGTGAAATGGTGAGGTCAGGCAAGATCGATGCCGCAGATCGAGGCTGGGTACCGGTGGCCAGCGGTATACGCATGGAAGAACTAAGGATAACTGCACGATGAATTACCTCGACAGGCATTTTGTTGATGCGGATCTGATTCTGCGCCGGGGCGGCCATATCAACCGATCGAACCTCTCTCTCTATCAGTTCCTCATCGACAACTTCGATGACTTCAAGACCTTCTACCAGGGTTACCAGTGCGAACTGGTCCAGCACTCAGATGGCTTCTTTTTCTTGTTGTCGAAAGGCGGTCTCATCCCTTGCAGAATCCTGCCGAAAACTTGTGTCCATTTGGGCATGTTCATTGCCCTGAAAACGCGAGATCCGGAAATCACACGCTCGTCCGGTCGGATCAGCCTTTTCAATCTTATGCAGTCGATTGAGACTTCCGTCCCTCGCGAGACCCTTCAGCTAGTCTATGCGCCCAAACAGAGGGAATCCACGTCCGATAACCGAATCGCCGAGGAGATCAGGAAAGCATTGAAGACACTTGCCGACTTGCGTTTCATCGAGTTGCAAGGGGATACCATCAAGCCACTAGAGGCAATTAACCGTTTCGCCGAACTCGCACGGCATGACAACAACCCGGATGAGATGAGTCGTTTGGTTCTGACGGAGCACAAAGGCGTTGTCTTCCAGGCCTACGAGGAGGAAAGCGAAGAAGAAGTCGACGAAGACAGGGATGAAAATGAAGGGACGGATTGAACAGATTGCCTATATCGGTTGGCTCGGCATTGACTATGAAGCCATCACGCTGGACAAGGGGGCTTTTACCGGCCTAATCGGACCGAGCGGAGCCGGCAAGTCGACTCTGACAATGTGCCTGGCCTACGCCCAGTTGCCTGATCGCCGAGTACTGGATATACGCCCCATTTCCGACCTGCAGGATCCCCACAACGCAGGCAAGGACAGCCTGCTTGGCCGGATCAGTCCAGACTACGGCTACGCTTATGTCGTCCTGGACATCATGACCCGGCATGGCAAGCGTCTAATTGCCGGTATCCATGCTCATGGCGAAGATGGCCGCGGTGACATTACCCGCTTCTACATCGACAACTACCCTGAAGGTGCCTCGTTGCAGGACGCCTTCCGGATCACTGAGGAGGATAACCAGTATTACCCCGATCTTCCGGATCTGAAACGCACTCTGGCTGCCAGAGGGTGCGATCTCCATGTCTGCCGGCAGGTACAGGAATACGGGCAAGTGCTTTATGAAGCCGGTGTGCTGCCGACCAATCTTGCTGACTTCTCTGACCGATCGCTCTACAGCAAGCTCATCGAAGCCACATATCGGGGCGGCATTTCCTCTGACGTTGCGAACAAACTCAAGGACTACCTCTTGCCCGAGGACCGGAAGGTCCCTGAGATGGTTTCCAAGATTCAGGAATGTACCAGCCAGGTCTTCAGTACCCGACGCACGCTGGGCGATGCGGAACGACAACTCACTCTGCTTCAGGCTACCTACGGTACCGGCAAAGAGATTGTGTTGCATTCACTCCGGCGTGAGATCGATATGCAGCGTGTCATCGAACTGGAGATTGGCAACCTCGAACGTGAAATCGCCGCGAACACTGAGACAGCGTCCAACAAGTCCCAAGAAATCAGTCGGCTAGCTGATGAAATCCAGATTACCGAGGAGACCATCAGTACCCTTCAACAGAGCACCCAAACAGAACTGACAACTGAAGAAACGTTGATGGATGTCAGGTATAAAGTGGTGCAGACCAAAAAAGCTGAGCTTGACGATGCCAAGGGTAAACAGAGTCAGTTCAAGAAAGGCGAGAAGGCATGGAAGGCCGCAGCCGGAACTCACGCCGATCGCGATCCTACCTGGTTGGCGGATTGGCTTGATAAGGAAATTGAGAAGCGGAGTGAATCCGTAACCAGGACAGGATTGGACATCGAGAGGCTTCAGGAGCGAAGCGCAGCCCTCGAAGTCGGGACGGTCAACCAAAAAACTGCCACCCTGGCCCGATCTGTCGGCGGCCAGACACTGGATGAAGTCTTTGATGAGTCAGGCGATCAACAGGCCGTTGCATTGGAAATGGGGCTATGCGGTCTGGTTGATGGCGTTGTAGGAGTCACACCTGACGTTCTGGTCAGACTGGATTCCAGCCAGGACCTTCCAGATATTTTCTGGCTTGGCGAACAGCCTCCTGGCGAAGCAACTGTCAGAAGCGTTGGTCAATGGAACGTATCGACCGGCGCTGGCGGCTACATAGTGTCGAGCAAGCACAGGCATCCCGTATTTGGCAGGCAAGCCCGTGAGAACCGGATAGCGGATATTAAAAAAGAGATCCAAGCCCTGCTAGACAAGCAGAAAACTTACCGCATCGAGAAGGAAGGCGAAGACGGCAAAGGCGGACTCAAGGGTCGCCTGAGTTCATTGCAAATGAACCACGAGGCAATTGCATTCTTCATCGAGAATCGAGGTAATGCCATTGCTATCGAGACGGCTGCAGAGACTGCCAAAGAGGCTTATGACGATGCCGCTCAACTTCACGGCCAATCCCAGTTCAAGGTGAACGACCTTAGAAATAAATTGCTTAGGGTAGCCGAGCCCCATCAGAAGAACCTTAACGAATTTCTTACCAAGAAAACCAGTGCCGAGCGAACACTGGAAGAGGTTACAAAGCAGCTACCGGCCAGACAGATTGCGTTGAAAGAGAAGCAGGATAAGCTCCAGAAGCATCGCGACTCCATGGCCTCGATGATCGAAACGCTTGGGCAACAAGGCGATTCCTTTCTGTCCGATGCCCGAACGATGGAGACTGCGTTGCCGGAAAATTATGACGCAGATCAGACACGACGGATCATCAGCCTGGGAGCCGCGCTTGAGGGTGAACCACCCGCGAGACTGGAGTTGATTCAATCTGCCTCATCAAACGACGCGTCGAGTTGCATCCGGCTCTGGCCTATGTTGCTCGAAATCTTGCGTGACCGGGTAGTTCTCGATCTGGCCGATATGGACGGCGCTGATCTACTTAGCGAAATGCGGGAGAGGCGGTACAAGCTGAATGAGCAGCTGGGGCTGCAGGAGAACGAAGTCAAAATTCAAGCCCGCTCGCTGCATAGTGCTATCCAGTCATCCGTCTCTTCGCAACGGAACCGCATCCGGGCACTCAGCAAGCTCGGTGAAGACATCCGCTTTGGCAACATTGTCGGCATCCGCATCGTCGTCGATACCCGCCAGGAGATGTTGTCCATGCTGGAGGGATTCGCCGATCAGATGTCACTGTTCCAGGAGAATAGCAAACCTGTCGACCAATCCCTCCGGGAGTTTTTTGAGGCGGCAAGCGAAAAGTACAAGTTCACGGGAGAGGAACTATTGGACTATCGCAATTACATGGACCTCAGGATTGAGGCGAAGCGCATGAGCAAGGATTGGGAGACCGCTTCCTCACTGTCTGGTGGTGAATCGATTGGTGGAGGCCTGGCCATAGCCCTGATGCTGTCGAGATCGATGGCTTCCCGGGGCGATATCAAGCCTGATCAGATCACTCCACTTTTCGTAATTGACGAACTGCACCGGCTCGATCCAAAGGGTCAGGGAATGATCGTCGACTTCGCCCAGCGCGAGGGCTTCCAGGTCTATGTCACAGCCCAGGCCCTGAAGCCTAATTTTGAATGCACGCTCTATACATTGGAGCGCGTCTACGATCCTGAGGAACGGCTCATCATCCGAGGGCAGGAGAAGAGATTATCCAATGCCGCCTGATACCCTAGAGATATCCTTGTTGGCCAGACTTATTGAACACGGCTCGTGCATCGAGAGCGCCCGTAATCGTGCCCTGATCCGTCGCTATGAGACCGCAGGTTGGTTGATGTCATCAAACCGGCACAACGATTGGCTTGTCCGAGCCGAAGCAATGCTATCCATACGAACTCGCCTGACAACCCTTCTCCCGAGTTGGGAGGCTGATTTCGAACTTTTGCGGGCGCACGAGCTTGACCCAAGAAAGTCACAAGATATTGAGGCCCTGCCAGTGCTTCGCAGGCCTGCCGTAGCCAAAGGGAAGCTCAACCGACGCAATTGGAGGAGTGCGGCGGGTCTTGGTCCCAAGCGAAAAAGCATGCTGAATACCCAGGCGACGCTGACCAGCGACTGGGTCATGCGGTTGCGCCCCAACAAAGGCTTGCTGGCCAATTGGGAAGACAGCACGACAGACTTGTGGGAGATGGCGCAGACTTGGACCGAGTGTCTAATACCCCAACGCAAGTGGCTTTCATTGAACGAATTCGTCGGTGCACCACCAAAAATAGTAATAACGTGCGAGAACCTTGGCGCTTACATCGACCTTCCTCTGCCTGAGAATTCGCTTGCACTGTTTTCTCCTGGCAAACATTCAGAATTAGCAATTGAGTTGTTGGCCAAACTACCCGCATCAAGATGGGTACATTTTGGTGATCTTGATCCCGTTGGTCTCGATATCGCTAATCACATTGCCAATGAGACTGGCAGGAAGGNTTTCATATACATCCCTTCCTTTGCCATGGAGTATGTATCGCAAGGCATGGCTCAGAAGAAAGGGGTTATCTGGAATATCAAAACAGAACATCCTGTATTGAAGGCATTAGAGGAGCGAAAAGAGGGGTTGTATCAGGAAGTGTTTATGCTTGATTGCCGTTTGAAATCTGAGTTAATTGAACTGTGAATTGGGAAGCAAATTCCACTACCTGTATTAATTCTAATTTCGAAGGGATTATCTTCATCGAGATGGAATCAATAGTAGCAAGTAGTCTTCGGTTACCTTGAATGTCGCATCTTTACCAACATAATCTCGTGTCAGAGGAACAATCTTTCGGCGAACCCCCATTCCGCGCGCATCAACGTAGCCGTAGTCGCGCATGATTTCGACAATGATTGGATTGCGTGGTGACCGCTGCCCAGCCAACATTTTTTCGATGGTCATCGAGTTCTGTAATGCCCCGGGGCTGGTCACTTCCAGGCGGTCGGAGTAATTGACAACCTCAACCTCAATCGAACGCGTCCAGTCGCGGTGAACAAATGCATTGAGAAGCGCCTCACGGATTGCATCAAAGGGGTAGCGGTAGCTTGGTTCCCGGCGCAGCCCCTCGTTTATCTCGCCCCCCTCCTCGGAGATGAAAGGGCGCATGCGATCAATCAGGCGTTCGAGCAATCCATCTTCCACGATGTTTCGTCCTGCCCCTGGCCTGCCTTCCCACAGGGCTACCAGCGGGCCATCAAGCACCGTGTCATCCTGTGCCTGGTAATCCTTTGTGTCGCCCGCAAAGGACATCCAGCGTACCCCCGCGTAACGCAAGCAACGGCGGGGGCTTCGCCCAAAAAGTATCAACCCAGCAATGGTGCATGTAGCGGGACCATCAGGGCGGCCAACCATGAAGCCTAAACCGGTCAGCCGCTGTTCCCAGTCTTCGGCGGACTGCGGCGCCATCTGGTCGCCTGCGACATTGACCAGATAATCGCTAAGGCGAGCCTGATCCAGATCATCCAGGTTGCTGCCGGATACAGGCAAAACCTCGGCGTGCAGCATTCCGCCGCTTTCAAACAGTCGAGCTTGCTGCTCCCTGGTTGCTAGACGTGAAGTGCTACCGACACGGACAAAGATTTCCTCGCGATTGTTGTTGCGCACCACATAGGGCTTGGCTGTGCCCTGGGTGAGTGAAATGACCGCTACGCGCTTGCCATCATCGAACACCACCTCTTCGTAAAATGGCAGGGCCAGCGGATGCACATATCGGCCAAATACGGTGTCCATCACCCACGTTTCCAGGTCGCCACGCTGAATGCCGCTGATGGTGCCGTCATCCTCCACACCCAAAAGCAATTTTCCACCCTGGAAATTGAGCAACGCGACGATCTCTTTCGCCAGTTGCTCAGGGCGCAGGTCATCACGTTTGAATTCCACACCGGAGTTCTCGCCGTTGGCGATGATTTCCAGCAATTCAGATTTCAACATAGGCCGTTACCTCAAAACTCATACTTCTCTTTGCGTTGGATGAATGCATCGCGTCCACCTTCGAGGATGTTGGCCACCTGGTCGCGAATGACTGGAACATCAATCGACCCTTGGGCATCGAAGCTCAATGCTCCATGATTTTCAACAGCCGTGAATACGCCGATCCACTCGGCATCCCCGAATACCGGGATGTTGGCATTGTGTGTGGCGAACAAAAATTGACGACTGGTTTTCGCCGCGCGCAGTTCGTGGACGATGCGCTCGGCGATAAATGCATTGTCGAGATTGTCTTCGGGCTGATCCATGATGAGCGGATCGACATTTTCCAGTAGCAGCATGTGCAAGATCGCTGTGCATTGCTGGCCGGTCGACAGCTTGTCCAATGGCCGAAAAACTGCCTCCGCCTGGCCATGCGACACATTCAGAAAAATATCTATCCGATGGTCGAGTTCAAGCGCCTCAAGTTCCATCAGGCGAGACGCAGGCAGCCTCGTCAATGCATCCGCGACCAAGGGCGTCAATGCCCAATCGAGCTGAAGCGCTGCTGAGCCGCTACGGATTGCCTGTGCAAGTGCTGACGGGCTGATGGCATCCCGTTCGTCGATCCACGACAGCCGCTTTTCGCCTACCCCCTCAAGCTTGCTTTCCAGCAGGAAGGTTTTCAGCGGTGTTCGATCTGCATCAGGCACCACTTCAACTTTCAATTTCCCTTCAAGACGACGGTTCAATTTCTTGGCCGCACTCTGCAAGCTCTTGGTGCGCTGGTCGCGGAGATCGGACAATTCCGCAAGAAGATTTCGACGCTCCTGCTGTTGGGATTCAAGCAGCTTGTTGTGATTGGCGACCCGAGTTTCGAGTGGTTTGATGCGCTCGATGTCCTGTAGCAGCCGCTGATAAGCCGTTCCCACCTCTTGGCCACTTTTCCCGGCCGTCGCCGGGAGGCTGCGCAAGGCTTTCTCAAGTTCTGCCTCACCTTGTGCAATTGACTGCTTCCACAACTCAAGCTGTACCGCCAGTTGCTGCTCACCGTTTGCCAGCTCGGTTGTCAGTTCCGCAAGGTGACGTTCGAAGCCCTCGCGCAGTTTGTCCAAAATTGTCCGCGCTGGGCTGAGCAATGCTGCATTGGGCAAATCCTCCAAGGCTTTGTCGCTGATGAAAGTCAGGTCGGGCAAATTGTCCCGAAGGCTCGCCACACCATCCCGCAAGTGCCGGATTTCTTCGTGGGTGCGTTCGACAATCTGCCTCTCGCGAGCAAACAACGGTGTCTTGGCAAGCTTTTCCTGTATCCCTAACGCCTGAAAGCCTTGCAGTTGCTCAACCAGTTTGGGCAAGCGCGCAATCTGGGCTTTCAGGTCATCGACCTCGCCCAAGGTCTTGGCCAACTTATGCTGACTTTCTTGCAAGCGCTTCTTGAGCGTAGCGTTGTGCTGAGCGTAGTCACCATCGCTAGGCAGGAAGCGGTCCAGCAACTGAATTCGGCTCTGCTCGTCCTGTGCCAGTTCGTAAATCTCGTTCTGGCCATAAATATCGATCCCCGGCAACAGGTCACGCGGTTGCAGGGTCGAGACATTGCCGCTCCCGTCGGGTACTACCTCGCGCACAATGGGCATTTCGCCATAGCGCCGGGAAACCCGATAGCGCTTGCCATGCTGTGAAGAAGAAACGACCTCCACCTCGATTCGGCCGGACGCCTTGCCCAAATTCTCCTTGATGATCTCAAGGTGAAGTTTGTGCGCCTGCTTACCTTTCGGGGGAATGTCCAGCACATAGCGCAGGCATTCCAGCAGGGTCGATTTGCCAGTACCACGTCCGCCAATCACCGTGTTCAAGTGCCGGGAGAAGGCGATCTCCACACCATCGAGATAGCCCCCCGAAATGGTCATAGAGACGATCTCGCCAGCCGTCACCTCCGGTTTTTGCGAGTTCAGACGGATGCGTGATTCCGGGTCAAGGAACGCGACCTTGAAGGCATCAAAGGTCGGCTTCGTCATCTTGATCCAGCACGAGGCGCTGGCATCGTCCAGGTCAGAAGGTTTGGCAACATCCTTGGCGTTGATGACCGCAATGGGGCGCTCGCGCTTCCAGTTGGGATCTGCGTTCAGAACGATGTTTTTGTACTCTTGCGGCAAGTCATCTATCGAGCCGGGAATTTGTGCCGCCTTAACCAAATCACTGCGCTGCCAGGTGTGAACTGACTTCTGAAACAAAATGCCGCTCGCCTGCGTTGCATGCGCCGCATACCAGAAACCGCCTAGCTCTTTGATCGTTTCCGCCAACTGAATGCAACCAAGNCGTGAGGGGCGTACCTTTTCCTCGGGGTCCGTCAGTTGCAGACTCCCAAGATAGCGGTTCAACTGATCTTTGGTCGTGTCTTCCGGGAACAGGCAGACCATATGAATTTTTTCGGTCGAGGCGATCTCGAAACCGGGAAATACGACGATGCCGTGGGGTGCCAACATGTTGCGCAACGTATCGACGCTGTCCACGCTGCCATGGTCAGCCAGGCCGACGACTTTGATATCGAGTTCCTGGCACTTTGCAAGTAGCGCCTGGTTGTAGTCGGCCTCGCTCATGCCGTGCTCGCTGCCCCGGTAGGCACTGTTGTAACCAACCGGGTTCACCTGCAAGGCGCACCGCCAGAAACGGGCATAGGTGTATTGATCGCTCATTTTCTTCTCCCCGCCAAACTGCCGTGAGTGGGTGCCAAAGTGGTACGCATCAGTTCACCAGTTCCTCAAGCGTACTGACCACTCTAAACTGCACCTGCTCGAAGTTCTTGAAGTGCCGCTTGCCGCACTCGATGCGCAGGTCTTCAATCGGCCTCAGCAGGTCGAGCTGCACGTGATCGCCGTTGCCGGTCTTCTTGGTTTCAGCCACGAAGTAGAGCGTTGTGTCGTTGCGGTAGGCCACGGCCCAATCGGGGTTGTAAGGCCCGACCGGCGTTTCGATCTGGAACCAGCGCGGCAGCTTGATGTAGAACAGCACATCCGCGTTGTCCTCACATGCCTGCGCAAAGGCTCGCTCCGGCCCTGAATTCGAGTCGATGACGATGTGCGAGAACAGCGTCTTCTCCTGCTTCTCCACCGCCTGGACGTTGGAAGCAAACACCTCCATCAAGTCGTCGCGTTCGAAGCGGCGCATTTCGTAGACCGCATGGTCCAGCTTCACATATTTCACACCGCTACCATCCGAGCCGTCACCGTAGACCAGGAACTCGCGCTTAACTGCATTGATGAGTTCTGAAGCATGGTCGATGAACGCCTGGGGGTTGTTCACCGCATCATTCAAGCGACTGGACTCCAGGAGGATGCGCGCCACGGTGGACTTGGCCAGCCCCGTCTTGGCCTGTACCTGGCCGACAAAATCCGGCATCACGTACTTGGCTTCCACCGTTTGCGTGCGATACCCGGTCTGCTTGCCGACCACACCGTCCGTGCCGATGGCAATCTCTGCGCGGGTCAGCGCCACCTTGGGCCGTTCGATAGCGGGCATTTTTCCCTTGATACGGACTGCGGCCTTGGTAATCAACTCGCCGGTCTTGTAGGCCACGCTGTAGCGGGTGCGCGCCCGTATCCGCTCCCATAGCGCGAGGAACTGCGGATCGGCCTCAAAACCTTTCCTCAAGCGCACCGTCACCTTGTCGCGCTCGTTCTGAACCATCTCGCGCTTGAACCTCACGCCCGCCTCGACCATCTCTGTCTGCAACTGGTTGGCGAAGTCCTCGTAACTCTCGTTGGCGATCACGGTCAGTCGGTTGATGGCCGGGTCGCGCACGCGCTCGCCATCCTGGTTCACCGCAAGGCGCAGGCCACGCCCAATCTCCTGACGCTTCTTGATCTCCGAACTGGATTCGGCCAGCGTACAAATCTGGAACACGTTGGGGTTGTCCCAGCCCTCACGCAGCGCGGAATGGCTGAAGATAAAGGCCAGCGGCTCATCCAGCCCCAGCAAGCGCTCCTTGTCGCGCATGATGAGTTCAAAGGCGCTTGCTTCGGCATCGGCGTTGGTCTTACCGGTCAGCGTCTCGAAGGGCGACACGGCCCGCTTGTCTTGCGAGAAATAACCGTTGTGCACCACCGTAGCGCCGGCGGTCAACAGGCCCGCGAATTCGTCCCTGGCCTGGTACTGCGCATAGATTTCCTCGAACCACTCTGCGAATTTGCCCTTGGTCGTGCTGCCGTCCTCGCCATACATCCGGTAGTTCGCCACCCGGTCGATGAAGAAGACCGACAGCACCTTGATACCCAGCGGATGCAGCTTCCTCGCCTTCTCAAAATGGCGGCGCACCGTGGCCTCGATCTGCAGGCGCAGGATCGCGTCGGTCAGCGCGCCATGCGGGCGGCCCACGGCCACGCGCACGTCGTTGGCAAAGGTAACGAAGCCTTCGCCCGCATCGATCTCGTTGACGATAAAACCGTTGCGGTAGATTTCTCGCTGGTTGGACAGCGTATAGAGGTCGTCGCCGTTCTTCACCGTCACTGATTTCTTGTCAGGTCCCTGTGCCTGGTTAACCCAAATGGAAAGCTTGGCCGACACACTGCGCTTGCCGGTCTTGAAGCCTTCCACCTCGATGAACGCCTGGTTGGCATCCTTCAGCTCGATGACCGAATCCACGCCGATCTGCTTGACCAGACCCAGTTCATAGGCGCGCACCGGGTCAAGTGAATAGATCAGGTTGTAGGCGTTGCGGTGCGTGGCCGAGTAGCGCAGCGTGCACAAGGGATTGAGCCGCGCAATGGCCTGCTTGCGAATGTCGGTTTCGAGGTTCTGCGGTTCGTCCAGGATCACAACGGGGTGCGCCGCCTGGATGAACTCGATGGGCTTCACCCCTGTCTCGCGCACTTGGTTGATGACGTTGCCCTTGGCCTTCTTCTTGGCCTTGCCACCCGTCGCGTCATCGCTGGCCTCGGTCGAATCCTTGGCGAAGGCGTCGATGTTGATGACCAGAATCTGAATCGCATCGGACAGGGCGAAATTGCGAAGCTCATTCACGCTGCCAGAGCTGTACGCCATGAACTTGACCGGCTCGTAGTCATATAGCGTCTGGAAGTGCTCGCGGGNGATTTTCAGGCTGGACAGCACACCCTCGCGGATTGCCACCGACGGCACCACGATCACAAATTTCTTGAAACCGTAGGTCTTGGACAACTCGTGAATCGTGCGCAGGTAGACGTAGGTCTTACCGGTGCCCGTCTCCATCTCCACCGTGAAGTTGGGGAAACTGCCCACGAGCGTGCCGTTATCCAGCGCCATCGTTGCCAAGGTTTCCGATGGTTCAATGCCGTGCGCCTCTTGCACAGCGTGCAGGTTGGCCAGCCATTGCGCATCGTCGATCACACGCCGGTTGGCAATGCCCGTTTCGGTGAGCGCCAGGCTGGAAAGCGTGTCGTCCCGCGTCACGGCGGACTGTGAAGCGTCCGGCTGCCCCTCGAACAGGGCTACCACGGCACGGATCGCTTCGAGCTGGTAATCCTGGTGGGCGTCGAATTGCAGTTTCATTCGCGCTGTCTCACAGGCAGGTGAAGCGGATACCCGCATCGCGGCACTGCAAGTCCAGATTGGTCTTGAGCATGTCCGTATCGTTGAACACGCCATCGATGGCGATGATCTCGCGCGGTTTCATTTCCACCAGCGGCAGAATCATAGCTTCGGTGAACGACTCCAGCACGAAGAGCATCTTGCGGCCGTGGATGGCGAACACCTTGCCGCCCCCCACTTCCAGCGGTTCGATGGGTGTGGTCAGCTCCTGGCCGAATCTCAACAGTAGCTCGTAAAGCATGTCCTCCACCTGCGCGCCTTCTTTCTCCGACTTGGCGAACATCTGCATTTGCTCGGCCAGTTGCTCCGGCGTGTCGATGCCATCGCCCCGCCATTGTTTGAAGTTGGAGGGAGCGAGTAGGAAAGACTTGAACCCAATGTCCTTCGGCTCCGTGCTCACCAGATCGGCCGATTCCCGTGTGCGTGTGATGACCCGCCGAATTCGATCACGTGCGATGTCGGCAATGGTTGTGTAACCAGCCTTGGCTGCTTCACTTTCCGGAACGACCAATTCTGGGAGCTGCACGAGTACCGACTTGCGCATTACCCCGTTTCGGGCGTTGAGGCGAGCGATTGCATCGAAACTGGACGCAGAACCAGCAAAGAAGTCCACGAAGACGTCCTGATCCCCAAGCACCTGCTCTGCAATCTGAGCAATGAGTCCTGATGGCTTCGGGAATGGGAACACCTCCGCGCCGAATAGCTCTCTGACTTCCTGTGTTCCGTCCGCCGTATGGACACCATCAATGATGGAGCGGAACGCAATGAAGTCTGACTGCATCTCCTGCCGAAACTTCTTCTCGCGCGGCCGGCCATCATCCTTCGCAGGGAAGAGAACACGCCCCTCCCGAATCATCTCCTTCATCTTCTCCTCTGAGTATCGCCAACCTGTTGCGGGATTTGGGGGAAATACCCGACCGGTACTCGGTTCGACAATCTCGTAGTGGAGGTTGGGACGCTGGTCCTTCGTCGCCAAACCCAACATGCTTCGGCTCATCCAGGGGCCGCGAGTATCGTTGTCCGGGTTGGTGAATTTGGTTTCGTCACGTTCTATTCCACGCAACGAAAAGTCGGAGGTGCGCGAGTAAGCAAGCAAATATTCGTGGTCGGTCGAGACATTAGTCGTTGCGCGGGCATCCGTGAATTGCCTAGCTTTCCACACGAATTGCGCCACGAAATTTTCGTCGCCGAACACCTCATTCATCAGACAGCGCAGGTTATGCACCTCGTTGTCATCGCAGGACACGAAGATCACCCCATCCTCGCGCAGCAGATTGCGGGCGATGTAGAGGCGCGGCAGCATCATCGACAGCCAGTTGCTGTGATAGTGGCCGCTCTCCTTGCTGTTCTTGCGGAAGAAGCCTTCACGCATCAAGGTCCCATCGTCGGCCAGGTCGTTGATGCGCTTGAGATAGTCTTCCTTGCTTTCCTGGAAGCGGTCGGGGTAGATGAAACTGTCTGAGCCGGTGTTGTAGGGTGGATCGATGTAGATGAGCTTGACCTTGCCGAAGTACGCCTTCTGCAAGACCTTGAGCACTTCCAAGTTCTCGCCCTCGATGAACACGTGCTGCGCCTGGTCGAAGTTAACCGACTTGTCGCGCTCGGGCCGGAGCGTGGCAGTAGAAGGCGTTTGTAGCACTTTGTAGGCGTCGCTCTTGCCTGCCCAGGTCAGCGCATAGCGCTCACCACCTTCAATGACAACGCGCTCGCCCAGCGCCCGTTTGAGGGCGACCAGGTCGAGCTTGCCTTCGGAGAACGCCTCGGGGATGAGCGCGGCCAGTTGCGCGCGGCGCTCGTCGGCAGGATTGGTGGATGCGGCCAGGTTGGTATCGTTTTGCGGGTCGCTCATGTTCTGTCCTGTGTCTTCTCGGCAATTTGCGCTGCAATCCAGCGGTCCAGCTCTGTTCGGCGAAACCGCCAAGTGCCGCCTAGCTTGAAGCCGGGTATCTGGCCTTGCTGAGCCAGCCGGTAGACGGTTTTCTTACCTGCTTTCAGGTAGGCAGCCACTTCGTCCAGCGTGAGGATTTCGCCATCGGCATCAGTCATGTCAGGCTGCTCGGTTGGTATCGCGTGGCGGAATGTTCCAAAGTCTGGCCAATAATGCCATCCTACGGAAGACAGGGCTAGGGGAATTCGGCGGTATCACCACCTCAGCCAGGGAATATTGAGTGCTAGTAGCCACCTTGAATATGCTTAATGCATGATAACTATTATTATCAAGAATGCTGATTTTGTGATTTATCTCATGGAGTTATGGCCTACATCTCCGGTTTCCCCTTGATTTCAGCCAGTTAGCCATGGAATCCACTCGCAAAATCGGACGTCACCACCTCGCCTTTTACCGCGGCTGGTTGCAGGGCCTCGACCTCAAGGTCGCAGCGGACCGCTACCTCGAATCCGGCCTCGATCAGCGCATCGCGCGCTCCACGCTGGCCTGGATCCAGCAAGCTCTGACGATGGCCGCCCGCCGGCATGGCCGGCACGCGCTGGCTCGGCTGCTGCGCCTGCCGCTGGGCACCCTGCCCGAGGCAGTACGGTCGACGACCGCCCTCCCCTCGCTCGAAACCTTCCGCGAAGCACACGACCCCGATCACTTCTATTCGGAGAAGGAACTGNCCGCGATGTACGTCGAGGCCTATCCGCAGAGNATCGACCGCCGCGCGAGACGCTACGCCCGTCTGGTCGANCGCCAACTGGCNGCGCTGGTGTGGGTGGAGGAACTGCTCGCCACCGATCCGCAGCCGCAGGATCCGGTTGCCGCCTGGTTTGAGGATCGACTCGCTGCCAGGCTCATCCTCGCCGGCATCCCCACCATCGAGGCGCTGCATCAGCGCGTCCGCACGCAGGGCTACCGCTGGTGGGTGTCCGTTCCTCGCCTCGGCGAAAAAGGGGCGCGCCGGCTCGTGACCTGGCTTGCCACCCACGAAGGCAGTCTGGGGGTGATGGCGCC
>JGI26533J51211_1001367_pt1 | contig 16996 bp, 17 predicted proteins | sample ThiBiot_750_biof_FD_51211 | JGI IMG/M metagenome (IMG submission 51211) | reverse complement strand
GGCCGCATCGTCAAGGTGAATGCCAGCCTGGGCGACCGAGTAAAACCTGGCCAGGCATTGGCCACACTCGACAGCATCGAGCTGGGCGAAGCGCGTTCCAGAGGGTCGGCCGGGAATCATGAAAAATTCCCCGAAAACTGCCTACTCTTCTGAATTAAAAAGCGAATCTTGATTGTCAACGCTATTTTTCTTGGCGTTGGTGCTCTTCGCCTGTGGCGACTGTAATGTCGCGAGCTTTTCAAAGACTTTCTCGTGGCTAGCGGCAACGGCTTTTGCCGCCATCAGTTCGGCTGCCAGCCGCTGCCCCGTTTCCATGCTCTCCCTTAGCTTGCAGAGGTTCGCTTGGTTTTCCTTGTCCAGATCGGACACTCGCCCGTTGGCTTGCGCCAACTGATCCGTCAACTGTTGGATTTTCACCTCGGCAACGGCCAACTGCTCTTTGACCGAGCGCAATGTTCGTACTTCGCCATCGTGTCGATGAAGTTCACTGTGCGCATGGGTGAGCTCGCTTGATAGACGGGCATTGTCCTCATGACTGCGGATGAGTTCTTGCTGTTTCGCGTTTGCCGTTTCCTTGGCATTACGCAACTCCCCCTGCAAGAACTGGATCTGCTGTTCGAACTGGCGCTGATCCTGCTCCCGTTGTTCCTTCGCTGCGGTTCGGAAATGCGCCAGTGCCTCGCGGGCGTGTTGGTGCTTTTCCTCCAGCGACACACGGTGCGCTTCTTCCTTTACCAGTTGCCCTTCCATGTCCTGGATGCGCTGAGCCATTTGTGCCCGAACGATTCTCTCTTCTTGGAGCACGCTTAGTATTTCGCTGTGGGCTGCTTTCTCTGCACCCAACTCCAGGGCCTGGCGTTCAGACTGGCTGCGAAAGGATTCCACTTCATTACGTAATGTGGCGATGGTGTCGTTCAGCGCCGCAATTTCTGCCTTGTGCTTATCGGTCAGAGCCGCCAAACGCTGATCAGCTTCTTCATGCAGGCGTTCTGCGAGCCTGGCAGCCAGATCCTGGATGGCTTCACTGACCGCGACCTGGGTACCGGTACTGCCGCCTTCCTCTTCTTCGATTTCCTTCAGATAGCGGTGAATCGTGCCTTTCGAGCCGGTATCGCCTAACTCGCTGCGAATTGCGTCGATCGATGGGTAGCGCCCCATCGCCAACAGCTTGTTACGCGCTCTGACGACTTCTGACTTGTAGATTCCTGCTCTGGCCATGGCATCCTCGTATTTCATACCGTATTACGTATTACGATATTACATACTAATCAAACGAAGTTCAATGCAGCGAAAGTAGCAAATATAAGACGCGATAATGGTGAATTATTTGTTGTAATACGCAATGGTGACCCCAAAGTCTTGAACATAATTACGAACGGACATTCTGGCTACACTGGAATTCAATATGTTGCGCCTGTTCCAGCTACCCGCAAGAATTGGAAGAAGCTGTCGGTCGTGTCACGGGCGTGCGCGCCGGGACCGAGCGCCTGGTGGTACTGGCCGAAACTCGTACGGCGCAGGATGGCAATGAAGCAATTCGCGCTGAGGTAGAGCAATTGGCTATAGAACTCACCGGCCCACTCTGGGGACTCTGGGTGTGGATGGTTTTCGGCCTCCTGGCACCGGTCTTCTGGGTTGCGATAGCGCTTGCGCCAACGCTCGCCGCGCGGCGTCTCGCCCGAATCGGATCACGCCTTGCCCTGACTGCGACTGGCATCCAGCCACGAGCAATCGGCTGCGCTACCCGCACGTTTCGCTTTTGTTGCCAAACAGGAATTGCTTGCTCACCCGCTGGCCGCGATACCGTTGAAACGCCTAGGCGCAGTTTTCGTTGAGCGCTTTGATACTGTGCGCGGTGTTGAAGACACGCATGCACTGGAGAGGCGGGCTGGAGCAGGCAACGCCCTTGTAGTCTTTGCCGAAGGANCCTTCCGTGAACCGCCCGGTGTATTGCCCTTCCGCATGGGGGCTTTCCTGGCCGCTGCCCGCGCCGATGTTCCGGTCATTCCTGTCACTTTGAGCGGCACCCGCCGTCTTCTTCCTGACCTTAGTCTGTGGCCACGCTACAGCAAATTGACGGTTACCGTCCATCCACCGATCATTCCCGCAGGAGCAAACTGGCACGCAGCCCTTGTACTGCGCGACACCGCGCGGGCAGTCATCCTGGCGCAATCGGGTGAACCGGACGCTACTGTGCGCTGATGTCGCAGTGCGGTTTGGTTAACTGACCCGGTCTCAATATTCGCCAGGTATCGCGAAACACGGCCTGCTCCACTTTCAGCCGCAGATGACTCGGACAGGCCACTCTGATCACGAGCATTAGTTGCTCGGGGTCGGAAAAATCCCACAGAATCTTGTTGCGGCCAGAGGGAAAAGCGATGAAGCTTTCGTCGGAAATTTTGCGGAAATGCGCTTCGGCCTCGCTTTGCCAAGTCTGTGTCGCCTCATCGGCAGCCGCCAGCGCCGCAGATTCCACGCGATCAAGATCCCACATTGCTTCATCGGGGATCGGCATGCGAAACAGATGCAATACGTAATCTCCGGTGAGAGATGTGTTTTTCAAAGGCGTGGTCAGCAACAAGCCATTCGGAAACTCAGCCATCTTGCCGGTCTGCTGCCCGGCATAGCCTAACTCCGCCAACGTCGTGGCAAATATGTCGATGTCGATGACCCGGCCATGAAGTTGGTTGATTTCAATGAGATCACCTACCTTGAACGGCCGGACGAAGGTGATGTAAAGATAGCCCAGCACGCACATCAGCAGTTCTTTGCTGACGATCAGGACGGCCCCGGCAACCGCTGCTAGGGACAGGGCAAAACCGGCAATCGTCGACGCCCAGACCGAGATGATGACGAAAAAAACCAGGAACCAGATGACGTTCCGGGCCCAGACCAGATGCATCCGACGCTTCTCGGCGGAAATTTCCCCTCGCACAAGATAGCGCGCCCAGAGGTGAGAGAGAGCGGCACCTACGGCAATCAGGAAGAAGGTCGCAATGACCTTCTCCCATTGGCCAGGAATGGCGACAAACGGTTCATGCAGCATGGGCATCAACGCGGCGCTCCGGTCAGCCATTGACAGAAGGAATAATGGAGCCTGGCATTCACGAATTCGAGCCTTTTCTCCGGATAACGATCAAGTAGTATCCCACGGACAATGCCAGCGTTACCGCGGCTGTTGCATAGACATGCTCAGCCCCCACCTCGTTGAAGTCCAGCACGATGACCTTGCGAGCAATGGCCATCAGAGCCGTCCCGAGGACAATCTCAACGGCCAGTTGCCGGTTATGGTTGTCTTCGACATAAAGAATGATGTTGTGAAATATTTCAACTGCGATCAGCACTGCCATGAATGCACCGAAGGTTGCGAGAATATCCTTGATTTCAAGCAGCATGAATGGCGGTGCCATCAAGCGCTGGTAAAGCACATAGACCACATCCGCCACGCCCCAGATGATGACCATTACCATGACCGCAGCGAGTACGCGTGCAACTTGGGAGATTACCCTGTTGAAGAAGGACAGTACAGGATCCTGTGTTTGGTGATTTGACTGTTCGTTTGTTTGCATGATGGCTGCCGATTGAGGAAACTCACGTTGTTGGAACTGGCTGGGTGATGCTGGGAAATAATGCTGAACGTGCGGATTCCATGACTGTCATGATCGCCGGGTGAACAACCCGTCGCTCGGCCGTTATGGCCCAGAACCCCTCATGAATCTCATTGACCACGCCGATGCAGCGCGTATTGTAGCGTGTGCATATTTCATCCCTCAGAACGGCGGGCCCCGGGAAAAACCCAGCGCCCGCCTGCCCAAAAGCTTTCATCAATGCACCATCGTCGAACTCGCCCATCAGCCGCGGCACTAAGCGCAGGTCGCTCAACCAGCGATCGATATGACCACGAATAGCGGAATGTCCCCCCGGTAGAAGCAGCGGCGCATCGTTCAGGCATTGCGGAAAATCGCCAAGTTCTGCGCACAAAGACGCCCCCCCGAAAAACGCCAAGGGGCTTTCCCCCAACTTATGGCTGTGCCCGCGGATGGCCAGCCCGGACGGCATCGGACGATCTGCCACGACCATGTCAAGACGCTGCAAGGCCAATTCGGCCAGCAGCATGTCGATAGTGCCTTCCCGGCAAACCAGCCTAACGGGCTCAGGTAGTTTGCCAACAGGGGCCAGCAAACGGTAAGCGAATGTTTTCGGGACGACGTCCGTGATGCCAATGCGCAGTACCGGGATCGGTTGTCTTTGGCGGGCCGACAATGCCTGCTTCAACTCCCCGCTCAGATGCAGGATTTCATCGGCGTAGGACAGAACCTGCCGGCCCGCTTCGGTAAGTTCCAGGCCACGTCCAGCCGGACGAAACAGCGCCGCCCCGAGGTCCTCTTCAAGATGGCGGATCTGTCCGCTAATGGTCTGCGGCGTGAGATTCAACGTCTCAGCAGCACGGCTGATGCCACCCACCTGGGCAACCGTCCAGAAATACCGAAGATGCTTGAGGTTCATGTGACTGTTCGTTAATTGCCGAAATATTGTTAATAAAAATTCGTGTTTATTAAAGCATTTTTTGCTCCTATCGTGCTCTCATATTCACAACGAAGGAGCAAACATGCAGATCGACATCCGCGCCAAAGGCATCGAAATGAGCGAAGGCTTGCGTGATCATACCGAGCGCTGCCTCAATTTTGGCCTGGATTGGGCCCAGCAAGATGTAGATCGCGTCGTCATCACACTGTCTGACATCAATGGACCGCGTGGTGGCAACGATAAGCGGTGTCAGCTAAGAATACCGCTACCCCGGATGCGCGATGTCGTGATCGAGGAAGTTGCCGATGATCTCCAGATCGCTATCGCCCGATCCGTCGACCGGGCGTCCCGTAGTCTGGAGCGTCGCTTGTCGCGACAGCGTGAGTTCGGCCCGTTGCCGCCATCCTGCCCGACGGAGGACTGAAATGAGCCTTTCCAAACTTTCCCTGTTCAGCATGCTGGCGAGCCGGATTTTTGCAATCAGCCGCCGGACCTGGATTCTGATTTCGGTCGTCATCCTGATGTTCACAATTCTGGCCGTCTGGCTGACGATCAGCTTGGCTGGATGGCTGTTCGGCATGGCTCAGGAGGGGGTTTCGGCTGTGCCGGATGTCGCGCGCAGTGCCGTTCAACAAGTTGAGAAAGTCGTGCCGGGGGCAACCCAGGCCATCGAGGATCTGCGGGCGATCGGTCAAGCGGCGCCGCCTGCCCGCGATGTTTCAGGAACCGACCCGATTCCCGTGGCGCGTTTTCCTGGCCTAGCCCGTACGCACTGGCAACGTGAAGATCAAGGCATCACGGTACGTTACGAAGGAAAGGCTGATCTGGCAGCGGTCCTGGACCATTATGCCAAGGGCTTTGCCGAGCATGGTTATCGACAGGAACTCCTCGCCGCCACACCAAGCGAGGAGCGCCATGATTACCACAAGGGAGAAGAACGTATTGGCGTAACCTTCGTGCAGCAGAAAGAAAACAGGGTTTTGGTAAGCATCACGACTCGGCAGCCATGATTGGCGCCACATAAGGGAGAAACACCATGGCGACACACCAGGCCGACTCTTGGCACGCACAAGCCCATGAACACTGCATTGAGCAACTAGCGGTCAATCCGACCGCCGGACTGAGCAGCGTGGAAGTGATAAACCGCCTAGCCGAACACGGCCCCAACCGCCTGGCGGAAAAGCCACCGCGTTCCGCCTGGTTGAAATTCTTCGACCAGTTCAAGAGCTTGTTGGTGCTGATCCTGATCGGTGCTGCCGTACTGGCAGGTGCGATTGGTGACTTCAAGGATGCCATCGTGATCGGCATCGTCGTGCTGCTCAACGCTGCCCTTGGGTTTTTCCAGGAGCATCGTGCGGAGGCGGCACTAGCGGCATTGAAAAACATGCTGGCGCCCGGCGCCCGGGTGCGTCGCGATGGTCAGATGCAGCAGATCGAGGCGGCTGATCTGGTGCCCGGCGACATTTTGCTGCTCGAAGCCGGCGACCGCATTCCGGCCGATGCCCGGGTGCTGAGCGCGCACAGTGCCGAGGTCGCGGAAGCGGCATTGACCGGCGAATCCCATGCCGTGGCGAAGCTGCCGGATGTGGTGGCGGAATCGGCGGTGCTGGCAGAACGCTACAACATGGTGTTCATGAACACCGTGGTCACCCGGGGCCGCCTCGAAGCCGTGGTAACCGCTACCGGGATGCACACCGAAATGGGGCGCCTGGCCGGTCTGCTGGCCGAGACCGCAGAAGGCGAAACCCCCTTGCAGATTCAACTCGATGGCCTGGGCAAGCGGCTGGCGATCATCGCCACCGTCGTGGTCGGCCTGATGTTCTTCATGGGCCTGATGCGCGGGGATGAACTGATCAAGACCGCGATGACCGCCATCGCCCTGGCCGTGGCCGCCATTCCCGAAGGCCTGCCGGCGGTGGNGACGGTGACGCTGGCCCTGGGCATGCACCGGATGGCCAAGCGTAACGCCATCGTCAAGAAGCTGGCCGCAGTCGAGACTCTCGGCTGCACGACGGTAATCTGCTCCGACAAAACCGGCACGCTGACACTCAATCAGATGACCGCCCGCGCCGTCTACACCCAGGGCCAGCGTTACCTGGTCAGCGGCGAGGGTTACGGCGGTGAAGGCCGCTTCGAAGGCGTCGCCTCCGGCGCGCCAACACTGGGTCATGTCCTGTTGCCGGCGGCCTTGTGCGTCGATGCCCGGATCAAGGATGGCGCCCTGATCGGCGATCCAACCGAGGGAGCCTTGCTGACCCTGGCGGCCAAGGCGGGGCTGCTGCCCGATGAAGTGCTTGAACACCGGCCGCGGATCGCCGAAATTCCGTTCGACTCGGCCACCAAGTACATGGCCACTTTCCACCACGATGGCGACCGAGTCATGATGTGCGTCAAGGGTGCTCCTGACGTGCTGCTGGCGCGCACCTCCTCGTATATCGGGACAAGCGACAGTGCGTTGCCGATCGACGAAGCGATCCGGGCTGCCTTCGTTGCCGAAAACGAGGCGCTGGCCGATCAGGCCTTGCGCGTGTTGGCGCTGGCTGGCCGGGTCATTCCAGCGGCGGATTTCGATCCGGCCGGCGACCTCTTGTTCTGGGTGCAGGACCTGACCCTGAATGCGCTGGTCGGCATCATCGATCCGCCGCGGGCCGAAGCGAAGGAGGCCATCGCCACCTGCAACGCCGCCGGCATTCAGGTGAAAATGATCACCGGCGACCACCGAGCGACGGCTGCGGCCATCGCCCGCGAACTGGGACTCAAGGGCGAAGTTCACGAAGGACGCGATCTCGATGGTTTGAGTCAGGACGAAATTGCCCGGCTGGTCGAAAAGAGTGCCGTCTTCGCCCGGGTCGCGCCCGAGCACAAGATGCGCATTGTCGAAGCCCTGCAAGCCAAGGGCCATGTCGTGGCAATGACCGGCGACGGGGTCAACGACGCGCCGGCCCTGAAAACCGCCGACATCGGCGTGGCCATGGGAATTACCGGCACCGAAGTAACCAAGGAAGCAGCCACGCTGGTGCTGACCGACGACAACTTTGCCTCTATCGTCCGCGCCGTGGAAGAAGGTCGCACCATCTACGAGAACATCATCAAGTTCGTCCGTTTCCAGCTATCGACCAATGTCGGGGCGATTCTCACTGTCCTCGGCGCGCCCTTTCTCGGTCTGGCCACGCCCTTCACTGCCATCCAGATCCTTTGGGTCAACATCATCATGGACGGCCCGCCGGCCATGACCCTGGGTGTCGAACCGGCGCGCTCGGGCATCATGCGCGATACGCCGCGTCAGGCCGATGCCGGCATCCTCTCGGTGCAGCGCCTGTGGCGCATCGGTCTGTACGGTGCGACCATGGCCGTCGGCACGCTCGGCCTCTACGCCTGGGCGATAGAGGCCTCCGGCGAAGCCAAGGCGATGACCCTGGCCTTCACCACCTTCGTCCTCTTCCAGTTCTTCAACATCTTCAATGCCCGTGCCGAACACGGCAGTGCCTTCAACCGGCAGTTCTTCGCCAACGGCAAGCTGTGGCTGGCGCTGGCCGGCGTAGTCCTGCTGCAGATCGTCGCGGTGCATTGGGCGCCGGCACAGGTGATTTTTGACACGGTGGATCTGTCGTTGAACGAATGGCTGCTGGCAACCGCCGTGGCTTCCTCGGTGCTCTTCATTGAAGAGCTACGCAAGTTGCTCGTTTCGCTTGTTTGCCGCAGCAACACCAACGCCACCACCGGACATGAAAGGTAAATCCATGACTCAGGAAAACATCAAGGCCATTCTTGCCATAGCCATTCACGCCGCTTTTGCCGACAGCAACAAGGATGATCGCGAACGGGAGGAAATTCGGCGTATCGCGGAATCCCTGGCCGAACAGACGGCGGCGCCGGATCTCGCCCGTCTGTATCAGGACGTGCTGCTCAAGCGCCTGACGCTGGCGTCGGCCACCGCCATACTGGCCGACGCCAGCCAGCGCCAGCTGGCTTATGAAATGGCCTTGTGCGTGTGCGAATCCGATGGCCGTCTGATTGACAGCGAGCGGCATTTTCTCGACGAACTGAAACGCCTGCTGGCATTGACGGCGAGCGAAACCGACCTGATCGAAGGCGAGGCAGACCTGCTTGCCGATCAAGCGAGCGCAGTCATTCCGCTCGCCCCTGCGGCTGGCGCCGCAGCGGTCGCTGCGTCACCAGCCCTGGCGAGCGATGCCGAACTGGACAAATCCATCCTCAACTACGCGCTGCTCAACGGCGCACTCGAACTGCTGCCTCAGTCCTGGGCGTCGATGGCGATCATTCCCTTGCAGATCAAGATGGTCTATGGCATCGGCAAGTCGCATGGCGTCGAACTTGATCAGGGGCATATCAAGGAATTCATCGCCGCCGCCGGTGTCGGGATGACCTCGCAGTATCTCGAACAGATGGGCCGCAAACTGCTGGGTGGCCTGATCGGCAAGGCCGCCGGCAAGACGGCGGGCAAGTTCGGCGGGGNTGCGGTCGGCATGGCGTTCTCCTTTGCCACCACCTATGCCCTGGGACAGGTCGCCAAACGCTACTACGCTGGCGGCCGCACCATGAATACGGCCATGTTGCGCGACGCCTTCCAGAATCTGCTGGGCCCGGCCAAACAGATGCAGACCCGGTACCTGCCGCAAATCCAGCAGAAAGCGGCAACGCTGGATGCGGCGCAGGTGATGTCGATGATGCGCGCCTGAGCGGATTTTCCCAGGCTCGCTCAAAGGAGATACGAGACATGATTGCTGAGCATTTTCCGCACAAAGCCAAAGACATTCCATACGAGTCATTGTTTCAGGCCGCCAACGACATCATGCTGCTGGCCGACGCGAACAACACCATCGTTGAAGCCAACGAATGTGCCGTCAATACCTACGGCTGGCCGCGCCAGGAACTGCTTGGGAGGCCAATCGACAGTCTGCGCTCGCCGCGCGGGCGCTTTGATTTTCCGGTGGACATGGAAAATCTGCGCCTTCGTGGCCAGCAGTTTTTCGAGACCGAGCATCAAACCGCCGACGGCCGCCGCTTTCCCGTCGAAGTCAGCGCATCCCTGATTGACGATACGCGCGGGGGGCTCCTGCTCAAAATTGTGCGCGACATCAGTGAGCGCAAGGCATTTGAGGCGCAAATCCATGAACTGGCCTATTTTGATCCGGTGACCCGGCTTGCCAATCGCCAGCTTTTTGTCGACCGTCTGACGCAGGCGATAGCCTTGTCACGTCGCGACGGCTTGCCGCTGACCTTGTTACTGATCGGCTTTCCAGATTTACGGCGCTATGCCTTTCTTGAGGAAGGGGCAAAAAACCTCTCTAAGGAAGCGGCCAAACGCCTTCTGGATAGCATCCGCGCCGAGGATTCCGTGGGCCGTATCAGCGATGGTGAGTTCGCCCTGCTCCTGCACGCCGACGCTCGTGGTGCTGAACNGGTTGCCACACAGATTCTGGCGCGCTTCGCTGACCCCTTCCCGTTTGGCGACAAGGAAGTGATCGTCGAGTGCGACATCGGCATTGCCTGTTATCCGGACGATGGTCGGAGCTCCGAGGATCTGCTGAGCGCCGCCCTTGTCGCCTTGCTGCCAGCCCTGTCCGAAAAGGGCAGTACCTACAATTTTCACACGCCCTGCCTGGGCCGTTCCGCTCACCGACGCCTTGAAATCGAAACGCATCTGCGGCGCGCCCTGACGCAAGGCGAACTGTTCTTGCACTATCAGCCGCAAATCGACGTCGTTACCGGCCGCATGGTTTCTGTCGAAGCGTTGATGCGCTGGCAACACCCTGTCTGGGGTTGGGTGTCGCCGGCTGAATTCATTCCGGTTGCCGAGGATTGCGGACTGATCGACTCACTGGGGAACTGGGCGCTGGAAACTGCGCTGGGTGACGCTTCCCTATGGCGTGACCAGGGTGTGGATTTGCGGGTGGCAGTCAACCTGTCGGCCATCCAGTTGCGCGACCCCCATCTGCTCGTCCGGATCCGGCGTTGCCTCGACAGACACGGATTGGCGGCCTCGGCATTGGAGATTGAGGTAACCGAAAGCACGGCCATGCGTGATGTTATCGACGCCCTAACTCATCTGCATGATTTCACCGATGCTGGCATTCATCTGGCAATCGATGATTTCGGCACGGGCTATTCATCGCTCGCCAGCCTGAAAAACATTCGTGTCGGGCTACTGAAGCTTGATGCATCTTTTGTCAGCGGCTTGCCGGAAGATGCCGAGAATGCCGCCATTGCCGCGGCCATCATCCGCATGGCCGACGCCCTGGGAGCACGTACCCTGGCTGAAGGCGTCGAGACCCGGGAACAATTCGACTGGCTTCGGGCGCAAGGCTGCCATCTGGCCCAAGGCTGGCTGTTCGCCCGGGCCCTGCCGGCGGTAGAAATCCCGGCACTGTTCCACCGCAACTTTTTAACTTCCCTATAGGTTAGTCACCATGTCATTTCACTCCATCAGTGCCCGTCTGGCTGCTTTTACTGTCTTTGCCGGGTTGTTGCTCGTCACCATTGCAGCCGTTGGTCTGCTGGGCGGAAAAAAGGCTGTCGATGCGCTTAATTCAGTTTATGAGGATCGAACTGTACCGCTGGTTGATCTCTTTCGCCTGGCCGAACTGCGCGCCGCCAACGAGAAGGAAATCCTGCTGATCCTGCAGCGCGACCCCCGTTCCCCCTTGTCCGGCGCGCACGGCCAGCCATTGAGTGAGGATTTCGCCAATTTCGAACGCCGTAGCGCCGAGATCAACGCGCTCTGGAACAAATATATGGCAACCAACCTGAGCGAGGAGGAAAAGCGCCTTGCAACCGATTTCGCCAGCAAGCGCTCGGCGTGGATTGAGCGGGTGCGCCCCCTGTTCGAGCGCATCAAGGCGGAAGATTACGCTCCGGAAGTATCCCGGGCCTTGCTCGCCGCCACACTGGATGAAGGCAAGGCGGTCAGAGAGGCGCTTGATGCCCTGGCGATCTATCAGGCAAAGACCGCGAAAGCCCTTTTCGAGGAAGAGCAACGCGATTTCCGCACCGATCTGATCGTTTTGGCTTTGGTGGGTCTGGGCGGCCTTCTCGGCCTCGGGGTCTACGCCTGGTGGCTGGCGCGCACGATCACCCATCCCATCAACCAAGCGGTGAGCGTGGCTGAGGCGATCGCCAACGGTGAGCTCAACCGTCCGGTTCCCACCGGTGGACGTGATGAAGCCGGGCGCTTGCTGGCTGCATTCGCGCTGATGCAGGACAGTCTGCGCACCATGGTCAGTGCCTCGCAGCGCAGCGCCGACGATCTGGCCTGCGCGGCCATTGAAATGTCTACTGCCGCCCAGGCTTCGGCCGCGGCCACCACCGCACAAAGCGAAGCCGCCTCGGGGATGGCTGCCGCCGTCGAGGAAATGTCGGTTTCCATCGATCAGGTGCGCGATCATGCCCGCGAGGCCCGTCATGTGGCAGCCAGTGCCGGCGAGGCCTCACGCACCGGTGGCGCGGTGGTGCATTCGACCAGCAACGAAATGCGACAGGTGGCAACGGCGGTCAACGACGCGGCGCATTCGATTCGCGAACTGGAAAATTACTCCCGGGAAATTTCGGCCATCGTTGATGTGATCCGTGATGTTGCCGATCAGACCAATCTGTTGGCGCTGAATGCCGCCATCGAGGCGGCTCGGGCTGGTGAGCAGGGACGTGGTTTTGCCGTCGTTGCCGACGAGGTGAGAAAACTCGCCGAACGCACCTCGAAATCGACCCAGTCGATCGCCAGCGTCATCGAAAAGGTGCAGTCCGGTGCCCGCCACGCGGCACAGGAAATGGAAAGTGGCGTCAATCGCGTCGGCACCGGGGTGGATCTCGCGCAACAGGCAGGAGATTCGATCATCGGCATTCAGGACGGTGCAAACCGGGTGGCAACGACCGTCGACGATATTGGCAGTGCCCTCGACGAACAGTCGGTGGCCGCCCAGGAAATTGCCCAGGGCGTTGAACGGATCGCCCACATGGCCGAGGAGAACAGCGTTCGTGCCCGGCAAACCTCAGTCGCTGCCGAGCGACTCAAATCGCTGGCCAGCGATTTGAAGGGTTCCGTCGCCCGTTTTCGTGTCTGAGCCACTGAGACGCCGACAAGGATTATCCAGACGATCGTTCAAGGGAGATTGAAGATGAAAGCCAGCCAATCGATTCTCGTGGCCACCGATTTCTCGGCGCCAGCCACTCTCGCTGTCGAACGTGCTGCCCGGCTGGCGAGGGAATGGCAGTGCCCGCTCAATCTCCTGCATGTCTTCAACCCATTCGCCTGGGAACATGCAGGACATCTGCTGCCGGACCTGCTCATTCGACACAACCCGAAGGTGCGCAGCGAGACGATGCTGAACCGACTTGCCGACGACATGGCCGTCCGCAACGCATTGTCACGAGTCGGCCGCCAGCTGGTGGTCGGGCGTGCCTCTGCCGTCATCGCCGATCACGCCGTCGTTAGTGGCGCCAGTCTGATCGTCATTGGCATTCGTGGCGAGGGCATCGTTCACGAACTGGCCCTGGGCGGCACCGCCGTCAAGGTGTTGCGCCGCAGCCCGTGCCCGGTGCTGGTGGTTCGCCAGAAACCCGTTCCGCCGTACCGGCGGATCGCCATCGCGACGGATTTTTCGGCAACGGCGACGCGGGCGCTGCGTGCCGCCCTGGCGATATTTCCGGAAGCACAACACATCGCGATTCATGCCAGTCGTGCGCCGTACGAGGGGCGGATGCGTCTGGCCGGTGCCTCGCCCGAGGATGTCGAGCGTTACCGCAGCGATGAACTGGCCGCAGCCGGACAGGACATGGACGCCTATCTGGCGGATGCGGACTATGAAGCTGCCGGTGGAATATCCCGCGTCATTGGTCACGGCTACCCGGCGGCTGTGCTGCTCGACGAATTGCGCCGAGCCCCCTGCGATCTGCTGGTGCTCGGCCGGCACGGTCAATCGGTGCTCGATGAGCAACTGCTCGGCAGCATCACCCTGAATCTCCTGCACCACGCGCCGTGCGACGTGCTGCTGGTTCCTTGATATTCGGGAGAGCGGAATGTTTTCCATCTACGGCATGACAGGCCAGGTATTCAGCGGCACGCTGGAGGCGATGAACCGTGTCTATCCGCTGGCGCGAGCCCGCAATACCCGAGGCGTAGCCCAGGAGGGCGATGAAATAGGTGTCGAGAACATGGCGACGCCATTGCAACGGGAGGCCGTCCGTGCCTATCGGAGAATGCTGCCCGACGACCTGGAGCGTGGTCCGCTGATTCATGCGGCCCAGATCATGAGCCATCCGGTCACGGTGCTCAACCAAAAAAACGCGGTTGCCGACGCTTGGCGCGTCTTCCAGCGTTGTGGAATCCACCAGGCACCGGTTCTGGACGACGCGCACCGGCTGATCGGGATGGTCAATGAGCGGGACTTGCTGACCGTCATCGATATCGACGGTGAACATGTTCTCGAAAATCTGCAACGGCGGGTGAGTGATGTCATGACCTCGCCGGTCGTGGCTTCCGTACCCGTGACCGACATTCGACGCATCGCTGCGGCGATGCTCGAAGGTGGCTTGAGTGCCGTTCCCATCGTCAATGAAAGCGAAATCATTGTCGGCATCGTTTCCCGTACCGATGTCTTGCGCGCGGTCATGACCGATCCGCCCCTCAGTCTGTGGCGTTGAAATACACCGGACGATTAGGACCCCCCTCATGGCGCCCCGCATTGTTCGCTATTTGACGAGCTATCGGTAAGTACACTTCGCGTTTATTCAGGATGCTATCGGACTTATCCTTGTCTCGAATGTCAATGAATCGAGAGAGGAATGATCATGATGACCCTGCAAGCCCGTGAATGGACGAAAGGCGCCCATCGGTTGCGTCACTATCCGGCCGACAGTACCCGCGCCAGGGCGCGCCTTGCCGTGTTGGCCATCATCGCCGGCGGCAACACCGACATCCGTACGTTCGACGCCCTGGAGCAACACGGTGAATTCCGCACGCTCGACCTCGAGCGCGAAGATTTCTTGCGCGCCCTGTTTGACCTGTGCTGCGATCTCCTTCGGACATCGGAGGGGAGGAATGGCAGAATATTTCCCGAAACACTTGATGCCCTGATGGATGAAATCCACAGCCAGCATGCGCGGCGCACCTTGTGCTGTCTCATGATCGAAAACATGCGGGCTGATCATGGCAGTGCCTTGGCCGGAAAACTCCGCCTCGGCGATGCCAGCCAGGATTGGCCTGCGCGTTAGGCACAGGGGTTTTACGAGATGTTCATCACACCATCGGAGATTCACCATGAATCCTGAATCCTTGCACGTATTGATTGCCTTCGATGGTTCGCCTTCCTCAATGGCTGCGGCTCGCAGCTGGTCGACATGGAGTTCCGCCCAGATTGCGCTCACAGCAACCTTGCTCACGGTTACTGACGGGGCCATGGAGAAAGAGGGAATTGCTCCTGTCTGTCACCCGCTGGCTGACGCGGTGAGTACCGCTCAGGAATGGTTTGCGCGCAGCGGGGTGAAAATGGAATACGTTGTCGTGGATGGCGGAACCCCGGCGACGAGGATCATCAACGAAGCCCAACATCGTCAGGCCGACCTGATCGCGATGGGAACTCGCGGCCTGTCACCGCTGCGCGGATTGCTGCTCGGGTCCATTGCGGCCGAAGTTGCCAGAGGCAGTCCGATCCCCATCTGGCTGATGGGGCCGCATGCGGCGATACCGGCCACACTCGGCCGGCGTCTCCGGCTACTGATCGCCGTTGATGGGTCGGCACATGCTGCCCATGCGGCAGCCTGGGCGGGGCGCATGGCGGCGCGTCTGGGCGAAGCATCGCTCGAACTGTTCAGCGTGCAGCCTGCCTTCTCTCCTTTCGAGGGCATGCTCGATGCCGCAGCAGGTGATTTTCGTCACTGGGGCCTGGGCGTTGGCGAAGCCGCCATCGCCGCCGCTCGGCATGCCATGGGGGATGTCGGCCATCAGGCGACTGGCGCCGTGGCAACCGGAGACGCGGTTTCCATGATCCTGGCGCAGGCTGAAGAGAGCGGAGCCGATGTCATCGTTGTCGCACCGCAAGGCGTCAACGCGCTGGAGCAGGCAGCCCTTGGCAGCGTGTCGCAATCACTGTTGCTCTCGGCACGCTGTCCGATACTGCTCGTTCCGCGCCACTTGACTATTGATGACGCGGATTAAGGTCGTAACCGGAATTACGCCTTGGCCAAGATGACAGCGCTTGGCTTTCGCAAAACGAATGTTCAGCTAACCCATTTCTGAACCCACAATGCAAGTTGCGGATTGGGTGGGTTGTTATAGGTCTGATGAATCACTGGGGCCGACAGCCAGCGTTGCAGATCGGTATGGTTATCGAGGAAGGGGTTGTCTGGTTGGGCAACCTGATTCAGCACTACGCCCATCAGGGGCAGTCCGCGCATCTGGATGGCCTCGATGGCCAGCAAGCTCTGATTGACCGCACCCAGACGATCGGCTACTACCAGCAGAACGGGCATGCCCATGCCGGCAGCCAGATCGGCATTCAGTGCGCCGTGGGCGATCGGTGAATAGAAGCCGCCGGCACCTTCAACCAGCAGAAAGTCATCGTCGCCGACCCCATTCAGACAGGCAGCATGCAGATCCCCAATCTCAAGCGGCCGATTGGCCAGCCTGGCCGCCCACTCCGGAGAAACCGGCGGCTCATAGCGATATGGACAGACAGCCTCCAGCGCATCCATGGCGCCAGCTGCCGCGTTTAGCCGAACCGCATCCGAAGGTTGGAGAATGTCGCTTCCAGCCAGCTTCTCGCATCCGGTTTCGACGGGTTTGCGCACGCGCACACGTTGCCCGTTCTCCCGAAGCGCTTTTGCAACCTGGATGCCGATGGTGGTCTTGCCAACTCCGGTGTCCGTTCCGGTGATGAAAATGCCGCGCATTGATGTCTCTTTGCACCTCGGCCGCACCGATGGGGCGACCTGATTGTTGCCTTCAGAATTTGCCGGGCCGCAGCACTTCGACCTCGGAAAGGCACGCCACCATGGCGTAATTCGAGTAGTACCGTTCCTGCAAGTGCGCCAGCAGCGTTTCCGCCTGGGGGCGGGCACAGATGATCTCGATTCGAATGTTCTTTGATTCATCCCAGGTGGCGTCCCGCACCCCGCGGCTTCCTTTGCCGCGCGCGTCGCAGATGGTGTAGCCGCGAATCCCCAGTCGATCAATATCCTTGATCAGGACGTGCTCGAGGGTCGCTTCTGTAAACACGGTGAGCAGCGTGCGTTTTTCGGTCTGTATGGGGATCACGGCGTCGCTCCTGTCAGTTGGGTGGCCATCCAGTGATAAAGCGGGATTCCGGCCAGAATATTGAAGGGGAAAGTCACGCCCAGTGAACCGGCCAGAGACACGGCGGGATTCGCCTCAGGCACGGCGATCCGCATGGCGGCCGGGACGGCGATGTAGGACGCCGAAGCCGCCAGGGTGGCCAGCATCGTCATCCCGCCGACC
>JGI26533J51211_1001322_pt1 | contig 17592 bp, 14 predicted proteins | sample ThiBiot_750_biof_FD_51211 | JGI IMG/M metagenome (IMG submission 51211) | reverse complement strand
CTTCACCTGGCGGAACGAGACCCCCGCGAGCTGCTCGACGAGCTCGTCGGTCCTGGGCTCGACCGGATCGATACCGCCTTCCAGCAAGACGACGAAGTCGGCCAGATCGCGAGCGAGCACGGCGCGTCGACCATCGCTGCCGAGATGAACGATGGGCTCCTCGTCGAGCGAGAGGGCCGGGTCGGTACGCCAGAACGCCACCACGCCACCACGCGCATCGTCACCGAACACGCGGAGTCGGTCCGCCGCCACGGGTGCCCCCAAGGCGACAATCCGCGCGAAGGTCTTCTCGGGAGCTTCGAGCGCTGTATGGATCTCCAGCGCCGGATCGCCCTGGTCGACGTCGCGGAGCGCGCGCAACGAAGGCGGCATGATGCGTTCGCGCTGCTCAGCGAGCAGCGAGGGATCATCGAACGCAGAGGTGAAACGCGGGTCGGCGCCGAGTGCTTTCACCAGCGTGGCGTCGGTGCGGATCTGATCGAGATTGGCGTACCCGTAGCGAATCGCGTCACGCACGCACGCGATGGATGCGTCGGCGTCGCCCAGCTCGAGCCACACGCCGGAGGCGTTGTAGAAGATCGCGGGGAACCGAGGCGCATTCGGCAGGCAGCGTTCGAGGTAGCGCCGTGCTCGCTCGGGCATCACGCCGAGGTGATGATTGTCATCCATCACCGCGTAGAGCGCGTTCTGATAGAGGGTGCCGTCGTGGTGTCGCGGCACCAGCGTGAGGAAGTCGTAGAAGCACAGCGCGTCGGAGAACGCGCCCTCGCAGAGCCGTCGGTGGGCGAACATGCACAGTACTTCGACCAATCGGTACGCCGTGAGCTGCGCGTCGGTGGGAGGAGGCACGAGCCCGAGACGCTCTTCGTCGGTCAGTGCGAGCACGCTGCGCAGGTGCTGCTCGCTCTTGGGGTCGATGGACCGGCCGTACCTCGGGTCGGTGAACATCTCGCCGTCGCGGAGCGTCACGCGAATCGCTTCGGGCGAGCTCCAGATCACTTGCTCACGCATTGGGTCGAAGGCTCCGCTCCAGCTAGAATTTCGTACTTCGGGCGCGACGTCCACTCCTCGCGCTCTCCGTGCGCGACAGGCCGGGCAGCGTCCGCGCGAACTGAAGGGACGCGCATCGAGGTCCAGCAGCCGAGCGCCCTCGTTCGTAGCCGACTGACGGGCCGACGCGGGCGCTTCATCGTAGTACCCTGCTCTCGTGCCCGCTTCCTTACGTGACGGCATCTACGAGCACCTCCTCACGCAGCTGCTCGAGCGCGACGTCGCTGCCTCCGCGCCCTCGGTCCCCGAGCTCCGCGCGCTCGAGGACACCGACCTTCCCGCGTGGCTGGCTCGCCACTTCACGCGCGAGCTCGAAGGCGCGCTCCGCGATGCCGGTGGCGCGGACGAGCAGATCGCGATCGTCCACGGGCTCCTCGACCGCCTCGCGGAGCTGGTGCCCACTGCCGCTGCCGCTGCCGATGCGGGAGCGTCGCGTGTCGCGGCTCCCGCTCGTCTACTGCAATCGCTCTACCGGACGGCTCCGCCCCTCCGGCCGGCTTCGCCGCTCTCGACCTCGACGCTCCTCACGCGTGCGCCCAAGGATCCGGCGCTCGGGCACGAGCTCTCGCGCGAGATCGCGTCGGCGGACTCGATCGACATCCTCGCTGCCTTCGTGACGCTCGGCGGCGTGCGGGCGGTGCGCGAGGAGCTCGAACGGGCTGCTCGCCGTGGCGCACGGATCCGGCTCCTCACGACCGTGTTCACCGGGACGACCGAGGTGAACGCCGTCGAGGCGATCGCCGCGCTGACCGGTGCCGAGGTCCGCATCTCGTATGACGTCCGCCGCACGCGGCTTCACGCCAAGGCCTGGCTCTTCGAGCGCAGCTCTGGGCTGCACACCGCGTACGTCGGGTCGGCCAACCTCACGGCGACTGCGCTCGGCAGCGGGCTCGAGTGGATGGTGAAGGTCTGCGCGGCCGACCTTCCGAGCGTCATCGACAAGTTCCGCGGGACCTTCGAAGGGCTGTGGAACGACACCGAGTTCGAACCGTATGACCCGGCAGCCGAGAGCAGCAGGCAGCGCCTTCGAGTTGCGCTTCGTGACGAGCGGCAGTCGGCGACGCCCACCGTCGTCCCGCTCTTCACGCTCCAGCCGTTCCCGTTCCAGCTCGAGATCCTCGATCGGATCGAAGTGGAGCGTGCGCTGCACGGCCGTCATCGCAACCTCGTCATCGCTGCGACCGGTACGGGGAAGACGGTCATCGCCGCCTTCGACTATCTGCGCGCTTGCGAGCGGGCGCAGACGCGGCCGCGGCTCCTGTTCCTTGCCCACCGACGCGAGATCCTCGAGCAAGCGCTCGCGACGTTTCGCCAGGTGCTCCGGGATCACGCGTTCGGCGAGCTGTGCGTCGACGGCAACGTCCCTTCGCAGTGGGAGTACGTCTTTGCGACCATCCAGAGCGCTGCGAACAATCTCGATGAGCGCGTGCCGGCGGACCACTTCCGCTTCGTCGTCGTCGACGAGTGCCATCACGCACCGGCCGACTCCTACCAGCGTGTCCTGCGGCTGCTTCGACCCGAGGTGCTCCTTGGATTGACCGCTACGCCCGAGCGATCCGACGGCAAGTCGCTGCTCCCCGATTTCGGCGACCGCATCGCCGCCGAGCTTCGACTCTGGCACGCGCTCGATCGTCAGCTCCTCGTGCCGTTCGAGTACTACGGAGTCGCCGACGCCGCCGGGACCGACCTCGAGAAGCTGCGTTGGTCGCGGCGCGGGTACCCGCTCGACGAGCTCTCGACCCTCTACACCGGCAACGAAGCGCGCGTCGATCTCATCGTCGAACAGCTACGACGGCGTGTGGTCGACCCGCGCCGCATACGGGCGATCGCGTTCTGCGTCTCGGTCGAGCACGCCGCGTTCATGGCAAGCGCGCTCACCGCCCGCGGGATTCCGGCCGAGCTCGTCTACGGCGGCTCACCCGACGAGGCCCGCCGGCTCGCTCCTCAGCGGCTCCGCGAGCGAACGGTGAACGTGCTCTGCACCTGCGATCTCTACAACGAGGGCGTCGACCTTCCCTTCGTCGACACGCTGCTCCTCCTCCGACCGACGACGAGCGCCGCCCTGTTCATGCAGCAGATCGGCCGCGGCCTCCGCCTCTTCGAGGGCAAGTCGTCGTGCCTCGTTCTCGACTTCATCGGCCAGCATCGGGCCGAGTTCCGTTTCGACGAGATCTACTCGGCCATCACCGGTGTCGCGCGCGGGCGGCTCGAGCGCGACGTCCAAGAGGGCTTCCCCTATCTCCCGAGCGGCTGCGTCTTCCAGCTCGACGCCGTCGTGAAGGAGCGGGTGCTCACGTCGCTGAAGAGCGCGGTCGCGAACGCCGCGGTGCTGACGCGCGAGCTCCGGGAGATGGCCGGACGCGGCGCGGACGTGACGCTCGGCGAGTTCCTCGACGGCAGCGGCCGCGAGGTCGAAGACGTCTATCGCGCCGGCGGCTGGACCTCGCTTCGCACACGCGCCGGCGCGCTCGACGGCGGCGTCGACGACGAGGCGCTCGATCTGAGTCGCCGGCTCGAGCGCCTGCTCCATACCGACGACATGACCCGCCTCGGTCTGTGGAAGGACAGGCCGAACGCGCAGAATGACGCGACCTACCTGCGTCGCCTCACAATGCTCGAGTTCCAGCTCAATCATCGGGGCGTCTTGCGCGATCCGACGGATGGCGCACCGTGGCTGTTCGGACGTTCCGCGATCCGCGAGGAGCTCTCGCAACTCGCCGACGTGCTCACCGAGCGCGTCGCGCTCGCCGAGGAGGTCTATCCGGTAGCGGAGTGGCCGCTCGCGCTGCACCGGCACTACTCGCGTCGCGAGATCGTCGCGGCCGTCGGCTTCGTGAAGCCGGGAAGCAAGGGCGTCACACCGCAAGCAGGCATCCTGCAGCTCAAAGACGAGCAGCGTGAGCTGCTCTTCGTGACGCTCGACAAGTCGGGCGCGAGCTTCTCGCCGACGACGCGCTATCGCGACTACGCGATCAGCCGAACCCTCTTTCACTGGGAGACGCAGGCTGCGGCGAGTCGCGAGCGCCCCTCCGGACGGCGCTATCTCGATAGCCCGGGCAACGGCTGGCGCTTCTACCTCTTCGTGCGCACGGATCCGGAAGCGCCGTACGCGTTCCTCGGGCCGGCCCTGTTCGACTCCGCGAAGGGTGATCGCCCCATCGGGATCACCTGGAGGCTCGAGCACCCGATCGCAGGTGCGCTCTTCGCCAAGCTCGCGACGCTCGCGCAGGGGTGAGGCACCGGCCGATCACTAGGTCGACCTGAGCCGTTGATCGCGCTGAGCTCATCGCGAGAGTGGGAGACACGGGTGCGGAGTCGGCAGCCGGTCAGAGGGACTACGGTGCAAGTAGACCGCGATTGCAACGCCGGCAGCAGTGCTGACCGCCAACGAAGGACGCGGTGTCTCCTCCAGGGCCGCTTCGGCACGTCGACTCGCTTGCTCCGCCGATGTCTGATGTCGGGCTCCTCGCGAACGACGCGGCTCGTTCGGTGGCGTCGATGAGATGTCGACCCGACTGGCATCCGACAGCAGGCAGCCTCGAGCACCATCGAGCGCCGCTTCTTCGCGTATAGCAGCGCCTCCCAGTTGCTCGCTCCTGGGCCGGACGGTGAGCCGCCTCGGCGCCCCACTCATCGAGCAGGCGCAGACGTGCCCGAAGCTCGACGGCGGGGGATGCTGGCGCCGATGATCTGAGAGCGAGTGCGACACAGTGACAGCGACGGGTACGAAGCGAAGCTCGTTGGTCGAGGAGCTCAGCGTGGAGCCGACGTCGAGCCCGGAACGTAGGACTCGACGATCGACGCATAGCGAACGCCGCGCGCGGCAGGCGGCACGTCCGTCGTCCTCAGCGGGCCGCCCGCGCGGGTCCAGCCTTCTCGAAGGAGCCACGTTCGGGGCGATGGGTCCGGCCATGGCTCGGTCTCGATGGTCGTCGCGTGAGCGTCGGCCCAGCCACGGAAGCGAAGCGCCGTCGAGTACGGATCGACGACCCCGTCACCAAACGTCTTCATCCCGTGCCGGAGCCAGTTCTGGAGGACGTAGAGGATCGTGTTCCGGACCGCGGTCGGGCTCTCGAGATCGCGACGATGATGGCGATCGGCCCAGACCTTGCCCCTCCGCCCCAATCGACGATTGAGCTGCCGCGCGAAGGAGATCGCCAGCCCGCTGATGCCGCGACGGAGAGCCTCCCGCTCTTGGTTCGCCCGAGCCTGCGTCGCGCGTCGATTCGCTCGCTCACCGAGAGCGCCGTCGTGGCCAGCGCCGTCGTCCGCCCCTTTAGGCAAGAGCGCCTCGACGATCAGGTGAAGGTGGTCGCGCTGGATCGAGAAGTGAACGACCTGGAACTCGGTGGCGTACGAGCGCTTCGCTTGCGCCTTCAGCACGTCGCGGACGAGGTTCCTCACGAGCTGACTGCGAAGCGGCGGGACGTCACGACGAGCCCGCATCGTCACGTGAACGGGATAGCGCCCCTTGTGCTCAGGCCGCGTGCGATGCGGGACGTTGGGCCGCCCAAGCGAGCTCGCGCGCCTCCTCCCCGCCCCTTTCCTCCGGCCACCCCGCGACCGCGGAGACTCGGTGACGACGGGCAGCTCCAGCTGATGCGAGCCTCGACGAGCCAACTCCCCCTCCCCTCCTGTACCCACGACGGCGATGACGACTCCGCCGTTTGATTGGGCAACAATGGGGATCGCGGTGAGCACCGTCAAGCCCCGCCCGCGTCGATGGACATCAAGAACGAGGGCGAGGGCGAGGGCGAGGGCGAGGGCGAGGGCGAGGGCGAGGGCGAGGGCGAGGGCGAGGGCGAGGGCGAGGGCGGGGACGGCGCCGCATCGACCGCGGGCTTCCCGAGGCGCCTTCGCCCGAAGCGACCGTAGCGCTGACACGCCAGCGGCGTCTTCCGGCACGTCGGTCGACTACACGGCGACAGTGAGCGGCTTTGACCGTTTGATTGGGCAACAATGATTGTCGTCAGCCCGTAGGGCCGGTAGGCACTCTCCTCGTCGAGCACGCTCCGATGATTGTCAGCTTCCTGCATGCCACGTTCATCCTCGCGACGAGAACGGGGCGCTTGCTCCTGGACGGAATGCATCGCGGTCCGAGGTCGACGGCAAAAAAGCGGCGGGGGGCTGCCGTACTGGCAATCGACGGAACGCTGAGTCGCCTCGCGCTTCGGTGGAAGTTCCACGCAACTGGCCCGACGCGTGGCCGAGCGCCTTGGCCGGCGAGTGTTCTCCGTTCAAGCGCGCGCGAACCGCTCGCGTCCGCGCGAACAACGGTCATCGGGTCGAACCCGAAACGCTCAGGCCTGCCCGCGATACGCGGCGCGGCGCTCGGCCTTGCGCAGCGGGCCGGCGACCGGCCGATGGCGCTCGCGGCTGTAGACGAACGAAGGGACGCCGCTCGTTTCGGCGCGGCGTTCGGCATCACGATCGTACTCGGGGATCGAGCGGACGCGGTCGACGACCTCGCTGGCGTAGGGCGCGTCGAGGGCGATCTGGAGGGCGCCGTCGTCGTCCGGTGCGAACGCGACGCCGAGCCTTGGGGACGGGCCTGGAAGGATGCTCGCGAAGTGGAGGTCTGCCCACGAATGCAGCGCCTCGAGGCGGGCGGCACGCGTGGCGAAGAGATGCACGTCGGTCGGGTGGAGAACGACCTCGTCGACCGTCGCAGTGAGCTCGGCCACGGCGCGCTCGATGTTCGTGCGCGCCGTCGCCTCGAGACGCTCGCGAAGGATCGGAGTGCGGTAGATCGCTCGCCGGGCGGCGAAGGCTCCCAAGAGCTTGGCACGACGCGAGCGGAAGATGCCCTCCGGGACCCACGCGTGCTTCGCTCGGACGTCACGCTCGAACCGCGCATAGCGGACTGGATCCGAGCCGAGGATCGCGAGGTCGATATCGAACAGAGCGGAGGCATCGCGCTCGTGCACGCTTCCAGCGATGCTGCTCGGATCGTGATCCTTCGTCGCGCGGACCATCGCGGCGATGCGCTGCGCTGACGGCTCCCCGATCCCCATCCGCATGCAGGACTTCTGGGCGAGCGCGGCGCTGCGCTTCTCGCTCGAGGCGAATGGGTGCGTCGCATAGACGGCGTCGTGGAACCAGATCGCCAGCGCGACCTCGGCGGGGGATTCGAGCGTCTCCCTGAGCTCGGCAAGCATCCCGAGACACTCGGCGATGTGCTCGAGCGAGTGGTACTTGCGCGACTCGTCCTGATAGGCAGCGCACAGCTCGGCGAACACCTCGTCGACGTCGCGTCGCGCGCCGAGCGCGGCGGCGTCAGCTCGAAAGACGTCCAAGAGTGCCTCGAGGTCGAGAGCCGTCGTCTTCGATAGGCTCATCGCGTTCATCCCTGGATGCGGTGATGACCGCATTCGGCCGCGGCTTCCGCAGCCAGGGAGCCGATGATACCGCCCGCGATACCTCCGACCACGGCGCAGACGGGCGCGCCTGGGCCGCAGACTGCCGCACCGGCCATCGCTTTCGACGATGATTCGTCGGCGTGCAAGCACGTGCGGCGCACCGAGCGCGCCCAATCGGTCGAGAGGTCCATGGCCCCACTCGGTCGGCCGCGGGCTCGAGCGGTTGCGAAAAACCGTCCGGGCAGCCCAATCGTCACGGAGGACGCGCGCCGGCGCGCCGACCGACGTGAGCGCCAGCACGCAGGCCACGATGCGAAATCCACGCAACCGTCGCCCCGCGCCGGCCGACGAGGTGGTCACGCACATGACGATCCGAAGCATCGGCGCGGGGACCCGGCAGGACTTCACGGACGAAGAACTCGAGGCGCTCCGGCGCGACGAGTCGTCGAGCGCCGTGCTCAACGAGGCTCGCCACCGGACCGGAGACCGAGGCAGAGATGTCGCGGTGCGCGGGAACGGGAACGTGGGGCTCGAGAAGCAGCTCGCGATGAACAAGGAGCTCGACCTCATCGGCGCGGCCTTTGCGATCGCGGACGGAACAGGCATGGCCGCAGGAATCGGGGTACCGAAGATCTCGACCCTCACCGGCGTCGCGGGGGCCGCCCTCGAAGTCCTCCTCCCGGTCGCTTCGTTCGCCGCGAGTCAGTACGGGCTCGCGACCATGCAGGCGACGAAGATTGACACGCGCGATGCCGCGACTCGCGACGTCATGCACGGCGCCATGCTGCTCTCGCTCGAGCTGCCTTCTGGCTACGTCGACAGCGCGATGCCACGCGACGTCGGCACCGCGGGCCGATCGCCCGCGCGGAAGATCTCCGACCAGATCAAGAACACGCCACTCGCCGCGACGCTCCAGCTTCACTGCGACCACGGCATCCGCGCGGCAGAGGACTTCCTGGCATGCCCGGGCAAGACGAAGGAGCAGTTCTTCGCAGGTCGGCCCAAGCTCGCCGAACGCTACGAAAGCGACCCTGCGTTCAAGGCCGGCTTCGACGCGCTAGCCTGGGCGAAAGAGAGCGCCCCTTCGGACTACGCGCAGATGCTCGACGACTACCACGCACGCGATGCTCGCTACGCCGTCGCCAACATCCGGGTGAGCGCATGAGCCCCTATCGACAGAACGCCAAGCCTCCCTCCGACGAGTCCCTGCCCGAGTTCCGTCCGAAGGGGAGCCTCTGGGACCTACCGATTCCGCTCTTCTTCATCTTCGGTCCGTCCCTCGTCATTCTGCTCGCCCCGAACGAGACCTGGGCGTTGATGGCGGCCTTCGTGCGCCCCGGCATGATCGCGGTCGGCCTCGGGGTGATGGTGGCCCGCGCTGCTCGAAAGTTCCTCGCGGTGCGCCGCGCGCGACGGGAGGCAGGCTGGCGCTGAGTCGCCACGAACGCGCGCGGTGCGGCTAACGAACCCGCGAGACTCAGGGACGGGTAGCAATCGCAGGCGATGGTGAAGCGCGCCACCGGGTAGCGGACGGAGCCGGCTTCGGAGGCGGTCAGCGACGCGGAGATGCTAGACTTGCGCCGATGGCCAGAAGCCGGCTGCTGATCGGGGGAATCTGCGCGGTCTTCGTCTGCATCGCCGCGTGCACGTCGTTCGGCAGCGCGGAGAGTCCCGCCCCGGAGCCGTCGTCCGACGGCGGTGGTGGTGAGGAGGGTCAGGCGCCCGGCACATCCGACGCGTCGGGCCCGGACGGAAACATCGACGTGCCGCCGGGGGGCGACGCAGGGAGCGGCATGATCGTCGTGATCCCGGGGCCCGGCGGATTCGCGATCGACAGCCACGAAGTCACCGTCGCGCAGTACACCGCGTTCCAGATCGCCTCGGCGGGCTTCGACTCCGGGATTCCCCGGTGCGCCTGGAGGATGACGTACGCACCGGCAGCAAACTGCCCGCTCGATGCCCGCCCCGATGTTCCCATGACCTGCGTCGATTGGTGCTCCGCAGCCGCCTACTGCGCGTGGGCCGACGCGCGGCTCTGCGGGCGGATCGGCGGCGGCGCGGCGACGAGCGACACCTTTACCGATCCGGCTCTGAACGAATGGACGCGCGCGTGCACGGGCGGGCCAACCGCCGACCGCTGGTGCTACGGAGACGAGCCCAATACGACGGCGTGCAATACGACCGCCCTCGACGTCGGCGCGCTCTCCCCTGTCGGGAAGCTCGCAGCTTGCGTCGGCGGCGTCGACGGGCTCCACGACATGAGCGGCAACGCGTGGGAGTGGACGAACGGCTGCAACGAGAACCAGGACGACCCGAGCAACGATGGCTGCCCCTTCCGCGGTGGCGGCTACCGCGGTGGGCTCGACGGCTCCAAATGCGCGGTCGGTTCGTACCTCCGCCGCGGCGCGGCGCTGCAAGACATCGGCTTCCGCTGCTGCAAGAGCCTCTGACGTCGGCCCACCACGCGAACGAGCGCGACCGGCTTCGTCGCGCGCCGCGTGCGAAGCGAGGCCCATGCGAAACGAGGCGCCGGCGAAACGAGGCGTCGGGGAGGACGGGTCCGCACGCGCCTGAGCTCGCCAAACGCCGCGGCGACCGACGTGGACGTGGATGAGGCTCTCCTGCAGCTCTGCGGTTGAGGTTGACGGCGCCGAGGCGGCGACGACGAATTCGTGACGGGCGTCGGTGAGCCTCGACACCAACCTCTGTGTCCAGTGCCGAGACCCTTCGGTTTCCGCAGTCGCCTAGCCGGTGTAGCAGCGACGGCTCCGTGGAGACGGCTGATTTTCGTGCGCTGTACGACGAGTTGTGTCCGCTTGTTTGGGGGTGGGTAGCGCGGCTAGGCATCCCGCGAGACGCGATCGACGATGTTGTGCAGGAAGTCTTCCTGACGATCTACGGCAAGCTCGACACGTTCGAAGGACGCTCCAGCCTCGCCACGTGGGTGTTCGCGATCACGATCCGCGTGGCGCGCAACTACCGGCGCAGGCGTTCTGCCGGCGCCTCCGGTGACGACTCCGACTTCGACGAGCTCGACGCCTTGCCCGCGCACGTCGTCCATCCCGAGGCTGCCGCCGAACAGACCGAAGCTCTGACCTTGCTCCAGCAGATTCTCGGCGAGCTCGACGTCGAGAAACGCGAGGTGTTCGTCCTCGCCGAGATCGAGCAGCTCAGCGCCCCGGAGATCGCCTCGATCCTCGAGATCAGCCCCAACACGGTGACGTCGCGACTCCGCCTCGCCCGTGAGGAGGTACGGGCCGCGTGGGAACGAGCGAAAGCGCGCGACCAGTGGAGACTACGATGACGGACGACAGCGACTACGAACGGTTCCTGAAGGCCGCGCGCGCCGACGCCGTGGCGAGGACGATGCCTTCCGCCTCGGCGCAACGAATCGAAGCCGCCGTCGGGGCACACGTGTCATGGCGGCGTCGCCTGCCACCGGAGATGGCCGCCGGGGTCGCGATGACGGCGGCGGCCCGATCCCGTGGCGAGGAAGCCGCTGAGATCGCGAGAAAGGGAAAGGCGCTCACGCAGCGAGGCTCCTGGACGAAGGCGCTTGCGGCGCTCGTTCCCGTCGCTGGGCTCGTGGCCGCCTCCTATTCGATGACGACCGTATCCGCGCCCCCGACCGCGCCGACCGTCGAGCCCGCACCGCCACCCGTGGCGACCGTCGAGCTCGCGCCGGTGGTGGCGGAGCCGAGCGGATCGGTCGCGCCGATGCCGACGCTCCCCGGGCCGAAGGACCTGCCCGATGCAAAGGACCCGGCCGTGGGGGCGCCGCTGGAGCGCCCGACTCCGGCGAGCGTCTCTCGCGCGAACCGTACCGGCGACGGGACGTTCGAAGCCGAGCTCGCCTTGCTCACGCAGGTGACGGCCGCGCTTCAGGAGAAGCAGCCCGCTCGTGCGCTCACGCTGATCGACGAGCATGACCGCCGATTCCCGAGCGGTGTTCTCGGTCCCGAGTTCGCCGGCGAACGTGTGCTGACGCTCGCCGCGCTCGGCCGCCACGCCGAGGCCTGCGTGCAATCGAAGAAGTTCGTAGCGAAGTATCCGAAGTCTCCTTTCGTACCCCAGGTGCGCTCCACATGCGTCGACTCGACCTCAAACCGATAAGCGTGCTCGCTTTCGTGGGGCTCTCGGTTGCCCTCGGGCTCGCGAGCTGCTCGACCGAAACCGTCGTCGTGCGCGAAGGGCCCGACCGTCCGGAGTCGATCTTCGCGCCGCCGGACGCGGAGGCCGACGTCGGCGAGGCAGGCGTCGCCTTTACCTCGTATTGCCCGTCAAACAAGTGCCCTGCGGGATATACGACGTGTATAGATTCGCGTTTCCCGTGCGACGTGAATTTGCTGGCTGACAGGCACAATTGCGGCGCGTGTGGCGCCGCATGTCCGACAGCGACGAACCGCGAATATTACGAGTGCGTCGACGGGCGCTGTGTCTTGCAGTGCAAGCAGACGGGTGGGGTACCTACCCTCGACTGCGATGGTTTCGTCGACAACGGTTGCGAATCGAACAAGAACGCGCCGAACTCCTGCGGAGCATGCGGAGTCACCTGTACGGAGCCCGACAAGCCGTGCATCGACCGTGGTGCGGGGGACTACGGTTGCGGCTGCAGAGCACCCCAAACGTTATGCCCCGGTTGGGGATGCGTCGACACGAGGACCCATGACGACAATTGCGCGGGATGCGGCAATCACTGTCCACGGGGAGACCTCGACCCGAGTCTGCACATGTATTACGGCTGCTCGGACAGCCGTTGTGGTGCGCCCAAATGCGAAAAGGACTGGGGCAACTGCGACGACGATCCTGCCAACGGGTGCGAAACGGACCTCAGGTTGCCCGAAAACTGCGGCTCTTGTGGGAACGCCTGTTCCGAAGCCCAGGCTTGTAAGCAGGACAGCAACTTCTACCTCAAGTGGACATGCATGTGTTCCCCGGGGATGACCTTCTGCCCGACGGGGGGGGACAGCGGGACTTGCAAGGATCTCTCCTCCGACCCGAGCAATTGCGGGGGTTGCGGGGTTCAGTGCTCGTCCGTCTGCGTGAACGGGATGTGTCGAACGGACTGCGGAACTTCTGGGTTTGCCGACTGCAACGGGAGCGAGAGCGACGCTTGTGAGGTCGACATCCGCAGCGATCCGAACAATTGCGGCGGTTGCGGGATCACCTGCGATGGGATCGCCGGCCAAGCCTGCGTGCAAGGCAGGTGCGTGGTCGAGCCCTGCGACGACGCTGTCGACGCCGGAAGGGGCCCGCAATGAACCTTCGATGGACGGCGCTCGTCCTTGGCGTTGCCGCGTGTGCTTCGACGGAGACCCTCGCGCCAGCCCCGCCGGAGAACTCGAACAGCCTGCCGGCAACGCCGCCAGCCGCGGACAGCGGCGCCGACGCCGCGCCGGAAGTCGACGCAGGTCCATGTGCCGACTGCGAGTACTTTCCCGCCACCTGCTCGCCCGACACGCTCTGCCCCAACGGACCATTCGCTTCCAGTCCAAGTGACAGCAACCTCCCCCCTGTCGCGCAGATCAACGTGATCCGGGGCCGTTCCGTCAGCGATGTCTGGGCGGCAGGCACCTCGGGAAGCCTCGCTCACTTCGACGGCACGTCATGGAAGCGCGTGGATCTCGGCACTCTCGACACCCTGAACGCGCTCTGGCTGCGCGACTCCGAGGACATCGCGCTTGCCCAGATGGCGCGTGTCTACAGGCACGACGTCGGCGCGGCCCCTCCGGACGGTGGATGGCCCCTCACCGAGCTACCCTATGATTATGACGTTGCCAACGCGAGGCTGATATCGGCATGGAGCGCCTCAGGCTCGCCATGGCTTTGGTGCACCACGAGGTCGTGGTCCCCGACGACCGGCCTCTGGCGCATGCGCCGACTGCCCTCGAACGAGCTCGAGCTGCAGTCCGGCGTGGACCCGGCGACGTGTAGCGGCGCTGGATGCACGCTCATGACGAGCATCCACGGCGTATCGGCAAACGAGCTCTGGGCGGTTGGGGACAAAGGCTCGGCCGTACAGGTCCTCGACGCAGACGGCGATACGCCGAGCGTCAATGCATTCAACACGCAGACGCGAAACACTCTGAACGGAGTCTGGGTCGCGTCGTCGTCCGACGTCTGGGCCGTCGGTGCGATGGGAACCATTCGCCACTACACGGGGGCCCCCATTCTCTGGGACGTCGTCTCGGATGTCGGGACGACGGAGGATCTCCGAGCCGTATGGGGCTCCTCGTCGACCGACGTCTGGGCCGTCGGCGACGGTGGTCTCGTCCTTCACTACGACGGAAAGAGCTGGTCCCGCATCAAGATCGCGGGGCTCGGAAAGCGCCGGCCAAACCTCACCGCGGTTTGGGTCCCTGCGCCGGGGCACGTCTGGGTCGGAGGCGAGGGCGTGATTCTCTCGCTCGGAGGAAAGCCATGAGAGCAACGTTTCTCCTCTGCTGCGGCTCGCTCGCGCTCGGCGCCATCGGGTCGATCGCGGCGTGCGCGACGTCCGAAGCAGTCTCGGAGGTGGCGCCGCTGCCCGATTCGGGAGGGAGCTCGGCTCTACCCGAGGACAATGGGGCCGAGGACAGTGGGTCGGCCGAAGGCGCGACGGACTCCGGCGCGGAGGGCGACGGCCCGGAGTGCAGCGCGGCGGGCTGGTGCCGGACGACCTTGCCGGACGAAGACCTCACGCTGAAGGACATCTCGGCAGTAGGCGATGCGGCCTTTGCGATCGCGGACAGCCCGACCCTCGGCATCAAGGTGCTCGAGTGGAGGAACGCCGATTCTACCTGGCGCTACATCGACGACAACACTCAGCACATGGTCGATCTCGGAACATACCCAGGCCGGATCTGGGCTCCGAGCGAGGACGAGGTCTACTACGGAGTGGGCGCCGGCTACCTCTATCATGGCAAGCGCCCGTCACCGCCAGCGACGACCTGGTCTTGGACGCGGCAAAGGCTCGGAGACGAGAGCGACGCCGCCGTCGTCGGCCCGCAAGACGCCTATCCGGCCTATCCGAGCACCGACCCCGGCCTGCACCTCAACTACCCGACGCTCGGCATCTGGGGAACGAGCGCCGACGATGTCTACGCATGGTTTGTCAATACGCTCTATCACCGGACGAGCATCGGAGGCGCCGAACCAAAGTGGGTGCCCGAATACGTCGCAGACGATGCGACCGCGTCGGAGCACATGTACTTCTTCGCGGCCGCCGGGGCGGGGCCTGACGAAGTCTGGTTCTCCGGCGCGCGAGCGACTTCGAGCGTTGGCTGCGCAGTTCTCGTGCGCAAGACCGGTGGCACGTATCAGAAAGTCGCCGACGGCACGCCCAACTCACACTCGTGCGCCGTTCGCGACGGGCATTTGCAAATCGCCGGTGACCCCGGCTTTCCAGGATGGCTCACCGACATCCACATGCCATCCGCCAATCAGATCGTCGGGCTCATGGACACTGGCCTCGTGCGCGTGTCGATCACGGGAGATGGGTATTCAGCCTCCGTCGTGCCGATTAACACGCAAGCCACCGGTTGGCCATTCGTCTCGCTATGGGCCGAACCTGGAAGTATATGGATGAGCGGCTCGGGGGTCCTCTATCGAATCGGCGACGACGTCTGGGACGGTGGCTCGTCTGCCCAGATCTCGACGCTCGCGATCAATGGCGCTCCGTTCGAGGAACGCCTGTACCGGATTCGCGGCACGTCCACCACCAACCTCTGGGCCATCGGTGTCCGCAATGCGTTCCACAAGACGACTCCTTGATCGATGTTCCATCTCCGCGGTGTTGCTCCTCGCGGCGTGCGGGGGCGCGGCAAGCTGCTCGAGCCCCGACGACGGAAGCGAGCCCGCTCCGGTAGACGCCGGGTCGGAGGCGTCCGCGACCGCCGACGGTGGCGTGCCGTCGGATGGCGGCTCCGTCGACGCGACGAGCGGTGACGCGGCGCCACCGCCGTTCGACGGAGGACCTCTGCCGGTGGTCTGCTCCTCGGATCCATGCGCCACATCGCTCGTGACGACGCTCGCGCTCAGCGCCTCGGACAATGACGAAGGCTACTGCGTGCTCCTCCGTGACGGCACCGTGGCGTGCTGGGGCGCGAACGGAGCCGGGCAGCTCGGTCGTGACGACCACGCGGGAGCACCGGACAACGCGACGGCGGCGCGCGTCGTCGGACTCACCGACGTCGAGGAGCTGAGTCACACGTGCGCTGTCGACAAGCGCGGTAGCGTGTGGTGCTGGGGCACGGGCCCTTACCTTCGGGACGACGCCGGCGCGCGAACGACCGAGCGCGCGCCGATCAAGCTCGCTCTTCCCCCCGTCAAGCACGTCGGAATGGGAATGGACGTCGGGTGCGCATCGAACGATGACGGCGTCCTTTGCTGGGGAAGCAACGCGAAGGGACAGCTCGCGCCGCTCAGCACCATCCCAGCCTATGAGCTGCTACCACCACGACCGATCCAGCTTCCGAGTGGCGCGCCGGTCCGAGAGGTTTTTGTGGGCGCGACGGCGTTCCTTCTCCGTGAGGACGGCCAGGTACTGAGCTGGGGCGCGAGGGCTTCGCTCGCGCGCCTTTCGCCGCTCAGTCCCGATTCGTATCCGGTTCCGATCGACCTCGCCGGGATCTCTTCGATGGATACGACGAGCGGCAATGCGTGTGCGACGGTCAGCGGCGTGGGCTATTGCTGGGGGTATCTCGTCCGCGATCCCATGGGGTACTTCGCTGAGAGCTTTGGGATCGATAGGGATATGGGAGATTCGACCCTTCCCCAGCCGGTCGTGGCGCCGGAGCCGCTCGTTCAGATCACCACGACGAAGTCGTTCGTCACCGGCAGCTTCTCCCCAAGCGGCGCCTTCGACGGGGTCGTTCGACCGCAGCGATGGTGCGCCGTCGGCGCGTCGGGGAGCGTCTACTGCTGGGGCTTCAACGCGAACGGTCAGGCCGGCGACGGCACGAAGCGCCACGCCTACCAGGCCGTCAAGGTCGAAGGTCTCCCGATGACCGCGACGCAGGTCAAGGCAATGCCGGACTCCACGTGTGCGCTCTTGACGAACGGCAAAGTGTATTGCTGGGGGGCGAACTATTACGGACAACTCGGCAACGGAGAGATCAAAGTTCGCTCCCTCGTCCCCCAAGAAGTGGTGCTGCCATGACCTGCTCGCCCATGATCCGTCGCGCGATCTACGCGCTCCTCGGCGTCACATTCACGGCCGCCTGCGTCGGGGCGTGCTCGTCGGATCGAGGTGGCTTCGTCACCACCGATACGAGGCTCGATGTCGATGCCTCGGCTCCGCCGGACATCCCCGTTTGCGGACGCCAGTGCTCGCTCGATAGTCGCTCGGTCATCGACACCTGCACGGGTGAGGTCCTCGAGACCTGCGACGACGATCTCGCGTGCGGAGCCGCGACCTGCCAGGAGCCATGTGCTGCAGCGGCCGCCGATCGGAGCTCGAACGGGTGCGACTTCTATTTTCAGATGCCCCGGATGGATAAGCAGTGGCCTCCTAGCTGCAATGCCGCGTTCATCGTCAACACGTCCATGCACCCCGCCGACGTGACGCTCGAACGTGGAGGGAAAGCGATCGACATCTCCAAATCGGTCTTCCGCACCACGCCGGGAAGCACGGCGCTGAGCCCTCACGAAGGAGCCATTCCGCCGGGTGAAAGCGTCATCCTCTTCGTTTCCGATGCGCCGCCAGGCTCGGTGCAGTCGAACTTGTACGTCAAATGCCCGGAGGGCGTGACCCCTGCAACCCTCGACGACACGGTTGCCAACAAGACTGGAATCGGCTTGTCGTTTCGTCTGACGACCAACGTGCCGGTGTCGCTGACCTCGATATTTCCGTTCGGCGGTGCCTCATCCTGGGTGCCGAGTGCCACGCTCGTGTTGCCTGTCGCAACGTGGGGAAAGGAGCACATGATCGTCAACGGATGGGGAGCGAGCAAGGCGGGCGCTCCGAGCGTGCAGATCGTTGCTTCCGAGGACGACACCGAGCTCACCATTTTGCCGGTGCGCAACATCCTCGGTAATTCGACAGTCGCGGGTGCCGTCGCGAATGAGCCTGTGAAGTACCGACTGGGCCGTGGGCAGCACCTGCAGCTCGTCCAAGCTGAAGAGCTCACTGGGAGCATCGTCGTCTCGAACAAACCGACGACTTCGTTTGGCGGGAACTCTTGTGCGTACATTTCGACGAATG
>JGI26533J51211_1001291_pt1 | contig 18040 bp, 18 predicted proteins | sample ThiBiot_750_biof_FD_51211 | JGI IMG/M metagenome (IMG submission 51211) | reverse complement strand
CCCGCCGCTGCCGACGACCTGCATATCTTCCATGCCGGCACCGTCGCGCAGGACGATCGTACCGTGGTGAGCGGCGGCCGCGTACTGGCCGTGACCGTACTCGGCGACAGCGTGCGCATGGCGCAGAAACGCGTCTACGAAGCGATTGCCAGCATTCATTTCGACGGCATGCAATACCGGCGCGACATCGGCTGGCGCGCGCTTGACCGGAAAAAGTGAGACGGCAAGCGGTGTGCAGTGAACGGTGAGACCGACACGCTACGCGCACATGTGCGGCGCGGCGGCCTGATCGCCTACCCGACCGAATCCTGCTACGGCCTCGGCTGCGATCCGCGCAATCCGCAGGCCCTGAAACGCCTGCTCCGCCTGAAGGGGCGCGACGCCGCCAAGGGCATGCTGCTGATCGCCGACCGGTTCAAGCCCCTGCGGCCTTTCATCCAGCCCCTGAACGCAGCCGACCGGGCACGGATGCTGCGCGTCTGGCCGGGCCCCGTCACCTGGGTCGTCCCCGCCTCCGCGCATTGCCCGCCCGAGCTGACCGGCGGCCGCGCCACGGTCGCGATCCGCGTGACCGCCCATCCCGCCGCCGCGCGCCTGTGCCGCAGCCTCGGCATGGCGCTGGTTTCCACCAGTGCCAACAAAAGTGGCCGCAAACCCGCCAAAACCGCTGCGGAATGCCGCAGAATATTCGGCACGCGGGTACGCGTGGTCGCCGGCCGCATCGGCCGCCGCCGCCGTCCCTCCACCCTGATCGACCTTGCCACCGGAACGATACTTCGCCCCTGATGTCTGCCACTGCCCCCGATACCGCTGCCGTCAAAACCTATCTGCTCGACCTGCAGGCGCGCATCGTCGCCGCACTGGAAGCCGCCGACGGCCTGCCCTTCCGCACCGATGCCTGGGAACGCCCCGAAGGCGGCGGCGGCATCTCGCGGCTGATCGAGGAAGGCCGGGTATTCGAGCGCGGCGGGGNGAATTTCTCGCATGTGCTCGGCAGCCAGCTGCCGCCCTCTGCCAGCGCGCATCGCCCGGAACTCGCCGGCCGCCGCTGGGAGGCGATGGGCGTGTCGCTGGTGCTGCATCCGCGCAATCCCTATGCGCCGACGGTGCACATGAACGTGCGCTGCTTCGTCGCATTGAAGGACGGCGAGGCGCCGGTGTGGTGGTTCGGCGGCGGCATGGACCTCACGCCCTACTATGGCTTCGCGGAGGACGCGCGGCACTTCCATGTCACGTGCAAGCAGGCGCTCGACCCCTTCGGTGCCGACCTGCACCCGCGCTTCAAGGACTGGTGCGACCGCTACTTCTTCCTCAAGCATCGCAACGAACCGCGCGGCATCGGTGGCGTGTTCTACGACGACTTTTCCGAAGGCGGCTTCGACCATGCCTTCGCAATGACGAGGAGCGTGGGCGACGCCTTTCTCACCGCCTATCTGCCCATCGTCGAACGTCGCAAGGACATCGCATACGGCGAACGCGAACGCGACTTCCAGGCCTACCGACGCGGCCGCTACGTCGAGTTCAACCTGGTGTACGACCGCGGCACGCTGTTCGGCCTGCAGTCGGGCGGCCGCACCGAATCCATCCTGATGTCGCTGCCGCCGATCGTAAAATGGCGCTACGACTGGCACCCCGAGCCTGGCACACCGGAAGCTGCGCTGTACACCGAGTTCCTGACCGCGCGCGACTGGCATGCATAAAATCCCGCGCCGCATCCTGATCGGCCTCGGCGTCCTGTTGCTGCTCGTTGTCCTGGCCGGGCTCATCGCCTACGAATTGTTGTCGTCGGCGCTGGAAGCAAAATACATCGCGCAGGCGGCGCAAAAAATGACCTGGCAAATCCGCCCCGGACCGTCCGACCGCATCCGTTACCCGGGCCAGGGCCCCTACGACGTGCGGCTCGGCTATAGCAAGCTGCCGCATTACCTGACGCAACTGGACAAGGCCGGCTGGAAGATCGACCAGCAGGCCCGGATCAGCATACAGATGGCGCGCGCCAGCGACCTCGGCCTGTTCCTGCCCTATCACGAAAAAGACCAGGCCGGCCTCAGCCTGCTCGACAGCGACGGCAAGCCCTTGTATCAGGCGCTGCATCCGACCCGGGTGTACCACCGCTTCGAGGATATTCCCAAGGTCCTGGTCGATTCTCTGCTCTACATCGAAAACCGCGAACTGCTGACCGAGCAGTTTCCCACCCGTAATCCGGCCGTGGAATGGGATCGCCTCGCCCAGGCANTGATGGAAAAAGGCATCAGCCTCATCGACACCCACCGCAACGTGCCCGGCGGCAGCACNCTGCCGACGCAGATCGAGAAGTACCGCCACTCTTCCGAGGGGCTGACCAGCGANATGAGCGAGAAGCTGCGCCAGATGGCCACGGCCAGCCTGCGTGCCTATCTCGACGGGCCCAATACGCTGCCGATGCGCAANAAGACGGTGATGGCCTACCTGAACACCGTACCGCTCGCGGCCGCGCCGCGCTTCGGCGAGGTCAACGGCATCGCCGACGGGCTGTGGGCCTGGTATGGACTGGATTTCGGCGAGATCAACGCGATCCTGGAGAAAAAGACGCACGTCGGCGAAACCGCCTATGCAAGCGCGCTGAAGCATGTGCTGTCGCTGATCATCGCCGAGCGCCGCCCATCCTATTATCTGGCCGCCAACCGCAAGGCGCTCGACGCCCTGACCGACGACCATCTCGACCTGCTGGCCAACGCCCAGGTCATTTCGCGCGAACTCGCCGACCGCGCCAAACGGGTCAAACTGCGCAGCACGCATGAGCGCGTCGATCCGCCGGCGCCCCGCTTCGTCGACCAGAAAGCCACCAACGCCCAACGCATCCGTGTCGCGCAGATGCTGGGCGAGCCCCGTCTGTACGACCTCGACCGGCTGGATCTGCAGGTCGACACCACCATCAACCAGCCGGCGCAGAAGATCGTCAGCCGCTACCTGCAAAATCTGGCCCATCCGGAAGCCGCCGCCGCTTCGGGACTGATCGGATTCCGCTTGCTGAAGCCCGACAACGCATTCGACCAGGTGATCTACAGCTTCACGCTGTATGAGAAAACGCCATCGGGCAATGTGCTGCGCGTCCAGGCCGACAACCTCAACCAGCCGTTCGACATCAACAGCCAGGCCCGGCTGGATCTTGGCTCCACCGCCAAGCTGCGTACCCTGGTCACCTACCTGCAGATCATTTCGCAAACGTACGACACCTACCGCACACTCGACGCCGCNACGCTCAAGCAGAAAGCCCAACCGCAGCGCGACGTGCTGGCGCAGTGGGTGGCCGCCACGCTGCTGAGCCAGCCGGACATCAAGCGGGACGCCCTGCTCGAGGCGGCGATGGGTCGCCAGTATTCGGCGGCGCGGGAAATGTTCTTCACCGGCGGCGGCCTGCACGATTTCGTCAACTTCGACGCCAAGGACAACAGCCGCGTGATGGACGTGTGGGAGGCCACGAAGAACTCGGTCAACCTCGTCTACATCCGCATCATGCGCGACATCGTGCGGCATTACGCCAGCGCNTCGCCGGGNGCCGCCGCACGCATNCTCGACGACGCCAGCAACCCGATGCGCCAGACCTACCTGATGCGTTTCGTCGACCAGGAAGGGCGNCTGTTCATCCGCCGCTTCTACCAAAACCACAAGAGCCAGACGCCTGTGCAAATGGCGGAAGATGTCTATGCGCGCGTCCGTGCAAACCCGCGCCGCTTNACCTCGGCCTACCGTTATCTCGAACCGCAGGCNGGATTCGACGCCTATGTCACCGCCTTGCANGCCAACGTGCCGGCCAGTGCCAGCCTGAGCCCGAAGACACTCAAATCGCTCTACGAGACCCACGCGCCCGATGCCTACAACCTGGCCGACCGCGGCTACGTGACGCAGATCCATCCGCTGGAACTGTGGGTAGTGAAAGCCCTGCGCAGCGCGCCCGGGACCGACCTCAAGACGCTCGACGACCAGGGCGCCGACGCCCGCCGCGAGGTCTACAACTGGCTGTTCAAGACCAGCCGCAAGAACGCGCAGGACATCCGCATCCAGTCGCTGCTCGAGGTCGAGGCCTTCGACGGCTTGCTGCGCGACTGGAAACGGCTGGGCTATCCGTTCGACAACATCACGCCCTCGTACGCCACCGCCATCGGCGCCTCGGGCGACCGGCCGGCCGCGTTGGCCGAACTGATGGGCATCCTGGTCAACGACGGCGTGCGTGCACCGACGGTGAGCCTCACCGGCATGCACTTCGCGGCCCATACGCCCTACGACACCCGCCTGTCCCGCAAGCCGGCTCCGGGCGAGCGCCTGCTGCCGGTCGAAGTGGCGCAAACCGTTCGGCGCGCACTGGCCAAGGTCGTCGAGGGCGGGACCGCCGGGCGGCTGGCCGGCGCCCTCAAGGACCCGGCCGGCCAGCCCATCACCATGGGCGGCAAGACCGGCACAGGCGACCACCGTTTCGAGACCTATGGCAAGGGCGGCCAGCTCATCGATTCGCGCGTCGTCAGCCGCTCCGCCACCTTCGTGTTCTATATGGGCGATCGCTACTTCGGTACACTAACCGCAGTGGTGGAAGGCGAGCAGGCCGGGCGGTTCGGTTTCACCAGTTCGCTCACCGCACAAATGCTGAAAACCCTGCTGCCGCAACTGCAGCCCCACCTGTATCCGGAGCCGCCCACCCCGCCGTCTGCGTCCGCGAAACCCACACCCGAACCGGCTGCGGCTCCGGCTCCCGTTCCTGCGCCGACTCCCGTTCGTCCGCGCGCACCGGTGAAGGAGACACCAGACGGCTCCACCAGCCAGGCCGACCCGACGGTCAAGCAGCCGGTCAACCAGGGCGGCTTCCCCGAGGATCTCGAACCCAACGTCGTGCTGCCGGTTCCGGTCACGCCACCCGCGCGCCCGGCACCTGCCGTTCCCTCACCCTGACACGGGGAATGCAGGCCAGTCCGGGGCACACCGATGAAAATGCACGGTCTGACCTGGCCGGGCGGTGCCTGGTCGGCCTTAGCAGGCTAATGATGCCCGCTTTGATATAGTCCGCAATCGGCATAAAAAACGTTCTTCAGAGTGACCTTTCAGTTTGGGTAATGGCGCGATGCTCCGTTTCCACGCTGTCCCAATGAAAAGATCGACAGACAATAAAGGGCTTAGGGCTGGTGGCAAGCAATAACGGTAAAGACAAATCTCTCGAGTCCTGGATCTGGGACGCCGCGTGTTCCATCCGTGGCGCCAAGGACGCGCCGAAATACAAGGACTACATCCTCCCCCTCATCTTCACCAAGCGCCTGTGCGACGTCTTCGACGACGAGCTGAACCGCATCGCCGCCGAGGTGGGCTCGCGCAAGAAGGCCTTCCAGCTCGCCAAGGCCGACCACAAGCTGGTGCGGTTCTACCTTCCTCTGGTGCCGGACGATCCCGAACAGCCTGTCTGGTCCGTCATCCGCAAGCTCTCCGACAAGATCGGCGAAGGCGTCACCACCCACATGCGGGCCATCGCCCGGGAAAACCCGCTGCTGCAGGGCATCATCGACCGCGTCGACTTCAACGCCACCACCCACGGCCAGCGCGATCTTGACGACGACCGCCTCTCCAACCTCATCGAGGCCATCAGCACCAAGCGCCTCGGGCTCGACGACGTCGAGGCCGACATCATCGGCAAGAGTTACGAATACCTCATCCGCAAGTTCGCCGAGGGCGGCGGCCAGAGCGCCGGCGAGTTCTACACCCCGCCCGAGGTCGGCACCATCATGTCCCGCGTCCTCCAGCCCGAGCCCGGCATGGAAATCTACGACCCCACCTGCGGCTCCGGCGGCCTGCTGATCAAGTGCGAGATTGCGATGGAAGAGGCGGCAAAAGGCAAAAAGCGCACCGTCGCCCCCCTCAAGCTCTACGGCCAGGAATACATCGCCGAGACCTGGGCCATGGCCAACATGAACATGATCATCCACGACATGGAGGGCCAGATCGAGATCGGCGACACCTTCAAGAACCCCAAATTCCGCAACAGGCAGGGCAAGCTCCGCACCTTCGACCGTGTCGTCGCCAATCCCATGTGGAACCAGGACTGGTTCACCGAGGCCGACTACGACAACGACGAGCTCGACCGCTTCCCCGCCGGGGCCGGCTTCCCCGGAAAATCCTCCGCCGACTGGGGCTGGGTGCAGCACATGCACGCCAGCCTCAACGACCAAGGCCGCGCCGCCGTCGTCCTCGACACCGGTGCCGCCTCCCGCGGCTCGGGCAACGCCGGCACCAACAAGGAAAAGACCGTCCGCCAGTGGTTCGTCGACCACGACCTCATCGAGAGCGTCCTCTACCTGCCGGAAAATCTGTTCTACAACACCACCGCCCCGGGCATCGTGCTGTTCCTGAACAAGGCCAAGCCCAAGGCGCGCAAGGGCAAGGTCTTCCTCGTCAACGCATCCCAGGTCTTCGAAAAGGGCGACCCCAAGAACTTCATCCCGGACGCAGGCATCCAGCGCATCGCCGACAGCCTCATCGGGTGGCAGGAAGAAGAAAAACTCAGCCGCATCGTCGACCACGCCGAGCTGAAAAAGAACGACTACAACATCTCCCCCAGTCGCTACATCCACACCAGCGACGCCGAAACCTACCGGCCCATCGCGGAGATCGTCGAGGAACTGAAGGTCATCGAAGCCGAGGCGCGGGAAACGGACAAGGCCTTGAAGAAGATTCTGGAGAAGATCGGGGTATGAGCGGCTCCGAGAATAACTGGCAATCGCGACCGCTCGGTGAGTTGGCAACCACTACGAGCGGCGGAACGCCAAGTCGCAAGCGGAAGGACTACTACGGTGGCTCTATCCCGTGGGTAAAATCTGGTGAACTGAACGACGACTACATTTTCGAAACCGAAGAACACATCACCGAAGCGGGGCTTAAGAATTCGTCAGCAAAGATCTTCTCGTCGGGCACTGTATTGATCGCGCTGTATGGCGCGACAGTTGGCAAAACTTCGATTCTCCGTACGGACGCATCAACGAACCAGGCCGTTTGCGGAATCACACCGGGGCCAGACCTTGATGCCGGCTATCTCCGCTATCACCTGATTTCGCTTCGCCGGGAATTGCTGAGTCACCGCTATGGCGGGGCGCAGCCCAATATCAGTCAGCAGATCGTCCGGAATCAGAAAATCGCCTACCCGCCACTCCCCGAGCAGAAGAAGATCGCGGACATCCTTTCGACGGTGCAGCGGGCGATCGAAGCGCAGGAGCGGATCATTCAGACCACCACCGAGCTGAAAAAGGCCCTCATGCACAAGCTCTTCACCGAAGGCCTCCGCAACGAACCCCAAAAACAAACCGAAATCGGCCCCGTCCCCGAAAGCTGGGAGGTGGTGAAGCTGGAGACTAAAGCTGATTCGTTCCAATACGGCACTTCTGTGAAATGCGGCTACGACCTAGATGGCAAAGCAGTTTTGAGAATTCCAAATGTTGTGGGTGGCCATGTCGACCCTGCGGATTTGAAGTTCGGAAAGCCGAAGAAGAACGAACTTGGGAAACTTGCCCTAGAACGTGGCGACCTCCTCTTTGTCCGAACTAACGGAGTGAAGGAGAACGCCGGGCGTTGTTCAAAGTTCAATGGCGAATTGGCCGACTGCTATTTCGCATCCTATCTAATCCGAGTCCGCTTGGATCCGACTGTTCTCAATCCCGATTTTCTTAACGAGTATTCGAGAACCGAAGTCGGAACATCATTTCTCAGCGGGAAAGCAATCCGAACCGCTGACGGCAAATTCAACATCAATTCGGGAACGCTGAAGACGATGCTCGTTCCCGTTCCAGCAATCGAGGAACAAGAGGAGATTGCGCGAACACTAGCGCTCCTTGACGACAAGACCAACAACGCCCTTTCGAAGAAGACGAGTCTCCAAGACCTCTTCCGCACCCTCCTACACGAACTAATGACCGCGAAAACCCGCGTTCACGAACTCGATATTTCTGAATAGCCTGCAACTTTGCCGCCTGGAAATCGAATACTTCCAAGGGGTCACCAGGCTCGACTTGCTGGTTGGCGACACGACTGTTCTTGTCGGCGAAAGTGACAGGCACGCAGCATATCTCGCAATATATTGCGACTAATAACGGCACATTTGAGTAAATCGTTATTTATTGCGACTTGACTCATGTGGTTTATTAATCTACATATCGCAATAACTGACGATATATGGCAATTTAACCGACATATTCGCAATATATAACGACTATGAGAATCACTGGCTTACTCACAGATGATGCCGTGCTGGCCGAATTGGGCGCACGGATTGCCGGTCGTCGGGTTGAATTGCAGTTGACCCAAGCGGCCGTGGCCGAACAGGCGGGTATCGCCAAGCGCACCCTCGAACGCATGGAGGCGGGGCAAACGTCCCAGCTGGCCACGCTGGTTCGTGTGCTGCGGGTGCTGGACGCCGCATCAGGGCTGGATAACCTGATTCCGGAGTCCGGGCCCAGACCGATGGATTTGTTGAAGCAAAAGGGCAAGGTCCGGCAACGGGCTTCGGGTAAACGCGCCGCAAAGGCGGCCGGCAAACCATGGCACTGGGATGAGAAACCATGAGCACGCTTGCCGAAGTCAGGCTGTGGGGCAAAACCATCGGCGCGGTCTCCCTGCAGGATGGGGAGGATGTTGCCAGCTTTGAATACGATGCGGCATTCGCGCAGAGTGGCATTCAGGTCGCGCCGATCGTGATGCCTCTTTCGCGGCGCGTGTACCGCTTCCCCGAGCTTTCCCGCCCGACTTTTCTCGGGCTGCCCGGCCTGCTGGCCGACTCGCTGCCCGACAGATTCGGCAACGCGCTGATCGATGCCTGGCTGGCATCGCAGGGGCGGCAACCGGGTTCCTTCAACGCGGTCGAGCGGCTTTGCTATACCGGTGAACGCGGCATGGGGGCGCTGGAATTTGCTCCCGTCATCGGCCCCAGGGCAAAGCAGACAACACACATCGAGGTCAGCCAGCTGATTGAGCTTGCATCGGAGGTTCTGACTCACCGGAATACCCTGCAGGCGACTTTTGCGGCTGAAGGCAAAGAAGAGGCGCTGAGGGATATTCTGCGCGTGGGCACATCTGCCGGTGGCGCGCGGGCGAAGGCGGTCATCGCATGGAACCCGAAAACCAATGAAGTGCGGTCGGGCCAGGTCAAGGCCGGCAAGGGATTTGAACACTGGCTGCTGAAATTCGACGGCGTCAGCGGCAACAAGGACAAGGAGCTGGAAGACCCGAAAGGCTACGGGTTGATCGAGTATGCGTACTACCTGATGGCGCTCGACTGCGGAATCGAACTCAGCGAATGCCGGCTGTTCAGGGAGAATGGCCGGTCGCATTTCATGACGCGCCGCTTTGATCGCCTTGCTGGCGGCGAAAAACTTCACATGCAGTCACTCTGCGCGCTGGCGCACTACGATTTCAACATGGCAGGCGCTTACAGCTACGAGCAGGCGTTGCTGGTGATGCGGCAACTGCAATTGCCCATGCAGGCGATCGAGCAGCTGTTCCGGCGCATGGCATTCAACATCGTGGCCCGCAATCAGGACGACCACGTGAAGAATATTGCCTTCCTGATGAATCGATCCGGTGAGTGGTCGCTGTCGCCGGCTTTTGACATGACCTACAGCTTTAATCCATCGGGCGCGTGGACGGCGAGCCATCAGATGTCGATGAATGGAAAACGCGACAACTTCACGCTGGAGGACTTCAACGCCTGCGCAAAAACGGCATCGATGAAACGCGGGCGCGCCGCGAAAATCGTTGCCGAGGTGCAGGCGACGGTATCGAAATGGTCATCGTTTGCGGAACAGGCGGGCGTGCCTGATGACGTGCGCGAAAGAATTCAGCGCACGTTGAATCTGAAACCCTATTCATGAAGCCCTGTTTATGAAAGCAGGTGAGCACAAAACCGTCCAGGCCCGCACCCTCGGCTACGCCGAAGCCATTGGCTGGACAGTTGTGTCCCGTGATGAAGCAGAGCGGCGGCGCGGCTTTGATCCGGAAGTCCCGCCCGCGGACCGCGCCAAAAACCGCTCGCTGTTCTTCGACGATCTGCTCGACGCCAAGCTGCGGGAATTCAATCCGCGCTACGCCGAGGCCGAGGGCGCCTTGCTCGGGCAGTTCCGCCATTTCCATACCGACATCTACGGCAACCGGGAATTCGTCGAGCACCTGCGCAACCGGGGCAAGTTCTTCGACCACGAGGAGAAGCGCGAGCGCGACCTGATCCTGATCGATTACGACGACCCGGCGCGCAACGTCTTCGAGGTCACCGAGGAGTGGGCCTTTCACAACGGCCACTCCGGCACGCGGGAGGACGTGGTTTTTCTGATCAACGGCATCCCGGTGCTGGTGATCGAGTGCAAGAACGCCAACAAGGACGAGGCGATTGCGCTGGGAGTGGACCAGATCCGCCGTTACCACCGCGAGACGCCCGAACTGTTCGTCTCGCAGCAGTTGTTTACCGCCACCGATGCCATCGGCTTTTGCTACGGGGTGAGCTGGAACACGGTGCGGCGGAACATCTTCAACTGGAACGATGAGGAAGTCGGCAAGCTGGAGGCCAAGGTGAAGAGCTTCTGCGCCATCCCGCAGGTGCTCGCCTTTCTGAAGGACTACATCGTCTTTGCCGAGAAGGACGAGGAACTCAACAAATACATCCTGCGCCAGCACCAGACCGGCGCGGTCGATGCGGCGGTCAGCCGCGCCCTCGATCCCGGGCGCACGCGCGGCCTGGTCTGGCATACCCAGGGCAGCGGCAAAACTTTCACCATGATCAAGGCGGCGGAGCGGCTATTCCGCGCGCCCGGGGCGGACAAGCCGACCGTGCTGCTGATGATCGACCGCAACGAGCTGGAAGACCAGATGCTGAAGAACCTGGCCGCGCTCGGCCTCGGCAATCTGGAGCATGCCAGCAGCATCGCCCGGCTCAACCAGCTGCTGCGCGACGACTACCGCGGCATCATCGTGACGATGATCCACAAGTTCCGCGACATGCCGGCGAACCTGAACACGCGGTCGAACATCTACGTGCTCATCGACGAAGCCCACCGCACCACCGGCGGCGACCTCGGCAATTTCCTGATGGCCGGCCTGCCGAACGCGACCTTCATCGGCTTTACCGGCACCCCGGTGGACAAGACCGTCCACGGCAAGGGCACCTTCAAGACCTTCGGCTGCGAGGATGACCAGGGCTACCTGCACAAGTATTCCATCGCCGACAGCATCGAGGATGGGACGACGCTGCCGCTCTACTACCAGCTTGCCCCCAACGAAATGCTCGTCCCGCACGAAACGCTGGACAAGGAGTTCCTTTCGCTGGCCGAAGCCGAGGGCGTGGCCGACATCGAGGAACTGAACAGGATTCTCGAGCGGGCGGTGAACCTGAAGAACTTTCTCAAAGGCAAAGATCGGATTCAGCACGTGGCGCAGTTCGTCGCGGCGCACTACCGCGAGAACGTCGAGCCGCTGGGCTACAAGGCCTTTCTCGTAGGCGTGGACCGCGAAGCCTGCGCCCATTACAAGCACGCGCTTGATAAGTATCTGCCGCCCGAATATTCCGCAGTGGTCTACACCGGCAGCAACAACGACTCGAAGCTGCTGAAGGAATTTCACCTTGATCCGAAGAAGGAGCGGCAGATCCGCAAGAGCTTCGGCAAGCTCGACCAGCAGCCGAAGCTCCTGATCGTGACCGAGAAGCTGCTCACCGGCTTCGACGCNCCCGTTCTCTACGCCATGTATCTCGACAAGCCGATGCGCGACCACACGCTGCTGCAGGCCATCGCCCGGGTGAACCGCCCCTATGAGAAGGGGGGCGAGAACGAGGCGCAGGAGATGGTGAAGCCCCACGGCTTCGTGCTCGATTTCGTCGGCATTTTCGACAAGCTCGAAAAGGCGCTGGCCTTCGACAGCGACGAGATCAACGCCATCGTCAAGGACTTGAAGCTGCTGAAGGTGCTTTTCAAGAACAAGATGGAGTCGACGGCTCCGAAGTATCTCGGTTTAATCGAGTGCAACTTCAACGACAAGGATGTCGACACCCTCATCGAGCACTTCCGCGATCCGGAGCGGCGGAAGGCGTTCTTCAAGGAGTACAAAGAGATCGAGATGCTCTACGAGATTATCTCGCCCGACGCCTTCCTGCGCTCGTTCATTGGCGACTATGGAACCTTATCGGCGATCTATCAGGTTGTCCGGAAGGCCTACACCAGATCCGTGATGGTTGACCGCGAGTTTCAGGCCAAGACCAACCATCTGGTGCAGCAGCAGGTCGGCAGTTATGGCGTGGGCGGCCTGGGCGAAATTCTCGCGATCGACGGCAATACCATTGAGCTGATCAAGAACAAGCGCGGCGGGGATGGCACCAAAGTCATCAACCTGATTAAAAGCATTGAAAAGCTGGCACAGGAAAACAGCGATGACCCTTACCTCATCGCCATGGCGGAACGTGCGAGGGCGGTGCAGGAGAGCTTCGAGGAGCGCCAAACCAGCACTGCCGAGGCCCTGGCCGAATTGCTACGTGAAGTGGAAGGCAACGAAACGCGGAAGAAGGAACAGGCCGAAAAGTCTTTCGATGGCCTGACTTATTTTGTCTACCGCAGCCTGCTGGACGCGAAGATTCAGAATGCAGAGGCGGTCAGCCGGAAGATTCGCCACGCCTTCACCGAGTTTCCTAACTGGAAACGCAGCGAAAACGCCCTCCGCGAACTCCGCAAGAAAGTGACCTTCGCCATCTTCGCGGAAACGGAGGACCTGGACCGGGTCACGGCGATGGTGGATGAGTTGTTTACGCTGCTGGGAAAGGCCGACCGGATCTAGCGCAATGAAGCCAACTGATCACAAAGGCGAGTTCAAGCAGCGTGTCCGCCACTGGGCCGACAAGCTGGACGTAAAGATTGTCTGGTTGGGTGTGCGGCCGATGAGGAACAAATGGGCATCGTGTTCTACCGCAGGCCATCTGAATTTCAGCGACGAACTGCCTGCCCTGAAATCCGAGTTGTGGGATTACGTGATCGTCCACGAGCTGCTCCATTTCTCTGTTCCCAACCACGGAAAACTCTGGAAAAGCCTTATGCGCGCGCATCTGGGTGAATATGAAGCACACGAAGGCGAGTTGAAGCGGATCGCGGGCAACAAGGCGCCGCAGCGTGCGCGCTGACGCACGCTCCTGAACTGATCCTTGAATGTCCGCTGCGGAGCAATCCGAAGGACGGCTATGCATATGAGGCGGAAATTAACTGGAAAATCCTGACGATCTGCAATGGCCGATGACCTGCTCACCATGGCCAGCTTGCCGACCATCACATCCTCGACCGGAATAGCCGGCGGCCCAAGCGCCGCCGATGCTAACCATGCGTCTGAAAACGGATATTTTCCATTGTTGGGAATGCGAAACATCCCGCATCCAGAGGTTCGCCCCCTTAATGATTTGCAACGGCGTCGCACAATCAACGCGGCGCGGCTTCAGGTTCTATTTGTAGGGAAGTTTAAGTCCCGGACGCCTCCAGCGTTTCTCGAGGGCGCCGGAAGCGGCCGCCTTGAGCAGCTTCTGAAAGCTCGGGCACTCGGCATGGCTGGGCGCGGGGCAGGCTGCCGCGTGCCGAAGTCCCCGGCTCACGGCTCTCAGCCGCTTGACCAATGCATCGATCTCGTCGGCCTTGTCTGCCAGCATCTGTCTGTCGATGCTCGGCTGCCCGTTGGGCAGAAGCATCGAGCGAATTTCATCCAGAGAAAGTCCGGCGGCCTGCCCCAGAGAAATCAATGCCAATTGATCCAGCACGCCGGGGGCGAATCTGCGTCGAATCCCTTGCCGACCGACCGACGCAATGAGTCCTTGTTTCTCGTAATAGCGCAGCGTTGAAGCAGGCACCCCAGTGTGTTTGGCAACTTCGGCGATGTCCATCCAAAAACCCCTTGACTTGAAGTTGACTTCAACTCGTACAGTGCGCTCAACACGTCCGTCAGTCAACAGAAAAGGGGATTCACATGACACACCTGCAAGACATCACCAACATTGCGCTCATCGGAATCGGCGCTACCGCAGTCATGGACATCTGGCTAATGGTCCTCAAGCGAATAGGCGTCCAGACGCTCAATTTCGCGTTTATCGGGAGATGGGTTGGGCACTTGTCCCGTGGCAGGTTTGCCCACCCATCCATCGGAAAGGCACAGCCCATTCCTGGTGAGTTGATGCTGGGCTGGTTTACCCACTATGCAACAGGTGTCGCCTTCGCAGGCCTGCTCGCGGCGATCTATGGCACCGGCTGGACACGTGACCCATCCTGGGTTCCAGCCGTTTTGGTAGGCATGAGCACCGTCGTGGTGCCGCTCTTTGTGATGCAACCGGCCATGGGCTCAGGCTTTGCCGCATCCAAAACGCCGACGCCGTTCAAGAACTGCCTCCGAAGCGTGGTCAATCACACCGTCTTTGGTCTGGGCCTCTATTTATCCGCTGCCCTGATTGCATGGATAGCGCGATGAGCGCCGCGTCTTCCTGAACAGAAACTCACCATTGTCTGGAGTAAGAAACATGAAAAAGCTTGCCATCATCTACCACAGCGCCCAAGGGCACACGGCGCACATTGCCAACCGTATCTTTGAAGGCGCCCATAGCGTCCCAGATACAGACGTCCATATTCTGAAGGCAGAAGACCTGACCAAGGCGCCCGACGAACTGCTCAAGTACGACGGCTACATTCTTGGCTCACCGACTTACCTGGGAGGCGTCTCGGGTCCTTTCAAAACCTTCATGGATGCCACCGGGCGCCTGTGGCGCACCCAGCAACTCAAGGGCAAGCTGGCTGCCGGGTTCACGGTGTCGTCGCTGCCGTCCGGCGACAAGCAGTCAACCCTGATGTCGATGTTCGTTTTCTGCATGCAGCACGGGATGCTCTGGATGGGCAACCCGATCCTTCCCGAGCAACACACCGGCACCCCCTATGATGAAGCCGCCAATCGACTCGGTTCCTGGTCAGGCCTGATGGCTCAGGCAGGCCACTCCGCACCGGCCGATTCCTTTCCGGCAGGCGACATCAAGACGGCCAGGATGTTTGGCCGGAATTTTTCCGAGGTAATGCATCGAGTCTCAGATACCCGCCTCGCCTTCAGGGAAGAGGGGAAGGTGTTTGCATGATTCCCAGGAAATACGGGCCGCAGCTATTCAGCCTGTTTCTCTCCGGACTGATGTCCATGCTGGTCTCGGGAATTGCAACGTTTCGCGCTATCGGTCCGACATCGTATTTTGTCGGCATGTGGGCCAGTTCGTGGCTTGCAGCGTGGCTCTTTGCGTTTCCAACCGTGCTACTGGTCACGCCGGTTGCGCGTAAGGCCGTTCAACTTCTCACGACGAAGGATTGATGGATGTTCTTGCCGCATAGGCGCGGCAAGAGGCCCTGATCGGGCCGCCTGTGCCAGGGAACGGAATTTTGGATCCCGTCGCGCCAGGCCTTGCGCCTGGCTCCTTGGACGCGTCTAGCCGTGCCGGTGCTGTTCGCGCATGCTGTGGCTCAGGTGCTTGCCGATCACTGACAGGAGACGCAAGCCTTCCTGCGTTCCGGGGTCGCGGACCACCCGCATCAGGCATCCCAGGCCGCCCGTTGCCGGTGGATTGGCCGGGATTTCCTGGCTCGCTTCATGGATCGCGTCGGACAGGGCGATCAACAGATATTGCGTGTCCTGGCGATCAAGGACCTTGAGCAGATGCATCAGGCCTTCGTTGCGCGTCAGACGGTCGAGCAAGGTCAGGCCCTCGCTCATCGCCCATGACAGCCGCGTGACGATCTCGTCCGACATGGCGTCCCGGGCCGCGGTGACGAGCTGCGCGACTTCGACGAGCCGCTGCAGATCTTCGGTGTCCATTGCGGGAATAGACGTTTCAGTTTGTGTTGTCATGGTTTGGCTTTCTCAGAGCAGTCCGCGTACGCTTGTCCAGTACATCTGGTTGTAAGACATCTTGAACCAGTGCATGGGTTTCGACGGCGGCTTCAGATCGGGTGGGTTCTGATAGTTGAACATCGCGTAGGTCGCGCTGTCGTGGCCTGTTTCAATGAAACAGTAGACCTTGCCGTCGTAGTCGCGGACCGGCGTGCCGATCTTGATCATCGAGGCGATGTTTTCGGCAACCACCTCTGCCTGGAAATGCGCTGCTGAGCCGGTCTTGCTGACGGGCAGGTTGGTCGTGTCGCCCAGCACGAAGACGTTGTCGTGGCCATTCATGGTGAGTTTGAAACGATCGGTTGGAATCCATCCACCCTCGCCCAGGTTGTTCTTCTCGACCACCTCCATGCCGCGATGCGGCGGGATGGCGATGAGCAGGTCGTACTGGGTCTCGGTGCCCTCCTCGCTGCGCACCACCTTGTTCTCCACGTCCACTTCGCCGACGTTGAACAGCGTCTCGTACTCGATGCCCATGCGGTCGAATTCAGGTTTGGCCCAGATGGCGACTTCCTTGATGGTGTGAATGCGGCCGATCGGATAGTGGTACTTGATCTTGATCTTGTCGCGGATGCCGCGCGCCTTGAAATAATCGTGCAGTCCGAAGATGAGTTCGACCGGCGCGATCGGGCATTTGTGCGGCACGCCGACGACGACGGCAACCGTGCCCTCCTGGATCTCGCGCAGGCGCTTGAACAGCTTGACCGCCGTGGCCTCGGTGTAGAACGTCTCCGCGCCTTCCACCAGGCCGGGAATCTGCTCGGGAACGATGCGCGAGCCGGTGGCCATCACGAGGATGTCGTATTCGTAAACCTTGCCGCTCTTGGTGACGACCTTGTTCTGGTCGAGCTGGAATTTTTCAACCGGGTCCACGTGGAAATCGATGGTTCCTTCGAGCAGGCTCGCCTGGTCGCGATACAGTTGGTCCGGGGTCATTTGCCCGAACGCAACATACAGCAGGCCGGGCTGGTACATATGCTTGTCGGATGCCGAAAGCATCGTAATCCGGACTCTGCGGGAACGAATCTCAGCAGACAGCCGCCGTGCCAGGTTGTTGGCCACAATGGTACCGCCTGTGCCACCACCGACGACTAAGATTCTCATTGCATTCTCCTATCCAAAATTAATTACCAGGATGTCCTGGTACCTGGGCGCGACAACGTGCCCAGCCCGTAGCGCATTACTTGGCCTTGCGGATCTTGATGTGCCAGACCCCGTCGATCTTTTCGTTGCTGAGGATCTCGTGGCCGACCTTGTTGACCCACTCCGGCACGTCGGCGCCGGAACCTTCGTCGGTCGACAACAGTTCGAGGGTATCTCCCACGCTGCTCTGCTTCATGTGGGTGATGAGCTCCATCAGCGGCCCGGGGCAGAAGGTATCGCGTGCGTCGACAATCTTGGTATCACTCATTGCAGTTCTCCAGAAAACATGTGGTTCAATTCGCCGTCCGCTCAGAACGTCAGCATCTGTCCGCCTTCGGCATCGCTCAGAAAGCGCGTCAGCCCGGTGGCGGGTCCGATTTCGGCGTCGAAGTCATCNTGCGTGACTTTCATGATGTCCATNGCCATCGAGCACGGCAGCAACTTGGCATCGCCCAATTCGACNGCCTGCTGGAACAGCACCTTGAAGGACGGCACGCCTTTTTCCTTTGCCATCAGCGCGCCAAGTTCACCTTCAACGGGCGCATCCTCCGTGTGNCCCTTCACGAAATACGGAATGGCATTCATGGACAGGAAGATCGAAACCTCGTCTCCCGTTGCTGCGGCAACCGACGCGATCATTGCGGCCATCTGTAGTTTTTCGCGCGTACCCGTGACGCAGATGATGTTGATTTTTGACATTTGCTTCTACCTTACTTTGTGGAAATTCATGTTCGGATCGATGTCTGCGACTGTTGATCCGATTAACCGCGATGCCAGCTGAAACGCTTGATGAGCAGCACGCAGATGCTGTCCAGCACGAAGCCGACGACGCCGATCACCAGCACCAGCCCCATGAGGTGCGCGTATTCCAGACCTTCGCGCGCATCTTCGATGGCATAACCGAAACCGGAGGTCACCCCGAGGAACTCCGCCGGGATGATCACGATCCATGCGACGCCCAGTGCCA
>JGI26533J51211_1001092_pt1 | contig 21098 bp, 14 predicted proteins | sample ThiBiot_750_biof_FD_51211 | JGI IMG/M metagenome (IMG submission 51211) | reverse complement strand
GTAGCGGCCCGCGATCATCGTCGCGGCGGTGGGGTCGAACGCGGCCGGACCGCGGGGCATCCGAGCGAGCTCGCCCGTGCGTTGCACGAAGACCTCGAGCGTCGCGTCCTGGAGGGCGCCCCACTGCACGAAGAGCGTCTCGCCGCGTACGACCGTGGCACCCGTCGCGTCGAGCCCCGCGATCGCGAGGGCGCCCACGTCGGTGCGCTGCTGGTCGCCGAGCTTCACGGTGTCGACCGGCAGCTCGGCGCGGGCGATCTCGGTGCGCGTCCCGTCGGTCGCGATCTTCTCGGTGACGAGCGTCACCGCGGCCGGCGCGCGCGTGAAGACGTCCGTCTCCTCGCCCGTGACGATGCTGATGGTGCCCTCCGGCGTGCCGCTGCACGAGAGAGCGAGCAGCATCACGAGGCCGCATGAGCTCATCCGGTGGAGGCGCATCGCAGATGTCGTTAGCACGCCCGCCGGAGCGGCGAGGCACGATTCACGCCGGGGCCGGGCTCGCTCGGAGTTGGGCGCGCGCCCCAACCACCCGCAGGGCGGCGCGTCGAACTTGGGGCTCGCGCCCCAACAGCCCGCAGGGGTGCGCCTTCGGCGCGCATTGAATTCGGCCGCAAACTTGGCCTCTGGCGTACGCGCGAGATAGCCGGAGAAGAGCCGAATGAGCCTCGTGGACCGTGTCCGGACGTCGATCGATGACGCCCTTCGTCGCCTGGCGACGGAAGGCGCGCTGGGCGAGACCGGCGTGCGGGCGCTTTCGGAAGCCGGTCGGGCGTGGACCGTCGAGCGCCCGAAGCGCGCCGAGCATGGCGACTACGCGACGAACGTGGCGATGGTGCTGACCAAGAAGGTCGGGATCCCGCCGCGCGCGCTGGCCGAGAAGCTCGTCCTCGCCCTTGCGAACGACGCGGTGGTGAAGAGCGCCGACATTGCCGGCCCGGGCTTCGTCAACGTCCGGATCCATGCACGGGCGATCCACGAGGAGCTCGCCGTGATTCTCGCAGCCGGCACGACCTACGGGCGGAGCGCCGCCGCGAGCGGGGAGCGGGTCAACGTCGAGTTCGTGAGCGCGAACCCCACGGGACCGATCACCGTCGCCGCGGCACGGAACGGGATCTACGGCGACGCGATCGCGTCGCTCCTCGACCTCACCGGTCACCGCGTCACGCGCGAGTATTACATCAACGACTTCGGTAACCAGATAAAGGCCTTCGCCGAGAGCGTCCGCCTCTCCCACGAGGGCAAGCCGCGCGGCGAGGGGCACTATCAGGGCGCCTACGTGGACGAGATCGCGCGCTGGCTCGAGATGCGTACGCCCGATCCGTTCGCGGTCGACGATGTCGAGCTCGCGCGTACGTGCATCACCGCGATGCTCCACGGCGTCCCCGGGTCGAAGACGCTCCCGGGCATCAGGAAGACGCTCTCCGATCTGGGGATCCACTTCGACGTGTGGTTCAGCGAGGAGTCGCTGCATCGCTGGGGTAACGTCGATGTGGCGATCGAGCGGCTCCGCCAGGGCGGCTTCCTCCTCGAGAAGGACGGCGCGACCTTCTTCGTCGCCGGCGGCGCGGAGAAGGCGAAGGACGAGAGCGACAAGAAGGGCGAAGCCGACAAGGACCGCGTCGTGAAGAAGAGCGACGGCGCATGGACCTACTTCGCGAGCGACGTCGCCTATCACTCCGACAAGCTCTCGCGCGGCTACGACCGACTCATCGACGTGTGGGGCGCCGATCACCACGGCTACATCCCGCGAATGAAGAACGTCCTCGACGCGCTCGGCCTGCCGTCGTCGAAGTTCGAGGTCCTGATCTACCAGCTCGTCAACATCCTCCGCGGCGGCGAGGTCGTGAAATCGAGCAAGCGCGCCGGCAACGTCGTCACGGCGGACGAGGTCATGGACGAGATCGACGAGGCCGCCGGGCGTGCAGGCGCGGGTCGCGACGCGCTCCGGTTCTTCTTCCTCTCGCGCAGCGCGAACACGACGGTCGACTTCGATCTCGAGATCGCGAAGAAGAAGTCGCTCGACAACCCCGTCTTCTACGTCCAGTACGGCCACGCGCGCCTCGCGTCGATCCTCCGCAAGGCCGACGCCATCGGCGCGTTCCAGCCGGCGCCGGCGGACGTCTCCGGCTTCGCGAAGCTCGATCATCCGGACGAGCTCGCGCTCGCGCTCCAGCTCTCGCGCTGGCCCGACGTGCTCGCCGAGGCCGCCGCGCTCCGTGAGCCGCACCGGATCGTCTTCTACGCGCAGGATCTGGCGCGCGATTTCCAGAGCTACTTCACGCGCATGAAGACCGACCCCGTTCTGCCGCGCGACTCGACGCGCGAGGACGCCGGCTGGACGAAGAGCTGGGACCACGAGAAGACCACTGCACGGCTCGGCTGGATCCGCGCGATCCGCGCCGTGTACGCGTCGGCGCTCGCCGCGATCGGGATCTCGGCGCCCGAGCGCATGGACCTGCCGCAAGCCGCCGAGGAAGAAGCGATCGCGTAGCAGCCGGGCGTTTGCCCGTCGCCACCACGAGGACGACCATGATGGAGCAAGGGAGCGTGAGGAACCTCGAGCAGATCCAGGAGAGCGATGCCGCGGGTGGTACCCCGCGCGGCGTGACGATCCTGCTCGTCGCGCTCGGCGCTGGCTGCATCGTGTTTGCCGGGCTCGCGCTCGGAGGGAAGCGCGGCGCAGGGGCGACGCAGAAGATCGATCCGCTCGGCGAGCTCGTCACCCAGCAGGCGAAGGCCGGTCAGGTCGGTGCGAAGGCGACGGATCTCTCGTCGCGCGACGTGACCTTCCCTGGGATCCTCAGCGACGACGTTGCGCCCACGACCGCGCTTGCGGCGGTGAAGGGCGGCTCGAAGGCGAGCGCGCAGGCGCCGGCCGAGCCAGCCGCTGCGATCGTGCTTGCGGCGCCCGGCTCCGGAGGCACGAATGGTGAGGCGTCGCCGCCTCCGCCCACCGATCGGCTGCCCGTCGTGCCGCTGCCCGCGCAGAACGTGCTCGAAGCGTCGCCTGTCGTGACGCGACCGCGCGATTCGCTGACGCGCGCCGCCAACGACGCGGCGCAAATCCGAGCTGCGGCTCAGCCTGCTGCGCCGGCCGGCAAGGAGGGCGGGTACCAGCTGCAGGTGAGCTCGTTCCGCTCGCAATCCGAAGCCGACCAGTTTGCGGCTCAGCTTCGCGCGCGTGGGCACAAGGCCTACGTCCTCGAGGCGCGTGTGCCCAACCGTGGCACCTGGTACCGCGTGCGCATCGGGCCGTTCCCCAGCCAGCACGCGGCGGCGAGCTACCGGGTCGGGTTCGAAGGACGCGAGCACGTGGTCCCGTTCATCGTGCAGCCGAAATGATGTGACCTTCGCGCGCGTTGCTCGCACAGTCGGGCGTGCGGGACGTGCGTCGACGTGAAGCATGTGCCAAGTTAGACACTGAGCATGCGCGACGCGATGTCTCTTCCGCTCTGGGTCGTCGCGCTCGTGCTTGCCGCGGTCGCGCCTCTCGTCGCGCGAGGGCTGGCTTCGGCCTTCGAGCGACGGGCGCGCGACCGGAGCAAACGCATACTTGAAGCGGGGCGCGTGCGACCCCAAACCTAGTGTTCGACCGGTTGATGCACTCGATGCACACCTCTGCGGGTGATTGGGGCGCGAGCCCCGACGTCGAGTCGTTGTTACGCTCGTCGAGCACGCTCTTTCACCGGCGGCCTACGCCGATTGACTTTTCTCTACGCTGAAGCGCTCCGCGCCGAGGAGATCGAAGAATGGCACGTCTGTTCGGATTGATCGGGAATCGCGCTGACCTTGCGGGTCGGGTGCTCGCCTCGGAGAGGGATGCGCTCACCGTGCAGGCGTCGCCTTCCTCTTCCAGTTCGGCGCGGCAGCTCGGGTGGGGTATCGGCTTCTACCAGGGGGGCGAGGTGCTCATGCGCCGCCGCCCCATCGACGATCACGCCGCGATCGACGTGGCGAAGGTCGCAAGCGACGTGCGCACGGATCTGCTCCTCGGTCACGTGCGGAACGCGACCGTGGGGTCGCTCCGCACGGAGAACACGCATCCGTTCCGCTACCGGCAGTGGCTGTTCGCGATGACGGGCACGCTGTCGTCGTTCGACTCCATCCGTGAGCGCCTCTTCTCGAGCGTGCCGGAATTCCTGCGCTCGTCGATCCGCGGCGAGACGGACGCCGAGATCCTCTTCTACGTGTTCCTGTCGTTCCTCCACGACGCAGGCCGCCTCAACGACGTAGTCACTGCGCCGTCGCACGTGCGTGAGGCGCTCCGCTCGAGCGTCGCCGTCGTCGACGGCATGGCCGCTGAGGTCGGAGGCGCGCCGTCGCAGGTGAACGTCATGCTCTCCGACGGCGAGAACGTGTTTGCGCTGCATCGCGGCGCGCAGATGGGGTACCGCCTCTTCGCGGGGAAGGACGATGCCGACGCGTTGATCGGGGACGACCTCGGCCTGCGGCGCAAGACCCCCGAGCTCGCGCAGATGCACGTCACGCTCCTGGCGAGCGACTTCGACGACGAATCGTCGATCGCCGCGTCGTCGCCGGCGACGAGGTCGCGCTGGAAGGTGATTCCGGAACGTGCGATCGTCACCGTCGAGCGTGGGCACGAACCGCACATCGAAGCGCTCTGAGCGCGTTCGTCGATCCTGGCTCCACCAGGTCGTCGGCTCGGCTTCGCTCGCGCTGGTCGCCTGCGGTGGCGGCGGATGGGAGACCGCTACCGAGATGCCGAAGGCGCCGCGGCGCCCCGACGGCGTAGCGCTCGAGCCTCCCGCGGCCATGCCCTCGGCGTCGGACCGTGCGGAGGCGCGCGGCGTGGTCGCGCTACGCGAGCCACTGGCGGACAAGGACGTCGAGGACATCGTGCGCGCGTACATTCGCGCCTTCGAGCGCGAGGATGATCAAGCGCTGATCCAGTTGCTCGCGCAGGACGCAGCGAGCCTCGGCCGGGCCGGGACGAACCGCCAGCAGCTCATCGAGACGTGGCGGACGAAGATGAAGAGCTTCGAGTACCAGCGCCTCGCCGGGCTCGAGATCGCACGCATCTCGCAGCTGGAGCGTCACACCTACGAAACACTCGGGACGCCGGGTGCTCTCCCTCGCCCCGCCGAGATGCGCCCCGGCGATCTCTACATCCGCGTTCCGATCGCGACGCCGCGCGTGGGATCGGATCAGCTCTTCGGAGAGGTGCTCGTCCTCTTGCTTCGACGCGAGGACGGACGGCTGAAGATCGCGGGGCAGGCGGACGAGAACGGAAACTGACCGCGGCGAGGCCGCGGTCACCGATAGTCGTCGAGATCGATGCTGTAGCGCTTGAGCCAGCGGTGCACCTGCATGCGCTCCTTGCCGAGCTCACGGCCGACGGCGGCGACGTTGCCGCGATGCCGCTGCAAGAGCGCGCGGAGCTCCTCCTCCGTCGGCGCGCCTCGACGCGCGTTCGCCGGTGAGCCGGCGCCCGGCGCGAACGCGCTGCCCGGCGACGCGCTGATCGACGCCGCAGGCACCTTCGACGGCACCACGACGCGTGGTCGCTCGCCGTACCCCTTCATGTGCTCGCTGATCGCGTCCGGCAGGTGGACCGTGTCGAGCTGCGCGCCGTCCGTGAGGGCGACGCCACGCTTGATGCAGCTCTCGAGCTCGCGGACGTTGAACGGCCAGTCGTAGTGCAAAAGGGCCACGATGAAGGAGAACGACAGCGAGAGGTCCGGGCGGCCGTAGCGCGCTCCGAAGCTCCGCGCGAGGAGCAGGATGTCCTCCTTGCGCTCGCGGAGCGGCGGCAGCCGGACGACGTGCTCGTTGAGGCGTGCGAGGAGGTCGCCGCGGAACTTCCCCTCCTTCACGTATTGATAGAGATCGCGATGGGTCGCGCAGACGACGCGGATGTCCACGCGCTCCGGCGTCGTCGCGCCGAGCGGGAAGACCTCGCGTGACTGCAGTACGCGCAGCAGCTTCGCCTGCGCATCGAGAGGCATGTCGCCGATCTCGTCGAGGAAGAGCGTGCCCTGGTCCGCGAGCTTGATGAGACCCGGCTTGTCGCGATCGGCGCCGGAGAACGCGCCGCGGCGGTAGCCGAACAGCTCGCTCTCGAGCAGGTTGTGCGGGATCGCGGCGCAGTTGATCGCCTGGAGCGAGCCCTTTCGCCCCGAGAGCCGGTGGATGCCGCGGGCGATGACCTCCTTGCCGGTTCCGGTCTCGCCGAGGATGACGGCCGAGAGCTCCTTCGGCGCGATCCGCTCGATGTCGGCGGCGATGTGGTCGATCTGCGCGCCGCCGACGAGATCGGTGAAGAGCTTCGCCTTGCGCTCTCCAGCGACGCGCCCGTCGAGCCGATAGGCCTCGCATTTCTCGACCCCGGCCTCGACGAACTTGAAGATCGCGTCACCGACTCGGATCTCGTGGTTCGGCTCGAGCTCGATTTCGCCGACGTAGGCGCCGTCGACCATCGTCCCGTTGCGGCTGCCGAGATCCTGGAGGACCCAGCCCTCGCGGCTCGTCGTGGGGTCGATGCGCGAATAGATGCGCGCGTGTTGCCGGCTGACGGCTTGTTCGGGGACGCAGATTAGGTTCGAGGCGTCGCGCCCGATCGTGAGCTCGGGTGATACGAACACGTACGCTGGTGAGAGCTGCTCGAAGTTCGGGGCATGGAGCAGCACGAGCCCCGAGCGCTCCTTCGGTGCGGGCATCGAGTCGCGCGCGTCGTCCCCGTAGCTGGACGAGACGCCGGTGCGGTACCTGCTCATCCTTCGTTCGCTCCTAGCGTGCGCAGCCCAAGGTGCGTGCGCTGCCCGAGGCCCGCAGCTGAATCACGCGGCCCCCGCCTGGGTGAGCGCCGCATGCTCCAGCCGCGGCGTCGAGCTCTGACTCACCATGCACACGCTTCTCTCTCCCGTGCCGGAAGCCCGAGATAGATCGGGCTCGAGGACCCTAGGTTAGCATCGCTCCGCGAACGCCGAGAGCCTGCGTGTAACGCCAGGCCGCCCGACGGATCATTCGTACCGGTCAGGGTCGACGTCGAGGCGTGCGCAGATGGCCGCCAGGACCTCGTCGGTCGTGCGATTCAGCTCCTCGAGCGTCCCAGTGTTCTCGATGACGTAGTCCGCGACGGCGGTCTTCTCTGCGAGGGGCATCTGCGCGCGGATCCGCGCACGGGCCTCGTCCGGGGTCGAGCCGTCCCGCGCCGTCGCGCGCGCGACCTGCACGTCCTCCGGCGCGGAGACCACGATGAGCGGCCGGAACGCATCCGCGACGCCGTTCTCCACGATGAGCGCCGCCTCGTAGCACGCGAGGGCCTCGCCTTCGTCCCGGAGGCGCGAGGCCGCCTTGAACGTCAGCATGGTCACGATCGGATGGACGATGGCGTTCAGCGCCTTGCGCTTCTCCTCGTCGGCGAAGACCGCCGCGGCGACCTTCTTTCGATCGAGCGTCCCGTCCGGGAGGAGGACCTCCGGCCCGAAGAGCCTCGTCACCGCGGCGAGCCCGTCGCTGCCCTTGGCGACGGCTTCGCGCGCGAGTTGATCCGCGTCGATGACGGGGACGCCGCGCTCGCGCAGCCGCGCAGCGACCGCGCTCTTCCCCGAAGCAATCCCGCCCGTGAGTCCGAAGAGGTGCACGTGGCCATCCTAGACCCATCGCTCGACAGTGGGGCAGGGGAGCGCGTTTCGGGGCACGCTTCGCGGTGCCGAGCCCTGAGCGCCGAAATGGAAAACGCCGGCCTCTCGAGGAGAGACCGGCGCCTTCGTCGCGAGGCTCTGTCAGCCGCGCGTCTCGTCGATCACGTACCGCCGTCGCCTTGCGGCGCGGAGCACGGGTCCGGCGGCGGCTCGCCCGGCTCGACGACCTTCGTCGGCTTGCCGACCTGCTTGGCGGTGAAGCCGATCGCGACCGAGATGCCGTCGCAGGTCTTGCCCGGATCCTGGCTGCCGTCCGCGAGGATGTCGCTCGCCTGACGGATCGAGCCCTTGATGCCCTCGACCGTGGAGCCCGAGCAGAGGTCGGTGCTGAAGCGTCCGGCGACTGCGCTGATGCCTTCGACGAACTCCGCGGTGGTGATGACACCGGCGATGGTGCCCTCCTCGAGCGACTTCCCGGCCGGGTTGTGCTTGAAGGAGATGATCGCCTTGTTGATCGTGAGGTTCAGGGCCTGGCCGCTGATCGAGATGGCCAGCTTCACCTGCGCGCCGCCCGTACCGTTCACGAAGACGCCCTTGTTGATGTAGGCGCCCGTGATCGCGACCTGCGGATCTTTCACGTACGGCCAGTCGTCGGCCGTGGTGAAGGTCGGGGCCTTCGAGTCGTCCTCGCTGAACGCGCCGCCGACGAGGAGCGTTCCCGAGAGGTCGGTGTTGGTCTGCTCGGGCTCGTCCGTGAGGCCGACGACCTTGAGCATGATCGTGAAGTCGCCCTTCGTGATCGCGTCCGTGATCGACTTCGACGGCGTCGGGGTGAAGGGCTCGAGGAGCTTGAGGATCTCCTTACCGAACGCGTTGTCGATTCCTTGGTCGCCGTCCTGGTGGAGCCCCACGGGAGCGCCCTGGACGCGCTTGCAGACGCGCGCGAGGTCCGGCGATTCCGCGCCGCTGACCTCGGTGACCAGGCCGTCGAGGTTGTAGCCGTACTTCTTCCACGCGTCCTTGTTCTTGTTACCCGCGCGGTCTGCCTCGCCGAGCGAGAGCGAGTTGAGCGCGAACACGCGCTCCTCGGTCGACGCCGTCGGGCTTCCTTCCTTCGCAGGGACGACCTTGCCCGTCTGGTCCTTGCCGCCGGCGTCGTCCGACGAGTCGCCGCCACATCCTTGCGTGACTGCCAAGGTCGCGATGCTCGCGCCTAGGCCAATCACGGTTAGCGCTGCTCCAAGCCTCATGGGAATGCTCCTCTCCACCTCAAAGATGCGCTGGACCCTTGCCGTTCCACGCATCACCTCCCCGTCGCCGACGAAGGCGGCCGGGGAATGCTACGCAGTAAGCTCGAGCTCACGCAAGCCATCAGCCCAGCCATGATTGCAGAAAAGCCCAAGCGCGTTCGACCCCTTAGTCGGATCTCGACTCGATCGAGACAATCGCGTTTCTGTCGACGGATCCGGCGATGACGCACCTCGACGTAGCGGCGCGCGCCCTCGCGACGGCGGGCCTGGAGGACAGCGCGGGGGCCAGGGCCGCGGCGCGAGCGACGCCGCGCGGCCGGCGGTTCACGAGGCGCCGCCCGCGCTCGTGAGAGCCCCCTCTTTCATCACGCGGCGAACCGCGGTAACCCAGGCAGCCCTGGTTGTTCGCTCATGACCGAGTTCGTCCATCTTCACGTCCATTCCCAGTACTCGATGCTGGACGGCGCGCTGAAGGTGAAGAACCTCGTCAAGCTCGTCCAGAAGCAGGGCATGAACGCCGTGGCGCTGACCGACCACGGCAACATGTTCGGCGCGATCACGTTCTACAAGGCGGCGAAGGACGCCGGGGTGAAGTCGATCCTCGGCGCCGAGCTCGAGGTCGTCACGAACGGCCACGGGCATCACCTCCCGCTCCTGGCCACCTCCGAGGAGGGGTACAAGAACCTCGTCGCGCTCGTGTCCCGCGGCTACGTCGATCCCGATCCGGGCGGGACGCCGGGCGTCCCGTGCGTTCCGCTCTCGGCGCTCGAAGGCAAGACGAAGGGCCTCATCGGGCTGACGGGCTGCATGGGCGGCGTCCTCTCGCAGAGCATCCTCGAGCAGGGGATCGAGAGCGGCGCGAAGACGCTGGCGACACTAAAGGACCTCTTCGAGCCCGGCTCGCTCTACGTGGAGCTCCAGGACCACGGCTTGCCGGAGCAGCCGATCCTGAAGGGGATCCTGCGGGACCTCGCGAAGCGGTTCGACCTGCCGCTCGTCGCGACGAACGACGTCCACTACGGAACGAAGGACGACGCGGTCGCCGCGCTCTACCTCAACTGCATCAAGAACGGCCGCTCGTACGAGGAGGCGAAGGATCGCCACCACGGCTCGCACGAGATGTACATGAAGACGGCCGAGGAGATGGCCGCCGTCTTCAGCGACTGCCCCGAGGCGGTCAAGGCGACGCTCGAAATCGCCGAGAAGTGCCAGCTGAAGCTCAAGCTCGGAAACCCGATGCTCCCGAGCTTCGGCGTCCCCGACGGCATGGACGAGCCGACGTACTTCCGTCAGGTCGCCATCGAAGGGCTCGAGTCTCGGTTCGTGGAGCTCGAGGCCACCGGGAAGAAGATCGATCGCGAGGCGTACCGGAAGCGCCTCGAGATGGAGATGGACGTCATCTGCAAGATGAAGTTCCCGGGGTACTTCCTCATCGTCTGGGACTTCATCCGGTACGGAAAAGAGAACGGCGTCCCCGTCGGCCCCGGCCGCGGCTCGGGCGCGGGATCGATCGTCGCGTACGCGATGCGGATCACGGACCTCGATCCGATCCCGTTCAACCTGCTCTTCGAGCGCTTCCTGAACCCGGAGCGCGTGAGCATGCCCGACTTCGACGTCGACTTCTGCATGGACAAGCGCGAACGCGTCATCCAGTACGTGCAGAAGAAGTACGGCGAGACCAGCGTCGGTCAGATCGCGACGTTCGCCGAGCTCAAGGCGAAGAGCGTCATCAAGGACGTCGCGCGCGCGCTCGCGATGCCGCCGTTCGAGGCGCAGCAGATCGCGAGCCTCATTCCGAACAAGACGCCTGCCGAGACGTACACGATCACGGAGAGCCTCGGGATCGAGCCGAAGCTCAAGGCGCGCTACGACACCGAGCCGAAGATCAAAGAGCTGCTCGATCAGGCGATCAAGCTCGAAGGCCTGACGCGCCACGCGGGCAAGCACGCCGCCGGCATCGTCATCTCCGAAGGCCCGCTCTGGGACCACGTCCCGGTGTTCACGGACGGCAAGTCCGAGGGCTACATCACGCAGTACTACAAGGACGACGTCGAGCAGGCGGGCCTCGTCAAGTTCGACTTCCTCGGCCTCAAGACGCTCACCGTCGTCGACATCGCGCAGCACCTGATCCACGGGCGGCCCGATCTGGCGGACAAGGAAGCGAAAGAGCGCTTCGACATCTCGAAGATCCCGCTCGACGATCGCGCGAGCTACCAGCTCATGGCGACGGGCGAGACGAAGGGCGTCTTCCAGCTCGAGTCGTCGGGCATGCAGCAGCTCTTCAAGGACCTGCAGCCCACCAACTTCGAGGACATCGTCGCGGCCGTGGCGCTCTACCGCCCCGGTCCGCTCGGCACCGGCATGGTGAAGGACTTCGTCGACTGCAAGCACGGTCGGAAGCCCATCGCCAAGATGCACGACAAGGTCGATCACATCCTCGTTCCTACGTACGGCGTCATCGTCTACCAGGAGCAGGTCATGCAGATCGCGCAGGCGCTCGCGGGCTACTCGCTCGGCGGCGCCGACCTCCTCCGTCGCGCGATGGGCAAGAAGAAGCCCGAGGAGATGGCCAAGCAGAAGGGCATCTTCGTCGAGGGCGCGAAGGGGATCGGCGTCCTCGAGGAAGACGCCGACCGCATCTTCGGCCTCCTCGAGTTCTTCGCCGGCTACGGCTTCAACAAGAGCCACTCGGCCGCGTACGCGCTGATCACGTACCAGACCGCGTTCCTCAAGGCGCACTACCCCGTGGAGCTTCTCTGCGGGATCATGACGAGCGACAAGGACCGCATCGACAAGGTGGTCCGCACGATCGCCGATGCGCGTGCGATGGGCGTCACGGTGCTCCCGCCCGACGTCAACGAGAGCGACATCGACTTCAAGGTCGTCTACACGCACCCGAACGGCGACAAGAGAATCTCGCGGAACGCGCGCACCGCAGTCCAGAAGGATCGCTGCGGGCCGCAGATCCGCTTCGGCCTCGGCGCCGTTCGCGGGCTCGGCGGGGCGGCGCTCGAGGCGCTCCTCGAGGCGAGGAAGGAAGGTGGCCCCTTCCACGATCTGTTCGACTTCGCCTCGCGCGTCGACGCGAAGCGGATCAACAAGGGCGTGTTCGAGGCGCTCGTCCAGTGCGGGGCCTTCGACACGGGGCTCGCGACGCGTGGAATCACGCGTGCCGACGCGTTCGCGTCGATCGAGATCGCGCTCGAGCGCTCACGCGCGGCGAGCCGCGATCGCGAGCGCGGGCAGACGAACCTGTTCGGTCTCTTCGACGCCGCGCCGCCGCGTCCGGCCGGCAACGGAGGAGCGAACGGCGCGAGCAGCGTCGGAGGCGGCTCGGCGGCCGGCGGCTACCTCCGCGCCGAGCCGTGGGACCGCAAGGAGATGCTCGTCCGCGAGCAGAAGGCCCTCGGCTTCTTCGTCTCGGGGCATCCGCTCGAACGCTACATCAAGGGCGCGGGTGGTCTCGGGAAGCTCGACGCGGTGCCGATCAACACGCTCGCCTCGATGAAGGACTGGGCGCAGGTGAAGGTCGTGGGGACGGTCGAGGGCTATCGAGAGCGCATCTTCAAGGACGGCGGCGGCAAGGTTGCGTTCCTCGAGCTCGAGGACCTTACGGGCCGCGTGACGTGCAAGGTCCGCGGCAACCAGATCGACGCGCTCGCTCCCGTCCTCACGAGCGGCGATCCGGTGCTCGTCAGCGGGAAGGTCAGCTTCCCGAGGCGCGACGACGACGCGGAGGTCGAAGAGGAGGGGCCGCGGGAGCCGACGCTCTTCCTGAACGAGGCCGTGCGTCTCTCCGACTCGGTGAAGCACGACACGAAGCAGGTCGCGATCCGCCTCCTCGCCGAGAAGACGACGACCGCGCAGCTCGACAAGATGGCCGAGGTCCTCCGGCGCTCCGAGGGCACATGCCCCGTGTCGCTGGTCTTCGCAATGAAGGACGGCGCCGAAGCGTTCCTCACGCTCGGCAAGGACTTCCGCGTCGAGGTGAGCGACGAGGTCCTCTCGGGCCTCGAGAAGATCTTCGGCGAGCAGGTCGCCGAGCTGCGCTGAGCCGGCCGAACGAGCGGGCGACCGGCTCGTCTCGGGCTTCGCGTCACTCACAGGCGATGCGCGCCAGCGGAGCCGCCGATGTGCGAGCCGTGTCGCCCCGTCTCCCACTCCGCGGAGCACGTCGTGCGTCACGAGGCCTGCGGCTGAGTAAGACGGAAAAAGCCGCGGACCCTGTTATGCTCCCTCGCGGAGCCTTGATTTGCGCGCGCTGAAAGGTCCGGAGGGATGAGCTCGACGTCGCGATCCCCGGACGGAAAAGTCGAGCCGACGGACGAACCCGAGAAGAAGCAGGCGGGGTCGCCCGGGCGGTATTCGCTTGCCGACGACGCCGACGACCTGCCTCCGACGCGAATCGATTCGACGACACGCATGCCCGCCGTCCGGCCGGAGCTCGCGGCGCCACGAAGCGTCCCCGGCTCCGCGCCGATGAAACCGCCTCCTCCGAGCAGTGCGTCGATCGCCGCGTCGCGAGCGGCGATCGACGCGCCGAAGGACGCAACCGACGGCAAGAAGAAGCCGCCGATCGGCCTTCCGTCGCGGACGACCAGCCCGCGGATGACCCCTGCTGCTCCGGCCTCGAGGAATGCCGCGCCCGTCCCACCGCCGAGCCAGCGGACCCCGAGCGCGACGGGCCCGACGAGCGGGCGATTGCCGGACGTGCGGCCCCCCGCGAAGTCGAGCGACTTCAGCGAAGAGCTGGCGATGCTCGGAGAGATGATGCTCGCGGAGCAGCCGGCAGACGCGGGCCACGCCGCTCTGGACCCGGCGCCGACCGCTACCGCAGAGGTTGCGACGGTCGCTGCCCGTCCCGCGTCGGGGGCGCCGCCGGATGGCAGTCGCAACAGCTCGTCGCATCCGCCGAAGGTGCCGTCGGGTGCGCCCGCGTTCTCGCTCGAAGGGCTCGACGAGGGCTCGATCGCCTTTGCGTTCGATGCGCTCGTGTCCGAGGACCGTGCCGGCCTCCCCGGGACGCACGATTTCGATCTCGCGCCCGTGCGGGAGCTCTTCGCGGAGCTCGCCGCGAATCACATGCGCCACGTGCGCGACTTCATGATCGACGTGAAGTGGGGAGAGGTGACTCGCGACTGGATCCACATCTGCGTCCCGCCCGTGCGCACGCTCCGCAAGGCGGCCGAGCGTCTCGACCTCGTCGAGCTCGGAGCGGCCCTCGAGAAGCTGGGCGACGAGCTCGATGCCGCGAACGCCGTGGGCGGGCAGATGCTCGACGCGAACGAGAAGGAGCGACTGCTCGACACGTACGGCGAGCTCGTGGCGATCCTCCCGCAGGCGTTCGGGCTCGATCGCGACCAGACGCAGCGCGAGGCCGTCATCGTGCAGGCGCTCTTGCTCCAGGTGCCAGACGTCCGCAAGGTCACGATCGACAAGCTGCACGCCGCCGGTCTCACGGGCCTGACCGTGCTCTTCGAGGCGAACGCGCACGACATCGCGCACGTCGCCGGGATCCCGCATCTGCTTGCGACCCGCATCGTCGAGCGCGTGCAGGCCTACCGTGCCGAGCTCCAGTCCTCGTCACCGCAGGACGCGCGCGCTGCCGAGCGGGAGAAGCTCGCGGGGTTGAACGGACAGCTGAAACGGCACCACGCCGCCTACGAAGAGGCGGCCAACGCGTGGGGGCCGGAGACCAAGGCGAAGAAGCGCGACCACTTCCGCGCGCGTGAAGAGACGTGGCTCGAGATCAGCGTGCTGCTCGCTCGATTCGGCGAGGTCGATCGTCTTCAGGGGATCGAGAAAGTACCCTTCGCACAGCGGATCGCGCAGCTCTCGGACTACCTCGAAGAGGCGAGGGACAAGTACCGGAGCGCGGAAACGTGACCAGAGACGTGACACGCGACGTGACCGGCGACGTGGCCAGGTAAGTGACCAGACACGTGACTCGCGATGCGAGAAGAAGCGCGCTGCGAGCGTGAGGCTGAACGCGACGACGAACGTGACGAGCAGCATGCGCGGTCACATCGACAGTGATGCCGAACATGGATGTCGTTCGCACGAAGCGACGAGCGGTCGGATTCGACTTCGCTGTCGACAAGTCGTGAGAAACGGGATTTAGTTCTTCATCGCTCACGCGCGAGCTCACGAGCGGCGCGCGTGACTTGGTCACACACTCGAAGGGCGTCGACACATGGCCGAGCTCACAGCGGATGCCGTCGTCAGCAAAGTCAAACGCGGCGAGAAGATCGACCGCGCGGACCTCTCGGGGATCAATCTCACGAACGCGATGCTCGAGGGCGCGAGCTTCCGTCGTTGCGATATGGTCGGCGCGAACCTCGAAGGTGCGAAGCTTCGCAACGCGAATCTGAAGAGCGCGAACCTGTGCGAGGCGTTCCTCTCCGGCGCCGACCTTCGCGACGCGAACCTCGACAACGCCGACCTCGAGGGCGCGAACCTGCAGCGCACTCTCCTCGCCGGCGCGAACCTCTCACGCGCGAACCTCGAAGGCGCGAACCTCCAGGGGGCGAACCTCTCTGGAGCACGCCTCACACACGCTCAGCTCGATCTCGCGAACCTCGGCGGCGCAGACGTCGCCGGCGCGGTCCTCACGCATGCCGATCTCGGCGAGTGCTACCTCGGCGCCGTCAAGATGATGAAGGCGGAGCTGACGAACGCCAACCTGAACGACTCCAACCTCGAGGACGGTGACTTCACCGGCGCGACGCTCGCAGACGCTCAGCTGCGCGGCATCAAGGCGCGAGGCGTCAAGCTGGTCGGCGCGCTGCTCTCGAAGGCCGATCTCGGGAAGGCGAACCTCACGAACGCCGATCTGACGAACGCCGACCTTCGCAACGCGACGCTCGAAGGCGCGAAGCTCGAGGGAGCCAACCTCACGGGCGCCAAGGTCTACGGCCTCACGGCGAAGGGCGCGCAGCTCAGCGGCATCAAGGCCGACTGGCTGGACAACAGCCCGAACGCGGACGGCTCCGTGCGCGTTCCGGCGGCGCAGGTGCAGGGCGTCCTCTCCGGCGAGCTGCCCATCCCGTCGGCGCGGGAGTCGTCGCGCGCCGCGAACCATCGCTACTTCGGTCGGGGCGACGTGCTCCGCAACGCGTCGCTCCAGTTCGACGAGGGCGCGACCGTGGAGATCGAGAGCCTCTTCGAGGCATGTACGATCACCCTCGGCCGCGGCACGGAGCTGCTCGTCGGGCCCGACGGCATCCTCTCGGGGTGCCAGATCACGGGCGCGGGGAACATCACGATCAACGGGAAGTTCTTCGAGGCCACGGGCGGGAAGAAGGGGGGCGCCGCGCCGGCGATCGTCGGCGCGCATCAGCTCGTGGTGTCCTCGACGGGCGCGTTGGTCGGCGCGGTGCAGCAGCCGCAGGAGCTGACTCGCTTCGCTTTCGAGCCGGGGTGTCAGCTACGGATGCGCATCACGACGACGAAAGACGGTTCGGGCAACGGTAACGGCGCAAAGGGCGGGAAGAAGTAGGGAGGAGCGAGGGCAAATGAGCGATCTGAGAAACCCCATCGGCTCGGCGACGGAGAAACGCACGCTCGTCGAGGAAGGGACCACCTTCAAGGGATCCCTTTCATCCACGTGTCCCATCTTCGTGAAGGGTGGCGTCGAGGGCGACATCCAGGCCCCCTCGCTGACCGTCGCGACGAGCGGCACGGTCTCCGGAAAGGTGAAGGCCGGCGAGCTGAAGAGCGACGGCGCGATCGCCGGTGAGTTCGACGTCGAGAAGGTCCAGCTCTCCGGGTCCGTCAAGGACAACACGGTCATCAAGGCCAGGTCGCTCGAGGTCAAGCTCACGGCCACGAACTCGAAGATGCAGGTCGTCTTCGGTGAATGTGAGCTGGAGGTCGGCGACCAGCCTTCGCGCGAGAAGGCCGCCGACAAGCAAGAGAACGGCAAGAGCGTCCCGCCGCCCGCCGAGAGCTGAGGTCCTTCGCACCCGAGCTCCCCGCCTGCGCCGCGAGCAAGCCCGCTCGCGGCGCACTGCTCGGCCCCGAAGACCGCTCGATCGTCAGGAGCGCGACGCGCGCGAGAGCATTCGGTAGAGCGTGCTCCGCGCGACGCCGAGCGTGCGCGCTGCTTCGCTCATGTTGCCTCCGGCGCGGGCAAGAGCTTCTTGCGCGAGCGTGTGGAGCGCTCCCTTTCGTGACGTTGGTCGGTGGTCGACCGGCGTCGGGTCGAAGGCGAGGAGGGGCTCCGGGAAGTGATCACGGGTCAGCTCGAGAGACGTGTCGTCGCTCGCCGGGCGGCCCGCAGCTGCAAGCGCCAGCGCGTGCGCGAGAGCGGTCTTCAGCTCACGGACGTTGCCGGGCCAGCCGTGATCGAGGACCCAGGCCTCGGCGCTCGCCCCGAGATGCGCGCGGCGAGGTGCGCTCCGGCGCGGGGAGCTCGCGGTCGCTCCAGGCGGTCGCGCCGGCGTCGTGACGAGGCGATCGAGCAACGCTCGGGCGAGCTCCAGTCGATCCGTTCGTTCCCTGAGCGTGGGCAAGCGAACGTTGCCGCCGTTGATCCGGTAGAAGAGATCCTTCCTGAACGCTCCAGTGGCGACGAGCTCGGGCAGGTCGCGGCACGTCGCGCAGAGCAAGCGCACGTCGGCGTAGCGCGGCGTCGACTCGCCGACGCGATGATACGAGCCGTCCTCGAGGAAGCGGAGGAGCATCGCTTGCGCCGGTGCGGACATCTCCGCGACCTCGTCGAGGAAGAGCGTCCCGCCGTGCGCAGCGGTGAGCTTGCCCTCGCTTCCGCGCGGGTTCGCGCCGGTGAACGCGCCGGCGCCGTAGCCGAAGAGCTCCGTCTCGAGTAGGCCACCGCTGAGCGCGCCGCAGTTGAGCGCGACGAACGGATGCGTCGTTCGCGTGCTCGCGCGATGGATCGCCTGGGCGAAGAGCTCCTTGCCGGTTCCCGTCGCCGCAAGGAGGAGGACGGGGACGTCGGACGGCGCGAGGCTGGCCGCGACGCGCTTCGCGTGGATGACGGCGGGATCGCTCGCGACGATCTCGTCGAAGGCGGAGATCGGGATCTGGACCGGTCCCTGAGCCGGAGGGAGCGGCGTTCGCGGTCGCGCGCTCGGTGCGAGAAAGCAGGCCAGCGCCAGCACACGTCCGCCGGCGACGACCGGCTCGAACTCGACGACGTATCGCCGGCGCCGTGTCTCGAACGACGCTGGACCGGAGCGCGCGGCGAGGACGAGCTCCTCCCAGGGCATCCCGAACACGCGCTCGACGCTGGTCGATCCGCGAGGGAGCTCGAGCTCGGCGGCCGCCGACAGGTTGTGCGCTCGGACGTGCCCCGGCGCTTCGATCAGGAGCGAAGGGACCGAGCAGCGGTCGATCATGCGTGAGAGGAGGCGAAGCGAGCCCGCGTCGCTGCTGCTGTATGCACGTGCACGCAGGACCTCTTCGATCGCGGTCGCGGCGCTTCGGACGGCGACCCCGTACGACGTCTCGTCGAGCTCGAGAGGTCCCGTCACGTCGAGGACGGCGAGGACGTCACCGAACGGATCCGAGATCGGCGCCGCGTAGCAGAAGAGGCCGTGGTTTACCTGCTCCCAGTGCGCGCGCCCGACCACCGCAACGGCCTGTCGTTCGACGAGCGCCGTCCCGATCGCGTTCGTGCCGCGCGCCGTCTCGTCCCAACGAGCCCCCTCGATCAGGCGCGTCCGCGAGACCTGGTGCGGGAACGCCTCGCCGCCGCTGGAGTGGACGATCACTCCGTGTGCATCCGCGACGAGCGCGAGGAGGCCACGGCTCGACACCTCGGCCGAGAGCGCGTCGACGATCGACGTGCCGTCGGCAAACGCGTCGAACGACGTCTCGCGACGCACGACGAGGTCGTCTGCGGCGACGCCGTCCGGCGGCGCGGAACCGTCAGCGCGGACACGGAGCCGCGCGGCGCGCTCCCATCGAGGGACGACGGGAGCTCGAACCGAGCGACGTCCTTCTTGAAAGTGCTCCCAGAGGCCGTCCGTCTCTTCGATCAGCCGCAGCATGGGCCTTGGATCCTCGTACTCAGCGTAGCGAGCATCGCTCCGCAGGCCAGGCGCAAACGACCGCCGCGTCGCGTCGGGTCGACTCGAAACGCGACAGTCGGAGACACCGCTGGTGGCACAGGTGCGTCAGCCCTCGCGCGTCGAAGCGGTGTTCGGCGGTGGCTTCCGTTGACGCGCGCCGCCAGACCTCCCGGATCACGGCATGCAGAGGTGGTGACTCACCAGGAGGAGTCATGACCTACGTACCCCCCAACCATGACGGCGCGATCGTGCGGTTCCGCGCGCGCTACGAGAACTTCATCGGCGGCGACTGGGTGAAGCCCGCGAAAGGGCAATACTTCGAGGACGTGACGCCGGTGACGGGCCGCGCGTTCTGCGAGGTCGCACGCAGCTCGAGCGCCGACATCGAGACCGCTCTCGACGCCGCTCACGGCGCGAAGGCCGCGTGGGGCAAGACCTCGCCGGGCGATCGCGCGAACGTCCTCTGGAAGATCGCCGATCGCATCGAGCAGAACCTCGAGAAGCTCGCCGTCGCCGAGTCCTGGGAGAACGGAAAGCCCGTCCGCGAGACGCTCGCCGCCGACCTCCCGCTCACGGTCGATCACTTCCGCTACTTCGCCGGCTGCATCCGCGCGCAGGAGGGGTCCGTCTCCGAGCTCGACAAGGACACGGTCGCGTATCACTTCCACGAGCCGCTCGGCGTCGTCGGGCAGATCATCCCGTGGAACTTTCCGCTCCTCATGGCCGCGTGGAAGCTCGCGCCGGCGCTAGCGGCCGGAAACTGCGTCGTGATGAAGCCCGCGGAGCAGACGCCCGCGAGCCTGATGCTGCTGATGGACCTCATCGGTGACCTCCTTCCGCCTGGCGTCCTCAACGTGGTCAACGGCTTCGGCGTGGAGGCCGGGAAGCCGCTCGCGTCGGACAAGCGCATCGCGAAGGTCGCGTTCACGGGCGAGACGACGACGGGGCGGCTCATCATGCAGTACGCCTCCGAGAACCTGATCCCGGTGACGCTCGAGCTGGGCGGTAAGTCGCCCAACCTGTTCTTCGAGGACATCTTTGCGAAGAACGACGACTTCGCCGACAAGGCGCTCGAGGGCTTCGCGATGTTCGCGCTGAACCAGGGCGAGGTCTGCACCTGTCCGTCACGCGCGCTCGTCCAGGAGTCGATCCTGGGCACGTTCCTCGAGCGCGCCGTCGAGCGGACGAAGCGCCACGTCCCGGGCAACCCGCTCGACCCGAAGACCACGGTCGGCGCGCAGGCGTCGAACGATCAGCTCGAGAAGATCCTGGCGTACATCGACATCGGCAAGAAGGAGGGCGCGAAGGTCCTCACCGGAGGCGCGCGCGCGGAGCTGCCCGGCGATCTGGCGAAGGGCTACTACGTCCAGCCGACGATCTTCCAGGGGACGAACGAGATGAGGATCTTCCAGGAGGAGATCTTCGGTCCGGTCGTGAGCCTCACGTCGTTCCGCGACTTCGATCACGCGATCCGGATGGCGAACGATACGCTCTACGGGCTCGGTGCGGGCGTCTGGACGCGCGACGGCAATACGGCGTACCGCGCAGGTCGCGCGATCGAGGCCGGACGAGTGTGGACCAACTGCTACCACCTCTACCCGGCACATGCGGCCTTCGGCGGCTACAAGCAGTCGGGCATCGGCCGCGAGAATCACCGGATGATGCTCGCGCACTACCAGCAGACCAAGAACCTGCTCGTCAGCTACAGCCCGAAGGCGATGGGCTTCTTCTGAGGAGATCGCGATGGCCACGCGGGTGAGCTCGACCGAACAGGCAGATGCGCTGATCCACGAGCTCCGCGCGGAGCACGGCGACCTCGTCTTCCACCAATCCGGAGGCTGTTGCGATGGGAGCGCTCCGATGTGCTTCCCGCGCGGCGAGCTCCGGATTGGCGAGAGGGACGTCCTCCTCGGCGAGGTCGCCGGCGTGCCGTTCTACATGGGCGGTGCGCAGTTCGAGCTCTGGAAGCACACCCACCTCACGGTCGACGTGGTCCCCGGGCGCGGGAGCGGATTTTCTCTGGAGGTGCCGCGCGGCGTCCGCTTCCTCGTCCGCTCGCGGGTCCTCACGACCGATGAGCTCCGCGAGCTGGGCGAGCCGGTCTAGCCGCAATGCCGCTCCATTAGCGGGCAAGTGATCGATACCGCTGTGGAAAGCTGGACGAGCTTTCCATGGCGTCGGCGCTGGGCGAAAAGGAGGGATGTCCTGGC
>JGI26533J51211_1000821_pt1 | contig 27820 bp, 25 predicted proteins | sample ThiBiot_750_biof_FD_51211 | JGI IMG/M metagenome (IMG submission 51211) | reverse complement strand
TGGCATTGACAATCTGCCCGCCATTTCTGACGAAGGCTTCGGCAAGACGCTCGACGAGGCGGGCCGGATCGGTAATCATGCCTTCATTGGGAAGATAGACGCCGCAATTGTATCGGGGACTGATTGCGGGTTCGAGCTGACGAATGTCGTCGAGGCTGACGTCTTCGACCGTAACGCCCCTTGCCCGACGCAAGGCCCAGACCGCGGCGTCCTTCTGGAATCCCTTCTTACTCGTGTACAACTGAAGTTGCCCCCGGCGGCGAATAAGATCGTTTGCACGGATCTCCGTGAGCAATTTTGTGTATAGCTCAATTGAGCTACTCAGCAGGGCACTTAGGCCGTGAGATATCTCTTCTACGCGCTTGGGTGACGCGGACCGGATGAATTGCCAAAGCCACGGCGCTACCTGCAGGATGTAGCGTGCCCGGATATGAAGCGGCGCGTATGGATCAATCAACATGCCGGGCACCTGACTGAGCACACCGGGCATGGCTAGCGGCGCGACTGAGCCCGGACTCAGGCTCCCGGCATTGCCGAACGAGCACCGACGCTCGGCGAGGCCCTCGTCTACGATGGTGACAGCGAGCCCGCGCCTCTGCAGGGCTAGCGCGCAGGTCACTCCGGTGATGCCGCCACCGACGACCACGATCTTTGAATATCCTGAACGGCTCGGGGAGGGTCGGCTGGTCGAATGGGCAGGCAAATTCATTCTTGTGCTCCGGAGGTGCATGTTCGGCAGCATCGGAATACGATTTTCATGTATCGTATTGCAATCGACGTGTGTGTCAATTGATCCTTTTGCCTTCGTTTTGCAAGGAGCGAATTTACATCCGGATTGACGAATGGGTTTCTTCTGTGTATCGTATATCGATTAAGGCGTATCGGAAAATTGGGAGATCAGGATGCCAAGGACGATCAAGGTCGCGTGTGCTCAAACGGGTTCGGTGGAATCCGAGAACATGTTATCGAGCGTGCCTACGGCAGTGAAGATGATCGAGCAAGCCGCTGAGAAGGGCGCCAAGATCATCACGTTCTGCGAATTGTTCATGTCCCCATTTTTCCCGAACCGGTTGGTTGAGGACAACGATCATTTTTTCACGGAGCCAGATGGGCCGGTTCTGGCGCCGATCCTGGCAGCTGCCAAAAAACACGCAATTGCTCTGGTGCTTCCGTTTGGTGAGCGCGCAAACACTGGCAACTACAATTCGGCCTTGATCGTGAATTCGTCGGGTAAAATTCTCGGGACCTATCGTAAAACGCACATCCCTGCGTACTTCCCCAACGAAAAGGCCGGTGGCACCGGCAGCTATGAAAAATTCTACTTCACACCCGGCGGATCGCTGCCGGTATTCGACGTCGACGGAGTTCGGATCGGCGTGCAGATATGTAATGATCGTCTTTATCCCGAGGGATCGCGGGTGTTGGCCCTGTCCGGTGCTGAGATTATTTTCATGCCGATCGCGTACTCGGTCTACGCTAACCCGGAACACCGCAATTCGATCTGGGAGCTGGCTATCCGATCCAGGGCGTTCGAGAACGGTGTTTATGTGGTTGCCGCTAACAAAGTTGGTGTCGAGGGGGTCCGCCGTCACCTTGGTCGCAGCATGATTGTCGATCCGACCGGCATGAAAATGGCGGAGGCCAGCAATGAAACCGAAGAGCTATTGATTCAGGATCTGGATCTCGACGCGGTTTCCGCGAGTCGGAAGAAGTTTCCGTGGTGGCGCGACCGGCGCCCCGAACTCTATGGGCCCATTGCTCAAGGGTGATTTGGGTGGATCTTTCCCGGAGGCGTTCCGATGTGGCCGGATTCCGAGCTGAGGCCGCGAGGCGATTGAGTAAGAGGCGGGTGCAATGAAAGTCAGTTTAGGAGTCTATCCGAACGAAAATCCGGCGAAGATCATCGAAAGCGCCAAACTCGCCGAGGGTTTGGGATTCGATACGCTTTGGATGCTGGATTCGCATCTGCTCTTTCGCGAGGTCTATACGATGCTCGGCGCGCTCGCAGTCTCCACGAGCAAACTCCGATTCGGTACGGCTGTAACCAACCCTATTACGAGGCACCCGACCGTTACGGCGTCCGCTTTTTCAACGCTGCACGAGCTAACCGGGGGGCGCGCGACGCTTGGAATCAGTGTTGGCGACAGTGCTCTAAGGGTGATGAATCTGGAAATCGCGAAGATCGCGGATCTGTCGGATGCGGTAGCCAAGATCCGGGGGCTTTTCAAAGGCGAGGCTGTCTCGTTCTCGACCGGGGATCGCGCGAAGCTCACCTTCGCCCACGTCGATGTCCCAATTTATATTGCCGCGACCGGGCCGAAGATGTTGAGGATGTCCGGTGAACTGGCCGATGGCGTGATCTTGATGAATGGTATAGCGCCGGAATTGATCAAGACTGCTGTAGATCTCGTTCATGAGGCCGAGCGAGGAGCAGGACGCGCGGTCGGCAGTACGAAAATTGTCGTTTGGGCCGCGTGCCATCCATCCTTCGATGCGGTTAAATACAACGTCGCCCGCGCAATCCTGCGCAATATTCCTGGCCCGATCGATGACCTGACCCGCAAGGTGGCGGTGAAGGTCAAGGCTGCCTACAACTACGAGCAGCATGGTCGTTCAGAGGCTGAGTTCGGCAAGCTGGTGCCCGACGAACTGGTCACGCGCTACGCTTTTTCCGGTACGCCCGAGATGATTAAAGGGCAGGTCGAGGCATTACGGCCGCTTGGGGTCGACGAAGTGGTGCTCGCTATTCCTGTCGCGCCAGGGATCGAATCCCGCGACGATGTATTGCGAGAGCTTGCCCCAGCCCTTTTCTGACGACGGCAGGGCAGGCGTTCGGCGACGAAAGCATATTGCGCGGCGGATGCTGATCGGGAGAACCAGTCATGACCAGACTCGAGACCGTTTTGCGCGGTGGCCATGTCGTCCTTGGCGATGGATCGGTCGCGGATCTCGACATCGGAATTGTGGGGGGAAAAATCGGTGCCCTGGCTTCCCGCAACTCGCTTGGAGATGCCGGGCAGGTGGTGGACATCAACGGTCTCACCGTTCTTCCGGGCGTCATCGATGCTCATATCCATCTCGGTCATGGCGCTGACATCACGCGACCTAGAGCCGCGAGCGATGCCGATACCGAGACTGCGTCCGCCGCGGCGGGAGGTGTTACAACGTTCATCTCCTACGTGATCGCGAGCGATCCTTACGAGGAGGGAATCTTCGAGGACATCAAATCGGTCTCCGAGCGTGGCGCGCGGATCGATTTCGGCTTTCACCTGGTGATTTCGACTGAGAAGCAACTCGCCGCAATTCCCGTCTATGTCAAGACGTTCGGCGTCGCCTCGTTCAAGCTGTTCATGTACAATCGTGGCGGCGAAGGCGCGCGCCTGGGTTTGCCGGATATTGATGACGGGTTCCTCTATCGACTCGCGGAGGCTGCGAAGTCATCCGGTGCGATCGTCTGCCCGCATTGCGAGAACATCGAAGTTGCCTGGGTACTTCGGAAAAGACTGATGGCCGCCGATCCAGATGGAGAGGGTGGGCTCGCAGCCTGGAGCAATTCGCGGCCGCCGTTCCTGGAGGCGGAGGCCGTGCACCGGGTCTCGACGCTGGCCCGAAGCCTCGGCGCGAGGGTCCATATGGTGCACTGTTCCTCCGGGGAGGGATTGGAAGCGAGTATCGCACAGCGCAAGCTGGGCGCGCCGCTCACGGTCGAAACCTGCACTCAGTATCTGACCCATGATGTGGATTGGTCCGGTGGGATTAAGGCAAAGGTAAATCCGCCGGTTCGAGCGAAAGCCGATATCGAGGCATTGTGGGCGGGGATCAAGGCCGGAACGATCGACACCGTCGCAACCGATCATGTTCATCGCGATATCGCCGCTAAGACGGGCGGTGTTTGGAAAGCGTCGCCTGGCTTCCCGGGATTGGAAACGCTGTTGCCGGTCATGCTGACCGAGGGATACCACAAGCGGCAACTGTCCCTCGGCCGAATAGCCGAACTTCTCAGTGCGAATCCGGCCCGGATTATGGGCTGCCCGACCAAAGGAACGATCGCCGTTGGCAAAGATGCCGATTTCGCCATCGTCGATCTGAATGCCGAGTGGATTGCGGATGAGAAGACCATGAGGTCGGATGCCGGCTTTTCAATCTATGATGGTTGGCGCTTCAAGGGCCGGGTCGAGCACACGCTGGTAAGAGGCAATTTCGCCTTGCGCGATCGACTCCTGAACGACGATGCGGTCGGTACCGGCAGGTACATCTATCGAAGCCACGGCAAGAGTTGAACTAGCGATCGATGTTGGGAGATCCAATGGCTGAGGACACGACCGTTATCGGGATTCTGGGGGGGACAGGTGCCTTGGGCAGCGGTCTCGGATTCCGGTTGGCACGCGCAAAATACAGGGTACTCATCGGATCGCGCGACATCGAACGTGCTAGGCAGGCTGCTTCCGAATTGGCGAGCGGATCTGACGGGCCAAATCTGGTCGGCGCGTCGAACGTCGACGTCGCCCAACAAGCTGATCTTGTCATTGTTGCCGTCCCTTTCATCGATCGCGATAAGGTGCTGAAAGAGGTGCATTCCTATCTGAAGGGCAAGGTCGTGGTCGATGCCACGGTGCCCTTGCAGCCACCGAAGGTTTCCGTGGTTCACCTGCGGCCCGCCGGATCAGGTGCGGAAGAAATGCAGTTGCTTCTGGGATCCGATGTTAAAGTTGTGTCCGCGTTCCAAAACGTGGCCGCAGCCAAATTGAAGACGACAAATCTGATCGATTGCGACGTACTGGTATGCGGCGACGACAAGGATGTTAAGGAGCGGGTCATTAGTCTCATCGAACGCATGGGAATGGCGGGCCTCGATGCCGGCGTTTTGGCCAACTCAGTCGTTGCGGAGGCATTGACGTCGGTCCTGATCGGCATCAATCGTCGTTATAAGACCGAGGCCGGAATTCGCATCACAGGGATCGCTCGAACTGAAAAGTGAGACGAGGATGCAGCTTCTGGTAACAATTGTGCCCGTGAAGCGCTGCTCGCTTGCAAAGCAGAGGCTCTCCGCTGTGCTGAATGCCGATGAGAGATCGGTGCTCACGACAACCATGTTTCATGACGTTATGAGGGCCATCAAGGCCTTACGATCCGACACGCATCCCCTCGTGGTCACTGCTGATGATGATGTTGCGGCCATCGCGCGCGGCTATGGCGCCGAGGTCATGCCGGATCGCTGGGAGGAGGGCATTACCCGCGCAGTGCTCGAGGCGACAACTGCCATGTCTGACCGCGGCTTCGATACCGCGATGATAATCCCGGCTGACGTGCCGCTTGTTCTCCCGAGCGAGTTAAGGGATCTCGTGCAGACGCACGCGAACTGCGGAATCACGATCGTGCCCTCCGACAGCGACCAAGGCACAAACGCAATCATAGCCTCACCTCCGACGGCTATAACTTTCAGCTATGGACCGAATAGTTTTGTTCGCCACCTCAATCAGGTGAGGCAAACGGGCTTGCGTACTCAGGTGATACACTTACCAGGTTTGAATTTGGATGTAGACCGACCCTCAGATCTCGTCCGCGTACTAGCGAGTGAACGATCCACGTGGACGAAGGCCTTTCTCTCTACACTCGATCGCAAGCGCCTCGATCCGTGTTTGGCATGCGAGATGCCGCCGCTACCGTGGCTGTAGATTGCGCCTCGGGGCTGCGACGCGGGTAGATCCAAATGACAATCAAGTTCATCGAATCGATCGTCCAGGATTCCGCAATTTCTTCGGAAACCGTCCGTGCGATCGCCGAGTGCACCGATCTGCCGGCATTGCGCGGCGCTGCCTTCGAGGTTCGCCAGCGTTCTTGGGGGACGAGGACTACCTATTCTCCCAAAGTGTTTATTCCACTGACTCATCTTTGCCGGGACGTCTGCGCGTATTGCACATTCGCCGAACGACCTTCGAAGCCGGCTTCGAACGTCTACATGACTGCCGCAGAGGTGCTGTCCGTCGCACGAGACGGTGCGCGAGGAAGCTGTCACGAGGCGCTGTTTACGCTGGGCGACAGACCCGAGGCGCGGTATCGGACGGCGCGAGAAGAACTTGCGCGCCTCGGATACGACTCGACGCTTTCCTATCTGGCGGAAATGGCGCGTCTGGTCTTCGAGGAAACCGGACTGCTTCCCCATCTCAATTACGGTGTCGGAAATCGCAGCGAAATGCTTGCGCTGAGACCGGTGTCGGTGTCGCAAGGTCTAATGCTCGAGAGTTCATCCGAGCGTCTTTGCGAGAAAGGAGGTCCTCACTTCGGATCTCCTGACAAGCATCCGTCGGTTCGCCTCCGGCATTTGGCTGACGCAGGCGCAGCCAATATACCAATGACCTCCGGCCTGTTGATCGGAATCGGAGAGACGCGGCTTGAACGGATTGAAACCCTTATGGCCCTGCGCGAGCTTCATCTCAAGTACGGTCATATTCAGGAAGTCATCGTCCAGAATTTCCGGGCCAAGGAAGGCACGCGCATGGCGCGTGCACCCGAGCCAAGCCTGAATGATCTAATCTGGACGATTGCCGTTGCCCGGCTCATCCTGCCGGCTGACATTAGTCTTCAAACACCACCGAATCTCAGCCCGAACGCTCTGAGCGAACTGCTTCAAGCCGGGATCAACGACTGGGGCGGCATTTCTCCGGTGACGAAGGACTTTGTGAATCCCGAGGCTCCCTGGCCCGCGATCGAAAGTCTTCACGAGGCTGGACGGGAGCTTGGGCTGGATGTGGTGCCGCGTCTGCCGATCTATCCTCGCTATATCCTCGAAGCGGAACGTTGGCTGGATGCAAGGGTTCGGCCGGCCATCCTCGCGAGCGTAGATTCGGAAGGATGGGCGCGTGACAACGCTTGGGTCGCCGGCGCCGGCCTGCCATTGCCTGCGCGGGAAGTACGGCTTGTCCGTAGCGGTTCGACATCGACTGCTTCCGCTCACCTTTCCACGCTCGTCGAGCGCGCACGATCTGGTAAAGCCCTTTCCGAAGATGAGATCACCTGTCTCTTCGCCGCGCGGGGGGACGATTTCGCGGTGGTCTGCCGGTTCGCCGACGAGATCCGCCAGGAGGTTAATGGCGCCACGGTTTCATATGTGGTCACCCGCAACATCAATTACACGAACATCTGCTCCTACCGGTGCCAGTTTTGCGCATTCTCGAAGGGGAAGCTAAGCGAGAATTTGCGTGGACGGCCTTACGACATCGACGACGAGGAAGTGTGCCGTCGAGCGAAGGAAGCCTGGCAGCGCGGCGCTACGGAAGTCTGTATGCAAGGCGGCATTCATCCGGCTTACACCGGGCAGCGTTACCTAGACATTTGTCTCGCGGTCAAAGCCGCGGTTCCTGATCTGCATATCCATGCCTTCTCGCCGCTAGAGGTGACACAGGGAGCGGCGACCCTCGGGTTGAATGTGCGGGAGTTTCTGATTCAACTGAAGGAAGCCGGATTGGGGACTTTGCCCGGCACGGCCGCCGAGGTGCTCGACGACGACGTGCGGCGTGTTATCTGTCCCGACAAGTTAATAACCGAGCAATGGCTCAATGTGATCGAAACGGCTCACGAGGTTGGCCTCAAGACTACAGGGACCATCATGTTCGGGCACGTAGATACGCCGCGGCATTGGGCGCGCCATCTGTTGTCGATACGGAGGCTCCAGGAGCGCACTGGCGGCTTTACGGAGTTCGTTCCGCTGCCCTTCGTCCCAATGGAAACGCCGATCTTTCTCAAGGGGCGGGCACGCAAGGGTCCAACCTTCCGTGAGGCGATCCTGATGCACGCTTTGGCCAGGATCGTCCTGCATCCTGTGATATCCAACATTCAGAGTTCGTGGGTAAAGCTCGGTCAGGACGGCATTCGTCTCTGCCTCTCGGCGGGCGTCAACGATCTGGGTGGTACGCTTATGGACGAAACGATTACGCGGTCGGCCGGGTCAGTACATGGCCAGGAACTGTCCCCAGCCCAAATCGAACACATCATTCGATCGGAAGGCAGAATCCCACTCCAGCGCACCACCGTTTATCAGCCGGCGCCTGCGGAACGGCGGGTGGCCTCCCTGAACGCAATTTCGATCCAGCCGAAGATAGAAATTGCGGACCCGATCCTCGCCTGTGATAGCAGCCGGTCATAGGTTTATCGCAGAACAGGGCGATTAGTGGAAAGTTAGTCCAGGCTTCGGGGCGGCGGTTGTGGCCGTACCGCGGGTTTGGCGCCAGCTGCCTTTTGGCTGGTTAAGTGGGCCGCCACCTCGCGGCGTTGACCTATGCGATAATGTGAAAAAATTTTATGAGCGCTAGGTTTTGTAGCCGGGATCCTGCTTCTCCATAAGGCGCATGAGGGCCTTGAAGGCCATCTCACCTTGATCGTCGTTCTCAAGCACTGCAGCGTGAGCAACAGCGATATCCTGGGACGGTTCGACGAGCGGAGCATTCATGGCCATGGCGGCAGTTTGAACCTTGCATGCGGTCTCAAAATCGTAGAGGCGCTTGAACGCGCTCGGAATCGTGCGACCGCAAACGAGCAGCCCGTGGTTGCGAAGGATCATGTAGTTTTTGTCGCCAAGATCGGAAATCAACGAGTCCCGATCGGAATCATCGGCATGAACGCCCGAAAAATCGTGATAGGCTACGCGGTGAGTTAGTGCCGCCCCCGCAAAATCCAGCGCTCGAAGCGGAGCCTTGGTCGCGGCCATGGTCATTCCGGCGATGGTATGAGTGTGCATGACGCAGAGCGCGTCTTCGCGTGCGGCATGAACGGCGCTGTGAATGATGAACCCTGCGGGGTTCACATCGTAGTCGGAGTGCTCCACCTTCCTACCGTCGATGTCGATTTTGACAAGGTTCGAGGCCGTTACCTCGTCGAAACGCAGGCCAAACGGATTGATCAGAAAATGATGCTCAGGGCCGGGCACCCGCGCGCTGATGTGGCCGTAGATCAGATAGTCCCAGCCGAAGTGTGCAAAGATCCGATAAGCGGCAGCGAGCTGAACGCGGAGTTGAGCCTCCGTGAGCGCGAGACTTGGACTTCTGTGCTGAGCCAAAGATTTCACGTTGCTAGGCGTCGTCATGGTGAAGCTCCGTTTCGATGTGAGAGGATGGGCGACGATCCGCGGGATGTCTAATAGCGATGTTGAGTTGATGGCCTGCCAGCCACGGCACCCAGTATGAGAGCGAACCAAGGAAGTTGTCGCGAACGTCGCAGGCCGTCGCGGTTCTGTTCGGGTCGCGAAGAAGCGCGTAACGGTCGCGCTGAATTGTCGCGGCCGGCCAACGTAACCACCTGCGGAGCGATTTTGAGGACGAGGAAATTGTGTTGTTCACAGCCGGTGCCAACTCTGCCTCAAGCCCTTCCGACATTGACGAAGCTTAGATGACATGGTATCGTATAGCAATATATGCGTATCGAATATAACAGATCAACGAAAGGGAAGTCTACTGCATGGGTAATCCTCGCTTCAACAACATGCTTGTCGGCTGGGACGGAGCACAATACGATACGTACGTATCGAATAGTGGGTTATGCCTGTGACACTCGTTGACGATCCTCGCCCCTGGAGATTGCTGCTCATCATTCCGCTGGCAGTGTCATTCGTGTTGTTTGCATTTCCTCAGGCGTACTTCATCGCCGCGAGCTTCCACGAGAACTTGGGCTATGGTCGTATCGGCGAAGAGTGGACGCTTGCCAACTACGTGAGAGTATTCACCGATCCGCTATACGTCGGGTCATTGTTGCGTACCATCGGCCTCTCGGCTTTGTCGGCCTCGATCTGCCTCGCCATTGGTTTTCCGGTGAGCTACGTAATTGCCAGGATGACTTCCCGCAGGAAGGCAACGCTCGTTGGCCTCCTTGTGGCCGCCATGTTCATTACGCCGGTCGTCAAGGACGTCGGGCTGATTATCCTGCTGAGCCAAAATGGCGTGGTGAACCAGGCTCTGTCCGTATTCTCGAAGCCCCTGGGATGGCTCGGGTCTGAGGCGGGTGTCGTCGTCGGCCTCGTGCATTTCACTCTACCGTTGATCGTGCTTTTGCTCGGCACGGTGATCAGCACCGTCCCTCTTAGTCTCGAAGAGGCGGCCCACGCGCATGGCGCTTCGCGCGCGCGGGTGTTTTACGGAGTGATTATTCCGATCGTTAAGCCGGGCATGATCGCTGCGACGCTGATGGTATTTAATCTGGCGATGGGTGCATTCACGACGCCCGCCTTGTTGGGTGGTGGTCGCGTCCTGACGTTTCCGATCCTGATTCAGCGCAGCGTGATTCTCGATGTGGATTATCCATTTGCGGCGAGCTTATCGACCATTCTTCTGGTGTCGGTGTTCTGCCTCAACGTGTTGGCCGGATATCTGATGTCGCGTCAGGGGCGATTCCGGCGCATGGCATCACCGGCTCCCGCAGCTGTCTCCACTTTTGTTAAGAAGGCTGCTTAGCTATGCTGACAGCAGACGCTCTTCGTCGCCGATTAGGATATGCATTTGTCCTCTGCGTGTTCGTCTTTCTCGTGGCTCCTCTGATCGTGGTGAGCGCATCATCGTTCGACTCCGGAGCTTACTTTGCTGCGCGGTTCCCGCCTCATGAACTCGGATTGAAATGGTATCGGGAGATTCCTCCAAAATATTGGCACGCACTGGGAGTGAGTTTCACTGCCGCCTCGGTCGCGTCTGTCATCTCTGCGGCTCTCGGCGTGCTCGCGGCGCTGGGCATTGTGAGAGGAAAGCTGCCCGGCGTGGAGTGGTTGAGATCGTTCTTCCGGATGCCCTTGCAGATTCCGCTGGTCGTGACCGGCGTCGTATTCTTGCAGTTTTATTATAGCCTTCAGGCCCTGATGGGCGTGAGGCTCGCCGCGACGCTTCCCGGCCTGATCGTTGCCTATGTTTTTGTCGGGATGCCTTATGTGGTCGGGACGGTGGGCGCGATGTTGGAGCGCTTGAACCCCCGTCTTGATGAGGCCGCGGCAATTCTTGGTTGTAGCCGATGGCGCACGTTCTGGTCGGTCACGTTTCCGATCATTCGTCCGAGCATTATCGCCGGGATGCTTTATGCCTTTGTTGTGGCATTCGGTGATGTGCCGCTCTCGATATTCCTATCGTCGTCTTCTTATACGACATTGCCCGTCGAGATTTTCAACACGCTTCAGTTTGACTTCAATCCGTCTGTCCTCGCCATATCGACTCTGATCGCGGCTATGTCGGTGGTGTCGCTATGGGTGATTCAAAGATTAGTCGGACTGGACATGATTCCACGATGAAACTGCCGATTGACCAACTGCAACGTGAGGTACGCCATGAGTGGATTGACTAGACGTAGTTTCACTACCGCCCTCGCATCAAGTGGCTTGATGCTCGGTGCAAGGCGCGCGTCGGCGCAAGATCAAAAGCGTTTCGATAATGTTACCCTCCGTGTCGGCGTCTTCGGCGGTGGCTGGAAGGACGCGATTCAGAGCTTCGTGGGATCGAAGCTCGAGGCGCGAGGCGTCAAGATCGAGTACGTGCCGGGAAATCCGGCCGATAACTTTGCCAAGATCGTTGCGGCTCGTGGAGCTGCCGTTCCGATCGACGTGATGGAAATCTCGCCGGCTGAGCGGATCGCCATGACCCGAAATGGTTTTCTCGAGGATCTGCCGGAGGCGCATATCCCGAATCTGAAGAAAACCTCGGTCTCGATCACGGAAGGCAAGGCCGTGGCCTACCACATGGTCCAGAATGGCATTGTGTATCGTGCGGACAGGTTCGAGGCTGACAAGCTGCCACTTCCGAAGACCCTGATGGATCTTCAGAATAGTGTATACGCGAACAAGCTGGCGTTCCCGGACGTCGTCAATCCGCAGCATTGGCCTGCCGTGACATTGCTCGCTCTGGCAAACGGCGGAAGCGAGAGCAATCCGGAACCGGGCTTCGCCGCCGCGAAGAAGATGAGGCCGCTCTACTACTACTCCGCGGCGGTCGAGCTCGCCCAGAAAATGTCTCTGGGCGACATCGTCGCAGCTCCCTGGCACGCCGGCATGGCTTTGCGATTGGCAAATGCGGGGCAGAAGATGGGGATGATTCATCCGACGCTCGGCGACAAGCGCGGTGAGATCGAGTTCAATTATCTTGGAATTGTGAAAGGTACGAAGAATGCGGAAGCGGCCGCCGCCTTCATCAACCAGTTCCTCGACACCGAGTCCCAGGTCAATTTCGCCAAGCCGATGGGTGTCGCACCGGTGAACATCGAGGCGAGGCGGCAACTGGCGAGCGATCCCGTTATCAGCAAGTTTATGCTGCTGTCGGAAGAGGATCTCGCCAAGACGTACACGATGGACTGGAATAAAGTGAACGTCGAGAAGTGGCGCGCGAGCTGGTTGCGCACAATCAACGGGTGAGAGAGTAGAATATGGCCCGAGTTACGTTGGAAAATCTCGCGAAATGGTACGGCGGACAGAATGTCCTCGATATCGTCAGTATTGACGTGAAGGAGGGAGAGTTTCTGACGTTGCTCGGTCCATCGGGATGCGGAAAGACGACCACCTTGCGGATGGTAGCCGGTTTCGTCAGCCCTGACACTGGGCGGGTCTTGTTCAACGGCACGGACATGACCCGCACGCCTACTCAGAAGCGGCGTTTGGGGATGGTCTTCCAAGACTACGCGCTCTTTCCCCATCTCAACGTCGCCGATAACGTAGGTTTCGCTCTCCGGGCCGCCGGAATGCCCAAGGCGGATATCTCCAAACGGGTGAGGGAGCTCCTCGCCCTCATCAGGCTACCCGCGGTTGGTGAACGATTTCCGTCGGAGCTTTCGGGAGGCCAGCAGCAGCGGGTGGCGATCGCCAGAGCGCTTGCTCATACGCCTGCCGTACTGTTGATGGATGAGCCGCTTGGCGCGCTCGATCTGAAGCTTCGCGAAGCAATGCAGCATGAACTTGCTGTCATCCAGCAGAAGCTGGGAATTACGACGATATACGTGACCCACGATCAGGAGGAGGCCCTCAGTCTCTCCAATCGAATTGCCCTCATGCGTAGAGGTAAGATCGAGCAACTGGGTACGCCGAGGGAAATCTATCGTAATCCCGCAACACCGTTCGCAGCATTCTTCCTGGGCAAGATCAATTTCGTTCCGGGAAAGCTGCAAGAGAAGCAAGCCGGCGCTTATCGTATTTCAACCTCGAAGGGCATGCTGCTCTGTCCCACAAAGGACGAACGCAAGTTCTCGCTGGGCGATCAGGTCCTCGTTGCTGTACGGCCGGAGCATCTGCGTATCGCGGAGGTTGCGAGCCAGAACGGATCGAACGTTTTGCCGGGCCGCGTCGTCCGGCAGAAGTTTACCGGCAAGGTGGTTCAGTACGAGGTGAGGGTGGACGAGATGACCAGCTTCATCGTCGACGGAACGATGGATCGCAGCATCGAGTCTGATGCTCCGGTCCAGGTGGCTTGGGACGTGAGCGCGACCTATCTGTATCCTTACGAGGACGATCAAGAGATCGGAGTAGGAGTCGCTAGTACGGAGCCGCAGGTTGTGGAGGTGACCGGCAAGCACGAAGCGAATACATTATCTGAGTCTCTTGCTATGACCTAACTCTAGCCGCCGGCGCACCGGACCTGGCCGAACGGTGCCCCCAGCGGAGACGGCAATCAGAGCGACAACAAGTTTGGTGGATGGATCCGAACTGCGGCGTTCAAACTTTTTGAAATAGAATTTTATGCAGTATCAGTAACTTGGTATCGACTTAGTGGTGTTTGCTACCTAATTTCGCATAACAGCACGATGTCCGGGGGCTGCTCCCATTCCTCTCCTGATGTATCGACATACGTGACGCCGGCTGCGCGCTTGCCGGTTGAATCGAGATTGATCTTGAGAACTTCGGACTCAGTCTGCGCGGTGAAATCCGGCAGGCGTAACAGGGCAGGCGGCATGCAGGTCTGCGGACGTGCCTTGGAACAGATGCCGCAGGCGAAGAACCGTTCCGATGGCGAGACGTCGCGGTTTCTACATCCTGAAATCGATGCCGCGCAGCACGACCCCGAGGATTGCCTTCAAGCTCCGTCGCTCGATACTTGCTGGCCGCACATGCCTCGATACGGTCGCGCAAGCGGATGAACTGGGCTTCGCGCTGCTCGGGACGGACCGGAAATCAGGCCGGCGAGTTCGGATTGATACTCGCTCCCCCGCTGACGTCCGATTCACGCCGGTTGCGCTGCTGGATTCTTGCTTCTCTTTCCTTTGCTTCTATCTCGATCTGCTTCTGGCGCCACTGACTTCCTCTCACGGATGATCGCCTATTCGCTCGGCGCAGCTACGAAGAGATGCTGGAGAACTTGAATCGCCGCACGCAGGCGCGCGACTTCGATCCAAATGCCCGCGAGCCCGGGTACCGGGAGTTGTTCGAGGCCTTCATCGAACAAGACGTCGAAGCCGAGACGCTGTTGCGGCAGCGCGAAAAGATGACGGCCTATGAGCAAGGCCGTACCGACATCAAGATGGGCATCGAGTTCGGCATCATTCCAGTCTCCGGGCGCGTGGCAAAAATGCCGGATACGATCCGGCCGGCACAGCCGGTCGTGATGCAGCGATCCGCTTCATTGCTGAATCAGGCTCTGCGGACTTCGACCGCGGGTTTAACTCCTTCGAGCTCCGCTGCATCGATGAAGAGAGTTGGAACTTTCTGAGTCTGATCCAATAGCCACGCAGCAGCGACCATGATCAGCACGCCGGCGGCGCTGACGCCCAGTTGTGCAAGGACGCTGTGCGAGTACTGCACCAGGAGCCAATGCGCTCCGAAGGACAGGAACACACCCAGACAAAAGAGCGGCAGCGAATGCTGACCGCACAGGATCAACGGACGCAACCATTTGGAATGAAGTGCTGCCCAATCTTGCGGAAGATATCTCGCCACAACGTAGGCAAGCGCCATGAAATGCGCCAAGCGCAGTATATCGAGATCGGTCTTGTTGATTGGATAGAGCACCTTGATCATCCATTTCGGCACCAAGGCTCCGAGGAACGGGGAGTGCCAGGTCATGACGATCAGGAACGCGAAGAGGATCCAGGCAATAGCCGCAATCAGCGCCAAACGAGACCGAAACAGGGACTTCAGTTGAGCAATGCCTCCGACGCCGCACCATGCCCCGAATACGAACATCAACTGCCAAGCGAATGGATTGAAGTACCAGTGTGTTCCAGGCGGATAAGAGGTGAAGTTCCAATCGAATATATGCGCCAGAATGTAGAGCGCGATCGAGCCGACAAGGGTCCAGTTAGGTCGGCGCAGCAGGCACCACAGGATCAGCGGTGAGGCCGCCACCAGCGAAATATAGAGTGGCAGCACGTCCAGGTCGACTGGCTTATACCGAAGCGTAAGCGCCTGACCGATCAACACGTCGGGGTGTTCGAGAAAATACGCGACGTTGAATTCATCCTTGTACATCGGGTTGTCGAACCGCCGAGCCGTCCGCGCGATCTGTGCGGTAAAGATCAGGAACAGCATGATGTGAGCGACGTACATCTGCCAGGCGCGCATCAGCAGTCGCTTGACGGCAGCTAGAAATTGACCGCTGTGCATGATCGGAGCGTAGATGAATCCGGCCAGATAACCGGAGATGAATACGAAGAACTCCGCAGCATCGCTGAAGCCGTAGTTTCGCAACGTCAGCCAAGCGACGACGTCATCCGGAATGTGATCGAGGAATACCATCCACAACCCTATGCCGCGGATCAAGTCGAGCCGCAGGTCGCGCCCGACCTGATGCGTGAGAGAGGTCATGTTTTGGCTGAGCATTGTAATGATGCAGTCCGCCCTGTTGAGGATTGAATCCGATCAAATGCATTCCATCTGTCCGAAGATCGCCGGCTTTGGAGTGCGGTTCGGCGACACATCTCCCTCCAAGGCGACCGACAAGTTCTTTCGCCTTGAATGTGCTCTGGAGTTCGCAAGAAGCGGGCCAATCCCAGTGTGACGTCGAAGCAATGGAAAATGCCCGCAAAATCACCACGATATGGGATCGCGGCGGATACGCTGATAGGCGACATCTACAAGCGCGCCACGAAATGTCGGAGCTTCTCCGTAATATCGGAGTCGAATGGAAGCAAAGGGCCATTTCGCCCTGGTCGAGGGGCCCGTCGTCTGCGGCTTCACCCGGCCGCGAGATGTCATCGGGACGGAGGCTTGGTTGCTTGCCGAAGGTCGCCAATTATTTTCGCGAGATTGGTGTCGTCGGGCGTGATGACTGCGAGGCGTTGCGCATAGACAAGGGCGGCTTCTGCATCGCCATTTGTGCGACTGAAGGCAATGAGCGCGAATAAGATACTACGATTGTTGGGATGGCTTGTCAGAGCGTTCTTCAGAACCGACATCGCTTCCTCGGCGCGGCCGCCTGAATGGAGCGCAACCGCGTAGACATAGGCGTATTGCGGGCTGTCCGGCTCCAGTTCGGCTGCCTTCCGGAATTCGCCGAGAGCTTCATCGGGGCGCTTCAGCCGTGTCAGGATTAGGCCAAGGGAATGGTGCAGCGCAGCGTCGCGCGGAGACGTCCCGATCGCCGCGCGCAGCACGTTTTCGCCTTCGCGATCTCTGCCGAGTTGCCGATAGAGATCGGCGAGATTGACGGCGGCAACGGTATATTGCGGGCTCAGCCGCAACGCCGCCCTGTATTCCGTCTCGGCCTCGGCAGACTGTCCGCGCTGGGCGAAGAAGTTCGCCAGCGTGGTCCGCGACTCCGGCCTTTCGGCGTTGGAACGTTGCGCGTCGACGAATTCCGCTGCTGCCTGATTGAAGTGCGCCCGATCCGCCTGGGGTTGCCTCGCGACCGGGACGGCCGCGAGCAGTGAAGCTGTCCTGATCCGGACGCCGCGCACGGGATCAGCCAGCAGAGGAGCGGCGAGCGGCCAGATCTGGGCAGCCGGCAGGTTCGCGAGCATGTCGAGTGCGCCGATCCGTACCATCGGATCGGGATCGGATAGCCCGCTTCGTGCGGCATTGATGTTAGCGGGCGAGACGTGCGAGGCGAGTTCGCTGAGTGCACTGGCGCGCGCGACGGCCGGCACATTATTGTCCGCGGCGATGACGCCGAGAAGGGCCGCGGCATCGGCCTGGTCGGTGCGTGAGGCGTGGAAGCCAGCGCCGAAGGTCTGAAAACCCTTTCGGTCGGCGCCGAACCATTGTTCGACCGCAGTCGCCGCCCATTGGGCAGTTTTGTCTCGGTGACAATCGTTGCAGGCGTTTGGCGTCCCCAATTTGGCCGATAGATCGGGCCGCGGGACACGGAAGGTGTGGTCGTGGCGAGGGTCGACGACCATGTAGGTGCGCGTCTGCATGTGGCATGAGATGCATGTTGGCTGCGACTCGGGCCCGCCGTGGTGATGATGTTTGACGTCGGCGAACTTGTCCGGCGCATGACATTGCAGGCAGACGCCGTCACCTGATGCGCGAAGCTTTGCGCTGTGCGGCTCGTGACAGTCGCTGCAGGTGACGCCGGCGGCAAACATCTTGCCCTCCTTGAACGGCGTATAATTGTACGGCTCTTCGACGTCACGGATCTGGCCGTCGGAATGATAGGTCGTGCGTGCGAGCGGCTCGACCAAATGGGTTTGTGACAGCCACAGGCCTGGCACCCAGTCCTCGTGGAAAGAGGCGCGCCGTGCGTGGCACAACCCGCAGGTCTCGACTTCCTTGCGAAGGATGGCAGGCGCGACGCTCCGCCTTCCGATCCCGGTTTGCGGATCGATTGGCCAGGCGACGCCGCGGCGCTCGTCGAGCAGGGCGAGCAGTCCCTTGCTGGGATCCTCGCGCTTCCCGAATGGCCACCAGCTTTGTTTCTCATGTGCCCAGGCGGTGTGACGCGAGCCCTGGCCGTGACAGGCCTCACAGCCGACGCTGATCTCAGACCAACTGGTTGCGAAGCGGTCGGTCTTGTCGTCGTAGTTCTTGCGCACGCCCGTGGAGTGGCACTCCGCACACATGAAGTTCCAGTTCTGGTTCAACTTGGTCCAGTGCAGGACATCGTCGTGCTTGATCGCCTCATTCGGATAGATGTGAAACCAGCGCTGGCCTCCTTTGTCCCGCGTCCGGCTGTCCCAGGCGATCGAAAGCGCCTGAACGCGGCCGTCAGGGAATTCCACTAGATATTGCTGCAAGGGCTCGACGCCAAAAGTGTACTTCACTTCGTAGACGGCAAGCTGACCGTCCGGTCCGTCGGTCTCGACCAGAAATTTCCCGTCCTTGCGGAAGAAGCGGGAGTGCACGCCAAAATAGTCGAAGCTCGCGTCGTTGAAGTTGCCGAGCACCGTCTTGTCGGTGGCGTGCTGCATCGCAAGCTTGTGCTGCGAGGCATTCCAAAGCTTGGCTTCGGTCTGATGACAACCGGCGCAAGTCTCGCTGCCAACGAAGGCTACGACGGAATGATCTTGCGCAGCCGGGAGCGACCCGTTGCCGCTCAGAAGCCAAAAGACAAGACCTAAGGCGAAAACCAAAGCCAGCGCGAAGGCGAAAGCCGTCCGCACGATTAGCTTCGAGCGCAGAGCGACTCGTGATCCTGCTGACGCAGGTGCTGCGGACGCTGTCGGTCCTTCCTCGACGGGGACCTTCCGCGGCCGCATTTTCGTGGAGGAATTCCGTCGCTTGCGTGACAACGACACCCCCGGCGTTAGGACCACGATGCCGCGATCGGGACTACTCCAGTTACCATTGACCGGTCCTCCGGCAAGTTCAAGTAGGACAATTCATGGAGCTCCGCACTCCCAATGCCCGGGAGCCTTCATGCGAACTGTCGAAATCGGTCCAGAGACGATGGGGAGAAATATAGTGTCGTCTCAGGCGCGCTGCTTGCGCCAGATCAACGCCGAGCCCAGTCCGGAGGGCTCCAAATAAACAACACAGAGAATGCTTCAACTGGGAGCCGGAAAATGTCGACGGATAATAGGCAGGTCAATGCATTCCTCGCTTTCGCTCCGGCGTTCGAGTACATGATCGATGCTGCGCAACGCAGCGTCTTGTTCTTCGATATTCTACGGCAGCGTGGGAACCTTTATCGCGAATATTGTGCCGCGAAGGTCCCTCACGTCCTTAGCTACGGTGCCGAGCTCGTGCTCGATGGGCGCACCTTTGCGCGGCCCGCGAACTATCTCCTAGCGCGCATCATTCCCCCAAAGGGCGTCGAGGTCGATCCGACGCGGCGACCATTCGTCGTGATCGATCCGCGCGCCGGCAACGGCCCCGGGATTGGCGGCTTCAAGGCGGACAGTGAACTTGGCGTGGCGCTGAAGGCAGGTCATCCCTGCTACTTTGTCGGCTTCCTTCCGGAGCCGATGCCTGGGCAGACCCTCGAAGACGTCGCCAGAGCCGAGGCGATCTTCCTAGAAAAGGTCATAGCGCTCCATCCCAATGCTGACGGCAAGCCGTGCGTGATCGGCAATTGCCAGGCGGGCTGGGCGGTCATGCTCCTCGCATCGATCAGGCCGGAGCTATTTGGCCCGATCATCCTTGCCGGCAGTCCTTTGTCGTACTGGGCCGGCGTTCACGGCAAGAATCCGATGCGTTATTCGGGAGGCCTGCTCGGAGGCACCTGGCTCACTGCGCTCACCAGCGACATGGGAGCCGGTAAATTCGACGGCAGCTGGCTGGTGCAGAATTTTGAGAACCAGAATCCGGCCAATACGTTATGGTCAAAACAATACAACGTTTACTCGAAGGTTGACACCGAAGGCCCACGCTATCTGGAGTTCGAGCGTTGGTGGGGAAGCAGCGTCGATCTGAATGCGGAAGAAATCCAATTCATCGTCGATGAGCTGTTTGTCGGTAACAACCTTGCAGCGGGCCGCATCGAGACCTCTGACGGGATGTCGGTCGACCTGCGCAACATTCGCACGCCGATCGTCGTGTTCTGCTCGAAGGGCGACAACATCACGCCGCCGCAGCAAGCGCTTGACTGGATCCTGGATCTCTATGACGACGTCGAAGAGATCAGGTCGTACGGCCAGACCATCGTCTATACCGTTCATGAGAGCGTCGGCCACCTTGGAATTTTCGTCTCGGGCGGCGTCGCCAGGAAGGAACACAACGAGTTCTCGAGCAATATCGACCTGATCGATCTGTTGCCGCCCGGTCTATACGAGGCCAAGTTCGAGCGAAGGTCTGCCGATATCGTCAATCCGGAGCTGACGTCCGGGGAATGGGTGATGCGTTGCGAGCAACGCACGCTCGACGATATCCGCGCAATGGGAGGCAATTCGCCAGAAGACGAGCGCCGTTTCGCGACGGCTGCGCGTGTGTCGGAAATCAATCTCGCGCTGTACCGGGCCTTCGCGCAGCCCATCGTCAAGGCAATGGTCACGCCACAGCTCGCAGAATTGATCGCTCACTGTCATCCGAGGCGGATGCAGTATGAGATTTTTAGCGACGCCAATCCCTTCATGTCCTGGATAGAGAAGGCGGCCGAGCAGGCGCGCGAGAACCGCAAGCCGGTATCTGCGGAAAACCCGTTCCTTGCGGCGCAAGAGAAAGTATCCGAACAGATCGTCAAAGTGCTGGACGACTGGCGGGATCGTACGGAAAGACTATCAGAATCGGTGTTCATGGCGATCTATGGCTTGCCGGCCCTTCAGGCAGCCGCAGGCATTGATCCGAAGGTGGAGCGGCCACGCAAGCCGGGCAAGTCTCTGCTGCACCAGCAATTGCTGGAGGCGCGTATCGCCGAACTGAATTTGCTGATCAACAAGGGTGGTCTGCGGGAGTGTACCATCCGCGGGCTGCTTTATGTCGGCATGGCGCGCGGCCATGTTGACGAGCGGGGCGCTCAGGCGCTGCGTCAATTTCGCTTGGCCATGCAAGGCTCTGGCATGACCCTGACGCAGTACAAGCAGATGGCGCGCGAACAGTATTTCCTGCTGCTGCTTGAACCCGAAGCGACTATGGCAGCCGTTTCCGATCTGCTGCCGGCCAGCAAGGACGAGCGCGAAAAGGCGCTTGAGGTTATTCGCCGCGTCGCGAATGCGGGCGGTGACGTCACAGGAGAGGCGGCGGAACGGTTGAAGAAAGTCGTGGCAATCTTTGAGGGACAGGAGCCGGCGTCGCCGTCGACCGATGTGGCCAGCGTACCTTTTGCTGCCGTTGAAAGAGCCAAGGCGTCGTAACCGCCGTAGCCTTGGCAAGCGCCGATTTGGCGGCAGCAGCCCACGGCTGGCGACATCATGCTCGTCGGAGGGGGCGTGTCTGGCGTGACGCAGTACTCCGTCACCTATTTCTCGACCTGCCACGGGCTGTCGTAGTTCGGAGGCAGCGGGCTTGCCTTGATGCTCTCGATGCGTTGAAGCATCGCGATCGAAGGTCCGTCACCAGGCATCGTCTCCGGTGAGGCACCGAACTTTGCGAGAGGATCGATGTCGCGACCATGAGGACAATCAATCCGACGGCTATGGCAACGATGCGCTGTCTGATCGATAGCTCGATCATCGATCCGGAGAACGTCTTCAGGCCCTGAAGTGTGAGAGTGCTGGAGATGGCACATCCTCCCATACATCTGGTGCTCATGCCAAAGAGAGACAGTTGACCGAGAATTGGCGTAAGCCTTTGATGTGATTCAAACAGATCTCCCAGTTGGAGGGAGACTTTCGTTGGCGCCAAGCTGAACTCCGACATTTCGGAGAAGCTCCGACATTTCGGGGCTTGGGTGCGCACGGCCGACGATCAAGGCGTTTGGCTTATCCAATACAGCCCTAATTATTCGCGCGTTTTCGAGCGCGCGACGAATAGCGGCTTACTGGCCCAGTTCTTGCGAACGAAAACCTAATGATCGCCGAAGTTCGGATGCGACTGAAAGAAGCAGCCCTTGATCGTATTTTCGCTGGAGATCGTGGCGCCGGACCGGGTGCGAACCGCATTGCTGCGTACGCTTGGATCGGTCCTCGAACCGACGCGGGTCGCGCCGGGGTGTCGCTCGGTGCGCCTCTTCACCGATCTTGATCGGCGGAGATCCCTGGTTCTGATTGAGGAATGGGATTCGCGCGAGCAATTCGAACGATATCTCGATTCGACAAAGCTCAGCACTCTCGTCGGAGCTATCGAGCTCTCGGGCGAAGCTCCCGTCGTGCGAGTTGATACCGTCAAGCGGGAAGAGGGCGTCGACGTGTTGGCGGTTCATCACACCGTTGCAGGAAGCCAAATCAGGTAACGGTCACCGCTGAAAAGGAAGGTTTTCATGCGGCGTTCATTGATCGTAGCGGCAGGGCTTCTTGCCGCCATTCCCGTCGCCGAGGCACAGGTGGAACTAAAGAATTGCGCCGATGCTAACGGCTATAAGGCGAATCCCGTCAAGAGCTTCATCGAAGCAATCGACGTCGTTCTGAAGGAAGAAGGAAGCCAGTGACGCGAAGCCAATGGAAGGAAGCTGGCTGACGAAACGTCGCGTTCTAGCTGGGTGGGGGCAAGCGAGTGGCGTCGCGCATCTTCATCAAACGAGCGATCGTGAAGCTACGGATTATTTTCCGTGCGGTGACAGACGTTCATTGTGCGTGAGAAGTTTGTCGAGTTTGGAACAAGCAACGAAGTGAGCGAGTCCCAGCTCGTTGTAGTATTCGCGGCGATGGTCGTTTCGCTCGGGCTGGTGGCTGTAGCGGACGCCAATCGCAGGGCGTGCTTGTACCAGTAGCCGAGACGGTCGCTGGTGCTGCCCGCGTCCCTGTGGTGGTCGCAACCACTCGTTCACCCTGCCACTCCGACAAAAACGAGATGTTCAGCGGTAATCGCGGCCATGCGGTCTCCTGCGCCGCGATAAGGTGTCGGACCGCCCGACGTCGCCCGCGAGAAAGGTCAGATTCAGTGGCCTTCCCTTGAAACGGTCGCGATTTTCGCTGTTTGTGTCTCAAGATGACAGGGCGCTCGCCCTGTCCAAGACCATTTGGGGCGAAGTGCCGCGTCTCGGCGAGGTCAATCCGAAGGAAAACCCCTATCGCAGCGAGTTGGCGCGCGATCAGATCGAGGTTTTGAATCTCACAAGCCTGAAGAGGTAACGGCGATGACGCGCATGATCGCGCCTTCACGGAAGTGACATCCGCGGTCGGCATGGTCAAGTAGCGGCTCCGTGCTGGACAGCCGATGACTTAAGCCAAATCGATTAGCATGGACGAGCCACTCGATCCTGACGCGCGCAGTCCGCCAAGAGTACGCTTCTTGCACTTAGTCCACGATCCAACCTCTTGCTTACGTGCATCTGCATCGCCCGAACCGAGCGCCGGAGGGGGGCGCCCCTTTGATGTGGGTCAATCTGTAGCGTGTCAAACTGGTATTCTGGCTCTCGCACAGGTTGATGCGGGGTGGAGAAAATCGCGAGACGTTAAGCCTCGCTCAAGGTTCAATCGAGCCGGGAAATTGCATGTGTTCGCTAGTTTGTGAGATCCAAGGTGTCGATGATGGATGTGATGTCTCTCAACAAACCCTCAAGGGTGCGGGCGAGTTCGATTGCGTCGGCCGATGAGCGGCTGGCGTTCGAACGCCTGCTGGTCGATCTCTCCGCGCAGTTCGCAAATCTTGCGGGTGACCAGTTCGAGATTGCAATTCAGACGGCACTCTCTCGCATTCGGGAGTTTCTCGGGTTTGATCGATGCAGCTTCGGCGAACTGCTCGAAGATGGTTCGATTGACGTCCTCTCCACGAGTGCGATCGAGGGAGTCGCGCCACTGCAGCTTGGAAATCTCTCGCAGGATCTGGCCTGGTATCATCGCAAATTACGCGCGGGCGAGATGATCGTTCTTCAATCGTTACCCGACGATCTCCCTCCTGAAGCAGTGGCCGAAGCCGAGTATTGCCGGAGCGTTGGTTTCCGGGCGCATGTGGGCATTCCCATCAGTGTTGGGGGACGGTTCTCGGCCTTGCTTGCTTTTGGATCTTTCCACGAAACCCGCCGTTGGCCGGTCGACCTGATGGCGCGCGCCAAGCTTATCGGTGAAATCATTGCGCAGGCGATCGCGCGCAAGCGGTCCGACGAGAGGCTCGAAGCCGCGCTGGTCGAAATCCGAACCCTCAAGGACCGTCTCGAGCAGGAAAACGCCTATCTGCGACATGTCGTCCATGAAAAAATGCCGCAGGGCCTGACGAGTCACTCACCGCATTTTCTTAAGGTCATCGAGGAGGCCAGCCAGGTCTCGCAAACGAACGCGACGGTCCTTTTGCTCGGTGAGACCGGGAGCGGCAAGGAAGTCCTGGCTCAGGCAATTCACGATGCAAGCGCCCGCAAGGACCGTCCGATGGTCAAGGTCAACTGCGCGGCACTTCCCTCGACGCTGATCGAGTCGGAATTGTTCGGCCGCGAAAAAGGAGCATTCACCGGCGCGATTGCGCGTCAAGCCGGCCGCTTCGAGATTGCCGATGGCTCCACCATCTTTCTGGACTAAATTGGCGAGCTGCCCCTCGAACTTCAGCCGAAGCTTCTGCGTGTGCTGCAGGAGGGTGAGTTTGAGCGGTTGGGCGGATCGCGGACGATCAAGGTCGATGTTCGCGTCATTGCCGCGACCAATCGGGATCTATCGCAGGCGGTTCGCGATGGGAGGTTTCGCGAGGACCTCTTCTATCGGCTGGACGTGTTCCCGATCGACGTGCCGCCATTGCGCGAACGCCCCGAGGACATTCCGCTGTTGTCGTGGACCTTCGTCAAGGAGTTCAGCAACTCGATGGGCAAGCAGATCGAGAAGATTGCGTCGGAGTCGATGAGTATGCTGATGGCTTATTCCTGGCCGGGCAATATTCGCGAGCTTCGCAATGTGATCGAACGCGCGATGATCCTCGCGCACGGGCCTGTGCTGCAGATCAAGCTTGCCCACAAGGCGCTTCAACTGGATCCCGGCAAACCGGCGGATGGCACGCTCGACGAGGCCGAGCGTGCCCATATCGTTCGTACGCTGGAACGTACCGGCTGGCGCATCCGTGGTGCCGGCCGCGCGGCCGAGCTGCTTGGCGTCAAGCCGACGACCCTTGAATCGCGCATGAAGAGGCTTGGGATCACTCACGAGAGGTGACCTCCGATATTTCGTAGGACCTCCGATATGTCGGGCACGATCATGAGGACGCTGACCGCGGTGGTGCATGGACGGCCGTTTAACTCTCTGACCACATGCTGGTTTTTCTGTCGTCGTGGCGAACGCGCATGTTGGCCTGCTTCTTGCGATGTGAGACTGCGCGGCGGCAGCGCCGCCTGTAGCGAGTATCGATTCTGAAGGCGGTACTACCTTCCAGTCAACTTGAGAGGGTTTCTCCATGAGCACGGTGCAAGTCGGTCGGCCACCCGGAATGGGCCTCGGGTCGGTCATGGTTCACGCATTGGCGAAGAACTGGTGGATGCTGTTGTTGCGTGGAATCGCAGCGATCATCTTCGGAGTGCTCGCGTTCGCCTGGCCAGGCATGACCCTGCTGACGCTGATCATGTTCTACGGCGCGTTTGCGCTGATCGATGGAGTGCTTGCGATCATTGCAGCCATTACCGGTGGCGCGCCGGCGCCGCGCTGGTGGCTGGCCGTTGTCGGCCTGCTTGGCATTGCGACAGGTTTTTTGGTGTTCGCGATGCCGGGCCTCACCGCGCTTGTTCTGCTCTATTTCATCGGTGGTTGGGCGGTCGCGACCGGCATTTTCCAGATTATCGGCGCAATCAGGCTGCGCAAGGAGATCGACGATGAGTGGTACCTGATCCTGGGCGGCGTTGTTTCGGTGCTGTTCGGTATCGGCGTGATGATGGCTCCAGGGGCGGGCGCGCTCGCATTGCTTTGGGTCATCGGCGCTTACGCTGTGATCATCGGCGCGATCATGGTCGCACTGGCGTTTCGGTTGAGGAAGTTCGCTCATTCCTGATGCGTTGGTATTGCGCCGGTACTCCGAGCGTGCGGTGCAGCGTCGGGCGCCGTGGCGATTTCGTCACGGCGAATGGAATTAAACACCTTGAAGCTGGGTTTTGAAATTTGGTTGAACCGCGCCCGTGGTGGTCGTGCTTGTCTTGCGAGACGGTCCGACGCGCGGGCCTGGAGACGCTTCCATGAAAGCTCGTTTCCTCGCGAGCCTCGCGGCAATCGGACTATTCGGCGCGCCTGCCCTTGCGTCTGATTTACCGATCAAGGTACCCCTCTACAAGGCGCTGATCGCGACGCCGTCCTATAACTGGAACGGATTCTACGCAGGGGGCAATTTCGGTGGGGGATGGAGCAACGGCAGCCTGAACATTCCCAGCAATGGTTCATCAGGGGGGCTCAACGAGTTCATCGGCGGTGTCCAGGGCGGTTATAATTTCCAAGCGGGTCACCTTCTCCTCGGCGTCGAAGGTGAGTTCGATGGTGCCGCGTTCAATCAGCGACTTGTGGCCGGTCCTGCGCTGGGCTCCGTGAGCCAGCACTGGATCAGCACGTTGGCGGGTCGCGTTGGCCTGGTGGACGACCGCTGGCTCGTCTTCGCCAAACTGGGCGGCGGCTGGGTGCATAGCGACGCTACGGTGAACGTCCCAGGGGCGCCGAACTGGAGCGGATCGAGCACCAGCAGCGGCTGGATGCTTGGCGCTGGCATCGAGTACGGCTTCAAGCCGCATTGGACCGTCAAGCTCGAATACGACTATCTCGGGCTGTCGAGCTGGACGTCGGCCACGGCGCCCACGGTCTCGCTGAACCGGGACCTTCAGATGGTCAAGGCCGGTATCAACTACAAATTCGGGAGCGGCGGCTCTGGTGCCGCAGCGCAGGCGAGCGGCGGCGGTGACGGCGCGAACACCGAGGAGTTGGCGAAGCAGTCGCAGAATCCGGTCGCGAGCATGGTCAGCGTGCCGTTCCAGAGCAATTCCAACTTCAATGCCGGGCCGTTCGGTCGCACGCAGGAAATATTCAACATTCAGCCGGTCGTGCCATTGTCTCTGAATGCCGAGTGGAACGTGATCTCGCGCACTATCATTCCGTTGATGAGCCAGCCCGACCCGCTGTTCAACAGCAGCACGAATGGCATCGGCGACATCAATCAATCGTTGTTTCTGTCGCCCGCTCATCCGGGCAAACTGATCTGGGGCGCCGGGCCGGTCTTTACCGTTCCGTCCGCAAACGATCCGATTCTCGGCACCGGCAGATTCCTGTTCGGACCCACGGCCGTCTTCCTGACGATGCCAGGGCACTGGGTCATCGGCACGCTGATCAACAATCAATGGTCGATAGGCGGAAATCCGCTGCGTCCGCCCGTCAATACCTACCTCGAGCAGTTCTTCCTTACCTACAACATGGCGGGTGGCTGGTTCGTGACCTCGACACCTATTGTCACGGCCAACTGGCTCGCGGCACCGGGGCAGAAATGGACGGTGCCGATCGGCGGCGGATTCGGTCGCGTGTTCAAAATGGGGGAGCAACCGGTGAAAGCGCAGATTGAAGCTTATTACAACGCGATACGTCCAACTGGCGCGTCAGACTGGCAATTGCGAACGACGTTCGTGCTTCTGTTCCCGGAAAAATAACGATGGGTTTATGGGGGGAGTGACCACATGCACTTGACTGCGGATAATGGCTCAAGAGCCAAGGCAACTTCGACAATCGGCAAAGCAAGCCGTCTGCTGACGGTATCGAGCGCATTGGCGCTTGCGTGCCTTCCTCGAATGTCCATGGCGGACGAGGGCGGCGTTAGCTTCTGGAGCCCCGGCCTGTATGGGAGCCTTACGGCAGTTCCCCAGCAGGCCGGATGGTCAGTGGCGGCGATGTACTACCATACGAGCGTCTCCGCGAACGGCAACGTCGCAGTTGCACGGCAGGTCACTCGCGGCGGGCTCACGGCGAACGTCACCGGCACCATCACCGCGAATCTGGATGCGCGGGGCGACCTCGGAATCGTGGTGCCGAGCTA
>JGI26533J51211_1000794_pt1 | contig 29060 bp, 27 predicted proteins | sample ThiBiot_750_biof_FD_51211 | JGI IMG/M metagenome (IMG submission 51211) | reverse complement strand
AAGAATCACGCGCGATGCCGTCACGGCGGGCCGGTCATCCAGAGTCGCTTCGTCGGCGGCGGCAGCAGGCTGTGCAACGGGAAGCCACATCTCTGCCGTGGTGCCTTCGCCCTTCCTGCTGCGTAAAACCAGCTTTCCGCCCGATTGCTGAATCATGCCGTGGACCATCGGCAAGCCAAGGCCGGTGCCCTTGCCTATGCCCTTCGTGGTGAAGAATGGTTCGGCTGCATGGATCAACGTGTTTTCATCCATTCCGTGTCCGGAGTCGGTCACCGACAGACAAACATAACGCCCATCCGGGAGACCAACGATTTCGGCGTTCTGTTCTTTCGCAGCAATGATGATCGTACCTCCGTCAGGCATGGCATCCCGTGCGTTGACGGCGAGATTCAAGATCGCCAACTCCATCTGGTTGGGATCTGCATTGACCGATGGCAGATCCAGCGGAAATCGCGTTTCGATCTGGACTGAGGGACCGAGAGAACTTTGCAGCAATTCGGTCATACCCCGAATCAAGGCTACCGGATCGACGGCGACCGGCTTCAGATCCTGCTTGCGGGCAAACGCCAGCATCCGGTGGGTGAGCGACGCGCCCCGTCTCGCGCCCTGCATCGCATTTTCAAGGAAGCGCACCAGCACGGGGTCATCGTCGGGCATTCTGCGTTGGAGTAATTCGAGACTTCCCAGGATTGCCATCAGCAAATTATTGAAGTCGTGCGCAATTCCACCCGTGAGCTGACCAACGGCTTCCATCTTCTGCGCCTGCAATAGCGCTTCACGTGCGCGCTCCAACTCCTCTTCAGATTTTTTTCGCTCGGTAATGTCGCGGGTGATTTTCGCAAATCCAAGTACCGTCCCGTCCGAATTGCGGATCGCATCGATCACGACGTTGGCCCAGAACTTGCTGCCGTCCTTGCGGACGCGCCAGCCCTCTTTCTCGAATCTTCCCGATTGTGCCGCGATGTCGAGCGCCTTTTGCGGCAAGCCGTCTCGCTGGTCCTCCACCGTGTAGAACTGAGAGAAGTGCCGCCCTATGATCTCGTGGGGCAGATAACCCTTGATGCGTTGGGCACCGGGGTTCCAGCTTGAGATGATACCGTCGGGTTGGAGCAGGTAGATCGCATAGTCGGTCACGCCCTGCACGAGAATCCGAAACTGCTCTTCGCTTTGTCGCAAGCTTTTTTCAGCGGCTCGCCGTTCCGACAGATCACGCGTGATCTTGGCAAATCCAACAATCTCGCCGCGCGAGTTACGAATGGCGTCGATGACGACAAATGCCCAGAACGTCGAACCGTCCTTGCGGACCCGCCACCCTTCGCTCTCGAACTTGCCTTCGCGCGCCGCTGTCGCCAGCGCCAACTGCGGAAGTCCGGCGGCACGATCCTCGTCGCGATAGAAACGGGAGAAATGCTCTCCTAGGATTTCGTGTTCGTCATATCCCTTGACCCGACGCGCGCCCGGATTCCAGCTCGTGACGATGCCTTGGGCATCGAGCATGTAAATCGCATAGTCGGTAATGGCCTCGACCAGCACGCGATAGCGGCCGTCTTCGCTCAGAGATACCTCAAGTCGCTCGGTCTGCTGCATAAACGTGCCGGGTTCCTGGTCGTAACTGGTTCTAACCTGTCCAACGGCGAAGGGTTCCACAAACTTTTAAGGCTCGCAAAAGGGCAATCAAGGCTCGCGTGGCAAAGTGCGCCTGGGAGACGGCCTACAGGGACGTTCGAAGGAGCGCAGGAAAATTTTCGGAGCTGGTTCGCAGCGGGCGGAGAGAACGGGTCGTTACCGAGCCGCGAACCCCGCCTTGTCCTTGCACTTTCGACTTGCGACGGGCCTGGCCATCGCAAGTGCGGCGTGGCGCCCCCATAACGTAGGCAATAAAAAAGCGGCCTCGGAATAGATCGCGAGGCCGCAAAGGTTCCTCTCTCGGGAGAATTGAGAGAAATCACATCATACTAAAGATAGAATGATATTTCTACGACTTTTGTCGCATGGGCGGTATGATTGGAACATTTGGTCGCATGCCAATGTGGACGGCCCGCCAGTTCCCGCCGCTCGCCTTGTCACGGCAGCCTCGGAAGGCCGGCTCGCTGGTGACAGCCCAGTCATCTCAGAGATGCCGCGGCACCGAAAGACAATAATGACGGATCTGCACGGGTGACGGCAGAACAAAACACCCCAATCTCGCTCAAGATCGAAAACACCGACTATTGTTTTACCGGCGTCGCGCGCGAGATAATTGTGCCGAGCAACGACGCTGGAGGCGGAAGCGTGGTCGAGAAGTTTGACGCTTACGGCGATCGATTGCCCAACCAGGCGCGCGGCCCGATCGGACACGCGCAAGCGCGGTCAACCGTCCTGAGCCGGATCGGCCAAGCTATTTTCTGGGCCGTGGTGATCGCCGTCGTGCTGGCTCGCGTCCTGTATTCGCCGGCAAACCCGGCGTTCCAGAATCACGACACCCCCGGGCCGGCAAGTACGGTGGCCCGATAGCAATCAACCCGGCGTTTCATCCGGGAATGATTTGCGATCGGTGAGCATCGTCTCGAAAGCGCGCGCGGCCGGAATAGCAATCCGGCCCGGCACGTTCAAACGCCACAGCGTGCGCTCAATCCGAACATCCAGCAACGGCACAATTTTCAGATGACCGAGCTGGATTTGGTCCTTCACCGAAACCGCCGAGACGATTGAGACGCCAAGGCCGGCGGCAACCACCTGCTTGATCGCGGCCGTGCTGCCGATCTCGAGGGTCCGCATCGGTTCGATTCCGTGTATGGCGAGGGCCTGCGTGACCACCTCACGCGATCCTGAACCTGGCTCGCGCAAGATGAGAACTTCATCGTTGAGCCGCTTGGGAGCGATCGGTTCAGGCGTCAGAGCAAATGCATGATCCGGTGCGGCAATCAGCACCATGACATCGGTGCGCCAGGGCTCGGCGACGATGCCGCGCTCCTCGATCGGCCCTTCCACCAATCCGATATCGATGTCCTGCGCGGTCATCTGCTCAGCGATATCGCGCGTGTTGGCGCTGACGAGATGCAGGTCGATGCCGGGATAAGCCCGATGGAAGGCGCCGAGATATCGGGCGATCATGTATGTCGCGATGGTCGTGCTGGCGCCGATCCGGAGCGAGCCGTTGTGCAGGCCGCGCAAGGCGGACAACTCGTCCTCGGCTGCACGCTCCGCCGCAAAGAGCGTTTCCGCATGCTTGGCCAGCGCCATTCCCTCCGGCGTCGGCAGCACGCCTTTCGGAGATCGGTTCAGCAAACGGCAGCCGACCTGAAGCTCGAAATCCCGCACCCCTTTCGAGATGGCAGGCTGGCTGATGTTCAGCAACTCGGCGGCACGCGAAAAACTTCCGGTCCGCGCGACAGCGGCAAACATGCGCAGCAGATGCAGATTGAGGGACATAATTTCTCTCTATAGGCGCATGTCAAATCGGTATTTTCCATTCGTGTTCCTGTAACGCATATTTCCTTCTCATTGAAGGAATATCGCGTGTCGGATCGAATCGACCTCCCTGACAAATCCAACCTGCAGACACGGGCGGTCGCGTTCATTGCATCCCGCTTTCCGGGAGTGGCTCTCTGCGCGCTGGTGACGTTTGCCGCAGTCATGGTGCAAGCCTGGCAGGAGGCGACGCTCGGTCATCCCTATGTCGAAGCCATCGTTATCGCGATCCTGCTGGGCACGGCGGTCCGCACCGTTTGGGATCCGGGTTCTCGCTGGGCGACCGGCATTGCCTTCAGTGCCAAACAGTTGCTGGAAGTGGCTGTCGCGCTGCTCGGGGCATCGATCACATTCGGCGCACTCGCGGCCTCGGGCCCCCTATTGCTTGGCGTCATCGTCGCAGCCGTCGTGGTGACGCTTGCGGCGAGCTACGGTTTGAGCCGGGGACTCGGCCTGTCGAACCGGCTTTCGATTCTGATCGCTTGCGGAAACTCGATTTGCGGCAACTCTGCGATTGCCGCCGTAGCGCCGGTGATCGGCGCGAAGCCGGACGAGGTGGCGTCCTCGATTGCGTTCACGGCGGTGCTTGGCGTCGTCGTCGTGCTAGGCCTTCCGCTACTCGTGCCGCTCTTCGTTCTCTCCGAACCGCAATACGGCATCCTTGCGGGAATGACGGTTTATGCCGTGCCGCAGGTGCTTGCCGCGACCGTACCGGTCAGCATCGTGAGTTCGCAGGTTGGCACGCTGGTCAAGTTGGTGAGGGTCATGACGCTTGGCCCGGTCGTTGCCTGCATCGCCATCCTCGCGCGCCGCTTCCAAAGCGAACTGCCGGCGCATGGCCGTGGCGGATACACCCTCTTCAAAGCAGTTCCCTGGTTCATCGTAGTGTTTTTTGCGCTCGCGGCGCTTCGCTCGCTGTCGTTGATCCCCGATGCAGCCATCCCGCCGCTGCAGAAAGTGGCGAGCCTGCTCACGATCCTGTCGATGGCCGCGCTTGGATTGGGCGTCGATTTGCGCGTGATCGGTCAAGTCGGCGGCAGAGTCACCGCCGCCGTGACGCTGTCGTTGATCGTGCTTCTGATGATCAGCCTATACGCCACGATCTACATCGTTCCAGCTTAACGCGAGCGAAATGGCGGGCCCCATCGTCGCTGCGGCCGTTAGCGGTAGAGTTCGGCCTCGTGCAGGGCCATTTTGATCTCGCGGGCCAGATCAATCAGGGAAACGCAAAACATGATCATCGCTGCCATGAACAGGACGGCGATGCCATACTCATGCTGAAGATGAAGAAATGCGCTGACGAAAGCTCCGAAGATGATCAGAGCGGTCATGATTGCAGCCAGGATCGCGGAAAAGAGCGATCGGTTCAATAGAACCGCACGACGCTTGAGCCGAGGCAGATCGCTCCGAAAATGGAGCTTCGAAACGTCGTCATCGGCAATACCGTGGATGAAATGCAATCGGTCGATCACGCGATTGATGCGCGATATCAACACGGAAATGAAGGATGCGACCGCACCGAGCAAAAATGCCGGAGCAGCGACATTCGAGATGATCCGCGCGAGTTGATCGATTGAAGGTGTCAACGGCAGGAAATCGATCACAGTTTGCATGATGGTCAATCCAAAATATTAATTGAAAACAGACTGCCGACCGAATGAAGCCGAGACTGATTTAAAGTGCAAGACAGGAATTCGCCACGATCCTGCGCCGAGGCGCGTCGCCTCTGTCAGAATTCGCATATCGACAGGGCGCTACACTCTAGCAGCGGATGCACTCCGTAGTGGTTCGAACGCTTTGACAAATGGACCGGGGCAGCCAATGCGGCAGAAGCAACAGCCAAGCTTGCGATGGATCCCGAGATCGGCACCGAGATCGATGGCAGAAACGAGGGCGGTCGTGGTAGTTGGTGCCATAGATTCCGGTTAATGAACGAGCCGACAGAGATCTCGGCGGCGGCGCAGTCCGAGCACCGCCGCTTGCAACAGCTCGCAAAAGTGATTCCGTTTAGGTCTCTTGCATCGATAATTCTGGGCGAACGTGCACCTAGTCGACCTCAGTCCGCCCTCGCAAGGCCCTTAAGGCATTCAGGATCACAGCAACATCGATCGCTTCTTGTATAAGAGCGCCCTGAACGGGCGTGAGATATCCGATCGCTGCAACTCCCATCCCGATCAGCGAGAGTCCCATTCCGACGACCACGCTTTGCAATGCGATGAAGCGGGAGCGGCGGGCAACCTCAATGGCGGGGACGACGCGATCCAGGTGATCAACCAGAATGACCACGTCGGCAGCCTCGGCAGAGGCGGTGGCGCCCCTTGCTCCCATCGCAACGCCGACATCGGCCGCGGCCAACGCGGGCGCATCATTGACACCATCGCCGACCATCATGACCGGTCCGTTTTTTCGCTCGGAGAGCACGACCAGAACTTTTTGATCCGGTGTCAGTTCCGAGCGTACCGCGTCGATCGCCAAGCCTGACGTAACAGCCTCGGCCACCTCGCGACGGTCTCCGGTTGCGAGAACGATCCGTTGCACACCCAATGTTCGCAACCGCTGAAGCAGCGATTGCGTCCCCGCCCGCAATTCGTCAGCGAGCCTTATCTCGCCCGCCATGCGGCCGTCGATGGCGATGGCGACAACGACTTCGCCGGCAGCCCTCCCGGAGTGGAAGGGGTTCGTTGCCCCGTGCGGCAATCCGGACATCACGAACTGGATTCCGCCGACCGAAACGGAGCGCCCTTCGACAATGCCCTGGACGCCTTCGCCGGGTGTTTCCACGACCTCGGACGGCGTCGCCAGCATAATCTGGCGGCTTCGCGCTTCGGCAACGATGGTCTGGGCGATGATGTGCTTGGAGGCCTGATCGAGCGAAGCCGCGAGGCGGAACACGTCGGCGGGATCGGCGCCATCCGAAACGTTCACGGCCACGATCCTGGCCCTGCCATCGGTGAGCGTGCCTGTCTTGTCGAGGATCAAGGAATGGATGCGCGCCAGCGCTTCGATGGCCTTGCCGCCCTTGATGAGGATGCCATCTCGCGCCGCGCGGGAAAGACCGGAAACGAGGGCGACCGGCACCGCGAGGATAAGGGGACATGGTGTGGCGATGACGAGAACGGCGACCGCGCGGACCGGCTCGCCGGTGAAAAACCAGGCGGCAGTCGCCATCAACACGGTTATCGCAAGAAAAAAGAGCGCGAAGCGATCGGCGAGCCGCGACATCGGTGCCTTCGAGCGTTGCGCCCCATCAACCAGGCGGACGATGCCGGCATAGGTGCTTTCGGTGGCGCGCCGCGAGGCGGTGAGATCAAATGCTTCACCGACGTTGGTGGACCCGCTCATGACATCGTCGCCCGCGCGCTGTTGAACCGGGATCGATTCTCCCGTGAGCGCCGACTGATCGAGCACCGCAAGCCCGTTCGCCACCGTGCCATCGACCGGAATCACATCGCCCTGCCGTATCAACAGACGGTCGCCCGGCACGATGAGATCCAGTCCGACTTCTTCGAGGCCACCCGCTGTTCGATGTCTAACCGCAGTTCGAGGGACTCGCGCCAGCAACTCCGTCATCTCGTGGCGTGCGTGGCGCTCGGCAAAGGCTTCGAGGAATTGGCCGCCGGCATACATCAACGCGACGACAACCGCGGCCAGTTCCTCCCCGACGATGAGCGCTGCTGTCATCGACAGGGCGGCAACCAGGTCGAGGCCGACATCACCGCGCCGCAGGCTGGAGACAATCTCGTAAACAAGGACGGCGAGAACCGGTAACGTGAACGCCGCCCAAACACCATCTTGCCATGAGGGATGCCCAATCAGCGGCATGACAAAGCCGAGGCCGAGACCGAAAGCCGGCAGCAATACCAACAACGTCCGCTGGACAAACCCTGCTAGCATTCTGAACGACCCCGTCAAACCGCTGAGTTACGCGACCCAGGCCCATCCTGCCGATGGCAATCCGGGACGCTGCACTCTCAAACCACCGTTCCGAACAATTTCCCGATGCCGGCTGTAAGCATCAGCGCAAACGCGCCCCAGAACGTCACGCGGGCGGTGGCTCGCAGAATATTCGCGCGGCCCGCCATCGCTCCGAGTGCTCCCAGAAGCGCGAGGAACATCAACGATGCCGCGGATACGATTGGCACCAGCGCATTGACAGGCGACACGATCACCATAAGCAGCGGCATGGCGGCGCCAATCGAGAACATCGCTGCCGAGGCAAGCGCGGCCTGAATCGGGCGCGCAGCGGTCATGTCCGAAATTCCTAACTCGTCGCGCGCGTGTGCCGTCAGAGCATCCTTGGCCATCAACTGCTCGGCCACCTGCCGCGCCAACGGCTTGTCGACGCCGCGGCTCATGTAGATCTGAGCGAGTTCTTCGAGTTCCAATGCAGGGTTATCGGCCAATTCCTTTCGCTCGCGCGCCAGATCAGCCTGCTCGGTATCCGACTGCGAACTGACGGACACATACTCACCTGCCGCCATCGACATGGCTCCAGCCACCAACCCGGCGACGCCGGCGATCAGGACGTCGTTCGGCGTCGCAGCCGCGGCCGCGACGCCAACGATCAGGCTCGCGGTCGAGATGATGCCGTCATTCGCGCCCAGAACAGCGGCTCTCAGCCACCCAATCCGATTGACGAGATGATGTTCGGGGTGAGCATGAAGGCGACTCATTGTCTTCTCCTGAGGAAGTCCTGCAAGACCGCTTTCACTCTATAGAACTCGCTTCGTTCCTCCCAGCATTCTGAATCATCCGTTCGAGGCCATGATGGCCTCCTCACGGGCTGTGCGATCCTCTCGTATTCGTTTGGTTTCGGTGCGTGCAACGCGGGCACCAGTGGGACAGTCTGCCTGTCGGCTCTCGACATCGTCGTCGAGCAACGAGACCAGAGACTGGGCGGAGGGACAACACTCAAGCGCGGACGCGCTCTTGATCGCGATCAAATTCAATCTACACGCGCCGCGCATGCAGAGCTTGATTCAGGTCAACTTCACGCGGGATTCTTGAGTAGGTGCTGCGGTGACACAGGCCTGGTGCAAACGTGTCGTAACATCCGCGATATGTTTGGCCTCAATGACGATCGTAACCCATCGCGGGCTGCCCAATTGATGGGACGAAACGGTACACCGTGGCGCCGGCGACATTCTGCCTCGCCGCGACGGCTTCCTCCCGCGCGCGATTGAGCGGAAGGATCGTCTGCGACCGCGGGCGGTGTGCCCGCGCGGATAAGGCCCGGGATCAGCATGATGCTGACGCCATCGAGATCAAACCTCGGCCTTCAGCCAATCGTATTTGCCGACACCCTGCACCAAAAGGAAGCGGGTTTCTCCGTCGCTGCGGTTGGAGATCAGATGCTTGGTGCCCGGTCGGATGGTGTGCCTCTCGCCGATAGCAAGCGTCTTCATCTCATCGGGACCCCTGGTGTCGATCGACAGCTGCCCCGCGAGCACGAAGTAATGATCGTTGCTTTCGGAGTGATAATGCCAGGGAATGGCATCGCCGGGAGCCAGCGTGAAGATGCGCGCGACCACATCGGTGCCTTTGGCAATCACTTCGATGTTCTTCACCGCGTAATTGGCTTTTGGCTTCGCCTCCGAGACCGTCATTATGAGTGCTCCGTCATGAATGTTTTCGTGTCGCGCAGGCTTATCTCAATCGCGGCACTTCGATCGATCGACGTCCTCAACTGTGTTGCAAGCGTCTCACAGACGCAAGCATCGCGGCACGCCAAAAGCGGCATCGAATTGACATATTTTTGCAGGGTCGCCTGCGAAATTTCCAGACGCGAATTGCGATGAACCGTTGCTAGCATCCGCCCCTGACTTTCAGTCATCAATAAAAAACGGATGGGGGGCATCCATGGTCAATTCGGACATTGGCTTATCTGACAGAGCACAACTGTCGCTTGCCGAGCGAGAGCAGGAACGACAACCTATTGCACTGCAACGCAAACGCTTGTGGCATTCGATTTACTTTCAGGTTCTGCTTGCGATCGCCATCGGCATCGGCCTCGGTTGGGCCGATCCGTATATCGGCACGCAAATGAAGGTGTTCGGCGATCTCTTCATACGCTGCGTACGCATGCTGCTGGTGCCGATCGTATTCGCGACGATCACCGTCGGCATTGCGCGGATGGTCGATCTGAAGCAGCTTGGCCGCGTCGGTTTGCGAACCGTGATCTACTTCGAAGTCGCCTCGACGCTGGCGCTGGCGATCGGGCTCATCGTCGGCAATGTCTTCAAGCCGGGCGATGGCATCAACGCCGACCTCTCGCATGCCGATATGAGTAGCATCGCGAAATTCACCAAGCCGCATGCGTCGATGACCGACTCCATCCTCCACGTGGTTCCGGACAGTATCGTTCAGTCCTTCGCCAATGGCGACATTCTACCGGTTCTGCTGTTCTCGGTCCTGTTTGGGGTCGGGTTGTCGATCAAACGCGAGGCTACCCAGGGCGCCATCGACACACTGGATTCGTTCCTGCACGGGCTGTTCGCGGTCATGGAAATGGTCATGCGCCTCGCACCGCTTGGCGCATTCGGCGCAATGGCTTTCACGGTCGGCAAGTATGGGCTCGGCTCGCTGCTCTATCTCGCGAAGCTCGTGATCTGCGTCTATGGCAGCAGCGCGCTGTTCGTCTTCGTCGTGCTGGGCACGATCGCCCGTCTTGCCGGATTTCGCATCCTGCCATTCCTCAAATTCATCCGGACCGAAATTGCGATTGTACTCGGCACCTGCTCGTCGGAGTCCGTGCTGCCGCAATTAATGCAGAAGCTCGAGCGGGCCGGCTGCTCGAAGCCGATCGTCGGCCTGGTAATGCCGACCGGCATCACCTTCAATCCGGATGGCAGCTCGATCTATCTCAGCCTGGCCACGCTGTTCATCGCCCAGGCTACCAACACGCCGATGTCGATCACGCAACAGCTGGCACTACTTGCGGTGCTATTGCTGACCAGCAAGGGATCGGCAGGCGTTGCAGGCGCCGGCTTCATCGCGTTGGCCGCGACACTGTCCACCGTCGATTCGCTCCCGGTGGCGGGACTGACGCTGTTACTGGGTGTCGATCGCTTCATGAACGAAGCGAGGGCAATTACCAATACCATCGGCAATGCGGTCGCAACCGTGGTAATCGCCAAGTGGGAAGGCGTGCTCGACCAGGAGATGTTCGAAAGCGCCATTCACGATGAAAAGTTGATTTCCGACATCGTCTGATATCGACCGGCAATTCTCTTCCCTTGCATCGGCGCTCTTCGACGGCCCAGAAATGACCGTCGGAGAGCGATCCTTTACCGATGCTTGTGGGTGCTCGGCATCCGGACGTCCGACCCAACCGCTGGAGTCCGGCTGCGAAAGCCGTGTTGTCGAATTCCGCCGATGATAGTATTGAGTTTTCGTGTTCAATTGGAACGATTTGGTCTTTTTCCTGGAACTGGCGCGGCAAAGCCGCCTCGCGCCAGCGGCCCGGCGTTTGCGTGTCGATCACACCACGGTCAGCCGCCGCATCGCCGAGCTCGAAAAGGATCTGTCCGTCAAGCTGTTCGACCGCAAGCCCGATGGCTTCGTCCTGACCGAGCAGGGACACCGCCTGTTTACGATCGCCGAGCGTATCGAGCAGGAAGCCGGCAACGTCCCGCGAGCGCTGGGCGGCGAGCACATGGCGGCCACAGGTCGCGTACGTGTGGCGACGATGGAGGGAATCAGCGCATTCTTCCTCGCCGAGCGATTTGCCCAGCTGGCCCTGCGCGAACCCGGCATTCTGGTCGAACTCGTCACCGAGCGCCACCTCATCAGCCTGACCAAGCGCGAAGCCGACGTCTTCATCAGCTTCGTTCCGCCGGTAGGCCAACGCCTCGTGGTGAAGATGCTCGGCTCGTTCCGTCTCGCTCTGTATGCAAGTGCGGACTACATCGACCGTAACGGCATGCCGGCGAGCCGCAGCGATCTCGCGAACCACACCTTCGTCGATTACGTCGAGGACATGATCGCAATTCAGCCCGTGCGCTGGCTGCTGGACGTAATCGATCCCTCGGCGGTTTCGTTCCGTTCATCGAGCATGCACGCCCAGCAGAATGCCATCGCGGCGGGCGCCGGCATCGGATTGCTGCCGCTGTTCTCGGCGAAACAAAATGCGAAACTGATTCCAATCATGGCTGACGCCGTGCAGGTCCATCGCGACATCTATCTGTCGGTTCATGAGGACCTGGAGTTTCTCTCCCGCGTACGCTCGGTCGTTCGCTACCTGACTGAGGTCTTCAGCCGGGACAAAGCCTATTTGAACAGTCTTTGAGAACGTGAGCGGCCGTATTGGCCGTGGCAACCACCATCCGCTCTCCTGTCCCCATTGCACCTGCCTCGCGGGATACTTGCACGACCCCTTGCACGATTCTGCGGCGGCAGGACCGCGTGCGCGATGTTAGAAACGCACAACAATATTGCTCTGCAAAGCAAGAGGTCTTTAGGAATGTCGTCTTCTGTGAAGGTTGCGGCGGTTCACGCCGCTCCGGTCTTTCTCGATCGCGCTGCGACAACGGCAAAGGCAATCTCGATCATCAGAGAAGCTGCTGCCGCCGGAGCGCAACTGATCGCGTTTCCGGAGACCTATATTCCGGCATTCCCGGTGTGGGCGGCGCTGTGGGCACCTATCGACAATCACGATCTCTTCAGACGGATGGCGGAGCAATCCGTCTCGCCCGCGGGACCGGAGATCGCCGCACTGCGCCGCGAAGCGAAAACGCTCGGTGTCATCGTCTCGATGGGGGTCAGTGAAAGCTCCCCTGCAAGCGTCGGAGCAATCTGGAACAGCAATATTCTGATCGGCGACGATGGCGAGATTCTGACTCATCATCGCAAACTCGTGCCGACATTCTACGAGAAGCTGGTGTGGGCGTCCGGCGACGGCGCTGGCCTCAAGGTGGCCGCGACACGTGTCGGCCGTGTCGGCAATCTCATCTGCGGCGAGAACACCAATCCACTCGCACGCTATACGCTGATGGCGCAGGCCGAACAGATCCACATTTCGAGCTGGCCGCCAATGTGGCCGACGCGCCGCCCGAGCGAAGGCGGCAACTTCAACAATGTGGCGGCCAACCGCATCAGGGCGAGCGCGCATTCCTTCGAGGCCAAGGCGTTTGGCATCATCACTGCCGGCTTCATGGATGCGGCCATGCGTGACTTTCTCGTCGCGCGCGATCCATCCGTCGTCGAGGTGATCGACCGCACACCGCGTGCCGCCAGTTTCTTCGTCGATCCCGCGGGCGAGACGTTGGGTGACATGTTGCAGGATCAGGAAGGCATCGCCTACGCGGAGTTCGATCTGTCTCGCTGCATCGAGCCGAAGCAGTTTCATGATGTGGTGGGATATTACAATCGCTTTGATGTCTTTGACTTCACGGTCAACCGCAAGCGTTTGAAGCCGGCGACATTCATCGATGCGGATGCATCGGCTGCTGCTTCCGATGCCGATGACCGCGAACTGCCGTCCGACAGCACCACGCCGCGAGCGCCCTGAAACGACACAGCCGGAGGCTTGATGCGCGTGGTTACCTTTCGATCATGGGCCGCGGCAAGGATCTTGTCATTACGGGAGAGGGCGAAATCCAGATCGATGCGATCGAGGGAATCGCGGAAAGCGCCGTGATTGACGTTCTGCATCCCGATTTCGGCGAAGGCGTGACGTCGGTCGTGGTCAAGCGACCGACGCGCAAGATCGATGAACAAGGGATCGTCAAGGCGCTCGACAATCGTCTCGCCAAATTCATGCTACCGAAGAAAGTGATCTTCGTCGACGATCCGCCGCGCAACACCATGGGCAAGGTGTTGAAGAATGCTCTGCGGCAGCAATATGAACGGATCTATAGCCAACGATAGGCCTGACGAAGCGCAGGCCCGTCAGGCTCTACGGCCGAACTCGACGCTGAGGTGATGGCGCAGGCGAGCCGACGCCGGAGCTATCCGGAGAATAGCATGAGGTCGGGATCGCAGATATCAGACGCCGAGAAGATCCTGTCCTAAGTTGATCGTAGGGCCAGTATTCAATGTTGACGACCACGTGGACAATGAACGGCTTCCCGTTCGGCGCCGCGAGCTTTGGCCGCATTGATGACAGCGTAAAGGGAGCACGGGGATTCGATGCAATCGACATCGTCATTATCCGAGGATTTCACAATGGATCGGAGGGATTGGCGGTCAGCTTGCGATAATGATCGCAAAGATGGATGCGATAGCGGCCGGTTCGCGCCGTGTTGGCTGGGTCGTCGGGGCGGCGCGCGGCGCGAGCGACTGCCGCCGCATCTGCTTCAAGCGCCTCAATAGACAGGTCCGTATAACGGCCGTCCTTGTATAAAATGCGACCGTCGACCATCGTCATCACGACGTCGCAGCCTTGCGCTCGCGCCAGAAACGCTTCGAGAAGCGGCATGTCTTCATCGAGATAGGGCTGGCGCGTGCGGTTCAGCGAAAACGCCACGATATCGGCGCGTTTACCCGACTCCAGGGTTCCAACTTCGTCACTGAACTGCGCGGCGATCGCACCATTGACTGTTGCCATGGCGAGCAATTCATCGACGCCAGGCGGCGGCGGCCCGTTCCAGTTCGGCTCCCGGGCGAGATTGCCCGCGAGCCGCAACTCAGCAAGCAAATCTTCGTCATCGGTCATCGCGCAGTTGTCGGTCCCGACCGCAACTCTCACCCCACGCTGCAGATAGCGCGCCAGCGGCGCAATGCCGTTACGCATACGAATGTTGCCGCCGGCATTGCGGACGACGGTTGCGCCAGTGCGGGCCAGCACATCCATATCCGCGTCATCGACCCAAACACCGTGCGCAACCACGGTTCGCGGTGTCATCGCGCCGAGGCTTTCGAGATGAGCGAACACACCATCCGGATACAGCTCCGCCGCCGCCGCCTTTTGTGCCGGCGATTCGAGGGCATGCAAGTGCATGCCGAGGTCATGATCCCGAGCGTCGTGAGCGATGTCCTGCCACAGCTCATCGGATACCCATTGCGGGCCTGCCGGGCCATAACACAAACGCACCAACGGATGATCTGCAAAGTCCGCTCGCAGACGCGTCATAAGAGCGACGGTCGCGGCGCCGTCTCCAGCGTAGGCAGCGGAAGCTGGGCCGGAGACCCAACTACGCAAATCGTCGGTCAATCCGGCGAGGAAGCAGACCTCATGCGGTGGATAGACCGAGCCGCCACGATCCATCGCGCCGACACACATCGTCGCACGGATTCCGACCGCCTCGTAGGCGCTGATCTGCTCGCGCATCTCCTTCTCGTAGTTGCCGGTGCCATAACTGTAGTTGGCATGAATGGCTGACGTGACACCATTGGCAATCATTCGCGCGGCCGCGAGCTTGGTTACGCGGGTTGCACCGGCAACTGGTCGGTCATCTCCGCCAGCCCTGCTTTTCCCATAGCACCAGGTAACCCCCGGCACCCATGACCAGCAGGCCCATCAGCCAAATGACTCCCTGATCCCTGTAGTCGAAGCCCAGAAGCCACAAGACCAAGGCCCCGGCCAGGACGAGTGCCCAGGGCCACCACCGATATGCCTGCATTTAAACCCCCGCTTTATGCCCGGCGAAATGCCACCGGCTCGGCCAGATATATTCCTGCAACGCAGCGAAGTATCTGGCCATACCGAAATTATTTCGGCTTTAAAGCCGTGGGTCAATAAGCCGATGCGGGTTTGCCTAGGTCATGGACCTACGCCAGCTCTTCGCCACCAACCTGCGTCGCATCAGGCACGAGCAGAAGCTCTCGCAAGAGCAGCTGGCGCACGACGCTGAGATTGACAGGGCTTATGTCAGCAGGGTTGAGCGTGGTGTGACCTATGTAGGGCTTGAGATCATCGGAAAGCTTGTTGACGTGCTCGGCGTCGATCCAATCGAATTCTTCAAGCCGATACCGAAGCGAACACGCCGACGTGCCGACGACTGAGTTCAACGAAAGTCGACTATCCGTCCGGATCGATCTACAGCGCGAACGGCGACACCATCCGCGCTCCGGGTTGCGGCGTACAGGGTGCTTTGTACCGCATCGGGATTGTCTGACACGAACGCATAGTCACGCCAGATCGTCTCTTCCCGCCTCCGGATCTGGATTTTGATATCCGAGCCAGGCTCGCAGCGAGAGAATCCGTACAGGATACCTCGAATGATTCCCTGAAGAAGGGTCACGGTCACCGCCAGAAATGAAATGGACGGGCAGGATCGCTACCCGTCCATGGAGGATCACGCAGCCTTCTTGGACTTTGGTATGGGTCGAAACTTGCTGGCTTGAGTAAACAGCTCGTCGAGCTCACCGGCGCGCACGGCTGCAATCAGGGTGTCGATCACCGCTGGGAGCTTGTCCTTCGACGGGACCGCGATTCCAGCTTTGCCCTTCTCGAACTCGATGGGCTTCGAGCCGAACTTGATCGACATGATGATCTGGCCGGACGGATCAACTTTCCACCAGGGCGGAACCCGTTGCTTGAGAACTACCGGCTGCTTCTGACCATCTACGTCAGCCGTCCTCTGGACCGTCCGGATATAGGTCGGATCTTGGACGAGCAGCTTCTGCTCCTCCACTTGGCGATGAATTTGGCCCTCCGGATATGGACCGGATCGCTGGCGGACCTGGGCATTGCAGTGAAGGAAAGGGACTTCAAGACAGGCATCGGGTTTCTCCATGGTTGGATTGAACCCAGCTCATTTTAACATCGCGTACGCGCTTGTAACTGGCCAGTGTGCAGCTTTTATCAAGTGATCTAGAGGTCGCTCATCATTGTTCTATTGAAGAAAATGTCCTGAGTATCCACCAGATGCAGCGATATGGGTGTGCACCATAGAAAGGAATAGATTACATCTGCGATCATCGATATTCTTTTTGGATCTATAAATTGAACCGTAAGAGCCCCGATAATACTGTCGTCGGATTAAGCCTTTTCCTCGGCGTTGCAGTCACGGCATGGCTTTTCACCGACTTACTGTCATCCGACGCAGGGAATCGAGCTCAAGCACTTGGAAATGTCGTAGGGGCGCTTATAGGCACCGTGGGCGCATTTGCAGTCGCCAATTGGACGCTCAATCGCAGTCTGGAGCAACGCGCCTCAGAGCAGGAGAAATGGATCGACTTGATAGCATCCGATCTTCAAATGCTCGCGATAGCCATTCAAAGCGCAGTAACCCAAGTAAATTTTGCAAGTTATTCTGACGGGCGCCCAACTGCTGGACAGATAGGCCCGACATTTATCCGTCGACTGAAGCGTCACCGAGAACCCTATTTTCCCTGGGATGTACTGAATCGGTCGCAGGTGAGACAGCTTGAATACCTCGAGTTAGCAGTTGACGTATTCCTTGATAGATATCCCGACGACTATCCACTCAACGTGCCTACTGACGACGAGCTGCGTGCACGTTGGAGTCAGTTAGATCACCTTCGAACACAAACAAGCAGTGCTCTTGAACTATTCTCTTACGACTCAGTATTCGCGAAACAACTCAAGGCATTTACTGTCTACGAGTTCGCACCGAATCCTGGCTATCCATACTCTTCAAGATCTGACGAATTTTTCGAACTGATGAACGGAGTAGCGCTAGAGGCGCATAGGATAAACTCAAAATAATTTACTCATTGGCCTTGTCCGAAATCCTATCGATATAGCTGAACTGGTGATACTTGGTCCATTCTATCATCAGTTCGCACAAGCCATTGGTCCAAAGCTACAATTCTCCGGATTGCTCTTAATAGCCTGCTACAACTGGTCCATAAAAAGCCTTCTGAAGCACTCGTATAATCAGATCAATTGTCGCGCTGTACAATCTGTAGATGTTCAAAATAAGAGAATTATATGACCCGAAATCAAATCTTGTGCTAAGAAATGACTTGGCACGAACTCGCTCGACCGACGGCATCGTCGCGTGTGATCAATACTGAGCGGTCTAAGCAGACCTCACCTCAGGTCATCGTCAACCTATTTACGCGCTGGTACGAGCAGATCGGTTTCGACGGGTGCTCAAGTCACAGCGGGCGACGTACATTCATCACGAATGCAGCGAGGAAGATATCGCTAGTAGGTGGTTCACTCCGTGACGTACAGATGCTCGCAGGTCACAGCAATCTGCGGGTTACGCAGCGATATATTGACGGCGACCAAGATGCTCAACGAAAAATCGTTGACCTGATTTGACGGCATGACTGCTTCTCAAGGCCGCCTCTGCTTCATCCCTGTGTTGATCGGTATGCGTTCAACGCCCTTTTCCCAATGAATCCGGCGAATTGAATACTTCGCTTTGCCCCAGAACCCGCCATCGCAAATCGATTTTTACCGAGTAAAAGTAGCGCCGCTCGACATGAGGGTTATCGATGCCAGTCACTCTCACTTTTATCCTCGCGCTCGATACAGGTGCCCCGGATTGGGTAGACCGACATTCGACCGTAAACCGGCTCTGGCTCGCGCTACTGGTGCGGCATCGCGTCGTGAGCCGATGGCGACAAACTCGTTGCCGCTCCCTAGAGCAATGATTCAATCTACACCGGCATCTGCCCATAACGTGCTACCCTGAGTGAAACAACTCCGCTGCATGAGCGGATCATGAAAGGCCTCCGCAGCCAGGTAATGGGGCGAATACTCACGACCGCAGCCCCCACACTGCAGCGGCGATGACCGCAAGCGCGATGATAAACAACACCGAGATCGCTAACGGTCCCTCGGCTTCACCTTCGATCAAACGAAAGATTCTCACGGCTAGTCGCTGCTTATCAGTTGGCATGGCGGAGTCCCCTGAATACCCTTGCGCCGAGAATGGTTGAATCTCACACCACCTCGCAACGCACCCGAACCGTCTGCCGGCCTCCTGGGGTTAACTCAGTCTTGGGTGCGTCAACCGTTACCGGGCTCATTTGAGCTTTTTAACTTATTCTCGATTTATCAATGGGTTGCATCGTTCAAGGAAGGACTCAAGTCTAAGCCCGCAAAATGACGGATTGACCACGTCCGTTTCAACGCCGCGGACCAAGATGTCGCTGGACAGCCAAGACGCTGAAAGCCGAGGTAGCGTTTGTCCGATACCGCATCAGGTAAGAGTATGCCGGGACGGCCGGAGCTGGACACGGCCCTAACCGAATTGGTCACCGGCAACGAGTTGGTGATCGCGGAATGAGACAGTCAACCGGGCCCAGTCCGTCCGCAGATTCTTCGGAAAGGATATCAGGCATTGCGTTGGATGAGGCCCACGCATGTGAGCGAGGTTTTTGTCCGCAGAGAACAAGCAAGTATTCAATGCGGCGCTCGCCATATAAATACTAGTACAAAATCGTCGATAACCATTTCTTACGTTTGAGTCTGGCCGACGACAGAGCCTTGAGTTTAAACTTCATTTTGACGAAGCGGTTTGAGATGGCAGATTCTATTGAACAACTAAAGCAATTAGCAACACAGAGATTGTCGCACCTGCAATCTTTGATCCGACCAGACCTCGGTTCGCACAAACGTATCAAGTTGCAGCGTGCGGGCTGTGGTAATTCAGGCTCGCTCTTGCATGACGATGTTTCAGCGCAGCACGCCAAACTCTTGTTCGATGATTACAAGAATCTTTTTTCTGAAAAGGCGAACGACCAACTGCGCTTTATAACCATCCTCCACAGCGTCACAAGTCCGACGCTTGAAAGCGTGATCGATGCTGCCTCCAGAATGGAGCGAGAGATCAATCGCGCCGTGGGTCAAGCAGGTGTTGCGTGTCTCGGCGCCACGGAGATCGAAGTCGTCAATTTAAAGCTCTTGGAAAAGATCAAGTCGTTGTCGGACAATGAAGCCCGTAAACTCAACGTGCTTCAGAACATTAGTGACTGTTCTGATGTTGATCCTGATTGTGGTGTAATGATCCATTTCCATGGAATTGTGGTGAGTAACTCGTCACTACGAAACAAAGAGCTTCGTTCCGCGCTTACCAACGTCGAGGATTGGGCACGATCACCCTACCAGATCGAGCTCAAGAACCTCTTCAGGAATAAGACGATCACGCAAAACCTGGAGAAAATCGCCAGTTACGTTACGAAAGGCGGGAACGAGAACCTTCGCTACAACGCGGGCTTTGGACGCGACCTTCCGGAGGATACCGATGCCAGAATCTGGCGAGCGGGAACCGGCAGAGCCGATGAAGGGGGCGAAACCCTTACCGATGAGCGAGCACTAACCCTTCACGAGATCGCCCTGCTCGATCGCATCTGGATTGCGCTTATGAGCAGGCGACCCGACATGCGCGGGTATTTGATCGAGAGTTAGGGCGTGAGCCCATAACTTCAGAGTAGTCGGCAGACATCCACTTTGGTTCGCATTTCGAACTCAGCGTGAGATCCGGAAAGTGCCAACAATGGATTCTACTCAGAATCAAGGAACCGGACCATCATCGCGCACAGCGCCGGCGACAACTTCCGTGAAGCTACGGGAGCCCGAGGTGGATTTCGTCCGCCTTGAACCACCCATTTGCCAGCAGTTGACTTCTCACGCGCTCAGGACTTTCGGCGTAAGCGACTAGGGCGAGCGAACGCTCGGCGCGGCTACACGTGACGTAGAACAAACGTCTCGTCGAGGCGGTCGTGGTGTCCTCCGCACCACCGCCGAAAAGCTTGTCGTATTTGAACAGGAAGCCTCTCGCTTCATGATCGTCCATGATGACCATCACCCTCGGGAATTCGAGACCTTTCACGCCTTGATGGGTATCGAAGCGTGCCTTGCGTCCGACGTATTTTGCGTAGGCGCGAGCCTGACGAAAGGGGACCTCCAAAAACGCCGCAACCCCCTTATCTCGATCAGTGCGTTTGTCCACTTCGTCGTCATCCGCTCCGTCAGTGACGGCGCCGGCCAGAGCAACTTTAATGAGGTCAGGCAGGACAAAGAGGCTCGTATCCGCGACATTTTGCGCGACTTCGCGGAACGTTGCAGCCGGATTCCCGTCGAGCAGTCCCACCATCGCATCCACTGCGGCCTGAGCCTTGGCGAGTTGCTCTAGCTCGTCCTCAGCTTCTTTCAACGCCATCGCACTCACCAGTGGTGATGCGGCGCGTACTATCCTCGCGACGGCGAACTTGTCGTCTTTGGCATCCCAAGTCGGGAGTACCAAATTTGTGAAGAAATTGACCAGCGGAAGTGACCCATCGAGCAGCGCAGTACGGAATTGCGAGATAGGATAGAGTGCCGCCAGCAGATCGTCAAAACCCATCCTAAGGGCTGCCATTCGGTGCTCAAGGATGAGCACTTTGACCGCATCCTCATTCTCCCAATCGGCATCGGCCGTGAGAACCGCCATGTGCGCGCAGATCGCTTGCTCGGCCGTGGCCTTGTCTGTTGTTTCGGACGGTAGCACGAACATCTGGACGCAGCCCTCCGGAGCCGTGCTGCGAGGAATCTGGACCTGCCTGTCGGTAGCTTCACGAACCTTGTTGATGAGTTCGATAACGCGACGCGGGCAGCGGAAATTTATCTTTTTTGTTGGGGTGGCCCAATCCACAGGTAGGCTCTCCCCTAAGCCGGGCTGACCATCTCCGTAGATACGCTGCATCATATCGCCAAAAAGGCCGACGACGATTTCGCCCCTATGAGCAGCCTGGAAGGCGAACAGGGCTTCCACAATGTGCCGGTTAGTATCCTGACTTTCATCGACAAGGATGTAGGGATAGCCATCGCGCAGAATCTCGCGCAGCGTCTCTTTCGTTCGCACAAAATCGCCGGCAAGCTTAAGTACCTCTGCGTGATTCAGAGAATCTCGCCCGCGGTTATCGATGTCAGGGCTGTAGACAAACTTCTTGATGCTATCGAGCATAGCGAGGCGCCGTTGTTTGAAGGCGATGTCCGCTAGACGCTCTGCGGACGCCTTCGTACCCGTGCGCCCCTTTGCTTCCTTCGCTTGCAGCTCCAAAATGTCAGCGTTGAGTTCCACACGAAGCCACTCGCGGATGTCGTGGTTAAACCCTTCAATCAGCGTCCAGGCGAAGCTATGGATCGTCGAGACCGCGATTACCGGATCAAACTGCGTTCTGCGGACAATCTCATCGCGCGCCGCTTTTGTATAGGTGATGACGGCGACCCGTTGGCCACGCATCCTCAAGCTCTTTCCTACCAAGCCGCGCAGATGATCGAGAGCACCCACTAGCGAGCGTGTCTTGCCCGATCCGGCACCTGCGAATAGGAAGAAGCTCTTCGGTGATTTTGGGTCTAAACACGCCTTAATCTCAGCATCCACGTGGAGGTCAAGGTCATCATTGTCCACGAGCGTCGCCAGGCTCATGTTGCAGCAGCCTTCGGAGCAAGGTCTGCATCTTTGCGCTCCAATTGCTCCTTCAACCACAAGAGCCCATGTTCGATGTATGCAGGCACTTTGAGCTTCTGGACGTCCTCGCTGAAGAGCAGATCCATCGCAAACTCAGCCTTGTCGCTCTTGCCAATCTCGGCTGCCACCAGTGTCGCGAGCTCGACGTCGCTCTTTGCCTGCTCGATAATCGTCTGGAACTTGCCAGCCAGACCCGTCGCCTTCCGATCCTTGAAGAAATCGAAATTCTGATAAAGCAACGCGTCTTCGAACGTGTTCGCGAGAATTTCCGTCTCGACGGCTCCAATCTTCACTTTGGTGCTGATCTGATAGGCCGCCCGAACAGCGTATCCATTCGGGTGCGCCAGTGCTTTGTCCTGCTCTTCCAGCTTGATGAGCGCATCGACCGACGTCTCCTTGGGCGCCCAGGTACGCAAAGTTTCATTGCGCGCCTCAAGGCCCTTACCGAGCACTGGCGTTTCGGCCTTTTGCGTCGTCGGATCTTTCGCGTCGAGATCGGTGATGATGAGCGTCGTCAGTCCAAGCGCATCAACGAGACCTTTAAATCGATGTGCGTGGCTGCCGCCAACTTCCAACCATGTGATGTAGCAACTGCGAAGGTATTCGAGCACGTCGTCCTCTCTCACAAAGTGCGGTACCAAAATTCGCTCAGCACTCCCTTCGATGAAGACGGCTGCGTCTGCGAAGAACAGGTCACAGTGCGTGGCCTTCAAATAGCGCGTCACAAACTTGGCTGTCCGATCCGGCTTGCCGAAAACCGAGGAGAGATTGACGACGCACGCGGTCGGCGTCTTGCACTTCTTAGTCGGCGGAAGGCGGCGGAAATATCGAAGAGCGGCGAAATCGCAAGCGTGAGCAACGTGGCTGGAATGCGTACTCACCACTAGCTGCGTGCAGAAAGTCTTTGAGCCACCGAGCGCAGGATCGTTTCGAAGGACATCGTAGGCGTGCTTGATGAAAACCTGCTGCACCTGAGCGTGGAGATAGGCTTCTGGCTCCTCCACGAGCACGAGGTGTAGGGCTGGAGGGGGTTTTGCGTCAATTTGAGACGCACTCGCTTTGCCAACGCGCATCCATGCATCGCGATAGCTCATGAGACCGAAAACCATCGACACGAGGTTTTGGTATCCCAGCCCATTCGAGTCTTCAGGCAGGCGATGGACGAGCCCGTCGCTGGAGGCAGGAACCTCATATTGAACCGCGGAGTCGTGGCTCAAGCCGTCCTGAAGTCTCAGCTTGGTTGCGATCTTCAGCTTGGGGTCTGAGATGCCAGGATAGCCAAGCTTCTGAAGCTCCTTAAGGGCTTTCTCAAACGACTCGGAAAGCCGCTCATCGAAGACCTTTCGCGCGTTATCCAAGGCCTCCATCGCCTTGATGTCTGAGAGATCCGGCGCGTCCTGCCAGTCGAGATGATTGTCGTAGTAGGAGCGCAATTGGGTTGAGAGGCGCCGGGCGCCTCTGGATTCACCGCCCACCTCTTCATGCTGAACACGGGGCGTCGTTGGCGAACCAAAGCCGCGCTGCGCGCTGATTTCGTCGATCTGAATAAGTCCGTCCAGGGGATTACCCTCAACGGCTTCCAGGCCTTCCGGTAACTCCTGCATTGAAGCCATGCCGTTCTGGGGGGGAGCCAGCTTCGCGGGATCGAGAATGTAGGCTTTGAGCTTGAAGAAGGAGCGCACGCGCCGATCTAGGAAGTCGACCAGATTAAGTGGCCATAGTTCAAGCTGAGGAGGATCACCTTTTCCTTCAGCCGCCTTGACCGCTGCGGCCGTCGTCTCCCTAGCCTTAATTCGTGCAGCGACAAATTCCTGTTGGAACTTTGTAGGCTCATCAGGTTCGTAGCGCAGGCGAACGCCGAGGGGGCCGGATTTCCAGTCCAGTGTTGGTAGGAGCTTCTGCACACGATGCATCTCGCCTTTTCCCACGTGCAGCCACACATCAAGCTGTGGAAGATACCTTGTGAGGTTTGGAGCGGGGAGCGGTTCCCCGGTCTTGAGAGCGGCCTCCCACGCCTCTCCTTCAACGTTCAGCGCTTGCCAATGAGCAAGGCTAAAATCGTTGATTGAAAAGCTGCGGGGATCGACGAGAAAACGACGGAGCGCAGTCATCGCGGAAGTCTTCCCGCTATTGTTTGCGCCCACGAACACAGTCTTCTCGGGTTCAAATGCGACCCGGGTAGCTACAAGTTTTCTGAAATTGCCGATTTCAACTTTGGATATATGCATGGTTCCCCCGCGCGCATTCTAGTGCTGACACGAGGGAACAATCAACCAACGCGTTTATTATCGATCACTTGCATCCTGAGGATGCTGTTATCAATGCTTCACCCCTTGAAGCATGGGCCAACATCCAACAAACGCAAGTTCGTATCTGGATCGCGCTCGAAACTTGATCGAATGGTTATTCAACAAGATCAGGCAGTTGGCGCGTCGTCCCCGATAGGCAAGCTGACAGCTTACCATCAGCGTTCGTCAAACTCGCATCACACAAGTTTATAATTGGCCGACCGTAGTAACGAGTTGCAGACAGCAAATACCCATAGAAAACAGCAACAACAGACAATCAACAGACTGATATCAACGAACAACAATAACCACCTATCAAGTGTTATTCAGATACTTCTTCCTACCTGCTTGCCAGTCCAATCGAGCAATCAGCGTTCTTCTGCCGGATCGTGAACTTCCCCCGACGATACCTGCCCGTTGATAAATTCCGGCGATGAAACGTGTCATCGACGCGGCAGTCATGTGGCCTCCCCGTTGCGACTCGAACAGTGGAGCCTGATCGAACCGGCTCACATGGGGATCTAGTTTCTCGCGATAGTCAGCGAGAAGAATACGAAGCTTGCTTGAGTGCACGGTCACAGCAATAGAGCTCACCGTACGAGTCTTGGTGTACGCACGCCGGACTTCCAGGCAATCACGTACGATCCCATCTGGATGATAGACATTGGCCCATCGGAGTTCGGCCAACTCACTTGCGCGAAGACCAAGCTCAATCGAGAGAGCGATGACGAGTTCAGCTCGGTCTACGAACCTGCCGCATTGTCGTGCTGAACGTAGGAGGGCTTTGATCTCATCGGGGCCCAGGAGGGCGGCTTGTCCAGTCGTTCCCTTAGGTCGGCCTCGTATCCTTCCACCCATAGACCCGAAAATATTTGGCGAGCAGAATCAGTACAGGGCTGGAAATCTTCAGGAATCGATTTGTTTCAGACGAAATAATACAAGTTTCCATCCGCACAATATTGAGGGTCAAAATGTGGGATACCCAATAACCGCAACGACAAAACATCTTTTTTAACAAATGTTTATGGGGATGATCTGGCGGAGAGAGTGGGATTCGAACCCACGGTACGGTTTCCCGCACACACGCTTTCCAAGCGTGCGCCTTAAGCCACTCGGCCATCTCTCCGGTCGCTCTCTCATGACGGGGCAGGCCGACTTTTGCAAGAGACTGCTGTGCCTACCGTGTCGATTTCCGCAACCAGTTGAAGTTTTTCATGATTTATCAGCCTGCGGGGCCAAGGCGCGACCGTGATAAGCTCGAAGAAAGCCCGCGGCTGCTCCCGCAGCCGGACGGGCGCAGGAGGTCATGCATGCTTCGTCGCGCGGCGCCGATATGGATGGTCCTGACGATCGCAACCGTCGGTGCACTAACACCAGCGGCAGCGCAGGTGTGCAGCCGGGTTGGCCCAGACATCACCTGCAATGACGGGCGGCGCGGCATACTGTCGGGAGACGCCATTGTCTGGTCGGACGGCACGCGCTCGAGCGCTTCACCGCACCCCAGCGTCATTATCGGCAACAAGGCATCCGTACACGTCGGCCCGGGCGTGTTTGTCGGCAAAGGCGGCGGCTCGGTGCCGCTCGACGATCCCAACGCACCCAACAAGACGCGCTGCGCCATCCTTGATGGCGTGTCCTACTGCTATTGAGAGAACCGCGCTCGCAGCGTGTCCCATCGTGCCAAGGCTGGCACGCACTTCGCCATCAATGCATGGCGGTGGAGTGCAACTGGCTTTGAATGCTCTTGAAATGATCGAGCCGCTCGATGGCGTGATCGAGCTCGGAGCCTTCGTGCTCAGCCAACTTGGCTTCCATCGCCGAGATTGTTTCCGCGAATTGCGCGCGGTCCAACTCCTCGAACGAGGTCGCGACGTCCGCCAGCACCGTGAGGCCCTTCTCGGAAACTTCCGCCAGACCGCCGAGGACGATGATCTTCTGATGGTTGTTGCCGATCGTCACCGTGAGGATACCGGGACGTATCACCGCCACCACCGGGGCATGCCCTGCGAGTACGCCGAAATCACCCTCGATGCCGGGAACATCGACCTGATCGACCTCGCCTGAGAAGGCGAGCTTTTCGGGGGATACGAGATCGAAGTGGAACGTCGCCATGGTCAGCCTTCGCCAAAACGCACAATCGTCATCCTGAGGTGGCCGCTCTTGCGGCCCTCGAAGGATGACATACGATCACCCTTCGAGGCTCGCTGCGCTCGCACCTCAGGGTGACGGCGCAGCTTTGCAGATCGGGCAGCCTCAGGCGGCTTCAGCCGCGAGCTTCTTGCCCTTCTCGACGGCTTCTTCGATGGTGCCGACCATGTAGAACGCCGCTTCCGGCAGATGGTCGTACTTGCCTTCGCAGAGGCCGCGGAAACCCTTGATGGTGTCGGCGAGCTCAACGAACTTGCCCGGCGAACCGGTGAAGATTTCAGCGACGTGGAACGGCTGCGACAGGAAGCGCTCGATCTTGCGGGCGCGCGCCACCGTCAGCTTGTCCTCTTCCGACAGTTCGTCCATGCCGAGAATGGCGATGATGTCCTGCAGCGACTTGTAGCGTTGCAGCACCTGCTGAACCATACGCGCGGTCTGATAATGCTCCTCACCCACAACCAGCGGCGACAGCATGCGCGAGGTGGAGTCGAGCGGGTCTACGGCCGGATAGATGCCCTTTTCCGAGATCGCACGCGACAACACCGTGGTGGCGTCCAAGTGGGCGAACGAAGTCGCCGGCGCCGGGTCAGTCAAGTCGTCGGCCGGAACGTAGATCGCCTGCACCGAGGTGATCGAGCCCTTGGTCGTGGTGGTGATGCGCTCCTGCAGCGCGCCCATGTCGGTCGCCAGCGTCGGCTGATAACCCACCGCCGACGGGATGCGGCCGAGCAGCGCCGACACTTCCGAGCCCGCCTGGGTGAAGCGGAAGATGTTGTCGACGAAGAACAGCACGTCCTGGCCCTGATCGCGGAAATGCTCGGAGATGGTCAGACCGGTGAGGCCGACGCGGGCACGCGCGCCCGGGGGCTCGTTCATCTGGCCGAACACCAGCGCGCACTTCGAACCTTCGCCGCCGCCCTTCTTGTTGACGCCGGATTCGATGAACTCGTGATAGAGGTCGTTGCCTTCGCGGGTACGCTCGCCGACACCGGCGAACACCGAATAACCACCGTGCGCTTTGGCGACGTTGTTGATCAGCTCCTGAATCAGCACCGTCTTGCCGACGCCGGCGCCGCCGAACAGGCCGATCTTGCCGCCCTTGGCGTATGGCGCCAGCAGGTCGACGACCTTGATGCCGGTGACGAGAATTTCAGCTTCGGTCGACTGCTCGGTGTAAGCCGGCGCATCCGCATGGATCGGACGCTTGCTGTCCGACTTGACCGGGCCGGCTTCGTCAATCGGTTCGCCGATGACGTTGATGATGCGGCCGAGCAGACCGTCGCCGACCGGCACCGCGATGGGGAGGCCGGTGTCCTTGACTTCCTGACCGCGCACCAGACCTTCGGTGACGTCCATGGCGATGGTGCGGACCGTCGATTCGCCGAGATGCTGCGCGACTTCGAGCACCAGGCGATGATCGCCGTTCTTGGTCTCGAGCGAGTTGAGAATCGCCGGCAGATGCCCTTCAAACTGCACGTCGACGACAGCGCCGATGACCTGCGTGATGCGACCAACCTGATTGGCTGCTGTAGCCATGGACTTAATCTCCTTGAACCGGAATTTTAAACGACGGTCAGCTTGACCGGAATGTTACCTTTGGTGGCCTTGGAATACGGGCACACCGTGTGAGCTTCTTCGACCAGCGCCTGCACCTTGGCCTTGTCGGCGCCGGGCACGGAAACCTTGAGTTCGACAGCGAGCGAGAAGCCACCGTCGGTATTGAGCGTGACGTCGGCTGTCACCTTGGCCGCCTGTCCGTCGATGCCGTGCTTCTTGGCGACGACGAGGATGGCCTGACCGAAGCAGGCCGAATAGCCGAGCGCGAACAACTGCTCGGGGTTGTGACCATCGCCGGCGCCACCGAGCTCCTTGGGAAGCGCCATTGCCAGCGCCAGCGCACCACTGTCGAGCATAGCACGTCCGTTGCGGCCGCCCTTGGTCGTTGCAGATGTCACATAGGCCATCGTTCGCTCCCTGTCGGTCCTGCCTCAGATTGCCTCGGCGCCGGAGATGATTTCGATCAGCTCCTTGGTGATCATCGCCTGACGCGTACGGTTGTAGATCAGCGTCTGCTTGCGGATCATGTCGCCCGCGTTCCGGGTGGCGTTGTCCATCGCGCTCATCTGCGCGCCGTAGAACGATGCGTTGTTTTCCAGCAGCGCACGGAAGATCTGCACCGCAAGGTTACGCGGCAGCAGGCGGGTAAGGATTTCATCCTCTTCCGGCTCGTACTCATAGGAGGTCTTTGGCCCCGCATTGGTCGCGGCGGCTTCGACGACCAGCGGGATGATCTGCTGCGCGGTCGGGACCTGCGAGATCACCGACTTGAACTGCGCGTAGAACAAGGTGCAGACGTCGAATTCGCCGGCCTCAAAGCGGGCGATCACCTTCCTGGCAATATCCTCGGCGTTGCTGAAACCGAGCTGGCGCACCGAGCGCAGTTCGACGTTTTCAACGATCTGCTTGTCGAAGGTCCGGCGCAGCTGTTCGTAACCCTTGCGGCCGACGCAGAAGAACTTGACCTCTTTGCCCTGGTTCATCAGCGCCAGCGCACGCTCGCGCGCCAGACGCACGATCGACGAGTTGAATGCACCCGACAGGCCGCGCTCTCCGGTGCAAACCAGCAGCAGATGAACCTGATCCTTGCCGGTCCCGCCAAGCAAGACCGGAGCGCCGGGCGAACCCGCGGCGGCCGAGGCGATATTGGAAATCACCGCGTCCATCCGCTCGGCATAGGGCCGCGCGGCTTCGGCAGCCGTCTGCGCGCGGCGCAGCTTGGAGGCCGCGACCATCTGCATCGCCTTGGTGATCTTCTGCGTCGCCTTGGTCGAGGCGATGCGGACGCGCATGTCTTTTAGGC
>JGI26533J51211_1000768_pt1 | contig 30076 bp, 33 predicted proteins | sample ThiBiot_750_biof_FD_51211 | JGI IMG/M metagenome (IMG submission 51211) | reverse complement strand
TCACCGAGTGTTTCATGATGCCTGTCTCCTTGAAGGGTTCGTCCGTCGTATTTTCGTTTGCAGCACCTGGATCTGGTCGTCGGTCAGGTCGATTTGCCAAGGCTGACCAGGGGCGAGCTGTCGCCCCTGAAGATGCCCTTTTTTGAGCCATTTGAACACTGTTTGCGCGGTTACACCGATAGCATCGGCCGCGCCTTGTACCGAGTAACTCCCATCCGGCCAGCGTGACGGATTGTTCCCGACGCCGTTGATTTTGACCGTGGGGATACCCCAGCGCTTGCGCAGCAAATGGATGGTGCCGTGATCGAACAGACCGCCTCGGCAATTGGGCAACCCTTGAGCGTTGAGATCGGCCGCAATCTGGGCGTCCATGCAGCCTGCGGCATTCAGTTCGCGGATCTTCTCCTCGAGCTGTTCTGCGTGTGCCGCCTCGTTATAGGATTGTGTGCCGCGCATCACCCAATGCTCGGTTGAAGCACCGGTTTGCCAAAGGATACGGACCCAGACCATGCCTTTGGCCCGGCGCTGGTCAACAACCACCTTGTCGATGACCAGCCGTATGATTGCCTTGCGTTCGGCATTGCCGATAGCGCTCCACAGTTCCGGCAGTTTGATGCCCATGGTTGCGATGCGGGCACGGTCCTCAGCGCTGAGTACTGCCGATTGTTCAGCCTTCCATCGCTGATAATCCTGCTCGACCCTCTCGGCCTCACGAAGTTTGTCCTCCCAGATGCTTTCCAGCGAACGCGCCACCAGGCGGTTCTCGGGTTCTACCACGCTATATTGGCGCCGGGCACGCTCTGCCTCATAGGCTGCGCGTTCGCGCTTTAGCGCCCATTGACGTTCGAGCGCATGGGCATCGTCGTCGATCTCGTCGAGCGCCGCCAGCGTTATGGCTAGCTGGTCGGGTGACAGCGCCGCGAGGAACAGGCGTTCGACCGCTGCCTCAATTCCGGGCGCACGTACCTCCTGACAGTACTGGCCCGCGCACATGCCGGCTTCCGAATGGCAGCGATAAACCGGATAATCGCTTTTTGGCCCCGAGTAGTTAAGCCTCATATGGCGGCCGCAAATGCCGCACATGACAATGCCCTGAAGAAGCGCGCGCCCTCGACGGGGCGCACCGCGGTGTCCAGCACGGTAATTGCCGACATTGTCAGCAAGGTGATCGCTGATGCTCATATATTCCTCCCAGCTGACATATGCTGGATGCGCATCCTTTATACAGACCTCCCATTCCTCGCGCGGCACTGCCTTGGTCGGGGACAGTGATTCCGGTCCACGCCGTTCNGGTGCTGCGCATCTGCGACCATAAACATATGCTCCTGCATAAGCGGGGTTTTTCAAAATGGCGCGTACGCGCGCGTCGCTGGCATCGCGCCAGACCACAGCATGCGGTGCAGGCCCGCGAAGTGGCCGAACCGGAAGCGCAAGAGTAGNCTCGCGCAAATAACGCACGACTGCCTTAGCGCTTCCCAGCCTCACAAAATTCTCAAACACCAGCCGGATTCGCGCCTGCACCTCGCCATCAGGATTTAGCATGATGCCGCCGCCTGGCACGTGCGTCAGTCCAGCGGGAAGTGGCATGCGCAATTCGCCCCGCGCCGCCTTTTGGCGCTCCCCTTGGTGCAGCCGCTGGCGGATCTGGTGAAGCTCAGCCTCGCTCATGATCCCCGACAGCCCCAGCAGAAGTCGATCATGATAAAGGCCAGGATCATAAAGTCGCTCGGCGTCCGCGATCAAGACGCGGAACATCGAACATAGCTGGAGCAGTTGGTGCCAGTCGCTGTTATTGCGGGCAAGGCGTGACGCATCATAGCTGAGCACCAACCCGGCATGGCCAAGGCCGACTTCTGCGATCAGGCGTTGAAAGCCAAAGCGCTGATGGGCATCAGCACCTGACTTGCCCAGATCGTCGTCGATGACCTCAATTCGATCACGCGGCCAGCCCAGGCCCATCGCACGATCAACTAGCCTATATTGGAGCGCCGTACTTTCCTGATGGTGTCGGATTTGGCCGACGCTTGATTGCCGAACATAAACATAGGCCAGCTTCGCGTGATGGGCGGTGCTGATCCGATCATCTGAAGGAAGGGTGCTCAACATCGGGATCACCGGCGCGAGCGCTTGTCGTCGCGCGTAATGCCCGCGCGATCTGAACTGCAAGCCTTCGTCGTGTCAGTTCCGGCAGATGAATCCAGACATTCGGCAGCGTCGGCGGCACGCCTTTCATTCTCGTCATTGCGGCTGTCCTCATCCAGATGCAGCGATAACGCTTCAATCTGCCTAACGACTCGCAGAAGCACCGCTCCTGAGACCAACGGAGTTGATTTTGAGTCGGGCAGAGCCTCAACCAGATCGGTAGCGGTTCGGCAGATGTTTTTTCTACTGCCGTTCGGTGTTCGAACCGTCACCCAGCGTGAACCTCGATCAGAAACCAACTGGAGCACTTCAAGTTGCAGCCCAAACAGTGGGTCAGTCCGCGACGTCACAGTCACATGAGTGATAAGTCGATCAAGATCAGGGGTATTCCCAATTCCTTGGCTCCCCGATCAATTCGTGCCAACGGGCTATCGGGATCTGGCTGGTTACCAGCGTAGAGCGTTGACCGTAGCGGTCTTCCAGAATTTCAAGGAGATGGTGCCGGGCATTGGCATTGAGGTGCTCAAGGCCCCAGTCGTCCAGAATGAGCAGATCGACACGGGCAAGGCTCTTCATCCGCGTGGCGAGACGGCCATCGCCTTTGGCGAGGGCGAGTTCATCGATCAGGCGTGGCAGCCTTGTGTAGAGAACGGAGCGATTATCGCGGCAGGCCTTGTGGCCAAGAGCGCAGGCCAACCAACTTTTCCCGATGCCCGCGGGCCCGATAATGGCCAGATTTTCGTGGTTGGAGATCCAGCTACCTTTTATCAACATCTCGAAGAACCGGCGATCAAGTCTGCGCGGATGGTGATAATTGACGTCCTCAGGTATGGCATGATGCCGTAGCCGGGCCTGTCGAAGGCGCAGCGCCAGGCGCCGGTCATTGCGCCAGGTGGCCTCGTGATCGAGCAGCAGCGCGAGCCATTCCGCATGGCCGAGGCTCGCTGCTTCATCATTGGAGGCAAGATCGGCAAAGGCCTTTGCCATGCCGATGAGGCCAAGCTGGCCCAGCAAATCCAGGGTTGGGTGTTTCAGCACGTATCTTCCTTTCAGTGGTAATAGCCCGAGCCCCGGATATTGGTGTGGAGGATCGGCTCGTGTTCCGGGGCTGGTGACACGGGCACACGATCGAGCCCCTTTTCGAGGATCGATTTGATGGAAGGATAATTGCGGGCCTGAACCTCCAGCGCGCGCAAGGCGGCGGCCTCGAGCCGGTCAGCACCAAAGCGCTTTTCCAGCCCGATGATGCCCAGACACGAGCGATAGCCCTGTTCGGGATGTGGCCGGTTTTCGATGATCTTCTCGACCAGCAGCGACATCATCGGCCCGATCCTGCTGGCTTCCTCACGGATTTTGGCAGGAGTCCAGTCGCCATAACGCCGGTGGCTGGCAGGCATGTGCTCGGCGATCGTCGTGTGTCGCCCATTGCCGGCCCCGCGCATGTGGACGGCGATGCGCTCGGAGCCGAGGAATATCTCCACAGTGCGCGCCGTAATGCGGACTTCCACCTCACGTCGGGCATAGCGACAGGGCACGGAATAATGGTGATGCTGGCAAGCGATGTGATAATCGAGCCCGACCCGGCAGCGCTTCCACTCAGCATGGGCCCATGGCTCGGGTGGCAGCGGCTTCAGGTTGGGGACGTCGATGTCCTCGAACATCTGGCGGCGGGTTTTCCCGAACTGGCGCAGCACCCGTTTGTCATTGAGATCGGCCATGCACTCGCCAATCGCCACGTTGATCTGCGCCAGACTGTAGAAAACCCTGTTGCGCAGCCGCCCCAGCAGCCAGCGCTCGACGATCCTGACGCAAGCCTCGACTTTGGCTTTGTCCCGAGGCTTCCTCGGCCGCGCCGGCAGCACTGCCGTGCCGTAATGACGCGCCATATCGGTGTAGCTGCGATTGACCATGGGGTCGAAGTGGCAGGCTTTGATCACCGCAACCTTGGCATTATCGGGCACTAGCAGCTGCGGGGCCCCGCCGAAGAACGCGAAGGCGGCATTATGGCTGTCGATCCAGTCGGCCATCTGTTCGGTCCAGGTCGCATGCGCGAACGAAAGACTTGAGCCGCCCATCACCGCCACGAACAAATGCGCGCGCCGGATCTCGCCGGTTCTGCGGTCCACCACCACCGGCACCGTGTCGCCAGCATAGTCGACGAACAGCTTCTCCCCGCCGCCGTGCTTCTGGCGCATCACCAGCGGTAGCCGTCCCTCCCAGCCCCTGAACAGGTCGCAGTACCGGCTGTATCGGTAGCCATCAGGATACTGGGCGATGTATTCTTCCCACAGAACCTGGAGTGTCACATGTTTGCGCTTCAACTCGCGCGCCACTGTCGGCCAGTCAGGCTCGGGCAGTTTACGATGACCGCGCTTTACACCAACCGTGCCATAAAGGCGGCGCTCGAGTTCCTCGTCGCCTACCTCGGGCGGAATGGGCCAGGCGAGGCCGCTCTTCTCGAACCGGCTGATCATATCCCGCGCCGTCGAGCGCGCAACACCGGTCAGCCGCGCAACCTCGCGAACCGCCAGCCCTCCGTCCCGGTACATCCGCATCACTTCGCGCAATGCGCGCATCTTCGCCCTCCTCGTCGCCATCCATTCCCTCCAGCTTGTCCAAAGCCAAAAGGATGGTCTCAACGATCAGGCTCGACACCCAAAAAGGTGGGCGGGCATTAATCGGAATAGGTGGGCGGGATCAGGTCGGAATCCCGGGCGGGAATTCCTCGGAATGGGTGGGCGGGATCGTCGGAATCCGCATAAATGATCCGGCGCACATCGGCAGGAAACGCAAAGAATGGAATAACTTGCTCCCAGGCACGGCGCCAACTTTGGCCGATGGCAGGGTATTTCTGCCCCCAAGCCCCGGCCTCAAATTCCCCCAGAGCCGTCTCAGCCGCTTGAGCGTCGATCGCCCGGTAGATGTCCTTGAGCGCCGTGGCGATGGCCTTGCGGTCCTTGTAGGAGACGAAGTCCATGGAATTGCGCAGCAAATGGACAATACAGGTCTGAACAATGGTGTCGGGAAATGCGGCGTTGATCGCTTCAGGGAAGCCTTTGAGCCCATCGACTACGGCCAGCAGGATGTCCTCGACACCGCGGTTCTTGAGTTCATTCATCACCCGGAGCCAGAATTTGGCGCCTTCATTTTGCTCAATCCACATGCCCAGAACGGCTTTGGTGCCATTGGCCATGACGCCCAGCGCAATATGGATTGCCTTGTTGCGGACCAGCCCTTCATCGCGGATCTTGACCCGAATGGCATCAAAGAAAACAAGCGGATAAACTGGATCCAACGGGCGCTGTTGCCAGGCTGCAACCTCATCAAGGACCGCATCAGTGATCGTGCTGATCAAGTCCGCTGAGGCGTCCATGCCGTAAATCTCACGCAGATGCTCAGCGATCTCCCTAGTGCTCATGCCTCGCGCGTACATCGAGATAATCTTGTCATCGAACCCGGGGAAGCGGCGCTGGTACTTGGCGATCAGCTGAGGATCGAAGCTGCCTGTCCGGTCGCGCGGGACCTCGATTTCAATCTTGCCGGTCCCCGTTGATACTGTTTTGCGGCCATAGCCGTTGCGGCTGTTCTCAGCTTCGCCTTCAGCGCCAAGATGATAATCCATCTCGGCGCTCAGGGCCTTTTCCGCCAGCGCCTTCTTCAAGGCGTTCATCCAATCCGGTGAGTTCAGGGCGCTGGCGGCGTCCATCCCTCCCAGCAATTGGTCCAGCAAGTCATCGGGGATCGAGGGGGCTTTGCGTCGTGCCATAATTAGGGGATCTTTCTACCCTTTAGGCCGCCCCGTACACGAAATTCAGGACACTCCCGTTTGGGTTCATCTACGACTGCGCTATCTACGTACGGACACCTTCCGCGCATCCTGCGACTGTAATGGAAATCGGCTTCAACAGTTTCAGGCCTTATGTCCACCAGCCTCCTCAGTTCTAGCGAAAAGCGGCCAAAGGTTCTCGTCACCGACGATGATGCGGCCATTCGCCGTTCGTTGCAGCTCTTGTTGCACGCCAAAGGCTATGATGCGCAGAGCTACACTACCGCGTCCGCCTTGCTCGCAGATGACGATGCGCGCTTGGCGGACTGCATCATCGTCGACTACAACATGCCTGACATCAACGGCCTCAGTTTGCTCCGCGCTCTTCGAGCAAATGGGTGGAAGGGGGCCGCTATCTTGATCACGGCCTATGGCAATGATGAACTGACAAAGCGCGCCAAGGCATGCGGATATGCCGAAGTTATCGCGAAACCCTTTATCAGGCGGCCCATCCTCGACGCACTGCAACGCTTCTGCGAATGTCGTCAGGCTGGCGATTGTGCGCATCAAGGCGGCGGTTGCGCACCTGATTGCGATTGCTGAACGCGCCCCGGACTTATCCGGTTGAAGTATCCTTGCGCCAGACGAGTGGGAGCGCAAAGAGCAAGACCGTACAAACGGCGATAATGCTCCAGAGGACAGTTTTGTGCCATTCGCTGCGTAGGAATGCCGTCGCGATTGGAACGCCCACTTGGCTAATGCTCGCAAAGCCGTGCTGAAGGCCAAGTCTGAAGCCCGAACGGCTTCTAGAAGTGCTGATCCAGAAGCTGGCAATCAGTCGCAAAGTCGCTGCACTCCACCCCGCAGCAAAGATTGTGGCCGCAATGGCAGGGCCAGTGCGCGCAGCGGAGAATTGCCAAAGCGCGACGCCTTGTACGATCAACATCACCGCCGCGAGGGCGACAGGCCGATCTACAAGCCAGTTGAACCGGGCATGGAAGCCTTGGGCACCCAACATGGCCAGACCGCAAAGACTTAGCATCCATGCGATATGCTCACGCTGGAACAGCGCATCGGGGCGATGCAGAACAAGGCTGAGATGAATGGCTGCGAGGCCGCCCGTTCCGGTGATTGTAAGACCCAGCAACAGTAAGACGAGCAACGTCGAATTGTCATTTGTGGGCAGGTCGTCGTGGGGCACTCGACAATAGTGGCTCTCGGACGATCCAACCATCACCACGGAGCCCACTAAGCCTATGCCGATACCGAAAGCCAGAAGCGGCAGCTCGGGTAATATCCGTGCCGATCCCTCGGCAAGGAGGGGACCCGCAAAGTCTCCAAGGAACAAGGAGGCTGTCAGTATCGTAAAAAGGCCCGCCTTCTCATGCGGATCGCAGGCGACTTGATGGCCGACCAGAAGGCAGAGCGGAACAATCGCGCCAAAAGCCAATCCCGCGACGGCACGCAGACCATATAACACAACAAGTGACGTAGCACCGGTGAGCGCCGTGGATACCGCCAGCGCCATGACTGCAAAAAACAGAAACAATTGGAATCGGTAGCGGTCGGCAAGTGCCCCGGCGAAAGGGGCCGCGATCATGCCGCCCAGCGGGAAAATGGCGCTCAGAACGGCCACGTGCATCGCGTGATTGATCGCGCCCCTGCCCCCAAGTTCCTGGTCAACAAGGTCAGGGAGCCAGGGGAGAAATGCCGTGTTTGCCGCAGCTGCCGCACCTACTGCCAGCATTGCAGGAGCCACGGCTACTTTCACGGATCGGCGGGGCGGACTGTCAGTGTTCAGACGGGTTCCAGTATGTGCAGAGAGCTTGGGACCTCCCCTTACCACCACAAACGCAGACCAGCTACAAACCGGTGCTCGCCTGGTCCTTCTCCACGCGACCGCCTGAAATCAGCAGTGCCCCCGAGCGCTCGTTCCCAGACATAGCCGATGTACGGTGCGAACTTGCGCGAAACCTCGTAGCGCATACGCGCGCTCAATTCGACGTTGCTGAACCCGCTGCCCAACTCGCGATCTAGGGATTGCTTGCTATAGACATTGGCCTCGACCTGAGGGGTGAGGATCAAACGATTGGTCAGCAGCGCTTCATAAGACAACTTGGCACGAGCCGCCAAGCGCCCGTCCGAGCCTACATAGCCCGTCAACTGCACATCAAACCAATACGGGGCCAAACCCTCTACGCCGGCAGCAAGCCAGGTAGTCGCTCCCTTGCCGATATCCTGGCGCACACCGACCAACGTTCCCCAATAAGGCCCGGTCGAATGCCACCAGAGGGCTTCGGCGCTCGATTCGGGATCAAGCCGTTCTTCCTTGCTATTTTTGAGGCCCTGAGACCTGAGCCATAATTTGTTGCTGTCGGTTCCATTGGTCAGCAGGACCGACCAACCGATACCCTGACCTTCGTTGCCGCTGGCAAACTCCAGTTCGTCTACGAGAACTTTCGGGATCGAGATCTGATCGGCCATTTCGTAGTTGGGCAAAGTCGAATTGCGGTAGCCGTCAGAATAGTCGTCGGAGTTTCGCGCGTCCGCAGGGGCCTTGCCGCCCTGCATCCCGCCCATCTCCATTTTCGTGGGAGCAGCGGGCATATCCATGCCCTGCATGTCTCCCGACATATCCATTCCGGAATGACCTTCCTTCGGCGCAGGAGGAGCTTCCTGTGCGGCCGCAGGAAAGGCTGCGGCGAGGCTTGCGATAGCGGCAAGAACAACAAGGTTCGTTGTGGTGCTCATGCGACGACAACCTCGCGGAACATGCCGGCAGCCATGTGGTAAAGCAGATGGCAATGGAATGCCCATCGGCCCATGGCGTCTGCGGTTACGCGAAAGCTCAGACGCTGCGCAGGCTGCACAACGATCGTGTGCTTTCGCACCTGGAACATGCCCGCCGCGTCCTCCAGGTCACTCCACATCCCGTGAAGATGCATGGGGTGGGACATCATCGTGTCGTTCACGAAGGTGACCCGCAGGCGCTCGTTTGGCCGGAAATGCAATGGCTTGGAATCGTTGAGCTTGATCCCATCAAGCGACCAAATGAACCGCTCCATGTTACCCGTCAGGTGCAATTCGATATCACGTTCAGGCTCGCGGGGATCAGGGTCTCCATTCGGGCTCTTGAGGTCGGCATAAGTGAGCACGCGCCATGGACGACCGCGCAATCCAGCGCCGGGATCGTCGAGATTGGTGCGCGGATAATCCACCCGCATGTCATTGTTGGCGCCATACTCGGTGCGCGCATGCTTCGCCAGCGGCGGCATCTCCATCATGCCGTGACCAGTGTGTCCGCCATCCATGGCCGCCATCGCGCCCATCATATCGATAGGTTCCAACCAAGGGCGCTGATCTAGGGCAGGAATCGGGCCGGTCATGCCCGGTGAGGGCGCGATCGTGCCCCGCGCAAAACCAGTCCGGTCCATCGATTGCGCGAAGATCGTGTAAGGTTTGGCGTCGGGCATAGTGAATTCGACATCATAGGTCTCGCCCGGCGCGATCCGGAATTCGTCGACAGTGACCGGCTCCACATCCTGTCCATCCGTTGCAACGATCGTCAGGGGCAATCCCGGAATGCGTACGTCGAAGAACGTTGCGGTGCCAGCACCGACAAAGCGTAAGCGTACCCGCTCGCCGGGGCTGGCCACCCCAGTCCAATTGCCTGCCGCCGTCGTTCCGTTCAAAAGATAGGTATAGGTAGCGGCCGAAACGTCGCTGTAGTCAGTCGGATTCATCCGCGACGCATTCCACATCTGCCGCTTCTTGATCGCCGCCGCGAGCCCCACTTCCCGGGCATCCTTGACGAAGTCGCCGACAGTGGGCTGTCCGAAATTATAGTAATTACTCTGCTTCTTGAGATTGAGGAACACCTGCAAGGGCGGCTCATCGGTCCAGTCGCTCAGCATCACGACATAGTCTCGGTCCGGAGGCCTGACCTGACTTTCCTTTGGCTCGATCACGATGGCCCCGAATAGCCCAGTCTGCTCCGCGAGCGTATGGGCATGGTACCAGAAAGTGCCGGTTTGATGGATGGGAAAGCGGTACGTGAAAGTTTCGCCCGGTGCGATCCCGCCAAAGCTGATGCCCGGCACTCCATCCATCTCGGCCGGTACGATCAGGCCATGCCAGTGCACGCTTGTCATTTCGTCCAGCCTGTTGTGGACTCGCAGCGTCACGGTATCACCCTCTCGAAAGCGCAACGTCGGCGCGGGAACGCGGCCATTCACTGCCGTCGCAATACGACGTTTACCCGTATAATTTACGGGCAAGCCTGCAATCTCGAGATCGAATTCCGTACCCGAAAGTGCGGCGTCGCCAGCTGGTCCGGAGGCCCAGGCGGGCAACGCAAGACTGGAGGCCACCCCTCCAACAAGGAGTCCTTGAACAAACAGTCGACGTCCAATTGCAGGTATAACGAGTGACATATCCACGAGAAGGAAAGCCTTATAAAATTGATGTTGGATTGTTAGAATGCAGGATTTCAGTAGATTTTTTCATAGTTCTATTATGGTTACGCGGGATGCTTAACCAATAGATTTTCTTGAGATCGCCATCTACTATATGAGTATGGGCGAAATGCTCGTCGAATATCTGATCGACTTCCACATGTCCGAGCAATTTGCGATACCGGTGCACCTACCGATATACTTCCAAAACTTGGCCCTGATGCGCTCCATCAAGCCTTCCGAGGCAGACCACCGCTCCACCAGAATCGACACGGACGTCCTCGCCACGCATGAAGAAGCTATGGCCGATGCCAAGCGCATATGCTGGCGATACTGCAACGATTAGTGCGGCGATGCATGTTGGGTCCGCCGCAGGCGCGCGCGGCGGGCCGCTCAGCCCCGGACTTTCCCGTGAGTCGAATTCTACATGTCGCTCATTGGCATGGGCTTATCCGCCGGCTTCATGCTTTTGGGTGGGCAACAAGCCTTTCCAGATGGCATGGGCATCGGTGTCGGGCTTTGTGCAGCGTCGGGTGCCATTCCGCCTCCAGAAGATTGCTGCATGTTCTGCATGCCCATTTGATGATCATGCATCATCCGATCATGCATCTGCTGCGCGCCATGATACATGCCCTGCATGTGTTCACGACTTTGAGACGCCGTCCCCGGTGCGGGTGTAGCTGTGGCCTTGGGCTTTGGCGCCTGCACCACTTTCATTCCGGGAGGAAGTTCATCAGCCAATACGTAACCGGTGCCAGCCACAGCCAGCCCAAAAAGGGCAAAATAAATTGCTGACCTACGCATATTCCGATCTCCAGCCATTGCTGCGTTACTTCGTGAACAACAAATTGAGACCACGTTGATGCAATGCTGGCATCCGTATCGGTATACGTAATGTGCGAAGCTAGATCCTATTATCCCATCGCCGCCATGTGCCTGCAGCTTTCCGAACAGCTCCGACAACTCTCTACACAACGTGCCAGAGAGGGGGCGCTACCTTGTTGGCCACAGGCACGGGCACACCTCTCACAAGCCTCGGCACAAGCCTGACAGAGCACCGTATGCAAGGGCGAGCGTCTGATCATGGAGTTTGCCGTAGTTTGGCAGATCTCCGCACAATCGCTCAACATCGCAGCGAGTTGCAATGCAGTGGCGCTGGCCCCCATCACGGTAAGGCCAGCGGCTGTCTCCAGGCACATCACATGCGACGCCCAGCACAGATCGATGCAATCCTTCATCGGCATGGGCATGCCGCGTTCGCCATCATTCTTGCCGCTGGCCTGACTGGTAACACCTGCCACTAACAAAACAGCTCCCATCCCCAGTAGTTTTCGTCTTTCCAACATGTATTCTCTCCGGATCAAGGTAAAATTCACTCATCCAGACACTGAATTTATTCGCCTGTAATGCCGTAATTGGAACCCACGCTACTTGCAGGAGAATTTGAAGCCTGCGAGATTGTGGCATGCTACGACATTATCGTCCCAGCCGGACGCGAGCCGACGCTGTCGGCTCGCGTCCAGTCAAAGTGAAACCGTGGGCGCTCCTCCGCCCATTTTGATCACATATCTTTCATTCCCCCGCCCTGCATTCCCGCGCCAGGATCTGCCGGTGGGGTGCTGGGGGCTGGCGAAGCAGGGTGGTTCATGCCTGGCCCCATCCGCATGCTGTCGTGATCCATCTTCTGCCGCTGATCTGTTTCCATGCGATGGTGCATATCTTCCGCTGCTGCTGTGGCACTTGCAGCCGCGGCGTCATCACGCACAGATGATGTCTGGCTATCTGTGGCATTTGTTGCCGCGCTGGACGTTGAGGTCGGCGGGGTCCCCTTATCCTTACTGTTACAGCCGGCAAGCACAAGGGTGCCTGCCACTACCAGACTGCCGGTCATCCACCGAGCCTTACGATTCCAATTGGTCATGATCGATCCTTTCACACGAGTTGGTCCACTGGGCATTCTGCCAAATCACTGTTCAAGTGCTCGACAGAACTCTTCTCGGTTCTCAGCCTCATCCAGAGGGGTTGCGAACAGGAACCTTGAGAGGCGCTTGATTGATCGACAAGCCACTGCTCAACTTGCCTTAAGCGGCCGATGTTGTTCTCTGCGGCGATCAGTTTTTCGCGGGTTACAGCCAGCAAATCTTCGACGCGCGACGGAGCAGCTGCGGATGCTTCGAGCAAGTTTCGCGTCTGCTCGAGCGTGAAACCGAGATCCTGCACCGACCGAATGAATTTCAGACGGGCAAGCTCATCGTCATTGTACAAGCGGTATCCTGCCAGACTTCGCGAGGAGGCCTTGAGAAGGCCAAGCCGTTCATAGTAGCGGATCGTGTCGCGACCAACATCCGCAGCAGCAGAGAGTTCACCAATCTTGAAATTGGCCATGGCATCCGTCTCCAATCCGCAGGCCCAAGCTTATCTTTCATTTGTACCTGCAGCCAATGATGTTCACTCTTGCCGATCGCCGCCTTTTTTGGGCGTGTTGTCTCCAAGCAACGCTGTGCGTTCACTGACCGATCAATGGTGTCGTTATAAATCTATAATATCGATCATGTTTATTTCACCATCAACTACCGATACATGAGCATAATGGTCATCTATTATCTGATCGATTGATACGTGACCTACAGTCTTCTGGCGATATTGCCCGGCGTGACGCCTGCGAAGGTAGACCGGTGCGGGGCGATAGATCTTAAACACTTGTCCGATTTCAGCACCGTCAACGCGGCCAATGCAAACAATGGGCCCGCGATAGTCAATTCCGATGATCGAACCTCGCATGAGCCAGGTATGGCCAATGCCTTGAGCGCTTGCTGGTACGCTGGCTGCGAAGAGGGGCACCTCAAATGCCATCATCACGTGAGCCTTGGCCACGCAATCCTCCAGTTCTTGTCACCAGCGCCGGTTGCTGCTGGCCCCTCCGTGCAGAGAACCCAACAGCAGCACGTTCAGGCGTCGGTCATGACCACGAGGGATCAGTGGCTGCGGCCCAGTTCTACGATGTCGTTCTTCGCAGGCATTCCGTCCACGACAGTGACATGGGCGAAATGGTCATCAAAAACATGGTCGATGCGAACATGACCGACATCTTGGCGATGGTAGCTAGGAGCGCCTGTGCCCTTGTTCGGACCCGGGTGATAGACGGCACGGACCACATTCAGGGTCTGGCCAACTTCTGCGCCATCGGCCTTGCCGATGCAGACGACAGTGCCGGTCTTGTCGACGGCGACAACAGTACCGCGCATGAACCACGTGTGGCCGATACCTTGAGCGAGAACCGGCGCAGCTCCCAGCATCGAGATGCCGGCAATCGCAACCATGAAAGACTTCTTGATCATGTTCGACTCCTTCGTGAATTTTTAAGGCCGCCCCCAGGCCTTATGGGGAAGAGCTGTTCTTCAAAGTCCGGAGTAAGGACCAAGCTCCAAGCTCAACATACGTAATGGTCACATTTTCATGAGCCATGCGCGCGGGAGGTGAGATCGCCCCAGCTTCCGAGAGCAGGCGTGGTACATGTCCAATCTAGCTCGTGCCGAATCCGTTCGGCCAGACTGGCAGAGGCACTCGCCTCTCCGTGCGTGACGAACGTCATTTTCGGTGCTTGCGGCATGCCAGAAAGCCAACGCAAGATCTCGTTGCAATCAGCATGGGCCGACAGCATCGAAAGATTGGTTACTTCGGCAAAAACCGGCACAACCTCGCCATAAATCTTTACCGAGGTCGCGCCAGCGACAAGCGCCGCGCCTCGGGTGCCGGCTGCCTGGAAGCCTGCAAAAAGCAGCAGGTTCTTCGGATCCGGGGCAAACTGTGCAAGGTGGTGAAGGACACGTCCGCCAGTCGCCATGCCACTTGCCGAAATGATGACCTTGGGATTGCTATCCGCCGTCAGCGCCTTCGACTCTTCGGCATCGCGTACATAGTGCGCTACGGCGCACGCGGCTTTGCATTCATCATGCGACAGGCGATGATCCCCTGAGTTTGCGCACATGATGCCGCTGGCGTCGATTGCCATCGGGCTGTCGAGGTAGACAGGCACGCCCTGAAGGCGGCCGGCCTTCTTCAAGAGGGACAGGTAATAGAGGAGCGATTGGGCCCGACCCACCGCGAAGGCCGGGATTACGACCGTCCCACCACGCGCTACGCATCGCTCAATACACTCACCCAAGGCTACTTCAGGCGAAACAGCGTCATGCTCCCGATCGCCATAGGTAGACTCGACGATTAGAAAGTCAGCCAATGGCGGAGGTGCGGGATCGAACATCACAGCGTCGTCATAACGCCCAAGGTCGCCCGAAAAGACGACCTTGGTTCCTTTCCAGTCGATCTCGATCGAAGCTGCTCCGAGAATATGCCCGGCGCGGTGGAAGCGGGCAGAGACACCTGGGGCAACTTCGATGAACTCACCGAATTCCACTCCCTGAAAATGCTCCAGTGCGTTCAACGCATCGTTCTGGGTATATAGTGGCAGCGCAGGTTGATGCCGCGAATATCCTCGACGGTTTGCGAACTGGGCATCCTTTTCTTGCAGGTGGCCGCTGTCCGGCAGAAGTAGTTCACAAAGCTCGGCTGTTGCCCGGGTGGTGAGAACCCGGCCCCTCCAACCATCACGGACCAAACGCGGAATGGCACCGGAATGATCGAGATGCGCGTGCGTCAGCAGGATCGTCTCTACCCCTGCAATTTCTGGCGGAGGGGGAGCCCAGTTGAGGTTGCGTAAATCGCGACCGCCCTGGAACAGTCCACTATCCACCAACAAGCGCGTGCTGTCATCCTCGAGGAGATAGCGCGATCCGGTGACGGTGCCGCTCGCCCCGAAGAACCCGATCGCCAATCCTCCGCCAGCAGGTCTTGGCTCCACCTCAAACGTGGCTTGAGGGGCCCCGCTTGGCACGAAATGCCCCCGAGTTTTGTCCTTCTGGTGTCGATTCTTGTGCCCGTGCATGGACATCGCTCCCGCGCTTGTGGATTTCTGCATGGATTGGCTAGCCCATTGGGCTGCGACCATACGTAATGATCGCAGACGGACACAGCCGGGAACATGTGATGTTTACATATGGCGCGGCATTCGTCGCGCCAGCACTGAGACAGTCTCGCGAACGCAGCCTGAAAAAACCGATGACCACAAGATACATGCTTTGAACGGGACAAGAATGTGACTCCAGATGATACCCCATTCTGCAGCGCTCTAACGCCACATCCCTGTGAGCATTGCTTCCCCAGCCACCACGCAGCGGATTTGCCATCTTACAGGCTCGCCGCCTTGGATCAGGACTTCATTCTTGGGGACTCAATGCGCGGAGTTCGCTTCATGCTCGAATACGAGAAGGTGGAGGAAGCGTTGCGCGAATGGGGCGTCCTTTCAACCATTGTCGTATTTGGAAGTGCTCGCGTTCGAGAGGCGCAGACAGGCAGGAGGGGCGCCTGGTATGACGAAGCCCGCAAGTTCGGCCGGCTCGCCTCCAAGAAGGGGGGCGCGCTGACCCGCAATGGTGGCAAACGCATGAACGTGATCGCCACAGGAGGAGGACCAGGGATCATGGAGGCGGCCAACCGCGGCGCCCATGACGTCTGCGCGCCTTCTATCGGCTTCAATATCACGCTCCCTCACGAACAGGTCCCAAATCCTTACACGACGCCCGAACTCACATTCCGTTTTCACTATTTCGCGATCCGCAAGATGCATCTGGCCATGCGCGCCAGTGCGCTGGTGGTCTTCCCAGGTGGATTTGGAACCATGGACGAGATGTTCGAAATTCTGACATTGCGGCAGACCGGCAAGGCTCCTAAGGTCCCTATCATCTTGTTTGATCGAGCTTATTGGCAAAGCGCCATCAATTTGGATGTTTTCGCCGAGAACGGCATGATCGACAGCGAAGACCGCGACTTGTTTTCGTATGCCGATAGCGCCGAGGCTCTCTGGGCAACCCTCATTGACCAGGGGCTCAGTCCGGCTATTTCCGACTAAGCCCCTGCCCGGCTCCACCCGACCTGCGGGGAATTCCGCGCTAGATCCGAAGCATTCGTTATATACGTATATCGATGCCAATCTTGATCGCCACATAAGGCCCCTGAGGCTGGCCTAACCAAGGCTGCCAAGGAAAGGACCGCTGTATGCGCAAGACAACGATGATTTTTGCCGCCCTAGGGTTGCTGGCTTCCGGCACCGCTCCGGCATTAGCCGATCAAATGCCCCCCGGCATGAAGGATTTGCCCGCTCACAAACATCCTGCAAAGCCGAAGCCCAAGCACTCTGCAGGGTCTCAGCACCGTCCGGCGGGCCAGACGGGCGGACATAAAATGTCCGGTGGTCACATGATGTCCGGAGGGAATATGATGAAAGGCGGACACATGATGCAGGGGGGGCAGATGCCAATGACCTCGCCGACGCCGCCTGCTCCCAAGAAATCAGGTGGCGGCTGCTGCTGAATACCGCGATAACTCCGAGATAGTAATCGCTGGCACCTCATGCTTCCAAGGTCCGCCGCCTCGTTGGGTGGCGGACCTTTATCATATTTAGATAAGCTTACATCCTTTGGGCTCGCAATCTATTGCGTCTTGCCGAGGATCTCCATGCATCGGGAATGAGATATGTTCATGGGATTCAACCCCATGCCTTTCATCTCCTGATGGTCATGCCGGGTCCCGAGACCCATATCACTTTCCATCTTCCGGCAGCTTTCCACCTCAGCCGAGGTAGCGGGAACAGAAGCACAGGCCCCCAAAGCCATCGTGACCATGGCTGCAATTGGAATGTATTTTTCCATAGATCCGTCCCATCATGAACAAGGTGTTCCTCCTGCGGGCAGATCTTTATCGTTTCATAATGGCGCCTATCCAAATGTCAGTCAACCAACTCGGCTGCGTGAGCCGGATAGCCTGATGCAATTATGTCACAAATGAAAGGCGGGGACCGGGAAACTCCTTGCGCTTTCGAAAGCGCAATCGCATCCCTGCAGCCATGAGCCAACTAATCGAAACGAATGATCAATCCTGCGTTCCGAATGCCTTGGTGCGCCAATTGATCCTGCAGTGGCGCGAAGATCCCGGTGCGACTTACAGGGGTTGGTTCCTCTGGGAGGAGCGCCTGAAGAACTTCCGCTCAATCCGCCGCGGCATAGCACAAGTCGTATCTGAGATCGAGCAAGGCACATTTGGCGTGACCTACCGCAACTCCTCGCTGGAAACGGTCGTTCACTCGATTGCCGAACAGCGACAGATTTTTCGGGGCGCGGATCACGCTTTCCTCTGGAAGCCCAAACTACGCATACCCGATATCTACGAAGACGCCGCGAACCAGAGAGCATTTGGTCAACTGCTCGCCAACTGCGCCTGTTGCGACACCGCTGATGCGATCATCAACCACATCCACGCAATCGACCGCAGGAAGATCAAGGGCCTGGGCCCTGCGGTGGCCAACCTGCTTTATTTTCTGCACCCAACGCTCATCCCGCCGTTCAATACAGCAATCGTGAAGGGTTATAACGCCCTAGCAAACGCAAACGTGAAGCTTGGGAGCTGGCCGCACTTCCTCGCAATGCGAAGCGGGGTCATCGAATTCAATGACCGCTATCGCGATCTGCTTTCGAACGATCTCGGCGCGATCGGCGGGTTTCTGTTTGATGTCGGTTCAGGACGCTACCCTGTGCCGCCCCAAACGACCGATGCCTCCAGCGTCACCGACTGGAATGTGCGACTGCAGGCTGTACGAACCGAAGCCGAAAGCTTGAACAAGCAATCGCTTTCCAACCAGGAGAGCGACCGCACACATACGGAGGTCCAGGCTTGGCTGCGCGATCTTGGCAAGTCCCTGGGGTTTAGCGTCTGGATAGCCGCCAATGACCGGGGGCGCCTGTACCAAAATGCGCCTTTGTCGAAGGGATGCCTGGACCAACTGCCCCAGAGCCTTGTGAGTTGTCCGGGAGCAGATGCCATTCGTCTGATCGATGTCTTATGGATCGACGAAGCCAATCAGTCTGTCGCCGCCGCCTTCGAGGTCGAGCATACGACGTCGATCTATTCGGGTATCGTCCGCATGCTCGACCTGGCGCTGAGTGGCGACAGCCTTCACGCTACGGCAGGCTTGTTTCTGGTCGCACCTGACGCGCGCGAAGGCGACGTGCGAGCGCAGCTCCAGCGCCCGGCATTTAGCCGCATCGGCAATCTGGATATTGCCTACCTTCCGTATGGCGAACTTGCTCGACATCGGGATGCCATTGCGCGCTTCGGCTCGGGTCTCAAGGGGATCAAGGCTATCGCCAGCCCGCTCGGTCGGACCTGACCAAAAGCTTGTCAAAATGTGGTGTTTACGGATGGAGGGATTGAGGTCAGCGAGCCACCATGGCCACTCCTATTAAATGCGGGACATGCCATGGATTGTTGCGGCAATGACAATAAGAGGAAAAATGCTGCGCCGGAATCAGAGCGGAATGTCCGTTGGTGGTTCGAGAAACTCGCGTTCCTGACACTTTTTCTCGTCGGTGGATATTACCTTGTGACCGAGCATCGTGCTCACCTGTTTGGTTTTCTACCCTACGCCATATTATTGATTTGCCCGATCATGCATTTGTTCATGCACAAAGGCCATCACCCTGGCAGTGGAGAGGGAAAATGACCCACTCTGACACTCCAGCTTATGGCCTTTGGGGACTGGCGTTCGTCAACGCGGCGATCTTCATTTTCTTTGCCTTCAGTTTCTTCAAGCCTGAAACGAAACTCGACTGGCGCAGTTTCGGGGCGTTCAGTGCCTTTCTTGTGGCGCTATTTGCAGAAATGTACGGATTCCCTCTGACGATCTATATTTTGTCAGGCTGGCTGCAATCGCGCTTTCCAGGGATCGACTGGTTCTCACATGACGCCGGACACCTTCTCGAAATGATGTTCGGGTGGCGCGTAAATCCGCATTTCGGTCCATTCCATATTGCCAGCTTCGTCTTCATTGGTGGCGGTTTTATGCTGATTTCATCCGGCTGGAAGGCTCTGCATACCGCCCAACAGCATCATGCACTGGCAACTACCGGTCTCTATGCACGGATGCGGCACCCCCAATATATAGGGTTCATCGCAGTGATGTTTGGCTTCCTGCTGCAGTGGCCGACCTTGCTAACGCTCGCAATGTTTCCAGTTCTGGTTGTTATGTATGTGCGCCTCGCCCGCCATGAAGAGCGTGATGCAATCCGTGAATTTGGCGATCAATATAGAAAATACATGGAGAGCGTACCTGGGTTCGTTCCGAAGATTGGATACAGCGACCGCAGTCTGAGCGGTCGCTAGCGCAGAAATTAAGAGTAGCGTGTCGTGGGAACTGTCGCATAACTTCTAGTCTGGGGCCTGCTCTTCATGTTCATGATGAGCTTCGGCTGCGGCGCCCATGTCATGGGACACCATAGACGTCACAGAAATGACTGAGACATACAGCATAAAGCGGCACAAGCAGTCGATCCGGTATGCGGCATGACTGTTGACACAGCCAGCGCCAAGACTGCCGTGGTCGGAGGCCATGTATGAGATTTCTGCTCCGGGGCATGCCGTGACAAGTTCGAAGCCAACCCGCAGCTCTATGCGGCGTCTGGCAATATCGCGCCATCAGGAAAACCACGCCATGCCGCATGACCGCCAGCAGCCGGCTTTGATCCCGGTTGTCACCAGTGGGTTGGCATTGAGCCCGTTCCTCTCGGTGAGCTACATTTTGTGCATCTTGGGTTACCTTTTCCTGCCCGGTCTTCCGGTGCAGCATTCCGCCCTCGCCATTTTTCTGCCGGGGTTCCAATTGCTGAGTTGGAAGACCTTTCTTCTCGGCCTTGGCAAAGGGTCACAGGAGTCCAACGCGAAGACTGAATTGCAGCTCAATTTCAGCTATGCGCCCGGCATAGCCGGCGCGATCCCGATGGAGCGCATCTGTCGACCGCTCCTTGGCATCATTTTGGGGTTCACGGACACTACGTATATCAGTCGGTTTGAGGAGTCGTTCATCAAGGCTATCGCGGCTCGCCAGATTATCGCCGGTCGTTTTTCAACGGAGGAAAGATCATGATGAAAAGTCGCACTTCCTATCTTTATTCGCTGGCATTGATAGGCGGCGTTCTTCTGTCTCCCAGCCTTGCTGCGGCCCAGAGCCAAGGAACAGGACAGGCCTCAACCCAGCCCCCCATGTCTCCCAACGGCAGTGCAATGCCGTCCGGTGGGATGATGGAAGGTCATGACGCGATGCCCGGCATGCAAGGCGGCATGCAAATGCCTAAACCCGTTATGGCACAGGACAAGTCAGGATGCTGCGCCAAGAAGATGAAAACTATGGGAAGGTCGAAGCACAGCCCCAGACATCGCAGGCACGCCAAGCCGGCCGCCGCAAAGCCTGCACCGATGCCCGCCGACAAGCCAATGCCCATGCAGGACGATATGTAAGATTATCAGCATGAAGCGTCCGCTCCATCAAATCACTACTCACCGAACTCTCTGGAGTCGGATTGGCTACCGGGTTCTGATCGCACTGACGGTGATGCTCACATCACCGTCGGTCGTGGCGCAAACCGCTGACGAGCACGCTTCGCATCATCCAGGCGGAGGCGGGGCAGCTCCAGCCATGCCTGCCGCAGCCAGCGGCACCGACATGCCTGCAACACAACCCATGGGAGGCTCGGGCACTGACCCAATGGCCGCCATGATGAAGCAGATGATGTCACCGTCGGCCGGATCTGCCGGGCCGGGAGGTATGGGTGGCACAGCCGCGCCCTCCGGCTGTTGCGGGCCAATGGGTGCCAAACCCTTCTACCCCTCGCTGATGCAATGGCCAGCGCTGACCGACGAAGCGCGGCGGGCCGTTCGAGCCGAAGCGCTAAAGCGCCTCGGCTCGGGGACCGAAGTGCTGACTGCCGAGCAATCCCGACTCCATCACGCGCTTGCGTCCAACGACTTCGTAGCTGCCGGTGACGCCATCAAGGGGGCTCGCGAAGGCCTTGCCCAAGCCGACAGCGGCGTGAGCGCCCTCAAGGGACTGGAGGAAGGCAAGGCACCCCGCGAGATCGCTCTCACATGGTTCAAGAACCAAAATGGAATAGGCGGAGCTGAACAAATGACGACGGATAGCGGCCTTTCCTGGTGGCACATCATTGGAATGGTACTGCTCGCGGCGGCACTCCTTGCCGCCCTGCTCTTGCGGCAGGCTCGGCTTCGTCGCATCGCGAGCCTTGTCGAGCGACTGATGCCAGGGTCGCCCACAGCACAAACTGCAATTGGCGCTCCGGCTGCACCCACAGCGATGGCACAGCCCGCTGTTCTCGCAGGCATGCCACAGTTGTCTGCCGAGACTAATGCTCCGCCGCCCGCTCAACGCCCTTGGAAGGGGGTGCTGCGCATCAAGGCGATCTTCGACGAAACGCCGAACGTGAAAACGTTCCGCTTAATGGAGGCGAACGGCGGTCCCATCCCGTTCACTTTCCTGCCGGGGCAATACGCAACAATCACTTCGGAAATCGACGGACAGAAAGTCCGTCGATCCTACACGATCTCATCATCCCCCACCCAGCGCGACTATATCGAACTCACGATCAAGCGTGAACAATATGGCCTGGAGTCGCGTCATCTTCACGATCATGCCGATACCGGCGATCTCCTTGAAATATCCGCCCCCGCTGGCAGGTTCTTCTTCACGGGGAAGGAAGCCGACGGCATCGTTCTGATCGCCGGCGGCGTTGGCATCACGCCAATGATGAGCGTTCTGCGAAGTCTCACAGACCGGTCCTACGAGCACGACATTTTTCTACTTTACGGCGTGAATACACCAGAAGATCTCATTTTCCGCGATGAGTGCGATCATCTGGCACGTCGCCATCCCAAGCTTCACGTCGCGTATACCGTCGCCAAAGCCGAAGGCACCGATTGGCAAGGCCAGGTGGGCTACATGACGGCAGATTTCATAGCGGCCTCGGTACCCGACATTGCGAAACGACGAGTCCACTTGTGCGGCCCACCCCCCATGATGGCTGCAGTGAAAGAAGCGCTCGCGCAGCTCCAAGTCCCATCAGACCAGGTTAAAACCGAAGAGTTCGCTCCGCTCAAGGGTGGCCCAGTCATGGAAGCCGAACCCTCGGAACCTGTTGCGACACCGGCATTCACCGCTGATCAGGCCGTGCCGATCCCGTCTGCACACGCCACCATCACATTCTCAAAGTCCGGCAAGGCAGGCCCCCTCGCGCCGGACCAGTCGGTGCTCGAAGCCGCCGAGGCGATTGGCGTAGCGATTGATTATGATTGCCGAGCTGGCACCTGCGGTCGGTGCAAAGTGCCACTCCGCCAGGGTCAGGCAACCATGGAGGTCGAGGACGCGCTCGCCGCGGATGAGAAGGCAGCGGGAATCATCCTCGCCTGTCAGGCAAAATCGACGGGTGACCTGGTGGTGGAGGCCTGATGACCGAAACCGAAAAAATCACGGTCGGAGGCCTGGTCAGTGTGCTAACGCTGATCGTCCCCGGATTTCTTATCCATTCCGCGCCCCGCTTCCCGGGCAGCCTTGCCGGGAGCATGTTCGGGATCGCCGCCGCGCTTCTGTTCCTGCTCCTGCTGTCCTACACGGCGGTGAAGCGGCAGGCCTGGATCAAGGAGCGGACCAAAGGCTCCATCTCGCTTGGGGCGCTAATGGGGTTTCACGTCTACGCCGGCGCAATCGGGGCATTGCTCGGCATCATTCACTCCGGCCACAAGTTTCAGAGTCCGCTCGGTGTGAGCCTTGTGATATCGATGCTCGCGGTCGTCGCGAGCGGATTCATCGGGCGATATTATCTTGCGCAGGTCAGCCAGGATCTCCGGCTTCAGCAAAAAGAGCTCAAGCTGCTTCGCGACCGCTACGATGGGTTGGCCACAGTTTCCGTAGTCTGGACCCGCGATAGCGTCGTCGATCCGTCAGGACTGAGGCTCGATCATCTGCTCGGGGCCATTTCAGATCTCGAATTTACAATAATGGCACGGGATGCGATCAAGCGCACCCTCGCGCGGTGGACTGTGTTCCATGTCGCGGTTGCGATTGTGATGTATGGCCTGATGGCATTGCACATTTGGGGCGGCTACTATTACGGCCTTCGGTGGCTGCCGTGAAGCGAACCACAATCCTTTACCTGGTGCTTGCGACGATCGCGCTGCTCGCCGCCGCCGCCATCCCTTTCACCGTCTACCGATCGGGGAGCACGGCGCTGCCTCAATGGTCATCGGCAGTCCGTCCCGGCCCCCTGTCAAGCGCACACGCGTTTCTTGAAGGCAAATGCGAGAGCTGCCATACTCCCAATCAAGGCATCAAGGCCGCAACCTGTATCGCATGCCACGCTTCTGCTCCTGAACTCCTGATGAAACCAGCGACCGCCTTCCACGCCAACCTGAAGGAGTGCGCGGGTTGCCACATCGAGCATCAGGGCCGCACTCTTCGTCCGGTTAGGATGGATCACCAGATCCTCGAGGAGATTGCGAGGCGTACTACGGGACAAGCTGCAAAACTCGACTGCCAGTCCTGCCACGCGCCTCGGGATATCCATAAGGGATTTTTCGGTCCCGAGTGCGCAAGCTGCCACACAACGGAAAGCTGGAAAATCAATGGCTTCTTGCATCCCAGCCCGAAATCGACCGAATGCTCGCAATGCCACAAGGCGCCGCCGAGCCATTACATGATGCACTTCGAGATGATGGACAAGATGATCAGCGGCGAAAAACGGGCGCGGGTGGACCAGTGCTTCAGTTGCCACCAGACCGACTCGTTCAACAACATCAAAGGCGTCGGTATGGTCAAGGTGCATTGAGCGATCATTTTGCGCAGATAATTTGGCCCATCGTGGCCCTGTTACCCAAGCAATGAGCCTCGATCCGACAATCGATGAGACGCAACGGACGAGCCGCTTGACGCGCGTCGAAAGGATCAGATACGTCGTAAGCGGCGCTCCGCCCACCTTGCGCGGCGGCGGTTGTGGCAACCAATGCCCAACTTCCCCGATCTCGACGTGCTCAACGCCTGGCGTGAGGCGCAGTGCATCGCGCAATGGGCACCGGATGGGTCGGTTCGTTACGTAAGCGGCTCAAACGCCGGTCTAGATCCGTATCCATCGAAAAATCCGATCCTCATTCAGTCGGGTTCACAAGCGCGATACTCGCATTCCACATTATCCGCTTTATCTGTCTGTCCGGCAAAGCACCCCACACAGCCGGCAGATATCGGCGACGAGGGTCGGGCAAAGGCAACATCGCTACGGCATCGTCTTCGTCATGCCAGGCATATCCCTCATCATCGCGTCATGGTCTTCCGGCGCACTGGCAATCGCCGCCTGATATTGGGCGGGCGTCATACGTGGAAGTTGACGCACGAAAGCGACCATGTCCCAGATCAGTTCATCGCTATGGGTTTTACCCCAGGCAGGCATCGCGGTCAGCTTGACCCCATGCTTGATGACCCAGAATTGCTCCTTTGCCGATCTCTGCTGCTCCCGAAAAAGCTCCGGGGCCCTGGGGTAGAGTCCCTGGCTGATCTCCGACTTCTCCAGTCCCGGCCCGAGATGGCAGCCACTGCACATCTCGGCATAGAGCCCCGCGCCGCTCTGTAGCCGTTTTATATCAAGCAGGTTGGCAGAAACGCTCACATTGCGAGACCGCACGGCGATCGAGCGATCACGAAGCATTTCTATGAGCCAATAAACAGGTTTGGTGTGCGGCGCATCAGCGCCGATGTCATAGACGCCAACATACATGACCGCGCCAGCAAGCGCGCCACCGACCAGCGCCGTCACCGCAATGAAGGCTACGCTTGGGAAATGCCTACGAAGCCATGCCGTTCTAGAATCTTGCATCGCGTCCTCCTCAGCAGAAAAGCTTTTGGTCAATCCGTGTTTTCGCACCCGCCCAATTAATCATACGCGCGGGTCGTCCTTACCCCTCATCGGCAATCTTGATTTTTAGCGCGAGTTGAACGCCGTGGGCCGTTTAAAAATCTTCGCAGCATCGATGAGGGGTTGTGCCGTGCGGTGCGTATTTGCTGTGTCGGCAGTGTCGCCGCCTATAAGGAGTTAATGAGCCCGACTACCAACCTGATCAGTCAACGGAGGGCCAGAGACTATGATGATCACCCAAAGCGTCTGCCCCATTGAGGCCGAGAAAGGTCTGTAGACCTCCAATGCGTCCCTCACTCCCTCATACAACCGAAACCCGACGCCAGCACGCTGTGCGCCCGGCGACTTTTACGGGGCGAGCGGCTGAGGGCGAATCCAGTGCTTCTGACCTCTCTGTTCCACACCCACCCGCCCCCGCGCCACGCTGCGCCCCGTGGGCATCCGATTGGTCCATGCCGGCTAGAGATGGGCCACATCTGAATTAGGCACCGGCAGCTAAAACCCCTCGCCACCATCGACCTTTTTTTGGGGCGGGGTGCCTTCCTTCGAGGGCAGACCCGGCGAGCCGCGTATTTACAGTAGCGGCCCACCTCGGAGAAAGGCGCACATGTACGACTGCATTGTCATTGGAGGTGGGCCCGCGGGTTTGGCCGCAGCCACGTATCTCGGACGGTTTATGCGTTCCTCGCTGGTCATTGACGCTGGCGGTGGGCGCGCATCATCAATTCCGACAACTCACAACCTTCTCGGGTTTCCTGAAGGAATATCCGGTCAGGTTCTGCTCGCGCGGATGCACCAGCATGCCACTCGCTACGGCGCAAAAGTGGTCAATGATTTCGTCAAGGGCGTCGTCCAGACCCAGTCGGGATTTGTCGTCACCACGGCTATCGAAGAGGTCAGGACGCGGACGCTCTTGCTTGCACAGGGCGTCAAAAATCATCGGCCGAAATTGTCACAGGAGGCGCATGATCGCGGCGTTGCCCGAGGTCTGATACGCTATTGTCCGATCTGCGATGCCTATGAAATCCGCGGCAGGAGAGTAGCGGTGCTAGGCTGTTCAGAGCATGGCGCAGCCGAAGCGATGTTTGTTCGCCACTATAGCGATGCAGTGACCTTACTCACCCAAGATGCGTCCCGACTGTCCGAGGCGGAGAAGACCAAACTAACTCGAGGTGGCATCGCCACTGAGCGGGTGCCCATTGGCAATTTGTTCATCAACGATCAGGATCTCACTGTAAAGCTGGCCGATGGCCGATCCTTACGCTTTGACACGCTTTATGTGGCCCTCGGCACGTCGGCTCATTCAGACTTGGCAAGGATGATTGGTGCCGAATTAGGCCCTTCGGGCTGCATCCTCGTCGATGAGCATCAGGAAACGACGATCAGCGGTATGTTCGCTGTTGGCGACATGGTCGAAGGGCTGGATCAAATTGCCGTGGCAGCGGGTCAGGCGGCGAAAGCGGCGACTGCCATTCACAATCGATTGTCTCACCCAACTCCCCCCTGTCCGCCGTTAGTACCAACGGCACAAATTTAAGGGTGTGAAGGACAATTGGCTGGGGCTGGATGTCCATGTCGACCGTATTCGACGCCATCTCGCGCTATATCATCGCCTGGAAGTTGTGCACCAACATGCAGGCCGACGGTGTGACCGACACACTCGACTTCGCCCTCAACGCCTCGGGCTACGCCAACGCCTAACATCAACCTTAAGACGTTGCCCACATCCCGCTAGTCCAAGCGGCGAGTTGCGCCGAATGTTCTGACAGCGGCCAGTTCTGGCAGGTTTCACAGGTGGACGAAGATCCCCTGCCTACGCTGTATGGTTCGCGTTCCTGCCACGCGGAGCGTGTTTCACGGACAATACGTATAGTGCGGCAACCGCGACATTCGGCATGCAAGTGCCTCATCGATCTTCGACGGGCAGGCCTGGACGCATTGCGCAATGGCAATACGCGCCGCCGCGTTCGTGTTGCCGACTCGAAAGAGATCCATTTGGTTAGAGGTTGAACATGAACGGCCCCGTCCTCACTCCCCAGCCCAGCCGCATCGCTCTTATCGGGACATGCGTGCCGCGCCATTGCGGAATCGCAACCTTCACAAATGATCTCCAGCAGGCGCTGAGCACTGCCGATCCGAACGTGGCCGCGATGATAATTGCCATGACCGACGACAAGAATGCCTACGCCTATCCCGATCAGGTCCCGCTGGAGATTCAACACGCAGACCCCGCCTCCTATGAAGTAGCGGCGGACTTTCTGAATGTTGCTGATATCGAGATCATCTCACTGCAACATGAATTCGGGATTTTCGGCGGTGAGGCGGGTGAGCATGTCCTCGGCCTGGTGCGCGGCCTGAAAGCGCCACTGGTCACGACGTTGCACACGGTCCTTGCCACACCCAATCCGTCTCAGCGCCGTGTTATGGACGAACTCATTGCAAGCTCTGCCCGCCTGATCGTGATGGCTGATAAGGGGCGCCAGATCCTGCAGGATGTCTATGGCGTCTCGGCCGATCAAATCGCCGTGATACCCCACGGCGTACCGGATCGTCCCTTTCTGGATCCAGCTATGGCGAAGCACGATCTAGGCTTGGCAGAGCGGACCTTGCTGATGACCTTCGGACTGCTTGGGCCGGGCAAGGGTATCGAGACAGCTATTCGCGCGCTGCCCGCCCTCGTTCAGGAAAACCCCAAACTCCTCTACATGATCGTCGGCGCGACCCATCCCAATCTGGTGCGGGACGAGGGCGAGCTCTACCGAGAGAGCCTGACAGCACTCGCCAGCGAGTTGGGCGTTAGCGAACATGTCCAGTTCGTGGACAGATACCTCTCGCTTGACGCGTTGCTGGATTATTTGGCCGCATGTGACATCTATCTGTCACCCTACCCCAACGAGGCACAGATCGTTTCCGGGACGCTGGCCTATGCGATTGCGCTCGGCAAAGCCGTTGTCTCAACGCCGTTCTGGTACGCGCAGGAGCTGCTGGCAGACAATTGCGGCTTGCTCGTCCCGTTCGAGCAGGCAGACGGGTTCGCAACGGCCATTCGCAGATTGATCGACGACGATACATTGCGAAGCGAAATTCGGACGAACGCCTATGCTCGTGGTCGGGCAATGATCTGGCCGAGAGTGGCGGAACAGTATCTCGAAGTATTTTCAACCGTCCGATTGGAGCGGCGTTCGGCAGGCGCAACCATCATCGGCTTTCCACCGATCCAACCAGGCAACACCCCATTGCCACATGTCTCGACGGCCCATCTCGCTGCTCTCACCGATTCGGTCGGTCTGATGCAGCACACCAAATTTGCGGTGCCCGATCGAAGACATGGCTATTGCCTAGACGATAATGCGCGCGCGCTGCTCGTCTTCACCGAACTCGCGGCATTGCGCCCTTTGACGGCGCAAGAGGAACAGTTGCACCTCACATACGCAGCCTTTGTCGAGAGCGCCTGGTCACCACAGACCAACCGGGTCCATAACTTCATGAATTTCGATCGGACGTGGTTGGAGAGCGATGGTGCGGATGACGCTCTGGGCCGCACGATTTGGGCGCTAGGCACCGTTGCTCGGCACAAAGACGCCCGTTCGCTGGATGGCTGGGCCGCAGCCCGGGTGCTGGAGATCGCGCCCGTCTTGATGGCGTGTACATCGCCGCGCGCCTGGGCCTATGGTTTACTCGGCATATCTGCGTTCCTGGAACGCTTTCCAGGCCATCGCGGATTTGAGCGCCTCAGGGGCGAGCTAGCCAATCGGCTTTTCCAGCGCTGGTCCGACGCTGCCAGGCCTGATTGGATCTGGTTCGAGGATAGGCTGGGCTACGATAATGCCCGTTTGTGCGAGGCGCTGATTGTCAGCGGCCATGACACCGGCAAGGAGCACTATCTCGATGCAGGCCTTGATTCGCTACGCTGGCTGATGAAACTGCAAACAGCCGAACGCGGTCATTTCCGGCCCATCGGAACAGAAACTTTCGGTGCCGATCATCGGCATCCGCAACCCTTCGATCAACAGCCACTGGAAGCCTGGGCGGCCGTCAGTGCCTGTTTGACCGCGGCGCGTGTCACTGGAGACGCCGTCTGGCAAGGTGAAGCGAGCCGTGCCTTTGCCTGGTTCCTTGGCCAAAACGATCTTCGCGTTCTAGTGGTGGATATCGAGCGCGGCGCCTGCTTCGATGGATTACATCCCGACCGGCGCAACGCCAATCAGGGCGCGGAATCGACGCTGGCTTATATCGCGGCGTTGACCGCGATGCGGCGCACTCCGTTTGCCCAGCCTGACTTGCCACGTATTTCGGAAATGACGACCGCACGATGTACATGCCACCTCGGCGGAGCCAGCGAGGATCCAATCGATACCGGCGCGGCTGGTAGCTGGCTTATGCCGGACGTTGAATTGGGTGTTCGATCCACGACGCAGCTGGCGACAGCCAATTGAAGCGCCCTCGATCCAGGCAGGCAGACAGTCATCATGCCCGCCACTGATCCACGTCCGCAGACCTATCCAGGCCAAACAGGCCTATCCGATGCCGGACACGTTATTGCCGTGCGCGGCCCGGTCATCGACGTGGTCTTCCCGAAGGGGAAGCTCCCGCTGGTCGACGAGGCGTTGCTCATTCACTGGGACAGGCCCGACGTGCTGATGGCGGAGGTGCAGAGCCATATCGACGATCGCACGGTGCGCGCCGTAGCGCTGCAGGCCACCTCGGGCCTTTCCCGTCATGTCGCGGTCGAGGCAACCGGCGGCCCTGTAGCCGTGCCGGTTGGCGCTGCGGTGCTTGGGCGACTGATCGACGTCATCGGCAGGATTGGCGACGGCGGAGCCCCATTGCCCGCCGACGTGACGTTGCGCCCGATTCAC
>JGI26533J51211_1000372_pt1 | contig 55263 bp, 50 predicted proteins | sample ThiBiot_750_biof_FD_51211 | JGI IMG/M metagenome (IMG submission 51211) | reverse complement strand
GCTGCACAGTAGTGATAGGGAACCATGTATTTGTGGAGAATCTCCGCAGTGAACATGATCCTGGTTTCTGCGCTGCAAAGATGGCATTTCATCTGGGATGACTGGGCTGCTTGCCTGGATAGGCAGTCATTGTGACCATGACTCATATATCCATGTGTGGAATCGCGTCAGTTTCTGCCCAGAAGTTTCTTGGCAAACGGGCGTAAACGATAGGGCTTCAGTGCGTGCTCGGTATGTTTTACTTGGATATCCCGGATAAACATCACCCCTCCTGTTTCGCAATGATGGTCAGGTTAGTCTGTAGTAACTGATGTGCTGGCGTATGGGCGTCTAATCGGTGGGCCCGCACGTTGCGATCGCAAGGTTTCGCGAAGCCAGTGCTTTCACTCTTGGCAGGTGGCTGAGTATACGTGCGCGATTGTCGTGCCTATGCATGAATGCATCGTTGATTTTCCTCAGGAGCTCGTCGGTAAGACATTGCATCGGGGTAATGGTGTGTTCGAGCGACAGTTCGAAGTGCTGGTAAAGACCTTCGAATTTGTCCTGGTAGGTAATCGACAGCGTAGGCGTGCCGCTGCCCAGCGAGGCGATCACCAGATGCATGCGTCCGGTAATGGCAAGGTCGAGCAGGCCTGTGAGCCGTTTGATTTTATCGGGCTGATCGATCGAGGCATAGCGTACGTGCGTGAACCCCTTCCGTTGCAGTGCCTGGTCGAGTGCCTGCAACATGCTCACGTCGCCTGACTGCGATTTGAGATCATGTGGAAGCAGCATGAAGGCGAGCCCATTCTGCTCGCCTGCACGCTTGAACTGTTCGGCGAAATGGTCGATCAGCTGATCCACGCCCACTTCTGCAATGGCAGGTGCCAGCGCATGGGCATTCAGGTTGATGCCCACGGGTGTTCGGCCTTCCTGGCGCATGGAGGCGATCCAGCCTTCTGGCTCGGTGATAGGGTCGGTGGCGGAAGGCATCAGGAAGGCGCTATCCGCACATAGTTGCGCAAGGACGCCAACAATCCGGGTGAAGCGGTCAAGAGACGGCTGGTCGCGGATGTTGACGGTTACCTGGGGATGCAGTCTCGACAGGGCGTGGACCGCAGGGACCCTTGGGTTGCTGTTGAAACTGAAACCCAGGATCGTGGCTGGAATACCGAGCAATACGCTGTGATTGCAGTAGGCAACGATGCGTTGTACCAGGGCGGCCCCATATTTGCCGTCCAGGATGTCGGCGCCCATGACAAACAAGGCATGGTGCTGGCGTATCAATTCGTCGAAAGCGAGCGTTCCGGTTTTCCCGGCCCATGCAGGCACGACCGGCGTCTCGCCAATTCCAGGTACGACAATGGTGTGGCGCCGTTCGCCGATGATGGTGAATATCGAGTCCGGATTTTGTGCTCGTAGCGATTGCATCAAGGCGCTGAACATGGCTAGATCCCCCAGGGAACTGGAGGGATCGGTGACATCGCCCGCGATGATGGCGAAGCGCGTGGGTGTTTCCGGCAGGATGGGCTTGGTTGCCGAAGCCCGTAACCGGTGAAGGGGAAGAGCGACCTGCAGAATATTACGGGCAATAATGGCCTGGTCGATCAAATATTGCCTGTGCATCATCATGTCTGGGCCATCAGGAGGAGTGGCGCGCAAAGTTGTGTGACTTGCTCGATAAAGTGGGGACGCGTGTAGCGTGCCGTGACCTTGTTCCGGCCCGCTTCCGCGTTGCGTCTCCGGTCATCGCTATCTTCCAGCCAGGCGATGCATTGCTCGGCAAAATGTCTGTCGTCCCGGGCAACTCCCAAGCCTGTGCTCCCCAGATCTTCCTTGAAAGCCTCGGCGCTGTGGAGCGTTGTGATGCATGCCCGGCCATAAGCGAGCGATTCCAGAATCTTGATGTTGGTGCCGCCGCCCGAGTAAATCGGAGCGATAGTGAATGCAGCATTGCGATACGCCTCGCCCAGATCATCAACGAAACCGGGGGCGGAAACGTCGGGATACTGTTCCCATGCTTGTCGCACGGCGGGCGGGGCGGCTCCCACCAGTAGCAGTCTTGCCTCCGGGTGGGCAGACTTGATAGCAGGCCAGCAGCGGGTCAGGAAACGGTCGATGCCCTCGCGATTGGGTGCATACCAAAGCGAGCCGACGAACAGCAGAACAGGGCTGTTCGTCTGTGGAAATGGCTGGGCGGGGGGNGTGTATGGGATGTTGGGTAGCAGTGCCGATTTGAGTTCGCGATGCTGTGCCTGGTCGCGGCGATTGACAAAGAAATACGCGTCAAAGCGTTTGAGCTGTCGTTTTGCCAGCCAGGCTGCGTACTGCGATTTGAATTGTGCGGCCAGCGCCAGGACCCCCGGTCCGTAATGGTAGCCCCAGTCGTCCAGGTCGACCACGCTGTGCACGCCCGGCGGGACGACCAGCTTGGCGAGTGGATTGAGATAGCGGCTGACGACCAGCCTATAGCGTTTGAGGTCAACGCCCTCCGCCTTGAGTGCAGGTTGAGTGTCCTGTCCGGTTTGAATTTTCCAATGCCGAACGGACGCTGATGCCAGTGTCCATGCGCAAGGATCCCCGGTTTGGGCGATGGGTCCAGTCGGCTGGAACCGGCGACTGGCTCGAGCAACAGCACCTCCACCTCTCCCAGCGTCTGCAGGGCTTCGTACAGCAAGGCGGTGCGCTGTTGCGCGCCCGACTGGGGATTGAATGGAGACGCCGGTGAAACCAGCAGAATACGGTCAGGCATGGAAATTAGACCGAACGATGGATGGATGTGGATGGGATTTCATCACCCTTGGCGAGATGGCGACGCAGAAACAAAGCCGCTGCTTGGCATGTACGTTCGTTCCGGTTGTGGCAATGTGGAAATGAGCGCCAGCTGATTGGTGAGCGAGTATTCATGGTCATCATTATTAATAGATTGATGGTTCAGCAAGCAATATGCCATGCGCGGTAATTCAGGGAATATGCCGGCTTTGGTTACAATCGAACAACCCTTTTCTTTTTTCCGTTTCATGCAAACCCTTCATGTCGATCTCGGCGACCGCTCCTACCCTATCCATATTGGCTCGGGTCTGTTGGGCCGGCCTGAACTGATTCTGCCGCACTTGCCCCAAAAACGTGTGATGGTGGTCACCAACACCGTTGTGGCACCGTTGTATCTGGCGCAGTTGAAGGCAACATTGGAGGCTGCGGAGGTGGCGGTTGCGCAGGTGGTGCTGCCGGACGGCGAGGCTTGCAAGAACTGGGAAACGCTGAATTTGATTTTCGATGCGCTGCTGACCCAGCGCGCCGAGCGCAAGACCACTCTGATCGCGCTGGGCGGCGGCGTGATTGGCGACATGACCGGATTCGCCGCGGCGAGCTATCAGCGCGGCGTGCCCTTCATCCAGATTCCTACCACGCTGCTGTCTCAGGTCGATTCGTCGGTGGGCGGCAAGACCGGGATCAACCATCCGCTCGGCAAGAACATGATCGGCGCGTTCTATCAGCCGAAAGTGGTATTGGCCGACACCGACACCTTGAAGACGCTGCCTGCACGCGAATTGTCGGCAGGACTCGCCGAGGTGATCAAGTACGGCCTGATCTGGGATGCCGGCTTTCTTGCCTGGCTGGAAGCCAACATGGACAGGCTGCGTGCACTCGACCCCGTGGCGATCACCCATGCGATTTATCGTTCTTGCGAAATCAAGGCGCAAGTGGTGGGACAGGACGAACGCGAAGGCGGTATTCGTGCGATCCTCAACCTGGGACACACCTTCGGCCATGCAATCGAAACCGGCATGGGCTACGGTAACTGGCTGCATGGCGAGGCCGTGGCCGCCGGCATGGCGATGGCGGCGGAAACGTCGCGGCGGATGGGCTGGCTGTCCGAAGCCGACGTTGCGCGGACGCGTGCGCTGATCCGTGTCGCGGGGTTGCCTGACGTGGCGCCGGATCTGGGCGCGGACACGTATCTTGAATACATGGGCCACGACAAGAAAGTGGAGGGCGGAAAGATGCGTTTCGTCTTGCTGAAGAAACTGGGCGAGGCGGTGATTACCGCGGACGTGCCGACCGATGTGCTGACTGGCGTGCTGACCGCACCGCATTGAAAAAGGATTGTTGATGGAACCGTCGTTCGCCTCCTACGCAGCGCATTCCAGCCAAACCCGCGGTCGCTTGCATCCCGAACCTTCCGCCGCGCCGCGTTCCGAATTCCAGCGTGACCGCGACCGCATCATCCATTCCACCGCGTTCCGGCGGCTGGAGTACAAGACCCAGGTATTCGTGAACCACGAAGGCGACCTGTTCCGCACCCGCCTCACCCACAGCATCGAGGTCGCGCAAATCGGCCGGACCATCGCGCGCCTGCTGAACCTGAACGAAGACCTGGTGGAAGCGGTCGCGCTGGCGCACGATCTGGGCCACACTCCGTTCGGTCATGCCGGCCAGGATGCGCTGAATGCCTGCATGCGCGAACATGGCGGCTTCGAGCACAACCTGCAATCACTGCGCGTGGTCGATCTGCTGGAAGAGCGCTATGCCGAATTCGAAGGCTTGAATCTCACCTTCGAGGCGCGCGAGGGCATCCTCAAGCATTGCTCACTCGCCAATGCGGAAAAACTCGGCGCAGTGGGCGAGCGCTTCCTGAACAAGCAGCAGCCTTCGCTCGAGGCACAGATTGCCAACCTGGCGGACGAGATCGCCTACAACAACCACGACGTCGACGACGGCTTGCGCTCCGGGCTGATCACGCTGGAGCAGTTGAGCGAAGTCCAGATCTTCGCCCGCCACCTGGCGGAGGTGCGTGCGAAATATCCGGCCTTGCAGGGGCGTCGCGTGGTGACCGAAACTGTTCGCCGCATCATCAACACGCTGATTCTCGATCTGGTGAATACCACGCGCATGAACGTCGAGAATCGCGGCGTGCAGACCCTGGACGAGGTGCGCGCCGCGCCGCCGCTGGCGGCGTTCAGCCCTGCGCTGCTCGACGAGCACCGGGAACTCAAACGCTTCCTGCTGCGCCACCTGTACCGCCATTACAAGGTGGCACGCATGAGTGCCAAGGCGGGGCGCATCATCAGCGATCTCTACACGGCCTTCACCGGCGATGCCCGCCTACTGCCGCCAGAGCACCAGACACGTGAATCGCTCGAGGGTGCACGCGCCGTGGCCGATTACATCGCGGGGATGACCGACCGCTATGCCATGCGCGAACACCAGCGGATTTTTGCGGTGGAAGAAATCTACGGTTGACCGGTCCATACGCCAAGTTCATCGCGAAGACCAAGCCGGCAATGCCCTCGCGGAGTCCTTCCCCGTTTCCCGAACGTTCTCCGCAATCTGTCAGCATCTTGTAAACGATCCGTCCTGGCCCGAGCTGAAGCGGGATTGGATAAGGTTTGATTCCATTCGTCTTTTCGGGGTGGCATGCTTGCTGCACAAGCAGAAGCAACTTCAATTCCGCCCCGAGAGACATGGATGAGCGTACTGATTGAACCCGCCGACCTGCAAGCGGCCATGGCGAGCGAGCCCTGGTCGTGATCGATACCAGCGACCCGGACGGGCTTGCGGCCATGAAGGAAAAGTTTGACGAAGCATTCGGGGCGGCCGGCTTCTCGGGCAAGGAAACGGTCGTGCTGTACGAGAACGCCATGAATACGGGCTTTGGTCAATCCTGTCGCGGCTATCCCAAACCGTAACAGACTTGTCTCGCGTCCCGGGAAGGATGGCAACAAGCCGTGTTGCGCCGTTTATCTGCTGATTTGGGGAGTCAGGCCTCAGGGCGTAGCGTCCGTGCCGCTACCCAGCACGTCACTTCGCGTGCGCCGGCCCGCTTCAGCGTTGCAGCCAGCTCGTCGAGGCTGGTGCCGGTCGTCATCACGTCGTCGACCAGCGCGATGTGCTGCCCCTGTACGTCTCCAGAACAGGCAAATGCGCCACGCAGATTACGGCGCCGTGCATCGTGTTTCAGTCCCATCTGGGGAGGTGTGTCGCGGATGCGCTGGCAACTGCTGAGATCGAGCGGAAGTCCCTGCCGGGCCGCAACGTCACGGGCGATTTCGGTGGCGTGGTTGAAACCGCGCTCCCGGATGCGTGTCGCATGCAGGGGCATGGCAATCATGCGATCCGGGACCGGTGCAGCTTCCGTGGCCCGGGTCAACCACTCGCCCAGCGCCGGTGCGATAGCAAGCTGGCCATGGTATTTCAGGCGCGGAATCAATCGGTCGAGCGGAAAGACATAGCTCAGCGCCGCAATGGTACGGTCGAACGCAGGCGGGCGTTTGAGGCAGGGCCCGCAGGTCTGTCCCAGGGGCGTGGGCGTGGCGCACTGCGGACACTGTGGCTGCGTGTGCCAGGGCAGATCGGCCAGACAGGCTGGGCATACATGCCCAGTGCGCGCCGCGTCGCCACACATGTAGGTTTTATAATTTCAAAGATATTGATGTCTAATTAAATCAATAACTTAATTGGTTCATATTCAGGTGTCAGATTCTCCTATGCTTGCGATTGATGAAATTTCCTTTATTTGCTTCCATAAATCATGAAAGGGCCTCCAGGATCATCCTGCCGCCCCCACTTGTAGCGAGCCGATGTAACGCAGTACATCGTCAGTGCGGCCTGCACTTACTAGTTGCTCGGCCGTCTTGTACTCGAATGGCTGTAGCGGCTCGTTGCGGTACCAAAACAGCGCGCGCTCGATGTCGCCAGACAGATCGGCGGAGGCGCGAATCACGCGCAAGACCTCGCGCAGGAAGCGTTGGACGCTTTCAGACGCGGGTGCGCGACTGAGAGTATTTCGATGAATGTGCGCCTGGTTTGCAAGCGTCTGGAGATCGATGCCGAACACCGCGCCGAACCGCTTCGGCGAAAGCGCAACAGCGCCGAGTTCCTGGTCCCGTAAGAAGTCCATGAAACCATCAAAGTTCTTGTGAAATGCAGGAATCGCCTCGGTCGTAGTGGACATGAGTTCACCCTATATATTGCACTTTTCAGAAACACATTATGCACAATATATGCACCATAACGGCGTTTTTCGCCTCGATCGATCGAGGCTCCATTTCTGGAGGCTAGAGGCAACACGCTTTCGCCTTACTGGGCTTTGGAAATCAGGCGTGATGACCTATCTCGGTGCGTTTCTTGTGGTCTTGCGTGAAGACGCATCAAGAAGGTTCCAGCAAATTCCGCCTCCAGTTCTCTTTGAAAAACCGCCCCTATTCCAATACAAGCCCGCCCCCATGAGCGTTGTGTGCGTATTCCAGTGAAAACCGCCACCCGTTCCAATCCAAAGCCGCCAGCGATCCCAATCCAAACCGACACTGGCAGTTGGCAGTCATCATTCTGTCACCCATGAAGTTGAGCATAGCGCCGTACCGAACACCACTTCCCGGCCATGCCCCTTCCCGCCCACAACGAAGTGCCCTATCTGCCCGACGGCGCATGCGATGCCGAACCGCCGCGTTCGCCTTACCCCCTGTGGCTAACCCTGGCGATCTTCCTCGGCGTCTTCGGCATATTGCAATGGGCTTGGAGTGAAGCGCGCGGCACCTGGATCGAACGGCTGGTGATTCATGAAGCCACGGTCAAGCCGGCGGCAGCCATGATCCAGGTTCTCACGCCTGAAGCGAAGGCCAAGCCGGTCGGCGCCAGCATCAAGGCCGCAGGCGGTGGGCTTAACATCCTCAACGGCTGCGAAGGTACTGAAGTCATGTTCCTGCTGAGCGCGGCCTTTGCGGCCGTGCCCATGGGCTGGCGGCGCAGGCTGGCTGGCCTCGCACTCGGGCTGGCCTTGATTTTTGCACTCAACCAGGTGCGAATCCTTTCCTTGTTCTACGCATTCCGTGAGCAACGCAGCCTGTTCGACCTGTTGCACACCACCGTATTGCCGGCCGTGCTGGTCGCTTTCGTCGCGCTGTATTTCTATGCCGTCCTCCATCGCAGCCGCTTGGCCTAGCCCAGGCCGGTTCGCACTAGCGCTGATCCTTGGCTTCGCACTCACCCTCGCTGCGGCCTGGTGGTGGGGGGCGGCGCTGATCGAGACTCTATTGCCGCTGACCCATGCCGCGCTGGACGGGCTGGACGATCGTTTTAGCGTTCGCTTTCTTGGCGTCGAGCACAACTGGCAAGACACCGTGATCCGGCTTCGGCTAGGCTTCTCGCGTGGATTCGTGCTGGGCGGTCAAGTCTTGTCGGCCGACCCCAGGGGAGCGCTGTGGGTTTCAACGCCGGTGGGGAGCCTGCTCCAGCCCCTGGTCATTGCGCCCGCCATGGCGGCGGCACTGCCCGGGCGGCTACTAGTCCGTTTGATGCGGTCCGGCCTCGCCGCACTGCTTGCCTTGGCGTTCCTGCTGATCGACCTGCCGGTTACGCTCCACGCCGCAGCCTGGGACACGCTCGCATTTAGCCTGAAAGTGACCGATTTCTCGCCGCTGCTGTCCTGGTACCAGTTCAGCTTGTCGGGCGGCAGGCTGGGGATAGGGGTGCTGATAGGGATGGCGACGTGGAAGCTAAAAGACGCGCCCACCGCATGAATCCGGCCGCTTCATAAATCCCGAGCGCTGTCTATACAACTTTAGTCTAAGAGCTGCCCGGCCTATAAACTCAGCTAATCGAACGCTGCTATCCGTCACATCGCCTGCGTAGTCTCCCCGCTGTCCAGCCCTTGGGAGAAGGCTTGTGAACCGACAACAACGACGCCTCGCTTATTCAATTTCAGTATTGCTTGCACTGACCGTCGCATTGCCGGCCCGGGCGACTGTCGATGACGCGCGCGCCAAAGGGGTCAAGTGGATGGTGCAAACCCAGAAGGGCGATGGGTCATTCGCGGGCTTGGAAGGCCTCGATGTGCAATCCACCTCGGCAGCGGTGGAGGCGATGCTCGCGGCCGGCATGACGCGTTCCCCGCAATACGCGCGCGCCCTGGCATGGCTCGCCAATGCTCCGGGAGGCAGTCTGGATTCGCAGGCGTGGCAGGCGTCCGCGCTGGCCGCGGCAGGCCGCGACGCCACAACGGTCGCAGGCGCGATCCGCGACGCGCGCAACATCTTTGTCGTGCAGTCTGGCGGCTCGCCCACCAGCGGCGGGGCAACCTGGGGTGCCTATCCCGGCTACGGCGCGAGCACCATCGACACGGCGCTAGGCTATGGCGCGCTGCGCAGCGCCGGGGTGAGCTACACGAACGACACCAGCAACCTGACCACGACCGCCCTGTGCAACATCCTGCCGGCCCAGCTTGCCAGTTCTCCCTGGAGCGGCGCGTGGCCGTATGCGCTACCGGAAAGCGGGCAGCCGTCGAACGCTACGACCGGGTCGCTGGCCGCGACCGCGATCATGCTGTATGAACTCAAGAAGCAGCGCCAGGCCGGGCGTTTCCTGTCCGGCTCGGTGTGCGGCAGAACCTCCCCGGGCGCGATCGACACCGCCATGACCAGCGCCAAGGCCTGGCTCATCAGCCAGATCAACGCGAGCGACGGCGGCTTCGCCGAACGCAACCCGCAGACCGGTAGCCTCGAAGTGTCGGCACCGGTGGCCACCGCCATGGCGATCCGCGCGTTGGCTTTGTTCTCCGCCGAGGGCGACAGCGCTTCCACCACCGCGATCACCAACGCCCGTACCTGGCTGGCGGCCCAGCAGAAGGCTGATGGCAGCTGGATGGGCGATCCCTTCGTCACCGCCCGCGTCGTCGCCGCGCTGCCCGTCGCCACCGGCACGCAGCTCACCGACAGCGACCAGGACGGCATCCCCGACGTGGTCGAACAGCAACTCGGCACACAGATTCTGGTCGCCGATGCCCAGAACCAGCTTGACCCGAACGCCAATGCCGTACCGGGGATCACCGCCACCTCGTTCAGCGCGTCGGCCACCCTCAACACCCCTTTCAACTACACCGTGTCCGCCCCGGGCGGCAATGGCCCGTTCAGCTTCGCGCCCGTCAACGGCGCCTTGCCGCCCGGTCTCGCGATGGCCGCCAATGGCCAGATATCCGGCACACCTTCGGCGTCGGGCAGTTACGCCTTCGATTACGAAGTCACGGATGCCACGAATGCCAAATCTCTGGTCATCGGCCGCATCGACGTGACGGACCCGTCGCCCTCCGATGGCGACGTGCCGCTGCCGCCCTGGGCGCTGGTGGCGCTGGGGGCAGGGCTGCTGGGTGCCATGCGCCACAGCGCGAGCAAATCCGAGCAGCGTCGCCATTCCGCTCGCGCAGCCTGACGCGCACGCGTCGAGCCACACAAATACAAAGATCATCAAGGGAGCAACCCCATGTCTTGCCAGATCCTGCACCGCCTGATTCTGACGGCCGTCGTGAGCGTTACCGCGCTGGCAGCAATCGCCGCGCCGCCCAAGGACATCGCACCCGTGCCGGCAGAAGCGGTACAGGCCGTGCGCGCCGCGCAGCAGGGGCGGCCCGACCCGATGGCGGAGGCGCTGGATCGCCATCTGCGGGATGACCTGGACCTGGCCGACCGCGGTGAGCGGGATGGCGCAAGGTTCAAACAGAAAGGTGTCGAAGTACCTGAGGTTCAGGCCACCCTCGCCAGCCACCGGACCGAGGCCGCCGCCCGGCGGCAGGAAATGCTCAGCTTGCGCGACGACGTCCTGGCCCGGCTCGACCGGGAAACGCAGGCGCTGACGGCCCAAGGGCAAACCATCGCAGCGGCGCAGGCCGCGGGATTCAAACAGAGGCTGCTTGCCCGCTTCAACGCCGTCGCCCAGGACCTCGATGACCTCTCGAAGGCCGATAAAACCAACCTCGATGCCCGCGCCAGACGGGCCGCCAGCCGCATCCAGGGCTGGTTGGCCGCGCGCCCGGTCGAACCCTTGCCGCAGCCCAACTGGCGCCGTGTCGAGCCGGTCGCCCCGATGGTGCTGCCGCCTGCCCGAACCGTCCCGCGTTTCGTCGCGGATGCGTACTGGCTCATGCAGCAAAAGATTGCAAGCCGCGACGGCTTCGTCCATGTGGCGCTCACGTCGACGCCGCCAGAAGCAAGCGCATGCGGTTATGTCCAGGCCGACAAGGATCCGACCGCCGAGGCTCCGTCGACGAACCCAGACATCGTCGCGCTCGCCAAGCAGCTCGACTACAACCCGGTGCGGATGTTCGAGTGGGTCAACCAGAACATCAAGTTCGAGCCGTACTACGGCTCCATGAAGGGCGGGCTCGGTGCGCTGTGGAGCCGATCGGGCGGCGCCACCGACCAGGCCAGCCTGCTGGCGGCCTTATTCCGTGCGTCCAATATCCCGGTGCGCTATGTGCGCGGCAACATCGCCGTGCTGGACGGCACGGCGATGGGCGCGGACGGACGTGGACCGCGCTGGATCGGCGCCAAGAGCTACGCGGCTGCGGCACAGATTCTGGCGAACAACGGCAATCCGGCAGCCGGTAGCGGAACCAACTCCGTCAGCATGGCCCACGTCTGGGTCGAAGCCTGCCTGCCCTACGCCGCCTATCGCGGCACGGGGTTGGACAACTCCGGCTACCGATGGGTGCCGCTCGATCCCTCGTACAAGGATCAGCGCTACCAGGCCGGGATCGCTGTCGACAGCGGCTTCGATTTCAACTACACGAGCTGGCTCGCCAGCCGGCTGGACGCGCAGGGCAACTACACGCTGCCGCAGGAAGCCCTGGCGGGAGAAGTGGTCGCGAACGTCCAGACCAAGGCGCCCAACTACGCCAACAACACCATCGAGGATGTCCCCTACAAATCGGAAATCAAGCGCCAGCGCTTCGATATCCTGCCCATCGTTCCGCCCTATGAGGTGCTGCAATACACCAGTTGGAGCGGGGTGGCGAACGACCCGGCCGAGACCGCCGTGCTGCCGGATCGCCACAAGTACCGGCTGCTGGTTGCCGTCAAGACTTCAACGGACAGCCTCCTTGAGCAAAAGACCCTCAACCTCGTCGATCTGGCCAGCCAGCGGCTGACGCTCTCGTTCAAGGGCGCGACCCCAACCGATCAAACCGCGTTCGACACCTGGTTCAACGCCGTCGATCCGGCCGCCGCGCCTACCTGCGCGACCACCGTCAACATGGTGCCGTCGATCAAACTCGAAGGCGTCGAGCAAACCAGCGAGGCTGGCAGCGGGACCACCCTGCTGTGTTCGAAGGACAACAAGCTGACCATGACGGTCAGTCTGGCCGAACTCGGCGCTGCTGCGACGCGCACCAACGTTACCTACGTCACCATCGGCGCTGCCAACCTGCATGCGCTGCATGCCTACGCTTGGCACACGTCCGACACCTATCTCGCCAAGCGCTCGGAATTGCTGCTGGCCAATGTGCGCGCCAACAGCAGCANCCCCAACGCCGACCGCGACGGCATCGAAGGCGAATTCCTCAACATCGCCGCCAGCCGCTACAGCCGCCATGTCGCCGACGCCTCCAAGCGCGCCGGCGAACTCTTCGGCGAATCCGGCACTATCGGAACGAGCCTTGGTTTGACGTCGGCCCAGGTCAAGGTCAACTACCTGTTCGACCTGCCCTATGGCCTGTTCCGCAAGGGCTTCCTGGTCGACTGGCCGGGCAACGTCTATACGGGTTCGCGCCTGGATACGCCCAACAGCGCCGACCATCGCGCCTTCAAGCTGGCCGGTTTCGCCGGCTCGTCCTACGAGGCCTATATCTGGCAGGAATTGGCGAATCTCGACGCCGTCTCCACCACCCGCGGCTTGCAGTTCGCGAAAGAGCAGGCGATCGAAATCCTGCAAATCAACAACGCAACCGATTGGGCCAACAACAAGTGCAAGCTCACCAATACCTGTTCCAACGGTGCGCTCAACACCAACCCTGCGGGTACCAATTACAGCCCCACACACGTCAGCCAGATCGAATCCCAATACGTCAATGCGGGTTATACGCTGACCATCCCGCGCAGGTTGATCCAGTATCCCGATAGCAGCGGCTGGCTGGGTGCGGCTTTTTACGCCGAGAAGCTCGTCACCAGCGGGACTTCATTTGCCTCGTTCCCTATCACCAGTTACTCCGGCGGCGTCACCGTCGAACCCGCCGGCAGCACAACGGGATCAACCGGTTCCGGCGCAACCGGCAGCGGTTCGACCGACACCGCCTCCGGCGGCTACACCGGCACCAACGACCCCTTGGGCAGTCTCTACAATGCCAGCACCGGCTCCGGCATCTTTGCCGACCCCTACGCCCCGTCTGCCTTGCAGCTCCTCGGCATCAACGGCTACCAGACCGCCAACGGCAACAGCACCGGCACCACCACCGCCTTCGACCCCGTCAACATGGTCACCGGCAACCTCATCCACTCCGAGCGCGATATTGCCATCAAGGGCAAGGGAAGCCTGCCGCTGGTGTTCGAGCGCTGGTACAACAGCAAGGCTGCGAAGGACGGCCCGCTTGGTTACGGCTGGACTCATAGCTTCAACCACTTCATCCGTTTCTACGGCGTCGAATCGGGTGTCGCCAAAATCTCGTGGACCGACGGCACCGGCGGCGAACGCTTCTTCTCCACCGCCAACCAGACCAGCGGCAATATCGCAACCAACGCGGTATTTAGCGGCAGCGCCGGCGTCTACGCCACGCTCACGCGGCTCGCCGACGGCACCTATCGCCTGACCGAACGTTCCGGCATGCAATACGTGTTCGAGAGCGTCAACGCCACCGCCACCGACACCCAGCAGAAGGCGCGCCTGCTTTCGATCACCGACCGCAGCGGCAACGCGCTGACGCTGTCGTACGCGCCCATCGCCGGCTGCACCGGCACCTACGTCTGCAAGGTCACCGACGGCCTCAATCGCAGCCTGACCTTCAGCTACAACGGCACCCGCATCAGCCAGATCACGGACTTCACGAATCGCACCTGGCAATATTTCTACGACGGCAACGGCGATCTGATCACCTTCAAGAACCCGCTCGCCGTGGCGGGTAGCCAGAACCCAGTCGCCTACCAATACTACGGCAGCCTGGATGGCGCCAAGCTCGTTCATGCCATGAAGCAGTACCAGCTGCCGCGCGGCAACGGCATGGGCTTCGAGTACTACGCCAACGGCCGCGTCTTCCGCCATACCCCGTTCGACACCGCCGGCGTGCCGCTGACCGACCATGCCACCACCTTCGCCTGGGCCGAATTCCGTCGCGAAGCGAAGAGCATCGACGCGCAGGGCAACGCGCGCACCTTCCTGTTCGATGCCAACGGCAATCCGCTATCCATCACCGACGAATCTGGGGCCACCACCGACTACACCTACGACCAAACAGCCGGCCGTACCCAGCTGCGCCTGACCAAGACCGATCCGCAGGGTATGGTCACCGGCTATGGCTACGACAGCCTCGGCAACTTGAGCGATGTCACGCTCCCCAGCACCCGCACCCTGCAATACCGCGACATCAACCAATACGGCCAGCCGCAGCGCGTCAAGGATGCGAACGACAACTGGACGCTCAACCGCTACGACGCCCAGGGCCGGCTCACCGACGTCGTCCGCGTGAGGAACGGCGTCGTCCCCGTCGCCAACACCAAGCCCGCCAACACCGACATCCTCGCCTGGACCCAGTATCAGGCGGACCCTGCAGGCAACCCGATCAAGACCCGCAGCCTGCGCGACTGGACCACGGCCGTGCTCGGCGACGCCACGACCGGCACCGGTCCCAGCCTGGAAACGGCCTACGACGCCAACAAGCTCAACATCGTCAGCCTAACGCGCCGCGGCGACACCAACGGCACGCCCGCCACGCTGGAGACCGACACCTACAGCGACTTCCAGTACGACAGCCTCGGCCGCATGACGCGCGGCCCGGATGCCCATTGGTACGCCGCCGACACCCTGTACGACGCCCTCGACCGCCCGATCAAGACTCCCGACGGCCGCGGCCACCAGTGGGACACCGTCTACGACGCCAACGGCAACCCGCTTACCGTCGGTCTCACCGTCGGCGGCGCCTACCTCGACGGCTACTACGCTGCTTACGACGATCTCGACCAACTGGAGAGAAAGGTCGACTACGCCGGCAACGCCACGCTGACTCAGTACGACGCGCTCGGCCGCGTGAGCCAGATCACCGAGGCCGACGGCTACAGCATCGGCTTCGACCGCGACCCCATGGGCCGCGTCACCGGCGCCTACAACCAGGAAGGCCAGCGCGTCAGCCTCAGCCTCGATGCAGACGGCAGATCGAGAAGCAGCACCGACCCCAACAACCTGACCACGAGCTACGACTACTACCATGCGAGCCAGGATGGGCGCCTGAAGCGGACGACCCTGCCCAAAGTCACTGGGCAGACGCAAGGAAGAGCCGTCGAAGTCGCAGCCTATGACGGCGCAGGACGACCGACTCAGATCAACGCCCTCGCCGCCGACGGCAGCATCCGCGACAGCTACCGTTTCTACGACGAACTCGGCCGCCTGACCCGCGCAGTCGGACCGCAGGTCTCCGCCACCGACACCAGCCGCCCCGTCACCTGCTATGTCTACACTGTGCTGTCGGACGTCAAGGAAATCTGGGCCGGCAGCACCACCGACACCGTAGCCAAGACCTGCGTCCTCGACGGCGTGACGGTGAAGAAGCAAGTCGCAAGAACCTTCGACGACTTCGGCCGCAAACNCACCGAGACCGATCCCAACGGCAAGACCTGGGCGTGGACCTGGAACCTCCATAACGAACTGACCGCCAGCCAGACCCCCGTCCAGGCAGCAGCCGGGCAGAGCACCACCTACACCTACGGCGTCAAGACCAGCCCCGGCGAAGCCCAGGGCCAGCTCAAGCAGCGAAGCGTCCCCGGCGCCCAGACCGCCGTCTACACAAGAGACGCCCTCGGCCTCGTGACGCAAGCCCAAACCCTGAACGGCGCTGGCCAGACCGTCGTCGCCTATGACTACAGCTACGATCCGGCCAAGCGGCTGAGAACCGTCACTGACTCAAGAGGCGGCAAGACCCTGAGCTACGTCTGGACCCCGGGGGGACGTCTGGCCATGGTCCAGGACAGCGATGGCCACCAGGCCAGCCTCGCCTACGACCCCGCCGGCCGGCTCGCCAGCGTCGTTGCCCCCAACGGCGAGACAATCAGCTTTGTCTACGATGCCGGCGGCCGCCTAGTCGAGACGCGGCTGAACTCCGGCCAGCGCACCACACAGAGCTGGTTCGAGGACGGCAATCTCAAGCAGAAACAGAACCTCTACAACGCCACGGTTCTGACCAGCCACCTCTACACAATCGACCAGCAGGGCCGGCGCGCCACCCAAACGGAAGTCATTGCCGGTGTCAGCAAGGCCTGGACCTATGCCTACGACAATCTCGACCGCCTCACCAGCGCCAGCGATGGCACGGCGGAGACCTACAGCTACGACATCTTCGGCAACCGCCGCAGCAAGACCAGAGGGACCACGACCACGGCTTACCTGTACGACGCTGCCCAGCAGCTCACCGAAATCCACGATGGCTCCGACACCGGCACGCTGATCGGTGCAGCGGTACACGACGCCGACGGGCATATGACGAAGCTGTGCGAAGTCGCAAGCGGCGGTACCGTCACCAATCCGGCTGGCGACTGCACTGCATCGGGCACCGGATCGACCACGCTCGCCCTGGTGTGGAATGCACTCGATCATCTGAATACCGCCACTCGTACCGGCGCTGGCGCAATAGCCGAAAGCTACCAGTACGACGATCAGGGCCGGCGCATCCAGAAGACCAGCGGCGCCACCACCACGAGCTACCTCTACGACGGCGAGGACATCCATGCCGAGTGGGCGGGCAGCATCAGTGGCATGCCTGCAACAGTCTACGTCCAGGGCGCGGGGATCGACGAACCGCTCCTCAGGCTGACCGGAGCGACGAACAGTCCGGCGGCGACTGAGGCGGCGTATCTGCAGGACGGGCTGGGATCGGTGGTCGGAACGGCCAGCGTAACCGGCACGCTGACCGCAAATCAGCGATTCGATGCGTGGGGGAACAAGACCAGCAGCAGCGGCACGACGCCGACCTACGGCTACACGGGACGCGAGTCGGACGCGACGGGGCTGGAGTTCTATCGTGCCCGCTATTACCACCCAGGGCTGGGACGCTTCGCCAGCCGTGATCCGATGGGCATGGCGGATAGCGTGAGCCCGTATGCGTATGTCACCAACAACCCGGTGAACCTCATCGACCCGATGGGGTTGCTGGCGCAACTTGCAGGCACGACGAAGAATCCGGCGTATTGGGGGATGACGGCGGATGCGAGTTTCTATACCGGCACGCAAACGGACGCACGCGGCGGAACGGGAAGCTTTACTCCGGGGCAACAGCGGCTCACCAGTGTGCCGATGCAGTCAGGCGTACCCAATCCATTCGACGTGCAGGCTAATGCGTTGCAGGCACCGCTCTTCTCACCGGATGATTTGCTGGGCTCCGGGGCACTCAAGGGGGCAGCCACATTGGGCGGGCTGATCGTAGGCGGAATAAAGGCGGTTGGAAGTGGGGNCGAAAGAGCCGTGTCGTATGGTGCTCTTGATATTTTTGGAAGACCCACTGGAGTGAGTGCAACTATAACGCGCGATATGCTTGGAACTGGTAGCCCTGCAAGCAGATCAATTATTCCGCCAGGCTTCGAAGGAGGGGCCTCAGGTCAAGCTAGGGGACATTTATTAGGCAATCAGCTTGGCGGTTCTGGAAGCGATGCCCGTAACCTTGTAACCATTCAGCAGAATCCCGCTAACTCTCCGGTTATGAGGGGTTATGAGAATCAAGTTCGATCAGCGGTAGAGCAAGGCCAAGTTGTGAGGTATTCGGCCACGCCAATCTATAACGGGTCGGAACTTGCACCGCACGGTATCACGATCAATGCCTCTGGCTCACAAGGATTTACACTTGACGTTACGATCCTTAACCCGCTACTTAACAGATAAACACTGATTGACATGGGCATCGAGCAGTTAGAAAAGATATTGTTTCCACCAATTGTCCCTGTGGACAGGCCTGTGGCTAATGGCTGGTCTGAGGCTGAGAAAAAACTTGGCAAATTGCCAGAAGACTATAAGCGTTTTATAGAGATATATGGAACAGGAAGCATTGACGGTTTTATTTGGATTCTTAGTCCATTTACATCAAATAAGAATCTAAATTTACTGGATCAGGCTCAAATTAAAATTAGCGCATTGATTGATTTGAGTGAGAACTTTGGTGAGGCACTTCCTTACCCATTATTCCCGAATCAAAATGGCCTTCTACCTTTTGGCACAACTGACAATGGTGATGTTCTCTTTTGGCAGATGGCGAATAATCCTACGGATTGGAAGGTCATCATCAACGCATCTAGAGAACCAAAATGGGAACAATACGACGTGGGTATCGTTGACTTCCTGGTGGGGTTGCTGACACGGAAAATAATTTGCGAGGTATTCCCCGAAGACTTCCCAAGTAATCAGCCAGTGTTTTACCCGAATGCCTTGACAGGCTAGCGCAGGAATAAAAGGAGAGGGTCCTGTCGGAAAATCGGAATATGTGAGCTTATGGGCGATTGGTGAACTTTCTGAGTTGAATCGTGGCTACCGCGTAGAAGAATTCGCGCCAGATTTGTTGTTCTTTGGTTCGGATGGAGGTGACGAAGCCTTCGCCTTCGATTTTCGCGATCCGACCATGCCTATCGTTGAGGTGCCATTTATTAGGATGAGCCTGGATGAGGTTAGGCCCCTTGCGGCAACATTCACCGAAATGCTCACAAGCACGTGGTAGTTCTCGTAAGCGATTGGAGAATTGAATGCGTATTGAACAACTGTTGTTCATCGGCCTCTTCGCTGCCGCGGTTCACTCCCAAGCGTTCGCTTGGGGGCATGACGGCCATGAAACCGTCGGTGCTATTGCGGATCGGCTGATCGTAGGAACCAACGCAGCGAAGGCGGTCAAGAAGATCCTCGGCGGCCAGACGCTTCAGCAAGCCGCGGTCTGGGCGGACTGCGCCAAGGGCATTGATCCTTCCAACTACTACGCCTACCGGCCCAAGTATCACACAACGGTTTGCGCGATCTACGAGACTCCAGCAGGCAAGCACGACATGGCAGATTACGTGCGCCGCAATGACACCAACTGTACCCGTGAAGAAGAGAAAGTCTCCTGCCACAAGGAGTATCACTATGCCGATGTTGCGATCCAGCAGAATGGGTACAGGGAAGGTTTAGTCGGAACAGACGATCATGATGTCGTGCATGCCATCCATGCGGCGGTTGACGTACTACAAGGACGGCCAGCGCCCGCACCGTTTGATATCAAAGACAAACAGGAAGCGCTGCGCATGCTCGCACACTTCATTGGTGACATTCATCAGCCGCTGCATGTGGGCGCGGTCTACCTGGACAAGGACGGTCATCTTGTCGATCCCGATGCAGGTACCTATGACCCGGGCACAAAAACCGACGGCGGAAACAGCATCACCGTCAACCGAGCGGTGCTCCACGCAAAGTGGGATGCAGTCCCGACGAGCCTGAAAGTGGAGCATGTCGACTCGTTGGTTGAACTTGCCAAAGGCGTGGGCCCTACAGACGGCGACATTGCACAGTGGCCCGAAGTATGGGCTACGGAAACGGTAGGCGTTGCACAGCGTACCTATCAGGGGATCGACTTCGCCGCGGAAGATGAAAACACCAAGAAGTGGCCGGCAAGCTTCACCAGCCCGAAGAGTTATTCGGCGACGATGAACTTGATCAAGAAGAAGCAGCTGGCCAAAGCGGGTGCGCGGTTTGCACAGACACTCGAAGCGATTTGGCCCTAGGCGGCGTTGATTGGGAGATTTCCCCAGGCGTTCTTACTAGCCGACGGGAGGGAAATTCTGGTCGAGGTGCTGGGCAATGTGCTCAGTGGGGTGTGTGAGGAAACTGCTGGTGTCCGTACGTTCTGCTTTGACATAGTCCTGCCCCTACGTCAGCCGGTCGATGCTAACAGTCACTCTGTAGAACGACCTATGATGTTAATAATAACAGAGCCCTTCTTGGGACGGCAGCGACGCCAAGAGAATTGAGCACTCCGATTGCCCCATCTAGTTGTCATCGGGGCTGCACATGAGATTGTATGGATTTTCAATGAATGGGAGGGTAAAGCGTGGGTAAACATATCTCGCATATGAGCATCTCGTGGCTAATCATTGGGGGCTCGCTATTGACTGCCGGCTGCGCCAATCTTGCGGCAGTCAAGGGATACTCTGACGAAACCAAGAAACTTACCGCATCCTTTGAACCCATGCTATCTGGTTCTGTCGCCGCTTGCGAAGATCGATATGTGCGAGACGCTCTCTTCACCCACAGACAGTTCAATCTCGCTGAAGAGAGAAAGAACGCGGATGAATTGTGTTCGCCAATCAAGACAGCCAACGAGGTGATCGCTCCATTGAATACACTCCTCGCTGCATACGCCGATACGCTGCTTGCGCTGGCGGACGACAAGCTGCCGAGCTATAAGGGAGAGCTCGACGGGCTGTCCAAGGCACTCGGTTCAGTGAAGAAGCTCAATGGGGAAGCAGTGCTCGAGGCAAAGCAATTGACGGCAGTGAACGCGCTCGCCGAATACGTCTCACGCATGGCGACGCAGCGCATCCAGGTGAATGCCATCAAAGAGGCGCTCGGGCACCATGAGAGCATTTCGACTATTGCGGAGATACTCAAAGACTATGCGACCCGCAACTATGGAGGGTACATCAACGATCAGTTGCGAGAGTTTCCGACAATCGTAGAAGCGGTCCGCACGCACGCCCAGAGCGAGATGCTTGCCTCCCGCTATCTTGAGGTCCAACTCGCTGCTGACAAAAGTGCTCTGGAGGAAAAGAAGAAAGCCATTGATAGCTACGTCGCCGCCGTGGATAAGATGGTCGCCGCCCACAAGGACCTTGCCGACCACGTGGATCAGCTCGACGCCCCGGAACGGCTCAAGCTTATCGCCGCGTATGCAAAAGAGGTCTACGCGCTGCAAAAACAGGTCCAACAAGCCTTCTAATCCTAGGGGAGACGTAAATGGCACGGCTATCAAGAACGGACTATTACGACATTGCTGATAATTCTGCACAGGCGTCCGCGGCTGTGCTCGACTATCGGGTCAATGCACATAATCTGACCTCCGCACAGCAAGACGCCCTCGAACGCTTCGAAGATGAGCTTGATCATCAGGTGGTAATGTTCAGAAATTATGGCGTTGTGATTTCAGGTGATGAGGCGGCAACAGCGCAAGCCGATATCCAAGACGCAGTCGGCAAAGCCAAGAAGGTGATTCGGAAAATCGATAACGCCAAGCGAGCCATAGATATTGCAGCGGCGCTTGTCACGCTGGCAGGGAGCATTGCAGCAAAGGATGCTAGTGGAATAATCCGAGCTGCAAAGGGCGTTCGCGACGCGATCAACAATCCACCAGCGAATGCGGAAGCATGAGGGGAGCCACCATGCCTGTTACCAGTGTTACCGGCCTTCCGGTCCTTGACATCCTCGCTGCGATCGGGGGATTGGGGACGGCATCCTTCGCGCTCGTCGATGGTGCGAAAGCTTTTAGTGGGGGACCCTCGCGCGGGGGGTTTCGCCATATCCGTCGAGTGATCAAGCGGCTATATCCTGAAAACGCGGATGAAGAGGATCGTGCATACCCACTGTCACTCGGTTCAGTACTCGATACGCTATTCGCAAACTGGATCAATGGAACGGCTCTGGCAGATCAAAAGGCGATTGCAAAGTCCTTAATCAAGTTGCGACTGACTGACGACAATGCGCCCTTCCTCGCACGAGTGACCGGTGTGAAGGAAGATCTACTTAGCGGTGTCGCGCGCAAGATGACCGATGGCACTCAGTTGACGCAGCCAGAGAGCGATGTTCTTGGGCGCTTCGATCTTATTCTCACGGCACTTCTCGACGAAGGCTATCAGCGCGCAGATCAGCTTTACCGCAACTCCGCGAAAATGTGGTCAGTAGTGGTGTCCGTTATTCTCGCGCTCATCGGTGGCGCGATCGTTGGAATGGGTACCCTACCCGACTTCGGCGCCGCATTGCTGATCGGTCTGCTTGCCACTCCACTCGCCCCTCTCAGCAAGGATTTGACGAGTGCGCTTCAGGCGAGTGTCAAGGCGATGCAACTGCTGCGGAAGTAGCGGATGGCAGTTTTCCTTAACCTTCGCGCCATCAGTGTCGGCGGCGGACCCGCAGCCGAAGTGCGCGTCTTGAGTACAGAGCCCGATGAGCCAAAGACAGTATCTGGGTTGGCAGATCGAGTGCGTGGCAGGGACGTGTTACTGGTCACACATGGCTTCAATGTCGATCAAGCCGATGGGATTGCCTCGTTGTCCCACTGGAAAGAAAGACTCACGCTGCCGCCGAATGTCCTGTTCGTCGGTATTCTCTGGGCTGGAGATGCGTGGGTACCCGTCGTGAACTATCCGTTTGAGGGTGATGATGCGACACAGAGCGGCAAGCTGCTCGCAGAGTTTCTCAACCGGCACTTCGACGAGGCATCAAGCCTCGCCTTTGCGTCTCACAGTTTGGGTGCGCGTGTCGTGCTGGAGACGATAGCCCACCTAGATGCACGCGTGCGACGACTGAGCCTCATGGCTGGCGCCATCGACAACACATGCTTGCAAGATGAGTACCAGAAAGCCGCGGGCAAAGTCGACTCAATATCCTTGCTGGCTTCCCGTGGAGATTGGGTGCTGGAGTTCGCGTTTCCCGTAGGGAATTTTCTCAGCGGCATCGTTTCGCGGGGGCACCCATATGTTCACGAAGCGCTGGGTCGCGAGGGACCCGCGCGAGTAAACCTAGCAAACCTCCACAGCGGATGGCAAATTCCCGATGGCTGGGGATATGGTCATGGCGACTACCTGGCACACAAACCAGGACAATCCCTGCCGCCTCCGGTGGATTTACCTCCTCCCGAGCGCAGCGAACTAGCGCCTGAGGATAAAGCGTCATGGTCGGCAGGGTTTGTCTCAACGCGACTCTTATAGCAAGTTTCCGCTCGGGCTCTCGGATGGCCCCATAACCCTTTGAGCGGTGAGCGGGGTGGGTTACAAGATCGTCCACGTACAAGAAGCGCCCCCACGCAAAATTGTCGCCGACCCGGAAACCCGCGACGGCAACCACACCATCCGTTTCCTGCACAAAGGCCATCCGATAGCCGGAGTTTTCCTGGCTTCGGATTCGAGAAAGAAATTGGTTCTCTGCAATATGCGGGCGAAGCGCCCTCATTACGGGAAAGCAATCAGCAATCTCATCGTCAGATGTGGCTATGTGAATGCGCATGATCGTTAAAGCCCATCGTCTTTCTGAAGCCAAGCGACGACATTGGCCGCGTTTTTGTTTGGCGGAAAGACCGGATAGAACACTTTACGTATTGAACCGTCCTCAATAATAAGAGTGAGCCTTTTGATGAGACGTAACGAGTCATATTCAAACGTGGGAAGCATCAACGCGCTCGCCAGCTCGAAATTACGATCGCTCAACAACTCAAAAGGCAAACGGAGGCGCTGAATCGCTTCTTTCTGGTCTTCCGAAGATTGTGAACTGACACCATATACCTTTGCCCCTAAACCTAGTAAATCGGAATGAAGGTCACGAAACGAGCAAGACTGTGGTGTGCATCCTCTTGCTCCAGGGATCTCGTTCCAACCAACCATTGGAGGCGCGTCCGGCCTTCCAGTCATGGGGTAGAAGTAAACAACAACTGTTCCATCTTCGCGCCCAAGATTTACTTTGGGGCCTGACGTGCTCGCTAGAGCTACGGCAGGCATATTCATCCCTTCTAAATGGGCGCATGCGCCATCATCTTCAGGGACGGGTAAATTATCCGGTAGAACCAGAAGATTTTTTGTATTCATTTGGTTTCCGTTGAGCCTTTGTATTGCTAACGTGAGGGGCGCCGCATTTTTTCGGTGTCCATCTTGCCATGTTAGAGCTTGGTGGCGAGCACAACACCACTGGCCCAAGATAGTTTGGTAACACGAAACTCTTTCAATTGCTCCAAGGTAGCGATTAGGTTCGCGACCTTTTCAGCATGCCCTTCTGGCCAGTTTGATTGAGGAAGCATGTCGTCAATGACATATAGACCAGATGGAGCTAACAGGTCGAGAGCTTCTTCAAGGAAGCGATATTTCCCGGACCAGGTGTCGGCAAAGATGAAGTCAAACTGCTGCCCACGAAGAGACTGTAGGAACTCATCTCCATCGGCGCAGACGACAGACAACCGAGGGTCTGCGCCCAAGTGCCGCTTCAGGATGGACAGCAGAGCTTCATCATTGTCAATGGTGGTTAGATGCGNCCCTGAATCCATGCCGTCGAGTAACCATGCCGTAGACAAGCCTGTGCCTGAACCAAGCTCAAGAAAGCGAGCCGATGGTTTGGTCGCGGCCAAAGTACGCAGCAAGGAGCAGGTGAGTGGCTCTGACGCCATAGTAAAACCGGAAGCGCGAGTGTCGGCCCAGATGGCGGGAAGGATTTTCGGTTCGTTGAGATTGGAAAGATTATTCATATTTTTTGGAAAGCTCTGCCATACAAGGTAAGGGGCGCGCGGCTTTTTGCGCGTCCCGCCTGACCGTTCTACGCGTTAGGGATGTTCTAGGGGTTTATGGACACCGTTCGCCGAATGTTCCCGCTTGCGCAGGTGCAAGGCGAATGCTGTGAGACCAGCCGCACCCAGAACCATCACCAGGAGCCCTAGAATAAGTCCAGTGACCAGACTCATGATTCATCTCCTTCTTCGTCCTGCATGGATTCTAGAACGAAGCTTGCCTGGCGACACCTTGCTGCCCCGCGGTGCTTGAACGAATACTCGACTGGCCTGTATCCTTGTTGAGAATATACCGCGCTCTTCGACGCGAGGGACTACGCCAGCATCGACCCGAGCAGTCGCGAAGTGGTCAATGCCTGATGATCCGGGCAGCCTGCGCGAAAATGAAACAAGCAACGTCATGGTGAATTAGCCGACGGAGGCAACTCCTGCCGCACAGGTCGGGGCATTCTGCTTGCCATCCCAACCAAGCAGAGTAACGGCAATGTCAACGAGATCGTGTGCCGCCTGCGGCAAGCTGTTCTTTCCCCGGCCGCAGATCCCAAACCAGCAATTCTGTTCTGACCACGAATGCCAACGCGAGCGACGCCGGCGCACGCAGGCGGAGCGCCGCGCCAACAAGCCAGCGACCCGCGTGAACGACACGCAGTATCGCCGAGACTGGCGAATCAAGAACCCTGACTACTGGAAGCGCTACCGAGCGACCCATCCCGAATACGCGGAGCGTAATCGGATTCAACAGCGGCAACGCAACAAAGCCCGCAAAAATTCGCATATTGCAAATGAAGCCGTGTGGCCGGCGCATCCCTTTATTGGCGAGCTGTACCGGCTGTCACCCGTCACGCGCCGAAAAATTGCAAATGAGGCCGTGTGGATCGTCGAAATCAGTGTCCTGTCTGGCCCCGCGGGCTTTTTGGGGGTAATTGCAAAATGAAGCCGTAATGTTATTAAGGCCAATTTGTTGGTAACGTCATTCGCCTTCGGGCTCGGCTTAGCCCGATGCGCGCCATACCCAATCCCGGTTCCAGCGAGGAAAGGGTCATGACGGAATGGCATCGCTTGCCGAGAGAGTGTGTGACCTTCGGAGGACGCCCACCATGCAACAGGAAGAGCAAGGCTCAGGACAGGCAACCCAACTTTGCGCAGCCGAATATGTCCGTATGTCCACGGAGCATCAGCAGTACTCGACCCAGAACCAGGCCGACAAAATCCGCGAGTACGCCGCCCGGCGCGGCATTCGCATCGTCCGAACGTATGCCGATGAGGGAAAGAGCGGGCTGAACATCGGCGGGAGGAGCGGGCTGAAGCAGCTGATTCAGGACGTCGAATCCGGCCATACCGACTTCCAGGCCATCCTCGTCTATGACGTCAGCCGCTGGGGCCGCTTCCAGAACGCCGACGAAAGCGCCTATTACGAATACATCTGCAACCGCGCCGGCATCCAGGTGACCTACTGCGCCGAGCAGTTCGAGAACGACGGCTCGCCCGTCTCCACCATCGTCAAGGGCGTGAAGCGAGCAATGGCTGGCGAGTACAGCCGCGAACTCTCGGCCAAGGTCTTCGCCGGCCAGTGCCGCCTCATCGAGCTGGGATATCGCCAGGGCGGCCCCGCAGGCTACGGCCTGCGGCGCATGCTCATCGACCAGAACGGCTCCCTCAAGGCCGAGCTGGCGCGCGGCGAGCACAAGAGCCTGCAGACCGATCGGGTCATCCTCATGCCAGGACCGGATGAGGAAGTCGCTATCGTCAACCAGATGTACCGCTGGTTCGTCGAAGACGCCCTGACCGAATCCGAGATTGCTGCACGCCTCAATCTCCAGAAGGTGCGCACCGACCTCGGGCGGGAATGGACGCGGGCCACCGTCAACGAGGTGCTCACCAACGAAAAATACATCGGCAACAACGTCTATAACCGGATCTCCTTCAAGCTCAAGAAAGCGCGCGTGGCGAATCCTCCCGACATGTGGATCAAGAAGGAGCGGGCTTTCGAGGCCATCGTCCCGCCTGAGCTTTATTACACCGCCCAGGGGATTTTTCGGGCGCGCTCGCGGCGCTACTCCGACGACGAGTTGCTCGACCGTCTGCGCCACCTCTACAAGACGCATGGCTACCTGTCCGGCCTCGTGATCAACGAGACCGACGGCATGCCGTGTTCCAGCATCTACGCCCACCGCTTCGGCGGCCTCATCCGGGCCTACCAGATGGTCGGCTTCACTCCCGACCGGGATTACCGCTACCTGGAGGTGAACCAGATTCTCCGCCGCCTGCATCCCACCGTCATTGCCGAGGCCGAGGCGAGGATTGCCGATATCGGCGGTGAGGTGGTGCGCGACCCTGCCACCGACCTCCTGGAGGTCAACGGCGAATTCAGCGTGTCGCTCGTCCTGGCGCGCTGCCACGCCACCCATGCAGGGAACCATCGCTGGAAGGTGCGCTTTGACACCAGCCTGTGCCCGGACATCACGGTAGCGATTCGTCTCGACTACGACAACCAGGCTGCCCTCGACTATTACCTGCTGCCGCGGCTGGATTTCGGACAGGCGGGCATCTGCCTGGCCGACAACAATGCCTTCGAGCTCGACACTTACCGTTTCGACACCCTGGACTACCTGTACGGGATGGCCGAGCGCTTCCGCATCCGGAGGGCCGCATGATTCCGGAACACCGCAGCCGCACGTTCAAGATGATTCCCCTGGCAAGCGTCCGGGTACTCAACCCCCGTGAGCGCAACCAGCGGGTATTCGACGGCATCGTCGAGAACATCAAATCCGTGGGACTCAAGAAGCCGGTCATCGTGACCCCGCGCACCGACGAGGCTGGGCAGGATTATTTCCTGCTGGTGTGCGGCGAAGGCCGCCTGAACGCGCTGCGGTCTCTCGGCGAAGAAACCATACCGGCTCTGGTTGTGGAGGTCAGCGATGACGAGGCCTTCGTGATGAGCCTGGTGGAGAACATCGCCCGCCGCCAATACCGGCCGCTGGAAATTCTCTCCAGCATCCGGCAGCTGTTCGAGAAGGGCTACAGCCCGTCCGCCATCAGTACCAAGACGGGACTCACGCCGACCTATGTGTCGGGAATCCTGACTCTGCTGAAGCAGGGGGAAGAGCGCCTGCTCGTCGCCGTCGAAAAGGGCATGGTGCCACTCAATACCGCGCTGGACATTGTGGCCGCCGGGGAGAACGAACGCGAACTGCAGTCCGCGATGCAGGACGCCTACGAAGCAGGGACGCTGCGTGGCAAGAAGCTGCAGCTGACGCGCCGCATCATCGAACGGCGCCGCACGCTCGGCACCTCCTTGGCCCGTCGCGCAGCGCGCAAATCGGTCGACATCACCAGGTCGAGCCTGGTCCGGGTCTACGAGAAGGAAGTCGAGCGGAAGAAGATGACGCTCAAGAAAGCGGACCTGACCCAGAAGCGGCTGCTGTTCGTCGTCAGCGCGCTGCGCCGGCTGCTGGCGAGCGAGAACTTCGTGAACCTGTTGCGGGCCGAACGGCTGGATGCCATGCCGAAATATCTCGCAGACCGGGTCTGGCCGGATAAGGTGGCGCGATGACCCAGGTCGCTCTGGCGTTTACGCCGCAGGTTCTGCAGGTGCCGCTGGCGAACATCCTGCCTTCGCGCATGCTGCCGGCGTCCGTTCCCGGCTCGGTCAAGTACATACAAATCCGCTGCTCCATCCAGGATGTGGGTGTCATCGAGCCCCTGTCCGTCACCGTCTCCGACTCAGCGGCAGGCCAATATCTGCTGCTGGACGGGCATGTGCGACTGATGGCGATGCGCGAGCTGGGCTATCAGGAAGCGCCGTGCCTGCTGGCGAACGACGACGAGGCCTACACCTACAACAGCAAAATCAACCGGCTCTCGACCCTGCAGGAGACGCGCATGCTCCAGGAAGCAGTCAACAAGGGCGTCTCCATGGAACATCTCGCGCGCGCGCTGAACGTAGACGTCAGCCATGTCCTGAAAAAGCTCAGCCTCCTGGAGGGGATCTGCCCGGAAGCGGTGGCGCTCCTCCGAGACCGGCAATTCTCGGTCGAGATTGCGCGCGTACTGCGGAAGATGAAACCCACCCGACAGGTCGAATGCATCGAGCTCATGCTCTCAGCGAACAGCCTGACCATGAACTATGCTGAAGCCCTGTTGGCCGCGACTCCTGTTGAGATGCTAGTAGACGGAACCAAGCCTGCAACCATGAAGGGCGTGACGCCCGAGCAGATGGCGCGCATGGAGCGGGAAATGGCGAACCTGCAGGGGCAGTACAAGCTTATCGAGGAAAGCTATGCCGAGGATGTGCTGAATCTGGTCCTGGCGCAGGGATACATGGCGAAGCTTCTCGAGAACGACGCGGTGAAGCGCTACATCACCCAGCAAAACCCGGACATTTATGAACAGCTGAAGTTGATTGCCGAGCTGAACTCGCTCGACCAGCCGTGAAAGGTGTTCTTTAACAATTCGGATTCTTGGTTCGGGGAAGCTGCCGGGGCTCGGCGCCGGCGAGAAGTGCTGCGGGCAGCTTCCCCCGAACGTTTTCACATTCTCAGCGGGGAAACGACGGGTGTTTACCTGGGTAATCGCCGGTCTGCGATGACATCTATTGCGTGTCTATCCTCCGTGTTATGCGGAAAGGCCATATACGATGTTGATGAGAATTCGCAAGACGAGTTCGCCGCCGATCTCGGTATCCAGTAAGGAAATCGGAGTGGCGCCACCTAGCACGATCAGCGGCGTCCTCAGCCAGTCGAGAGCATTCTTCAAATCGCCAAATGCTTCTTCGGATTGCGCGATCGCTCGTGCTGACCGGAACAGCCGCTCCGATTCCTGAGAAGAAAGAACGCCTTCTCGCCGACGCCGGGCCAGGATACGTGTGGACATCCCAAGCATTTGGGCAAGCTCGGCCGTCGATGCCTGGATGTTAGTGCCAAGAAAATCCACCGCTGACGCAGGAAAACCTGTGCGAAGCATGGAAATAACAGTCATCTCGTTCGGGGAAGGTATGCGAAAAACCTCCGGACCTCCGAGTAGAGCAAGCACTCTATCGGTGTGGGCTTTCGGAAAGTAGCTAATTACATCACCAGCGTGAGCATCGCTGGATGGAACGTGTGTAGCCGGGGTATGTGTCTCCTGTCGTCTGCCAGGGTAGTGTTTATTTGGCATGGTACTCATGGCGTTCGCCTCCAGACTCTGATTGAGGTTACATCATGGCTTGGCGGCGTCTGAGCCAGATTGATTGAACGATTGCGTGGCCGCTGGGGTGGTTCCGACTTTTTCGGCGAACCGGCCAGTGACCCCGCCTCGATTTCTTCGCGGCCTATTACGTAACCATTCAGGGCGAAGACGGAATCCTGATTGCGCCAGGCTGTTCAGGTCCAGCAAATACTCGCCGATACCACGATGGTTGTGTGAGGGCGGTGCAATTATTATCTTGCCAGATAGAATTGCCTTGGCGAGGGGGCCAAACTCTTGGCCTTGCTTAATGCCTTGTCCGTTGGGCCAAAAGTCCTTTACCTGTACGCCATGAGAAAGATCTAGACCATGATCGTGGCAGTCCATGGCGAGTTCAGAAAACCGGGCATTGAGCGCGGCGAGATCATCCCTGCTGAAGCGGGAGCCTGAAGTAGTCTTTTTCTTGCCGATCGCGACTTCAAGGGCACCGTGCCTTACCATTGAACCGAACTGTCTTGCACTTATAGCCAACTCGTGGGCGGCCTCTCTATATTCCAAGGTTGCCAAAATATGTGGTTTGATTGAGAGTGCCGACTTCAAGTCAAAGCTTCCAGCACATGAACCTGGTGTGCTCTTCTCAAGCCTCTTAATGAAGCCTTGCTTGACCAGTCTTTCGATCAATTTTTCTCCTACACCGAGTATTTCTACTGCACGAAGGATTCCAATGCCTTCGCTGATGGAGTTGGACGAGGTGAAAGGGATGACGTGTCGGGGATGGAGGTAAGAGGCTTTGCCGTTGGAGATTGTGATTGTTCGCTCCGCCAGGTACGTTCTCACTTCATCGCGGAGTATCGCCGGAGCATTTTCAGACTGGGCCCAAACCCATGACGCACCGACCACGTTAAGGAAATTCGACCGTTTGACGTGATTTCCAAAATGGCGGTGAGGTTCGAACAGCCTTGCGATCGTGCGGGCGTGACTTAATGGCCATTCCGCAACCGCCTGCCCGGCCAAATTGAGAACTTCCGACAAATCCGAAACGGCGAAGCCAGTTCTGTGTGTAAGGATCTTATCTGCGTTTGCCTCCAATCTTCTCGATAGGATAGTTGTCCAATAAGTAAGGAATGGGAGCAGGTCCTCAGGAGGCAATTGAATTACCTCATGTGGAAACCAGGTCGAATTAAGATCCTTGCGTCTGCCCAGCATAGCGTCCTCAATTAGCGAAGCAATCCTGATTGTCCATTCTGGAGAGGGAAGGCAGGCATGACTATCGATGCTATGGCCACAGGAGCAGGTCAGCAATCCTCGCCGCATCCACGTGAGCGTCCTCCCGCAAGCAGGGCAGGTATCTAGCAGCAGTGTCTGGTGCTTGGGGCAGGCAACAACCAGACGAATATCCCAGATGGCGCGTGCGTAGCCAAGTTCCTGGATACACGCTGGACAAATTCGGGTGAATCGTGGCGTGACTTCACAGGGCCTGTACTGAAGTGCTCCTCGCCGCCAGGTACCATGTTTTTCATCTTCTTTCCTCATGTAGGCCATGGACTTGAGCAGAGATGGGTCAACATCAACGAGCGCGGCGACTTTGTCGGCCTCATTGATGCCTACATGAACACGGGGGGCGACCCCGGCCATAGTCAACATCATGGCCGGCGTGGGATAGCCATTCGACTCGGACACGCGCAGGCAATAATTGGAGAGAGATTCCTCCTGCATCGGGCGAGGCCGGACGGGGAGACGGGGTGCATTTTGGGGGCTCATTTGCTCCCCCTTCCACCTTTCATGGCGCTTTGAATCTTTGGCGAGTAGATTTCTCCAGGTCTATTTAGGCGTCGCCTGACGAATTGTTGGTTAAAAGGGTTGAGGGGGCCTTCCCCCTCGCCCCAGATTTCTACCTTGAATGCGCCTTCAAGAATGGCCAGATCAAGTTGGGGCGCATCCTTTTTATGAGCGATCCGGATTGCCCGTTTCAGCAATTTCATTAAAAGTCCAATACGGCCATCAGACGCGACGAAAAGGCGGGTGGCCATATCCTTTTCATGCAGGTTCGAACGTCGCAGCGTAGGAAGCTTCCCGTCAATTTCCTTGAGCACGCCGCGGAAATCCGCAAGGTTGTTCTCCCACTTGGTCTTCTTGACGAGTTCCAGATGCAGGGGGGCAGAGAAACGTCTCTCCAGTTGCTCATTGCCCTGTATGACTGCTTCTCCTAAGGGCAAGGCCGACAGGACGATCAGCACCTTTGATTCATCGACAATTTCCTTGAGCCAGTTCGACAAATCCAGCACCGAATCATGCCGCCCCTTCTTCTGCAGAAAGTTGTTTATTTCGTCGAGCAGCAGCACCTGGCTGCGGCATTCCTTCAAGAGGGTAATGATCGCTTTCGTCAGCTCGTCGTTATCGCGGCGCGGGGCATAGGCCAATGGATCACCAAGTTTGGCGAGGATACGGCGAGCAATGAACTTGATCGACGGAACACTTGGTATCGATACCAAGACGGCCGGCCTTACGGTGCGGTCCTCATCCTCATAAGAGGGATATCGTTCCACAAGTGTTTCGAGAAACGTCGTCTTGCCTGACCCGCTTTCTCCGATGATGAATACTCCATTGAAGCCGAGAGCGCCGTCCCCCAATTCAATCATTTCAGTGACTTCATCCATCGCGTTACGGAAGGCTGGAAATCCGATCCGGAACTCCTTTAACAGAATCAGCTTGTCTTGAAGTGTGTATTGCCACGGCCGGAGATTACGGCCGGAGGTCGTTTGAGTGGAGGGNGAATGGGGTGCAATAAACATGAATGTCTCCTTAATGCCGGGCCTCTCCGACACGGAATGGCCTGGTAGATCGATGGTTAAGCAGCTGCAGACCAGCTGCGGAATGTGGGAAGGTCCTCGTCATCCGAAATGTCATCCAGATCCACGTCGATATGGGAGTGCCCCAAATCCTCCGGCGCTACGCTATCGAAAAATGCCCCGGTCTCCGGATGGGCGTGCTTTGCGGCAGACTTGCGGTCGCGCAGTTTCTTCGAGGCCATGAGTTTCTCGAGCACGGCGCGGATTTCATTTCGAGCATCCGCGAGAGAAATGTCGCGCTCTTCGTCCTTCAGAATCTGCTTCCTGTAGCTGTTGATCAGCTTGAGCTGGCTAAGCGTCAGGCCGCGCACGTTCTTGCTATTGGTGTTTGGTACCGGAAAGTACTCTCCCGTCTCAGGATGGCGGACATGAATTACCGTCAGATCGTCTGGATCGACCTTCAGATCGACCTTGAGGCGTTCGCCGTATTGCATGCGCAGGCTTTGCAGATCCGTGCTGTTGTAATGTTCCGTGTCGTGAAGCTGGATGCCGTAGTGCCAAACCGTGCGCTCGTATGGAAGCCCCAGGTAAACACTGAGCTTTTCGTTGCTGTCAGGCAAAAGAGGGACATGTACCTGCGCACTCTTCTCCCAGACCTTGATCGGAATATCACGCAGGCCGCGGTGAGGTTTCTGGTGGTAATAGTCCACGATCCAGATATGCAGAATTTCCTGCAGCGCCTGCCGGGTGATCAGGGCATGCTTCAGGGGGTCATATCCCCAGCGATCCCAAAGCGACGCGAACGAGGTACCGGGCAGGGTATGGTTCAGCGTGTAGTTATATGTCTTGATGGTGCGTTCGATCGAACCCTTGGCCCAGGGCGTACGGACGGGGCAATAGAGGATGGAGAAGTCCAGGTCGTACGCCGCGTCTTCCAACGCCCTCGCGTGAAACTCCTTGCCGTTGTCAACGACCAGAACTTCGAAGAGCCCATGGCAGGGCCAGTTGTTTTTGAGCCTCGGGTATTTTTCCCGGATGCCGGTTTTCGGCTGAATAGCATGCCTCAGGGCACGCATCACCGAGTCAATGCTGGGGTGGCCAAAGGAGACGTGGAAGCCGAGGATCACCCTGGAATGCTTGTCAATCGCCATCGTTATCCAGGGGCGCCCCAGCGGCAGCCCCGTCTCTTCGTCAACAACGAACAAATCGAGTGGCGTGTGGTCAATCTCCACCCGTTCGAGGATTCGGGTCGTCTGGGGGCCTACGCCGGTCATGCGGAACCTGACCCGCGCCTCGCGTTCGCCAAACCGGGCCACTGCGACTTCGTATGCGTCGCGCATATTGATGTGGCGATAGAAGGTGGAAACAGATGGAATCGGAAGTTGCTCGTCAGGCATTCGGTCGCGATTGAGGACGCCCAGGCGCTGCTTCACTTCCCGATGGCAATCCGGTCCGGGTTCGCCAGAATCGAGGTACAAAACGTCGATCACGTCATTGATGACCTGAACTACCTCTTCCGGCAGCCTCGGTTGCCCGCCGGCTCCCTTTGCCTCGGACCTGTCCACTTGCGCGGCGATTCCACGACGGCCACGCATTCGGTTCTTTTGCCACCGGTAAACCGAGATGGCTGAAGGGGGGCGTGAGTCCCCGATCTTCGATGCGATCAGATGAATGAAATACTTCAGCGTTGCAGAAGGGCTGTAGGAATTGCATCCGGCCTGGTCGAGCATATCCAGATATTTTTTCCGTCGCAGGGTCGTGGCCCGGCTCTTCAGCGGAATGTCCGTAAGGGTCGTGATAGTGCGAGGTTTTTTGACTGTGGTTCGATCCCTGATGAAACTCAGTCGGCCTGTAGAAAACAGGCCGTCGAGATCGGCGCGTTTGAACTCGAGGGTGACATCGCCGGTGTCTGGCACACACGAGAATGTCCCCGCGGGGTTCGGCCCATAGAGGGTGTAAGCATTTTGTTCAATGCTGACGCGTGCGTTTTCCTGGAAGGCGTGACGGCTCATTTCTGTTCTCCTTGAATCTTGGTGGTGATGTGGGTAATGGCTTGTTCGAACGGCAGGTCCAGATCACAGGACAAGTGGCCGGCTGCAATAAGGCCCAAAACGGTTGCGCGCCCCCCAGTAATCAGGGAAGCCAGCTGGTCTACCGTTGCAGGAAGGACGTGCCTGAGGTCGCCAACGATCTGCGCCCCCTGGAATCCCATTAGGTCGCGCCGCCGATAGCGCTTCAGGAGTTTGAGGTTGCTCAAGAGCGGCTCTTGCCGGATATCGCGATCAGTAACGATTTCCAGCGTTTCGCCGTTTTCAGCGTAGAGGGATTGAACGAATTCGAGCTTGTCGCGGACGTCCTCGCAAGCGAGCTTCTGTTCCGGTTTGACTTCGACGAGGTGCGAGTTCTGGTTTCGCGTGACCCGAAAATCGGGGGTATAGCGCCGACTCTTACCCTCACGTTTGTATTCCAGGCGATCAGGTTGCTCTTGGACAGCTGAGATCAGGTCATCAAAATCGCAGCGAAGCACGAAGTCGCCCTCAAGCGGGCTCTCACAATGCACCATTCGGCCTGCTTTTAGACTCGGCCGCTTCATCCTGAAAAATGCCTGGCTTGGCGTAATTGGGGCGCGTGAGCGTCCGGCTCTCTTTTGTCTTGCTTGTCTCATGTCGATTCCTTCCTATGCGCGGATGGGCGGGGGCTTGCCGTATTGGGCGCAAAACGACCCCCGTTGCCTGTCGCGGAGCGATCAGGCAATTGGTTTCAGTGACAGTTTTTGGTGCAGATTTGGACGCAAAACCGTCCCAGCGACCCAGAATCCTGGATCGAATGAGAGGAAGGGGGTTGACCGCAGAGATCGAATGAGCGATTCTTTTTATCAGCCGTTCAGTAGCTCACGCTATTGATCTCTATCGCGGGGCCGCCCTCCTTGGGTGCGCCCCATTTTTATTTACGTCATGGCTGCTCCTTTCCGAGCCGTGTTGGGCTCGCCTTGGTTGCAATCCGGACGATCTCGAGCAGGGCGTGGGGAAGCGTGTCCCCCCTATCTACCAGGTCAAACAGGATTTCTCTGATTGCTGGGGACGTTTCGGTCGGAATCTTGAGCGTGGGGGCAGAGCGCCTTAGTGCTTCTTGCAATGCGCGGTCCTCGTTCTCATCCAAATTCAAGGCTTTGCTGACCTGGTTCCAGAAGGCTTTGGATCTGGGCAAGCGTCGGCCACCTTCCACGGCGCTGATGTAGGACGGTCCGACATTGACCATTCTGGCCAGGTCTTGCTGGCGGATCTGACGCTGTCGTCGCTTCAGAACAAGAAATTCTGTGACCGGCGTGTGCATTTATTTTGGTGTAAAGAAATGTACGAAAAGCTGACCGTATAACAGAAAGAAAAATCGTGTCAACGCGCTGTGAGATCGATGTAAGTTATTGAAATAACACGATAAAAACTCTCGGAGAGTTGTCAGATCACTAGGAAAAATACACGGCAAAACAACGCCAAAAAATCAGTGGCTTGCGCGCGTGACTGAGATGTAGAGATCGACCCATCAGCCGTCGAAACTTGATAAAAAAGTTTTCAGAACGGGAGCTCATGGGCTCCTCAAATGGTGAGTTCCCGAAAAATACGAGGCCGCGCGATGATAAATTTCCGTCGATACTGGAGTGCCGTTTGGGCTTCAACAGATTTGGATGGGACGGTGATTCAAGCCTCTATAGGAACCTCGCGGGCTTGCTGAGGTGGCGGTTAACCTGACGTGAGATACCGATGAAAGGAAAAAAACTTGAGTATCGATAAGGAAGAAGATTCAAGCGACTGGGGCGACGATGCTTACTTCTGCGAAACCTGCGGCAGGCCTTTCCGATACCCGCTATATGACACAGCAAAGGAGTTCGAGCGCACGATATTCCACACGGGCGACATCCTCCCGGAAGTCGAGATCATCGGATCTGAAGGAATCGGTCAGTACTGTTCTAGCTCGTGCAGAGACCAGGCCAGAAGAGGTTTGCTGCAACGGGAGGCCGTGCGTGTGACCTACCCTGGCATCGGTCCGATTGAATGTTGTTCCCGCTGTTCTGCACCCGTGGATATGACCAAGTTCCACTTGGCTTATGTGGAGTCAGTTATTGATGGCGAGTGGGATCGAATGAGCGTTAATGTCCGTGAGTCAGCAGTTGTGGCTATTTTGTGCAACGGATGTTCTGCGCCGCCAGACCGCTTGATTGCAGAAGTCGATTTTCCAGTTTCGGATCCCGCCTCTACCGGGCAGGTATCGTGACGACTATGCTCGTGGCTGGTCAGATCATCAATTCAATATGCGCTCCACCAGTCCATCAAGCTCTACCTCCCGGTCAATGAGCAAAGGCGCTTATCGGTCCGGCGAGATGATCGCTCCCGCCATATTAGGTATTAAATGCAGCTTAAGGGCCGCATCAATGCGTTATCGGTTCTCCTGAAACGCGTCATACACAAGATCCAGCAGCATTGCCGCCATCGCCTTCTTGACGTGGCCTTTTCCCATAACCTGTTCTGACATCGATTTGTGGTTTTCGTAGGCCGCCATCACAGCGTCCTCGAAGGCGTTCATGAAGTCCGGACTGTCGCCGAACTGGGCCTTCTGGTTGGCAGCGGCCTGCTGTGCCAGGATTTCTGACTCCATCATCTTGCCAGCGATGTGATTCACGTAGTTGATGCGGTCCGCATCCGTCAGCTCTTCCCCCTCGAAGAGGTCGTTCATCTTGCCAACGATCTCCGACAAGAGAGCCTGCCTGGGATCCTGCGGCAGGCGGCTGCCGATACCGGTCATCGGGTCGAGCGTGGTTGGTTCCTCCGTCGGCTCGGCGAGGCCCAACTTGCGCTTGCCCAGATCGCGCAGGTTGTAGTGGGTCATCAGTACCGAGGACAGGTCGATGGCCTCGTGGCGGACCTCTTCAGCGATGAGCGGGGCGAGGTGCTTGTAGAAGAGGCTGCGCTTGAAGAGGTCCGAGTCACCGTAGTCGACGATCTGGGAGAGGAAGTCGTAGGCCCGCACGAAACCGCCCAGATCCTTCCTGAAGAGATCCAGAGCCTCGATGGCTTTCTTGTCCTTCTGCTGCTCGGCCTCCGTATAACGCACACGGAAGCGTTCGACTGCGGGACCGATCCTGGCCTGCAGATCCTTCTGGGTGCCCTTCCTGTAGTAGGCCTCAGCGAACCCCTCCACCTCTTCCGGCAGGTAAATGCCTGTGGCATCGAGTTTGGCCTGCAGGTCATGGATCAGGTTGGGGTCCGACACGCCGGAGAGCTGCGCCGCGCGGAAGTAGGTGCGGAAGGCGGTCAGGATCTCGCCCGGGTCGTTCACGAAATCGAGCACGAAGGTGTCGGTTTTGCCGGGGTAGGTCCGATTGAGCCGCGAGAGCGTCTGCACAGCAGAGACGCCGGCGAGCTTCTTGTCGACGTACATCGCGACCAGCAGAGGTTGGTCGAAGCCAGTCTGGAATTTGTTGGCAACCAGCATGACCTGGTACTCGTCCGTGGCGAAGGCCTCGCGCATGTCCCGGCCATTGAGGCCCGGGTTCATGTTCGACTCGTTGAACGGGCTCGGGCCGCTCTCGGGGTCGTTCACGTCCCCGGAGAAGGCGACCAGGGTGGATACGTCCCTGTAGCCCTGCGCCTTGATGTACTTGTCCATGGCGAGCTTGTAGCGCACCGCCTCCTTCCGTGAGGAGGTCACGACCATGGCCTTGGCGCGGCCGTTCAGGCGCCACATCACATTGGCCCGGAAGTGCTCGACGATCACCTGGACCTTCTGGGCGATGTTGTGCGGGTGCAGACGCACCCAGTTCATCAGCGACTTCAGGGCCCGGTTCTGATCCACCTGCTCGTCGTCGTAGTCCTGGCCATCATGGGCCAGCTTGAAGGCGAGCTTGTAGGGGGTGTAGTTCTTCAGCACGTCGAGGATGAAGCCCTCCTCGATGGCCTGCTGCATGGAATAAACATGGAACGGGGCCGGCAGACCGTCAGGCCCGGGCCGGCCGAAGAGTTCGAGCGTCTTGGCCTTCGGTGTGGCGGTGAAGGCGAAGTAGCTGACTGTGTTGGGCTGCACCTGGCCGGCCATCTCGGCTTCGAGGATTTCCTCCAGATCGNCCTCGGCGCCGTCCTCGATCTCCGCCAGTCGTTCAGCCGTCAGCACCTGCTTGAGCTTCTTGGCGGCCGAGCCGGTCTGGGAGGTGTGCGCCTCGTCGGCGATCACAGCGAAGCGCCGGCCCTTGAGCGTGACTGTATCCCGGATGGCGTCGAGTACGAATGGGAAGGTCTGGATGGTGACGATGATGATGGGCGCGCGGTCAGCAAGCGCCTTCACCAGTTGCGAGGACTTGGAGCCGCCTTCGTCGGTGATCCGCACAACCACGCCGTGCTTGTGCTCGAACTGGTAGATCGCGTCCTGCAGCTGGGAGTCCAGCACCGTCCGGTCGGTGATGACAATGACCGAGTCGAAGAGCTTGGTGTCCGCCTCGTCATGCAGGGACGCCAGCTGGTGGGAGAGCCATGAGATGGAGTTGGTCTTGCCGGAGCCGGCGGAGTGCTGCACCAGGTACTTCATGCCCGGGCCTTCCGCCCGTGCGGTCGCCACGAGCTGGGTGACCGCTTCCCATTGGTGGAAGCGCGGGAAGATCAGTGCCTGCTTCTCCTGGACGCTGCCGTCCGGCAGGGTTTCCTGCTTCTTCTCCAGATGGACGAAGCGGCCGAGGATGTCGAGCCAGGCATCGCGGTCGAGCACGTGCTCCCAGAGATAGGACGTGCGGTAGCCGTCGGGGTTGGGCGGGTTGCCCTTGCCGCCGTCGTTGCCAAGGTTGAACGGCAGGAAACGGGTCTCCTTGCCATCCAGCTTTGTCGTCATCCACACCTCGTCGGTGGACACCGCGAAGTGCACCAGGGAGCGGCGCTTGAATGCCAGCAGGGGCTCCTCGCGCTTGGTGACCGGATCCTTCACTGGCCGGTCATGCCTGTACTGGTGGATGGCGTCCTTCACGGACTGGGTGAAATCGGTCTTGAGTTCGAGGGTGGCGACGGGGATGCCGTTCACGAACACCACCAGGTCGATGCTGTTCTGGTTCGAAAGGCAGTAATGCACCTGACGCATGACCCGCACGCGGACCTTGCCGTACCGCGCCAACGTCTCCGGGTTCATTTTCTGGGCCGGCTTGAACTGGCACATGTCGAACCGGGCGTTCACGTTCTTGAAGCCGTGGCGCAGCAATGAGAGCGAGCCGTCCTTGTCCATTAACTCGGCTAGGCGCTTCAGCAGCATTTTCTCGCTCGAGTCGTTGTGCACCGCCTTCACCTTCGCCCATTCATTGGGTTGGGTCTCCGACAGCCAGGCGATCACGTCCTCCGGGAAGAGTGCCAGCTCACGGTCGTAGCCGCTGTCATCGGGCGAGCAGAGCCAGCCGTGGGCGGCGAGGTGGCCGCAGATTTCCTGCTCGAAGTGAATTTCGGTATGGAGGGCGGTCATGGTCAAACCGATCTGATTCCGGTGATCCCAGCCACGAATATCTGGTCGCCCGTATCGAACATCCCTACGATAATCGAACCGGCGCACGCCTTCGACGTGTCATGGGCATCAGCGAACGATTGAAACATGAGCGCCGCCTCGGGAGTCGTGGCCCAGGCTTTGCGGGTGGCGTGATGGGACTCATCGAAGGCGGCCAGAAATTCGTCTGATTTTTCCAGATGGACGCCATAGCCAAGAAATGTTGCATCCTGGGACAGCCCATACTCCTTCTTGACGTCATTGATGGACATCTCTCGAAGGCCGAGCGCTTTGGCGATTCGCACGTCTCTGTCCCCGCGTAGCTTTGCCTGTCCCAATGTGCCCTCCTTGCGTTCAAAGTTGTATGTTTATTCTGAAATAACGCGCGTTACACAGCCCCGCGAACATCAGGCCGTGTAGCTAGCGGTTCCTTGTTTCTCGTTATTGCCCCCATCGTTTGGCATCAACGCTATTTTTTGAGCAAGGGAGACAGGGCATCAACAATTTCATTGGGCTTCAACTTATCCAGTGCCTTCTCCACGAGTTCATGCACCGGGGAAGCAGCGTCGCCGCGCTTCAGGAGCATCTTCGCCGGATTGGCTCCAAAACTTCTGATCGCAGACTCCTGAAGCAACTTCAGCATCTCCGGATCGGCGCCCATCTCGTTTCGGTAACCGGCAAAGGCCATTGAGGCCGCCTCCTTGAAGGCATAGTCCTCGCTCACACGAAGCACATTTCCATACTGACGAGCTGCAAACCAGGAAAACCAAACTAGCGGGCTGGCCACCAAAAATCGGACGGCTACTGCCACGGGGTCAGGACTGCCAGCCTTCAGCAGCGGTAGCAACTCTGCCAAACCAATCCAAAGCAAACCCACAATGCCAATTACAAATGCGCCAGCCCATATCATCCAGGTTCTCTCCAGCTCCTTGCGTTTATCGCGGAAAGATCGCGCCAGGCCCACCTTGTTCGCATTCTCCAGAAGGCCAGCAATCTCATCACGCCGATCTTCGAACTCCTTGAGCAGCGCATCTTTTGAGGCAACCGAGGCCGCCAGCTCCTGGGCCATTTTGGCAACCGAGGATGACTCCGTTGTTGCAGTAGATGCAGCGCTTTCCGCATTGGTTTTGGCAGTACCAGCCTCACGTTCATAACCCTGGATTGTTGCGAGAAGCACTTGAACAGCCTGTGAGGTCTCGCTTGCCTTGTTCTGTTGATCCTGGATTTGTGTGAGCAAGGCGATTGCACTTTCCTCGGTCTGCTGGATGGAAGCCTTGATATCCTCGGCTCTTGTAAACCACAGCTGAGCCTCCTCAATTTTGGCCGTCATGGTCCGCTCGAAGTCAGGCGACAACCTTGCAGATTCAGGGTGGATCGGAATTAGTTGAAGCAGTGAGCTTCTGAGAGTCCACAACCAGCTACAGATGTTCTGGACATTTGCGAGCACCTGAGCCGGGTTGTTCCAATTAGCGCTGAAGAACTGGGACATGGCGTTCGGGACAGATTCGAAGTTGCCCCTGTACTGGCTCCAGATGACACCATCTATATTCTTCGAACGGTCAAACGCCTTGAATAGGGCAATAACCTCTTCGAATGATCTCGAGATGTCGGCCACATCGACCCCGATGCCTTGTAGGTTTTCCTGGGGGGACAGAGTGGGTGCCGCCTGATCCCACTGTCTCTTTGCAGTCTCAACCTGAGTGATGGCATTAGAAATATCAATGCGCATGGCATTTCTCGCTTATGTTGTTTGAAGTTCAGACTCTTCAGCTTTGATATTCGCGAATTCTCGTACATCGATCTTTCCCGTCACAGCCGACGAGACCAGCGCGGTGCGGTGCCCACGCATCAGTTCGATGCACTGGCAGGATTTTTCGATAAGGCAGTCCAATTTAAAGGTCTCATAGTCCAAGTAATTGATCAATCTACCTTGCTCATCAACAGGTGGTACCGGAATCCTAAAATTTGCTAACGCCCCAAGATATATTCCTGGTTGGGCAGAAAACCCTACGTTTTCCCAAAGCAGTTGCTGGAAGGAACCAGACTCAAAAACCCTGTGCAAAAATTTGAAATGTTCCAAGTGATTTGGACGAAAGATTGCAAGGCTTCTTTGAATATGAAATTGGCCTAGGCGTGGAGGAACTACGGCAGTTTTGCCGAGTGTGGCTCCGACTATCGCCAGCAGAACATCGTTTGGCTGCGGAACAAACGAACGGCACAATTCGAGGAAATCCTCATGCGAAATCATCGAATCGTCGTCTAGCAAGCTAAAAACGCCATCCTGGATATTCCTTACGCTCAACAAAGGCACACCATCATCAACCCGTTGCGGTGGAAGATGTGTTCCATCTTTGAGAAGTGTGCAGACGTGTTTTATCGCCATGACATCCCAATGCGCCGGCNCCTCCCCCAGCCACTCCACACCCGAATCCTTCATCGGCGCATCCGGGTTCAGCCCCTTGGTCACCGCATGGGAGATGAGCGCCTGGCGTTTTTCCTGAAGCAGTTCGATCAGCCTTTCCTGCTTGGCGATTAGGGTATCGAGTTTGGCAGTTTCGTGGTCGAGGAAGGCAGCGATGGTGGTTTGTTCAGCCGGCGAAGGCACAAGGAACGCCATATTCCCCATGAACTCCCAGCCGACCCTGGGCATCTTGGCCCCGAAGGTGGAGCTATCCGCGATGGCAATAAAATCTCGGTTCAGGATTTGATATTGAGCGAACCGGCCAGCGGTCGACTTTTCTGGCCGCAGCACGTGGAAATCACCAACCGCCTCCCCGTTGGCTTGCGCAAGATATGCCTTTGCGAGGTATGGCCGTAACTTACCAAACAGAATGTCACCGGGTACAAAGGCAACACCCTCTCCCTCGAACTCAGACGCAGTTTCTATGAACCGACCTGACCATCCCTCGATGTTTTCCAAGGCGACTGGGTGGCCGCGTCTGCTGGTTTTATCTGTCATCAAATTCAGACAATGTTTGAGGCGTCGCACATCCCAATGTTCCGGCACCTCTCCCAGCCACTCCACCCCCGAATCCTTGTATGTCGGGTACGGCTTGTACCTCACGCCGTCACCTCCTTAAGCAGATCCATGATCTCGGCTGACAGCGCTTTCAGTTCGGTGTCGATCTCCTCCAGCGGCCGGGGCGGCACGTACTTGTAAAAGAGCCGGTTGAACGGGATCTCGTAGCCGACTTTGGTCTTGTCGTGGTCGATCCAGGCGTCCGGCACATGAGGCAGGACCTCGCGCTCGAAGTAGGCTTGGATATCGTCCTTCAGGGGCACGTTCTCGGTGTCGCGCAGCGATGAGTCGGGTTGAGGCTGGCCTTTCTGCTTGCCCTTGCTGCCAAGGACGACATTGCCGTGCTCGTCGCACAAGGGACGCTCGACGGTGATGGTGGAATAGCCAAAGTCGGCGTTGTCGAAGATCTTGCTGTGCTCGCTCTCTTCGAACTCGCCGTAGAGCTTCACGATGCGCTCGATATCGAGCACGCCCAGTTCCTTGCGCTTGGAGCCCAAGGACTTGCGCATTTTCTGGTAGAACTCGGCCGCGTTGATGAGCTGAATCTTGCCCTGGCGCTCCGGCCGCTTGTGATTGGTAACGATCCAGACGTAGGTCGAGATGCCGGTGTTGTAGAACATATCCGTCGGCAAGGCGACGATGGTCTCCAGCCAGTCGTTCTCGATGATCCACTTGCGGATCTCCGACTCGCCCGAGCCGGCACCGCCGGTGAAGAGGGGCGAACCGTTCAGCACGATGCCGATGCGGCTGCCGCCTTCGGCTTTGGGCCGCATCTTCGAGATGAGGTGCAGCAGGAACAGCAGGCTGCCGTCCGACACCCGCGGCAGGCCCGGGCCGAAGCGTCCCTCGTAGCCCTTCTTCGTGTACTCGTCACGGATGGATTTCTCGATCTTCTTCCATTCCACGCCGAAGGGCGGATTGGAGAGCATGTAGTCGAAGCGCTTGCCGATCAGGCCGTCGTCGGAGAGCGTATTGCCGTAGATGACGTTGGAAATGTCCTGGCCCTTGATAAGCATGTCCGCCTTGCAGATGGCGTAGGACTCGGGATTCAGTTCCTGGCCAAAGACCACCAGGCGGGCCATGGGGTTGAGGCGGTGCAGGTGTTCTTCCGCCACCGACAGCATGCCGCCGGTACCTGCAGTGGGGTCGTAGAGGGCCCGCACCACGCCCGGCTGGGTCAGAGCCTCGTCGTCGCCGGCGAACAGGAACTCCACCATGAGCCGGATGACCTCGCGCGGGGTGAAGTGCTCGCCGGCCGTTTCATTCGAGAGTTCGGCGAACTTGCGGATCAGCTCCTCGAACATCGCGCCCATATGGGCATTGCTCACCAAGTTGGGATGCAGGTCGATCGCCGCAAATTTCTTGGCCACCAGGAAAAGCAGGTTGTCCTGGTCGAGCCGGTCGATGAGCGGCTGGAAGTTGAACCGCTCGAACACGTCCCGGACGTTGTCCGAGAACGAGCCGATGTAGTTCGTGAGGTTGGCACGGACGTTGGCCGAGTCGCCCAGCAACGTCGTGAAGGTCATGGGGGAAGTGTTGTAGAACTGGTAACCGGCCTTCTTGACCAGGAAGCGGTCCAGAGCCGCGGCCGGCATGTCCTTCTTGGTCTGGTGTTCCTTGAGGACGGCGGGNTTGGTGGTCTCCAGCACGCAATCTAGACGCCGCAGGATCGTAAACGGAAGGATCACCCGGCCATATTCGGATTGCCTGAAGTTCCCCCTGAGCAGGTCCGCCACTGACCAAATCAGGGATGAGGTGGCGTTTGTGTTCATAGTCTCTCTTGTTATTTATTCAGGCTCGTCAATTTTACAGATGCAAGCCAACAACCCGCTTCAGGCGGACGGTTCTGATAACCCTGGCTGGAGGTTTCAAATTGAAATTCCGCTTTGGCCAACCAATGACTGGCCCAGACCAACCACCCCATCGGCAGTTTCTCGGCTGAAGGGGACGTCCATCAATTGCTGATGGCGGTCGTTCGAGATGTTCCAATCAGTTATGTTTCCTGGGTACTTACCCGCACTTTCGAGTGCTTGTAACGATAGCTACTAAGTGGCAATGGTGCCGCGCGAGACACTGATCTGAACCGGAAGCTGGCGTAGAAATCGTGCTAACGTGAGGACGCTATATTTAATGCTGAAGCTTTCGATTCCGAAGACATTCGATGTTCCGTTCGCATCCCGCAATACAATCTCCGAGGAGCCAAGCGGACCTGTTTGCCTATAGGAGCAGTAGGTTGGAAGCCATTCCCAAATTTCGGACTCTGTCACATGGGGAAACTGTCGCTCGAACAACTTCGAGCTGACGAAATACTCTATCGGCAACTTTCCTTCACGCATGTAGTGAGGATGTTCGCTGATGGACGCAAACGTGACTTCGTCGCTTTGCTCAACGCATCTCCACAGCGTGCTTGTAATAGTATTACCGAAGTGTTTGGCGATCTCACGGACTTGTGCCAGCGAATTCACGCCTGAAAGCCTGGCCTCGGAGAACGCTCGGTGCGGAAATAAGAGTCGCCCGGCTCCATAGTTCGCCTCAGCTTCAATCGCTTCATGACTCGCCTGGGACAGCGTTGTCCGATCGTCGCCAAGCATATAGTCGTTATGCCAAGGAATAAGGCTGTGCGCCACCTCATGTGACTCATACCAGCGTTTCTTTAGGTCGGGGACGCTGCTGTCGATAAGGATGCGCTTGCGATCTGGAATGAAGAGAGCATTCAGGTCGAACCTGCGAACAGCCTCAAGCAGCAATGCGGGGCGCTCAATGACTTGTTTTGCGCCAATCTTCAGTTTGTGCACTACTTCGCCAAGAAGATTAGGGTCGTCGGCGCGGTAATAGTGGAGGTCTAAACGAAGCAAGTCGCGTACTTGAGGCAATTCTATCTTCCCACCCGAATAGCTTAGATCTCGGTGCACGCGATCAATGCGTTGATCTATATCCTTCGCAGCCCTTGCATCTATGTGGACGTTCTTCACTAATCACCCGATGGTTTGGACAAGACTTCAACAAGAGCGCGAATCGCTTCGTACTCTTCATTGGATATTGTTTCGGCGCCATTGGAACTAGCCGCGTACCTCACCGAGCTCTCGTTTGCTGCTAATTGGGAACGATGACCCGCTAATCGGATGAATCGTGCGCGTGAGAAGCCGCAAACATCGGCGAGTTGTGTCACTGTCCTCGGCTTTGGGTCATAGGCGGAGCATGTCTCAATCGCCTCCAAATCAGTCTCATCAATATCGGCCAACTCAGCAAGCTCAGTTCTTGTCCAGCCATTGTGCTCACGGACATAGCGTACTGCCTTGCCAAGTTCCGTTGGGACGCTGGCCAGCACCGAAGGGGTAACAGCTCTTTGCTCCACGTCCTTCTTGAACTGCTCAAGCGGTGTGCCGCCGGCCCCAACATTGGTGTCTCCACAGAGAGCGAGCTTTTCTTCTAGCCACTCCCGAGTAATCTCGAATTTCATGGCTTTCTCCTATTGATGAACGCATCCGCAGCCTCGGGGGTGAGTTCGTAGTACTTCAAGTTCTCCTTATCAGGGTCCTTGCCCAAGCATGCGAACCCGTGGCATTCGTAGAAGCTCTCCGCTTGCGGAAGTGCATGCAGCCCGACGCGGCCCTTGAACTCCGCCTCAATGCTAACTTGAACCGCTGCCCGCATTAACAGAGTCCCAATCCCGCTAAACCGGGGCCGATCGACGACTCCCCGAAGGTTCCAGGGTGCACTGGCTAAGTACGTCACATATACGAGCGGCCTGCCGGCCTCATTGGGGAGATTAGCAAAGTGCCCATCCGTCTTCAGCAACATCAATCCTTGTGGCTCACCTTCGCACTCGATAGCAAGCGTCGGACAAGACAGAAGACGAGACGAGCCCGCGACCTTGGCGAGCCAGGACCAATGGGCATGTTCGAGTCGAGCGAAAGGTCGGCCCTCAGCATTTGCCCGAGCCTCCGCCGCCGCCAGATACGTCAACCAGATATCGTCTACACGGAGGGCGTAAGCACTATCAATTCGCTCGTGCAGTATGGCTTCTACAAATTCGCCGGTTACGTTGTTGAGTAGTGGGATTCGGTGGCTTGAATTCACAAGACGACAAGCTCCTTCTTCTCCTTTGCGATCTCGTCTTCGAAGAACAACTTTTCTCCACCCCTTAGGCGCGCGTTCACCAACTGGTAAAGGCGTAGCGCCTGACGGAGTAGCGCGGTTTTGCTCATGTCTTTTTCAACACAGAGCTCTTCCAGCGCATTCATTTCCGCTTCTGTTAGGTTCAGCGTCATCGTTTTCTTGGTACTCATGTTGGTGCCAGTTCTCCATCTATTTTTGGATAGTAGATTGTTTGGCTAATTTACACAACAAAATATGCTTGTAATTTAGCTAACAGTTAGCTATTATTCGATTATCGCAACTGCCAAGGGGCAACCATGACTACCCAAGAATCCGCGAACGTACATCGAGTCATTCCAATCTTTATCGATGACGTGAAGTACGAATTGTCGGGCGCCAAAGCCTCAGGCGCCCAACTGCGCGCTGTCGTTCCAGTGCCTGCCGACCGCGATCTTTGGCTTGATGTACACGGCCCGAAGGACGACATCCTTATTCGGCCGGAACAGGAGTACGAAGTGACTCCCGGTTCTCACTTCTATACCGCACCAAGCACCATAAATCCGGGAGCGCGATGAAATGGACCTGCCGGCTCGCGACGTCAAATTCCTCAACGAGCGAGGGCTCGATTGGCAACTGGTCCCCGACCCGAAGGGTGCGGCATGCGTACTAGTAAAAGGGTTCGACGTCGCCGGCGGTGGGNTCAGCCCCGCGGCAACGGATCTAATGATTCGAATTCCACAACAGTACCCAATGACGCCTCTCGACATGTGGTATTGCGACCCGCCAGTTCGTCTTGCCTCAACGGGTCAATTCGCCACCGCATCGGAGGTGATTGAGACACATTTGGGGCGGCAGTGGCAACGGTTCTCGCGCCATCTCAATGGTGGCTGGCGGCCCGGGCTGGACGGTATGCGGTCGTTCTTCGTATTAATACAGCGCGAACTTCAAGGGATTGGTAAGAGCTAATGGCTGCCAAGATCATTCTGCTGGAGCGCCAACTCCATGCATTGCGCAAACTATTGTTCGACCGCCCCGGTGTTGAAGGTGCGGCTTTCTTACTATGCGGTGAGTCACGCACGGATCACGCCTTTAAGCTCATCGTCCATGCGGTCGTGCCCATCGCGAGTGAAGACTTCCTTCGCCGCGAGGCCGACGGGCTGAGCATCTCATCCGCCGCGCTTACGCGTATTGCGAAACTGGCCAGATATGAAGGTCTCAGCATTATCTTTGCCCATTCCCATCCCCAAGGTGTTCCAGAATTCTCCGACCAAGATGACCGAGAAGAAGAGCGGTTGCTGCCTTTCCTTCAGGCTCGGGTACCCGGCCGCGCACATGGGACGCTGGTGCTGTCAGAGGAAGACATCAGGGGCCGGTTATATGTGCCTGAGCGGGTTCCCGCAAACGCGATTACAGTCGTCGGCCAGGCCTTCCGCAGTTGGTCGCCGCACACGGTTAGTATGGCCGCACCATTTTTTGATCGTCAGGTTCGTGCGTTTGGCCCGGATATCCAAGGGTTGCTCACGCGATTGCACGTAGGGATCGTTGGTCTCGGCGGCACAGGGTCGCCACTCGCGGAACAATTGTGTCGACTTGGCGTAGGCCACCTCTCGTTATTTGACGGCGATCGGTTAGACGTGACAAATGTTAATCGGGTATATGGATCGACGGTCGGCGACGCCGGCCGCTTCAAAGTCGAGATTGCCAAGGAACATCTCGACAAGATCGGGCTGGGCACATTGATAGACGTGTATCCTGAACACATTACAGTGGAAGAAACGGCACGTGCTGTTCGCGATTGCGACGTGATCTTCGGATGCACAGATAAGGAATTGCCACGTGCGATTCTTATTCAGTTGGCATTGCGATACTGCATTCCGGTTTTTGACCTCGGTGTGCTGATTGACTCGCGCGATGGAAAGATATCGGGCGTGCACGGTCGAGTGACGACGTTGCTTCCTGGAGAAGCGTGCCTGTTCTGTCGAGGTCGAATTTCAGCGGAGACTATTCGGGTTGAGGCTTTGTCGGACGAGGACCGGCAGGGCCAAGCACGAGATGGTTATGCACCAGAGCTAGAAGAGCCGGCGCCAGCGGTAATTTCCTTCACAAGCGCTACTGCTAGCGCTGCCGTGTCTGAACTACTGCATCGCCTAACAGGCTTCATGGGTGCTGAGCGACAATCATCTGAGGTGCTGATCTCCTTTGACCAAACCCGGGTCCGAACTAATCGCATCGATCCGAGGGAGCATTGCGTTTGCGGTGATGAGTCGCTATGGGGCCGTGGAGATACTTACCCATTTCTCGACATGGTATGGGCTACTCGCACCATATGACACGTCCGTCGCGCAACCAGAAGTGTGCTCCGCAGGTAGTTGAATCCACCGAAGGATGCACTGTAAACAAGTTCCTAGATCGCACCTCCACGCGCCACCGCGGCGAGTGGCTCCGCATCATATTCAGCGCAATCTGCTGCTTACACCCGCAAGGACAGGTAAAGAGCATCCATTTATATCCATGTCCACCGCGCACTAAAGCGGCCACACCGGTCCGCTTTGCTGCCATGGAAGCAGCGGCTCGGTCATCAAATATCTCGACTACATACCGCTGCTCTTGGCGCAGTGGTTGCCCGCGGACAGCAGTTCCAAACCCGAGGAGCTGAGCCAAGCTTTGCAGTAGTTGACCAATCATTGAGGTGTGGGCCTTTAATCATTAGGTAAAGCGACGGCATAAACCGTCGGCTCCGACGACATCTGCGTACTACAAGTCTTATCGTGCCACGCCAGTGCGATGAGCATGCAACATGCGGATCTCTGTGCATTTCGTAATGGCTAATCGATATGCAATAGGCTCCAAGGTAGTAATTGGCAAGCCCCCCACACGGTCTTGCGCCCAGTTTGGAAAATTCAGAGAAGCCGACAATGGCCAACAATTTNCCGCCGTCCGCTTGGCCGACTTTGAGACATTCAAGCCAAGTATGGTGGCTGGGTGGTTTGCGCTTCCGGCCGGTTGCAGTCCTCCACCGCCTGTATTGCCCGTGAGGAGGCATTTCGCGATCTATGAGAATAAATTTTCAGCCCAACGCGAAAAATGATCATGAAATGAGAAAACCTACAACACAGCAGGCAGGTTCGCGGAGCGAGTTGATTAAAAATTGATCGGATGTTCAATTTTGTCGTCGATGAAATTTGACAGGGGCTGCGTGCACCCTGAAAATTGCGGTCATGAAAGCCAAACGCGTCATTCCAGCTTCATCTTCCCGCTTCGCCGCGCAGCTGTTCAATTTCATCACCGTCGTGGTGTTGCTGATTTCGCTGACGGCGCTACTGCTGGGCAAGTTGCTTGCCGGCCACAAGATCGGTTTCCTGCCGTTCGTGCTGTCGTTACCGCCGGTCATGATCTGGCTGGGCGCGTCGATTTTCGTCTATGCCAGTATCGCGCACCATCCGAATCCGCGCACGACGCATTACAACAAATGGGCAGGTTACCGCTATTACGGCGTAATGGGCAGTCTGGTGGTGTTCGGCCAGCCGCTCTACGGCCTGCTGGGGGGCTGGCAGGGGCTGATGCTGGTGCAGGGAGTCGCGGTGGTGGTGATCGTGCCGTGGGCGTTGTTTGACATTTACCGGGCCGCGCGTGAGCCGTGGCAGGACATGACCATCGAGGTAGCCATCAATGAATGACATGACTCAACCGCCTGCGCGCCTATCCATGGCAGACATCGAGGCGCTGTTTGCCTTGCCGTTTGCCGACCTGATGTATCGGGCGCAAACGGTGCATCGTGGAAACTTCGACCCCAATCGCGTGCAGTTGTCGACGCTACTATCGATCAAGACCGGCGGCTGTTCCGAGGATTGCGGCTATTGTCCGCAATCGGCACGTTACGACGCCGGCGTGGAAAACCAGGGTCTGCTCGATCTCGACGACGTGCTGTCCGCCGCCAGGGCCGCCAAGGCCGCCGGCGCATCGCGCTTCTGCATGGGCGCGGCTTGGCGTGGCCCCAAGCAGCGCGACCTCGAACCCGTGCTGGACATGGTACGCGAAGTGAAGGCGCTGGGGCTGGAGACCTGCGCCACGCTGGGCATGCTGAAGGACGGCCAGGCCGAGCAGTTGAAGGAGGCCGGCCTCGACTACTACAACCACAACCTCGACACTGCGCCCGAGTTCTACGGCGAGATCATCACCACCCGCGAATACCAGGATCGCCTCGACACGCTGGAGCGCGTGCGCCATGCCGACCTGCATGTCTGCTGCGGCGGCATCGTCGGCATGGGCGAGTCGCGCACCCAGCGCGCAGGCCTAATCGCGCAGCTGGCCTCGCTCGATCCGCAGCCCGAATCGGTGCCGATCAACCTGCTGGTCCAGGTCGAAGGCACGCCGCTGGCCGGCACCGAAGCGCTCGAACCGTTGGAGTTCGTCCGCACGATCGCGGTGGCGCGCATTTCCATGCCGAAGAGCTTCGTGCGCCTGTCGGCCGGTCGCCAGCAGATGAGCGACGCCGTGCAGGCGCTGTGCTTCCTCGCCGGGGCCAATTCGATCTTCTACGGTGAAAAGCTGCTCACCACCGGCAACCCCGAGTGGGAACGCGATCAGCGCCTGTTCGATTCGCTGGGCCTGCAGCCGTTGTGAGTTTCGCTGCGCTGACCCGCCTGCGGCAGGGGCTGGCGGCGCTGAGGACCGATCATCTCGAACGGCGGCGCCTGCTGCTTGACGGCGCACAAGGCGCCCACGTCACGATCAACGGCCAGCATGTCATTTCCTTCTGCAGCAACGATTNCCTCGGCCTTGCCGCCGATCCGGCGTTGATCCGGGCTGCGCATGCCGCGCTCGACCAATGCGGTGTCGGTGCAGGGGCCGCCCATCTCATCACCGGCCATCACCGCCTTCATCACGACTTCGAGTCTGCCTTTGCCGGTTTCATCGGCAAGCCGGCGGCCCTGTTGTTTTCCACCGGCTACATGGCGAACCTCGCGGTGATCACCGCGTTGGTCGGCCGCCACGGCGAGCTCTTCGCCGACAGGCTCGACCATGCCTCACTGGTCGACGCAGCGCAGCTGTCCGGTGCGCGTTTCTCCCGCTACCGTCACAACGATCTCGCGCAACTTGAATCGCAACTCGCAGACAGTACGGCCCAGGACAAGCTCATTGTCTCCGACCTGGTCTTCAGCATGGATGGCGACTTGGCGCCGGTCGACGCCCTGCTCGACTTGGCCGAACGTTACGACGCCTGGCTGTATCTCGACGATGCGCACGGTTTCGGCGTGCTGAATCAGGGCCGAGGCGGGCTGACGGACGCTGCACGTGTAAGTGACCGTGTCATCTACCTGGCCACGTTGGGCAAGGCGGCTGGCGTGTCGGGCGCCGCTGTGGCGGCGCAGCCGGACGTGATCGAGTGGCTGATCCAGAAGGCGCGTCCCTACATCTACACGACGGCCTCGCCGCCGTTCCTGGCAGCGTGTCTGTTGGAGAGCCTGCGCCAGATCGAAGCAGGCACAGCGCGGCGTGCACGGCTGAGTGCGCATGTCGCGCAATTGCGTCAAGGACTGGCAGGTTTGAAACGGGGCGTTCTGATGCCCTCGGACACACCGATCCAGCCGCTGGTGATCGGTGCGAATGGCGATGCGGTACAGCTGTCGAAAGACCTGCTGCAGCGTGGGCTGATGGTGCCTGCCATCCGCACGCCGACGGTTCCCGTCAACACGGCGCGCTTGCGCATTACGCTGTCGGCGTCGCATAGCGCCGACGATGTCGCTCAGCTGGTGGAGGCCCTGCATGCGCTCGACTAAGCCCATCCTGGCGCTGGTGCATGGCTGGGGTATGAACACACGCGTTTTCGACGTGCTGGTGCAATGCCTGGCTGACGATTTCGACGTGCGTGCATTCAATTTGCCGGGACATGGCGGGCGCAATGATCTGCCGAACAACTCGCTGCAAAGCTGGGCAGACGATCTGGCGGAACAGGTTCCGGAAGACAGTACCGTGCTGGGCTGGTCACTGGGTGGGCAAGTGGTGATGCGCGCTGCGCTTGATCATCCGGGCAAATTGAGGCGGTTGATCCTGCTGGCCTCGACGCCGCGATTCGTTTCGGATGAAAGCTGGTTGCATGGAATGCCCGCAACCGACCTGAAGGATTTCGGCGCAGCGCTGCTGGCCGACCCGCAGGCCACCCTGTTGCGGTTTCTCAGCTTGCAGACACGTGGCGTGCCCGATCAAAAATCGTTGCTGCAGCAGCTGCGCCAGCACTTTCTGGCCCTGCCGCCGGCGCGCGCCGAAGCCCTGTCGGGCGGATTGACGATTCTGCGTGAAACAGACTTGCGTGAGCCGTTGGCGCAGCTGGCGCAGCCGACGTTGGTGCTGCATGGCGCACTCGATGCGTTGACGCCGGTGGCGGCAGGGCGCTGGCTGGCTGAAACCCTCCCGGACGCACGGTATGTCGAACTGGCCCGAGCCGCGCATGCGCCGCATCTGTCGCACAGTGCAGACGTGGCTACTGCGATCAGACGCTTTGCCCATGACTGAAGCCGAGCTCGATTTCGTCGAAGTGCGGCGGGCGTTCGACCATGCCGCCGCCAGCTACGACGCACACGCGGNATTGCAACGCGAAGTATGCGATCGCCTGCTGGAACGTCTCGATTTCATGTCGCTGCAACCGGGACGTGTGCTCGATGTCGGTACCGGCACCGGCTATGGACTGGCGCATCTGCGTTCGCGCTATGCAGCATCCGAATTCTGTGCGCTCGACATCGCGCCGGCCATGCTGAAGGCGACGCGTACTCGCCTGCCACTGCCGACGTGGGCACGGCGCGTACTGCATCGCCTGGCGCCTTCGCCTGCGGAGGCGAATCATCTGGTGTGCGCCGATATGGAGCGGCTTCCGCTTTCGCCCAACAGCATGGATCTCGTCTGGTCCAGCCTGGCCATACAGTGGGCGCACGATCTTGAAGCCACGTTCAAGGGGTTTCATCAAGTGCTGGCTCCAGGCGGCCTGCTGATCTTCGCCACATTCGGTCCCGACACGCTGAAGGAACTACGCGAGGCCTTCGCGGCCATCGACGATGCGCCGCACGTCAACCGTTTCATTGATCTGCATGACATCGGCGACATGCTCATCCACGCTGGTTTCTCGAGCCCGGTGATGGAAATGGAGATGCTGACGCTGACCTACGCCGATCTCAAGACATTGATGCGAGATCTCAAGGGAATCGGCGCGCACAATGCAGCCTCGGCCCGACGCCGCGGCCTGTTGGGCAAGACGGCGTGGTCGCGGCTTGAACAGGCCTATGAAATGCAACGCCGCGACGGACGGCTGCCGGCGACCTTCGAAGTGATCTATGGCCATGCCTGGGCAGGTGACAAGACCCGGCGCGAAGACGGACGGCAGGTGATCCAGTTCAATATTGGCGAGCGCCGCCGTAAACTGGGGCTGACATGAGCGCGCGCGGACTGTTCGTCACCGGCACCGATACTGGCGTCGGCAAGACGCGCGTAGCGGTGGCACTGATTCATGCGCTGCGCGCGCATGGTTTGCGGGTGGCGGCAATGAAACCGGTATCGGCCGGCTCTGCAGTGGGTGAGTTGAATGAGGACGTGGCGGCACTTGTGCAGGCGGCCAACGCCGACGTGGATGTGCGCGATGTGAATCCCTATGCCTTTGCCGAGCCCGTCGCGCCGCATATTGCAGCGAAGTCGCTCGGGGTGCGGATCGACCTGGAGGTCATTGCCGAGGCGTATGCACGACTCGCCGCCGTCGCCGATGTCGTGGTGGTCGAGGGCGCAGGAGGTTGGCGGGTCCCGCTTAATGAGCACGAGGATATGGCTGACCTTGCTTTGCGTCTGGGCCTGCCCGTCGTGCTGGTGGTGGGGCTGCGACTCGGTTGCCTGAATCATGCGTTGTTGACGGCCGAGTCGATCGCCCTGCGGCGTGTCCCGTGGGCAGGGNGGGTGGGCAACCACATCGAGCCCGCGATGCAGCTGGCAGCGGAAAATCTGGTGGCCTTGCATACGCGCCTGCCCGGTCCGTGTCTGGGCGTTCAGGGATTTCTTGAGAGAGAAGGTTTGGTGGTGAACATGCCGCAATGGCTGACGCTGCCTCATTGGTTAGTATCTTAGAATAGTCTGTAATAACGATATTTTATAAACAAATCAATAAGTTAATTCGAGCGTACCGCTTGTTCTGGCGAGCGGCGTCGTGTTACTGTCTGCGACATGATGCCGCACGCGGTTTCCTCGCTTCTCCATATGGAACAGGTGAATACGGAAGACTG